>Ga0187874_10001357_pt1 | contig 22711 bp, 19 predicted proteins | sample June2016WEW_16_1_3_FD_132993 | JGI IMG/M metagenome (GOLD analysis project Ga0187874, IMG submission 132993) | Peatland microbial communities from SPRUCE experiment site at the Marcell Experimental Forest, Minnesota, USA - June2016WEW_16_150 | ecosystem: Environmental > Terrestrial > Soil >... | reverse complement strand
TCTCGGTCCGTATCTGGAACCGATACGGCTCTACCTCACGGGAGAAGCAGCGTTCCCTCCACGTGTGATCCTCGTCATTCGCATATCGAGCCTGGTTAAACTGGCTGAGTTTATGAACGCTCCAGAAGGCCGCAATGAGAATGGGTTCCACTTCCACAGCTTTACGATACCTGGACTGACGTTCCTTCTGTTCGTGGGAGGGTGGCTCAACGAGCAGTGGTTTGAGCTGGCGACCGCGCCGACTCCCGCTCACTACGTTTCAATCTCTCCGAATGCCGATATCACCGCGCTGATGAATATGGCGGCCGTCCGGAAGAAGTCCGCCTGAAGGTTTCTGCTACGCATCGGCGACCTTCATCGTGATTCTCTCAAGGTACTCCTCGACGACGGAGCGGTGTTCCTTGGTTACCCGTCTGCGCTACGAACCCTTATCGGCTTGCAGGCGGACCCGACTGTCAGAGAGTCCACAGGTTCGGCACCGATGGATTTAGCTCGCAGATGGAATGAGACTGCAACGATCCAAGTATTGGGAAGGGCTTCATAGATTCCTCCCAGTCCGCGCAGCCGTTGTGAACTCGTCGAAAACAAGGCCGAAAGTTACATGAGCGTATCACGCCCAAACCGCCGAGGTGGTCCGGGCCTTTCAGATTTGCCCCCTACCGGATTCCGACTCCCGCGGCGCACACGGCCGCTACTCCTTACTCACATTGACGAAATACAGATCCGTGGCCACCGCAAACTCATCCTTCTTGAGCGCCGTCTTCATGGTCTTCCATTCGGCGGTGGGCTGCACGATCTGCCAGTTATCTTTGGCGCCCACCTTGATCGGCATCGCGAAGCCCGCTTCGTCGGCCTTCCAGCGGTAAGAGACGGTGCCCGCACCATCGTCGAACTTCAGCTCCAAAACCGGCAGAGCCGCGTGGCGCAGGTACTCATCGAAGATGGCCGTCAGGTTCATTCCGGTTTTCTGGTTGAAGTAGGCGACCATATCCTCGGTCATGATGTTTTGATACTTGAAGTGCTGGAAGACATCGTGGATCAGCGCAAACCAGCGCTTATCATCATTTATGACGCTGCGTAGCGTGTTGAGGAAAAGCGCGCCCTTAAAGTACATGTCCTGCGGCGGTTCGCGGTTCACGCCGCGCTGCGTGATAATCGGCTGCCGGTTCTGGACCCTCGCCTTGTAGCCGTTGGTGTACTTCAGGCCGTCTTCTTTGCCCCACATGTATTCCACGTAGAGGCACTCCAGGTAGGTGGTCCAGCCTTCGTGGATCCACATGTCGGACACGTCGGCCGCGGTGATGGCGTTGCCGAACCATTCGTGGCCGCTTTCGTGGATGATGATGAAGTCGAACCGCGGGCTGATGCCGACGCCGGTCCAGTCGCGCCCCAGGTAGCCGTTGGTGAAGTGGTTGCCGTAAGTAACGGCGGTCTGGTGCTCCATGCCGGAGTAAGGCACTTCGACCAGTTTGTAGCCATCCTTCTTGAAGGGGTATTCGCCGAAGTAGTGCTGGTAGGCTTCGATCATTCCCTTGGCTTGCGCGAACTGCTTCTTGGCCTTTTCCAGGTCTTCGGGCAGAGCGTAAAAATCGAGCGGCAGGCCGCCGAGCTTGTCGGCGAAGTGCTCGTACTTGCCGATGTTCAACGAAACGTCGTAGTTGTTGATGGGGTAATGAATGAACCAGTCCCAGCGGGTGTAGCCGTCGCCCAGGCTGGTCTTGCTCACGAACTTTCCGTTGGAGACATCCACCAGGTCGTTGGGGATGGAAACGCTGAGCTGCATGTTCTCCACCTCGTCGCGCCACTGGTCCTTGTTGGGCCACCAGAGGCTGGCGCCGATGCCCTCGCAGGCGGTGTAGATCCACGGCCGGCCGGCCGGGTCCTTGCCGAAGGTGAAGCCGCCAAACCGGCTGATCGTTTGCGGCGTTCCGGAGTAGTAGAAGTCAATCGAATAGGTGCGGCCGGTCTTGAGAGTCTCTGGAAAGTCCACGAAGACGGCGCCCAGTTCGCGTTCGTACTTAAGGGTCGTCGCGCCCATCAGGATCTTGTCGACGTTGAGGTTGGCGAAGAGATCGAGCTGGATGCGCGTATCATCTTTAAGCATCTTGAAGCGGATGGTGTTCTTCCCGGCGATCACCTTCTTTTCCGGGTCGACGCGCACGTCCAGATGGTAGAAGAGCAGATCGTTGTTGGCGCGATACCGGCCGTACTCGCCACGGAGGATATCGGCGCGCGTGGGCGCCGCAGGTTGGGGCGGAGGGGTCCGCTGCGGCGTCTGGGCGGAAACCAAGGCCGCGGAACACAGCAATAAGACCAGAGCGGCGCACAGGCGCCGGCGGAAGATCGGTTGGAGCACGATATTACCTTATCGCGAATGGGACCGTCGGTTCCATTCGGGCCGGCTTCGCATTTCTCACATGTGGTCCAAGGAGGTGGCGCACGCACGAGTGCCTGCCTCACAACTAGCGCAGGCGGGCGAGAGTATTGCGCATGGCTTCGAGATGGCGATCGTTGCCGGCGGTGAATTCGCCGACCTTGGCGATGACGCTGTCGTGGAGCGTGAAGAAGAGTTTCACGATCTCGGGATCGCGCCAGCCACGCTCGGTCTCTTCCTGCATGACGCGGAGAGCTCTGGTGCAAGAAAAGGCCGCTTTGTACGGCCGGGGATTGGTGAGCGCGTCGTAGATGTCGACGGTCTGCAGTACACGGGCCAGCAGGGGGATCTCCTCGCCGCGCAATCCGTCGGGATACCCGGTGCCATCCCAGCGTTCATGGTGGTGCCGGATGAGCGGCAGCACGGGGTTGAGCGATTTCAGGTGGCGGCAGATTTCCGCGCCGCGCTCCGGATGGCTGCGCATGACCACCCATTCAAGCGCGGTCAGCTTGGCGGGCTTGAAGAGGATCGCATCGGGGATTCCAATCTTGCCTATATCGTGCAGGTAGCCGCCGCGGTATAGCGCCAAAAGGGCCGGACGATCGAGCCCCATGGCCGTCCCCATCGCTACGCTGATGAAGGCCAGCCTTTCGCAGTGTCCGGCAGTGTGCTTGTCGCGTTGTTCCACCACCTGGCCCAGAGCGAACAGGATGGTCTCGGTTTCGCTGACGGCGAGACCTTCCTCGAAGACGGCATCGAGTTTAGCGAGGGTGGAGTGGGTAGCTTGCCGGGGACCTTGCCAACGGGCGCGAGCACCATCCGCGGGAGGAACACCGGGGAAGCTGGCTTCACTTTCGATATTCACATTCATCACGCTACTTGCCTATATCGGCTGAAACGCCAGAAGGAACAGGGTACTGGGAAGAATATCGAAACCCATTTCAGTATCTGACGACGGTGACAGCCCGCCAGGAGGAGTTGCCGGCGGCATCGTAGGCGCGGACGGAGACCACGTTGGTGCCGGATAGCAGGGGCACGACCGCGGACCAACTGGTGGTGCCGCTGGCGGCGCCGGCATCGCCATTCGAAGTGGACCAGGTTACGCTGGTGACCGCGACATTGTCGCTGGCCGAACCGCTGATGGCAATGGTGCTCGAATAAGCGGATGCGATGCTGGAAGCCGGCGACAGGATGGTCAGGCTGGGCGGCGTGGTATCGGTGGTCTTGGTGCCGGTGCCGGACCCACCCGAACCGCTTCCGGTGCCCGTGCCAGTGCCTGTCCCGGTTCCCGTTCCGGTGCCGCTTCCGCTTCCCGTGCCCGTGCCAGTGCCGCTTCCCGTGCCCGTACCAGTCCCTGTCCCGGTTCCCGTTCCGGTGCCCGTGCCGGATGGCGGGGTGACAAAGCCCGGGGCGGTGCCGTAAACGGCCTGGATGGCGGCGATATCGCCGGGGGCAAGGCCCGTGGCGAAGCTGTAATAGGGGTACATGACGTCGCCGGGCTGATCGGAGTGTCCCAGGCCGAGCGCGTGGCCGGTTTCATGGAGCGCCACGGTAAAGAGATCGACGGAGCTGCCGATGTGCCAGTTTTCAGAATCATCGAAGTGCATGTCGCCGGCGATGGGCTCGGAGTTCGGAGGAGCGGGGAAGAACGTGTGGGCGAGAATGCCGCCCGGGCCGTCGAACGGGTAGCCATCGCCGTGCGCGCCGCTGGCGAACAGGATATCGATACTCCGGGTGGCATGCGCTTGCGCGGCGGGGGTGAAACTGACATTGGTGTAGCGGGCCCATGTGGCAAAAGCACGGGCGATTTCGCTCTCCACCTGGCTCGAATCCAGCTTTTCGGTGAGCTGGTCGAAGAAATAGCCGAGTGTGATGCCAGCGCCGGAAGCGGAATTCCAGGTGGCGACCGGTTGCGCGTAGTCCGCCACCAGGCCGGCTTCGGTAAGCGGGCCTGGACAGCCGAGGACCGGGGTGCCGGACTGGAGATCGACGGAAGCCGGCAGAATATAAGCGACGTCGTCGGAAGCGGCCAGATTGGGGAGCCCGCTGGCCGGGCCGGTTACCAGCAGTTGAGCGGGCAGCAAGTCGGGATTTTCGATGATTGTAAAACCTTGAGTCTCAAGAAATTCCCAATCATTCGCGAGGGCCGAATCGGGTTGAAAGATCACCAGGTAAGCCCCGGCGGACTGGGTGCTTAGAACAGGGCTGATCTTCGCCTGGGGATCGAGCGGTCCGCTCCAGGCCACATCGAGCCCCACCAGATTCAGCGGAGCGGGACCGGACACCATGAGAGTGTTGTCGGGGACGTAGGCCAGGACGTGGATGCGGCGTCTGGCGAGCAAGGCGCGGACATCGGCGTCCGGGTAGGAGTTAAACAACACGAGAAAGTGGCGGACCGCTCCGGGAGCGGTCTCCCGGCGCGCCAAAGCATTAGCCGGCGCGGGACTGATGCTGCCTGTTTTCAGACGGATGACACCCTGTGAATAGGCCGTTTGTGCCAGCAGGATCGGCATCAAGCCGGCGGCCCAAAATATTCGCATTGTTTGTCTCTGCTGATTCTCATCGCGCAATTTGAGATTTATTGGAGCCTGGAGACACAAATAAGAGATTCAGAGATGAGATTTACTTATTACAGCGCGCTGGTCCTGGCATGGGCCGGCACAGCCGGTGCGGCCGGAGCGGACTTCCAGCATGCGACGTACCAGATGGCAACCGTGGCAGGGAGCGGGCAGATGGGCGATGGCGGGCCGGCGACGGCCGCGCAAATGGGCGCCATACAAGGCATCGCGGTGGACCGCCTGGGCAACCTGTATCTCTCCGACTCGGATCACCACCGCGTGCGCAAGATCGACACCAAGGGAGTGATCACCACCATAGCCGGCACCGGCTTGGCGGGATTCGGCGGAGACGGCGGGCCGGCCACGGCAGCGCAACTGAACCTGCCCTACGGCCTGGCGGTAGACCTGGCGGGCGCGTTGTACATCGCCGATCTCAACAACAACCGCGTGCGGCGGGTGGGAACAGACGGCGTGATCACGACGTTCGCGGGAAGCGGGGGCCAGGCGTCCTCGGGGGACGGCGGACCGGCCACCGCGGCGCAACTGCTCGAACCACGCAACGTGGCGGTGGACGCGGCAGGCAACGTGTACATTTCCGAGTTCGGCGCCAACCGGGTGCGGGAAGTGACCCTGAACGGCAAAATCCAGACGGCCGCGGGCACCGGCTTCGCAGGCAACAGCGGCGACGGCTTGCCGGCGGTGAACGCCCAACTGAGCCAGCCCGCGGGCCTGGCGGTGGACCGGACCGGGGCGCTGTACATTGCGGATACGAGGAACAACCTGGTGCGAAAGGTCCTGCCAGGAGGCATAATGTCGACCGTCCTGGGCAAAACGCCGAACACTGCGTTGTCGACCCCGGTGGCCGTGACAGTGGATCTGAACCAGAACCTCTACGTGGCGGACTCCAGCACCATTGTGCACGAGTACACCGCGGCCGGTAAGTGGTCGAACTTCGCGGGGACGGGCGATGCGGGGTTTTACGGCGACGGCGGGCCGGCGACGCAGGCGGGACTGCTCGAGATCCGAGATCTGGCAGCGGACCTGGCAGGCAGCCTGTACATCGCCGACGGGGTGCGCGTCAGGGAGGTCTCAAACGGCACGATCCGAACGATCGCCGGAGACGATTACCTGCACATTGGAGACGGCGCAAGCGCAACGGCCGCCGAACTGTTCAATCCGTCGGCGCTCTGGCTGGATGGCCGTGGGAACCTGCTGATCGCCGACACGGGCACCGGGCGCGTGCGGAAGGTGGACTCCTCGGGCGTGATCACGACTCTGGCGGGAACCGGAGCGGCAGGGCCGGGCGCGGAAGGAGCCGTGGCTGCCACCGCTACGTTGCTCGATCCGATGGGCGTGGTGGAAGACGCGGCCGGAAATGTGCTGATCCTTGAATCGGACCGCATCCAACAGGTGGGAGCCGATGGACGGATCCGCACAGTGATGGGGACGGGTTCCCACAGTCAGACGCTCGACGGCCTGCCGGCCAACCAGACGTCGCTGGTCTCGCCGCATGGGCTATGTATCGACCGGGCGGCCACGGTGTATGTGGCGGACGCGGATCGAATCCTGAAGTGGCCTCCGGGTGGGGTGGTGACCACCGAGGCGGGCAACGGCCTTCCCGGAGCGGCGGGGGATGGCGCGCAAGCCCCTCTGGCGCAACTCTCGGTGCCGTACGCCTGCGCCGTGGACAGCTTCGGCAACCTGTACATCGCCGACACGTACAATCACCGCATCCGCAAAGTGGACGCCGGCGGAGTGATCACGACCGTGGCGGGCACAGGACAGCCGGGATCGAGCGGGGATGAAGGCGCGGCGACGGCGGCGGCTTTGTGCCGGCCGGCAGGCGTGGCGGTGGATGACAACGGTGACATCTTCCTTTCGGATACGGCCAACAACCGCATCCGGCAGGTGACGCCCGACGGCGTCATCCACACCATCGCGGGGACAGGCACCGCTTCGTTCGGCGGCGATGGCGGTGCGGCCCTGAGTGCCCAGATCAATGGACCGACGGGCATTCTGCTGGACGGCGCGGGAGATCTGTTCTTCGCCGATACGAACAACAACCGCGTGCGTCTGCTGGTTCCGAACGCTGTGGTGCAACCGCCGCCCTTAGTGGTGGCGCCGCCACTAACGGTGGCCAACGCAGCCAGCCTGATGGCGGGACCGGTGGCGCCGGGCGAGTTGGTTACCATTCTGGGGATGGGACTCGGACCCCAGGCCGGGGTGGGCGGGACCTACGACGCGTCGGGGTTGCTGGCCAACCAACTGGCCGGCACGGAAGTGCGCTTCGACGGCGTGCCGGCGCCGCTGCTGTATGCGCAGGCCAGCCAGATCAACGCGCAGGTGCCGTACACGGTGTCCGGCAACGGCACAACCCGCATGGAAGTCTTCTACCAGGCGGAATCGGTCGGAACGCTGGACCTGACGGTGACGGCGAATGTGCCGGCGGTGTTTTCGACCATCGTGCAGCAGGACGGGACATACAACTCGCAGACCAACCCGGCGCCCCACGGCACCTTCCTGACGCTTTACGCCACGGGAGATGGAATCGAATATGGGCCGGATCTGGCCGGGTTGCCGGCGGCGGCGCCGTATCCATTCCCGGTGCTGCCGGTGACGGTGACGCTGGCGGGAATGGCGGCGGAAGTGACCTATGCGGGCAGCGCGCCTGGCTTGGTAGGGATCCTGCAAGTCAATGCGCGGGTGCCGGGGAGTTTCGTGCCCTCGGGCGCCGTGCCGTTGATCCTGACGGTGGGGACAGTACAGGCGCCGGCCGTAACGGTGTGGGTGCAATAGCCGACTTGTAGCGCCGGCGGTCTTTGCCGCCGGTCCCCTCCCAGCGACAACCGGCAAGAGCCGATCGTGTCTCCGAGGCTGTTATCCTGAGGGCTGCATGCGGCCCGTGGCTTTGACCATTGCCGGATCCGATCCCAGTGGAGGAGCGGGGCTGCAGGCGGACCTCAAAACCTTTCATCAATTCGGCGTGTATGGCGAAGCCGTGGTCACGCTGGTGACCGTGCAGAACAGCGTACGGGTTTCGCGCGTGGAAGTGCTGCCGCGGGAGCTGGTACTGGAGCAGATCGCGGCGGTGGTGGAAGACATGCCGCCGGACGCGGCCAAGACGGGGGCGCTGGGGTCGGCGGAGATGGTGGAAGCGGTGGCGCGCGCGGCGGCGGAATTCCGCTTTCCGCTGGTGGTGGATCCGGTGATGGTGAGCAAGCACGGCCAGCCGCTCCTGCCGGAGGTGGCCGTGCATGCCATCCGCCAACACCTGCTGCCACGGGCGGCGCTGGTGACGCCCAATATTCCGGAAGCCGAAGCGCTGACGGGCATCACCATACGGACCCTGGACGACATGCGCCAGGCCGCCGGCCGGATTTGCGGCATGGGCGCGCGCGCGGCGCTGATTAAAGGCGGACACACGTCGAGTGAGGACTCGACCGATGTCCTGTACGATGGCGCGGAGTGGCGCGATTTTCCCGCGCCGCGCATCGCCACGCGGCATACCCACGGCACCGGCTGTACGTTTTCGGCGGCGATCGCCGCGGGCCTGGCGCGTGGCCAGTCGCTGGGTGAGGCGGTCGCGCGCGCCAAGCGGTTCATCCAGGAGGCCATCCGAACGAACCCCGGCCTGGGGCGCGGCGCGGGACCGGTGAATCATTTTGCGAAGGGAGGGGCCGAATGAAATTTTCGGAGTTGTTGCTGGGGGCCATTCAGAGATCGGAGATTCCGCTGCGCTTCGAGCCGGGAGCCGAAGAATCGGTGGCCCAGCCGGTGACGGAAGTGCTGGAGGCGTGGATTGCGGCCCACCGGCCCAAAGGGGATGGCTCGGAATTCGATGCCGGCCAGCAGGCGCTGGTGGAGCGGCTGCTGGCTGAATTGAACGGGTGGGCGGACTTGCCGGAGTGATACGATTCGGAGGAGAACATGACCAGGGTACAGACACATTTCCGCTTGCAGAAGAAGCTGGACGACGCCACGCTGGCGCGGCTGTCGAATGCGAGCTCGGTATACGGAATCCAGCGCATGCAGGTGGGTGCGGGGCTGGACAGCCTGATGGTGGAATACGACGCGACGCGGATGAAGCCCGCCGACGTGGAAGCCACGCTGGCGGGCGCCGGCATCGCGGCCGAGCCGGTGTAAAGGCTCCGCAACGAGCCGCGACCGTAAGGGAGCGGAGGGCCCGGCGGGTTCACGGCCACAGCGTGCCGCGGCCCAGGATGTTTTGCGGGTCGAGGCGGTGCTTCACGGCGCGCATGAGGGCGATGTGTTCCGGCGCATACTGTAGGGCCAACAGGTGCGACTTGCGCTTGCCTAATCCGTGCTCGGCCGATACCGTGCCGCCGAGCGACACGGCATGGCGCGCGAATTCCCGCAGCAAGGCGTTGGCGGGGGCTGGATTGGTGGCGTCGGAAAAGAGATTCACGTGCACGTGCGCGTCGCCGATGTGGCCGAAGATGACGTAGCGGCCGCGGAACTCCTGTTCCAGGCGGGTGCGGTAATACGCGAGCATTTCACGGTTGCGGGCGAGCGGAACGGCGTAGTCGGTGTGCATTTTGAGCGCGCCGGCGCGGCGGACGGTGTCGTTGACCAGCTCGGGGAGCGCGTGGCGGAACAGGCGGAAACGCTCGCGGTCGCGCGCGGCGGTGGCGAACCAGGACTCTTCCGCCATGGCTTGGGCGGCTTCGATGCGGTCGAGCCAGCGGTCGACTTCGGCGTCGTCCTCGGACGACAGTTCCTGATCGAAGAGAACGGCGGCGCGCGCGGCGGCGGGAATCTCCGGGAAGCGCGGCCGCAATAACTCGAGCGAGCGGTCATCCAGGTACTCGAGCATGCGCACGGCGGTGGCGCGCCAGGCGTCCACGGCATCGAGCGCGGCGTCGTCGGCTTCGAAAAAGACGACGCCGGCCAGAACCGCGCGGGACGCGGGAAGCAAGCGCAGGCGCGCTTCGGTTACCACGCCGAGAGTTCCTTCGGAACCGCAGAAGAGGTCGACCCAGTCCATGCCGGGGCGCAGCAGGTAGCCGGCGGTGTTCTTGGTGACGTTGGGAAGCGGAATCGTACCGGGATCGAAATCGATGGAGTCTCCGCGGCCGACGTCCATGGCGCGGCCATCGGCCAGGACGACGCGCAAACGCTCGATCCAGCGGCGGGTGGCTCCATATTTGAAACTGCGGGACCCGCTGGCGTTGGTCGAAATATTGCCGCCGAGCGAAGCGGAGGTCTCGGTGGGATCGGGCGGATAGAACTGTCCGGAGCGCGCGGCGGCGGCTTGCAAGTCGGCGAGCGGCACGCCCGCGCCCACCATGGCGTAGCCGGGGTGAATTTCCAGACGAGTCAGTTTTTCGAGCGAGAGCACCCACCCGCCGAGCGGCACGCATCCCCCGGTGACGCCGGTCGCGGCGCCCGCCACGGTCACCGGGATGGAGCGCGCCGAGGCTTCGCGCAAGACCGCGATGACGCCGGCCTGATCTTCGGGAACGAACACTCGCTCGGCGTGGCCGACGAACCCGGAAGCGTCAGTAAGGTAGCGCTCCTCTACCAGTGTGCCGCCGGTCCTGATCTCCGCCACTCTCGGTTGCTCCAGGCTTTCCAGAGGGTACTTGCTTCTCTTGTCTATTTTCTCCGCGCCTCAGCGTCTCCGCGGTTCAATTCCCCAGTCGTTTGGCTGCGATCCTTCTACACTTCCAGGATCACCGGCATGATCAGCGGACGGCGCGAGGTCTCCTTCACGATGTAGCGTTTCAGGTCCGCGCGGATTTTCTCCTTCATCACGCCCCAATCGGTCTTCTCCTCCTGGTTGGAACCCTCGAGTGTCTTGGCGACCACCTGGCGGGCCTTTTCGAGAAACTCGGGCCCCTCTTCGGCGACGGCAAAGCCGCGGCTGACGATCTCCGGCAGGTTTTCGATGCGGCCGGAATGGCGGTTGATGGCGATGATGGGCAACACGATGCCGTCTTCGGAGAGATGGCGGCGGTCGCGAATGACCACCTCCTGCACGACGTCGTCGAGCGAGCCGGAATCGATGCACACGCGGCCCACCTGCACTTTGCCGTTCTTGCGCGCGCCGTGGTGATCGATCTCCAGGACGTCGCCCGATTCCATCACGAAGCTTTCTTCGAGGCCGGCGAAACGCAGGTGTTCGGCCAGGCGCGCGTGTTTGGAAAGCTGGCGGAACTCGCCGTGGATGGGCATGAAGTAGCGCGGCCGCACGAGGTTCAGCACCAGCTTCATCTCTTCGACGCTGGCATGGCCGGAGACGTGGAGCGGCGGGTTCATGTTGCCGTAGAGCACGTCGGCGCCGCGGCGCGCCATGTGGTCGATCATGCGGAAGATGGCTTTTTCATTGCCCGGAATGATGCGCGCACTGAGCACCACCGTGTCGCCCTGCTCCACGGAAACGTGCTTGTGGTTATCCACCGCCACGCGCGAAAGCGCCGACATGGGCTCGCCCTGGGTGCCGGAGATGAGGAAGGCGACTTTATCGGGCGCCAGATTCATGGCGTCCTGCGGCCGCAAGAGAATGCCGTCGGGAATGCTGAGGAGCCCGAGCGAGTGAGCGATCTCAGTGACCGCAACCATGCTGCGGCCAATCACGGCCACGCTGCGGCCGTATTCCTCGGCCAGATCGAGCACGAGTTGAATGCGATGGATGGAGGAACTGAAGCAGGAGACCACCACGCGGCGTTCGGCGCGGTTGAAAATTTCCTCCATGCGCGGGCGCACGGCGCGTTCGGATTCGGTGTAGCCGGGGCGGTCGGAATTGGTGGAATCGGAGAGCAGCAGCAGCACGCCGCGCTTGCCGTAATCGGCCAGCGTGTGCAGATCGAAGAGCTCGTTATCGGTAGGGGTGGGATCCACCTTGAAATCGCCGGTGTGGATGATGACGCCGAGCGGCGTAGTGATGGCCAGAGCCAGCGAGCTGACGATGGAATGCGTGACGTGGACGAATTCGATTTTGAACGGGCCGATCTGGACAATCTCCAAAGGCTTGACGGTAATGAAGCGCGGCTCCCGATCCAGTTCATGCTCTTCGAGGCGCCGCTCGACTAGCGCCAAAGTGAAGGCCGTGCCGTAGACGGGGACGTCGATATCGGAGAGGAAATAGGGCACGGCGCCGATGTGGTCTTCGTGGCCGTGGGTGAGGATCAGGGCACGGACCTGTTCCTGGTTCTCCTTGAGGAAGGAGATATCGGGCATGACGAGGTCCACGCCCAGGAGTTCCGGTTCGGGGAACATCATGCCGGAATCGACGACTATCATGTCGTTGCCGTAGCGGATGGCGGTCATGTTCATGCCGAATTCGCCCAAGCCGCCCAGCGGTACCACTTGTAACTTCTGATCGGTCATTTGGTTTAACATCCAGGATAGCGTGTAGAGGGCCCCTTGCGCGCGAAATCAGGGCCGCTGCGGGCTCCGCGAGGGTCCCGACGGCCGTAGTTACCCCTGAAAAGGCCTCCGGGGGCTGGCCGGTCCACCTAAACCCAATGTTTGCCCCAAAATACAAATGCTCACCCCGAAGGGTGAGCATTTTCCCCTGTTCTACCAGGGTGATGTTCGATGGGAGAATCAGCTTCGACGGAATCGCAACCGTCAAAACTTTGTAGTTGGATCTTATTTCCTAATGGCTCTCCAGTCAAGCAAAAATCCGACTCAAAATTCTTCCCCGTAACCGTCTCGTACAGGCTGACTTGCGGGCAGCGCGCGTTTCGGCTGAAACGGCCGCAACCGCCAAAAGACTGGTTTTGGGCCTGAGGATTTCGGTCTAAGGCAAACAAAACCGGAAGCTTATGTAGCGGGCTCGGGCTATTCCAGATGTAAGGTGATCATGGCGTCGGGCTCCTGACCGTGCCGCATGCGCCGTAAGTAGGCCCGTACGCCCCCAAATGCGAGCCCCGACACCAACGAGAAAACCAGCAGTATCCCAATGAGAACGAAGGCACTTATGAGCAGATTGCCGATGTTGTCGCGGCGCGTGGGAACGTATTCGTCGCGGGTCACTTCGGCCTGATAGCGGACTTGAGAGAGCAGCCGCTCGGCAAAATCCGGGTCGGGGGGCGAGAGCACCACGGCCACCAGGGGACCACTGCGTTTGGCCATGGCGCCGGACAGTTTTTCGAAATCCGCTGCCTTCTGGATGGCCATCTGGGGGGTGGGATAGTTGAAAATCGCCACGGGCAAATCGCCCTTCCGGTTGTGGAAAACGCCCAACTGGGCCTCCGCGCCGAGGTGGAAAGCGGCTACCGAAGGCGGGATGGCCGGAGCGAATTTCTGCAGGCCGGCGGGTCCGAGGACGTAACGCTGGCTGTTGGCCACCAGGCCCTCCGAAGGCAGGTATCCGGGCAGCGAGGGAAGAGCGGTGTTATCGACGTTGAGGAGCGCGCCAGTGACGGCATCCAATTCCGGCATGGTGGGTTTGTAGCCGGAGAAAGAAAACAGGTAGTTGCCATGCACCAGGAGCAGGCCGGCGGCGGTTTCGGCGGACAGCTCCCCCGCTGTGGAGGGCTTGGCGTCTTGCGGCCGCTGCCAGTCGAAGGCGGCCAGTGCCCCGGTGGTGTCGCCAAGCTGGTACGCGGTGGCGACGAACTTCGCCTTACCGTTCTGATACGCCGCCGATTCCCAGTTCTTCAGGCCATACTCGTCCCAAAGCGGGCGGTTGTCGAGCGTTGGCTGAGAGACCGCGCCGCGCTGGTAAGCGCCGATGGAATCGGGCAAAATGGCGGCCATAGACAGCCCCGGCAGCAGAAGGGCGCTCAGCAAGTACTTCATGTTTCTATTAGACACCGAATTTGGTTGGCTGACCGCGAGGAAACATGCGCCGGACGAACACCGCTCCCTCACGGTCGCATCTCGGATCGGAAATCTGGTGTATTCTCTCCATGGTGAGGAGAATGGATCAGCGGGTGCGCGCGGCGGCGGCGATTTGCGGGCTGGCGGTGTTTGCGGCGATGGCGGTTCCGGTGATGCGCGGCGAAGCGATCGGGTTCGACCTGCCGGTGCGGGCGGCGATCCACGGCTGGGCTTTTCCGGCGCTGACGGCGGCCATGCGGCTGGTCACGATGATCGGCTCGGAATACCTCCTGGTGCCGCTGGCGGCGATTCTGGTGTGGCGTTGGGAGAGGCGCGGGGAGCGCCAGGCGGCTTACCTGCTGGTAGTCGGGAGCCTGAGCGCGGAAGCGCTGGGGCAATTGCTCAAGACGCTGATTCACAGGCCGCGGCCGGAAGTTTTCTTTGGCCTCGTGCCGGCGGAGACGTACAGCTTCCCGAGCGGGCACGCGTTTGTGCCGGCGGTATATTTCGGGATCCTGGCCGGCATCTTCGCCGCGCGCGCAAGCTGGCGCGCCGGGGTGGTGGTGATGGCGGCGGTGCTGGGATTCTCACGCGTGTATCTGGGCTTCCACTATCCGAGCGACGTGCTGGCCGGCTGGGCGCTGGCCGTGGTGTGGCTGGCGCTGTGGCCTATTGTGGCAGATCGCCGCGCGGCTTCCCCTGCTTGATCTCGTCGTAGGCGTCCTTGATCTGGCGTTTCAGCGAGGCTTCGGCCACCCAGTTGCTCACCGAGACGGGCAGGCTGACGGAGGCTTGCAAGTCTTCGACCGGCTTGCCCTGGTCGACGCCGGCTTTGACGGCCTTGTACAACTCCACCATGAACTGCTCCTGGCCGGTGATGAGCTCGCGGCTGCCGGGCACGCCGTGGCCGGGCAGCACGGACTTCACTTTCAGCTTTTCGGCGGCCCGCAAGACGGTGGGCCAGTTGCCGATGTTGGCGTCCATGGTGGCGTTGTGGGGTCCGTTGACCACGGCATCGCCGGTGCAGAGGACCTCTTCTTTCGGCAGATAGGCGAAGCCGTCGCCGCGGGTGTGAGCCCACCCAAAGTGGAGGAATTCAATTTTGCGCTGGCCGTCGTTGAGGACGTACTGCGGCTCGGAGATGTCCTGTTTGGGAGGCTCGGGCGCGTCGCGATGGAGTTCGGCGACATCGGGGCGGCTCTTGACGGCGGCCAGCCAGCGCGCCGGTTCGAAGCGTTTCATTTCGGCGGCCACGCCGGGGAAGGCGATGGTGGTCGAGCCGGCCTGGGTCCAGAGCGCGTTGCCGTAGATGTGGTCGCCGTGGTGGTGCGTGTCGAAGACGTATTTGACGGGCTTGGGCGAGAGGCGTTTGCAATCGGCCATGGCGCCGCGCGCCCCGCTGGGATAGTTGGCATCGATGACCACGAGATAATCTTTCATCTCGATGATCACGTTATTGCAGTGGCCCTGTTCCATATCGCCTTCGCGGAACCAGACACCCGGAGCGATGAGGCGAATGGTTTCCGGCGCGGCGTCGGACCGCGCGACGAACAGAGCAACCGCGGCAAGCGAAGCAAACCCCGTGAGCAAACAGAAGCGGACCCGCCACATCGGGCACCCCCTATCCGGTCTACTCTACACTATTCCGGAGAGAGTGCAACAGCAGATCCGGCGGCGCGCAGCGCTGCGACTCGCGGAGTGCGCCTCTTGGGGCTGTCCAGACTGACGGAGCGCGCGTCGCCGAGTTGCGCGCGGATGTATTCTTCGGTCCGGGCCACGGCCTTCTCCAGGTCGCGGTTTTTGGGGATGAATGCGCACCAGGCGATGGATTCGGCCGCGGTGTCGTACTCCCAGAGGCCCACCAGGCGGCCGCGATCGAAAATCGCGTGGGAGGGCAGGTCGGCTACGCCGCCGAGCGGCGCCAGGCCTTTGTCCCCGTAGACCTTGCGGTTGAGGTCGGCGGCATCGGCCAGCCCTTTGAGATCGCGGCGCAGCAGGCTCAAGCCGTCGATACTGCTGGTCAATACATAGCGAGCTTGTTTGGGAAACTGGAAAGCTTCAAAGCGTTCGCGATGCTCGGGGAGGAGGAAGCCGTCGTCGCCGGCAGCCTCGAGCTGGAGCGGCTGCATGGCGGCCTTGCAATCCTTCACCGAAAGCGCCGAGAACCATTGGAACTCCGCGACGGTGGCCGGGCCGATCCAGGAAAAATAGCGGCGCGCGAGCTCGGTCGAGAGTTGCTCCGGAGGCATGGAGAACTTAGCCAGGGGATTGGGGCGCCAGAGAGTGTAGGCATACCGCTGCTGGTCGAGGCGGCCGTTAACGGGCACGCGGCGGATGTCGCCCGAGGATTGCAGCTTGCCGAGCGCCAGCGGCAACGTGGTGGAGACGCCTTTTTTCTTTCCCTCGTCGCCGAGGCTGCGCGAGGCCTTTCCCGTGGCCTGGCGAATGGCGTCGGGATCGAGCGCGCCTTTTTCGAGAGCCTGGCAGACTGCGGTGCACAAGCGGTCGATCTCTTTTTCCGTGACACCCAGTTTGTAGGCGGTCTTCAAATCGCCGGCGCCGAAAGGCTGGCCGGCTTGGAGCGCGAAGGCGAAGTCGCTGGCCGGCACAACGTAGGTGCAGCCGCGCGCCGCGGGAAGTTCGTGAATGGCGAGGCGGGCCACGTCCGCGTCGATGGTTTCGCGCGGCGTGCCGGCGCGGGCGAAGATCGTCAGATAGGGGCCGGATCCGCCGACCGAGCGGGCCCAGCCGGTTTGTTCCAGGACTTCGGCGGGAGAACGTCCCTCGATCCGTCCATCCAGAGCCTGGCGATGGAACCGCCAGGCCCGAACCTTCTCGCGTTGCGCGGCGCTCATGGATTTATTTTGCTTCGGAGGGTGAATGGGCGCAAGCGCGGGCGCCAAGATTTAACTCGCCCCGGAAGAGCCGCGCCAAGTGGGACCGGCCTCCTGGCCGGTCGCTGGAGTCTCTACGTTTTCAGGCCACCAACTGGTAGCGCCGGCGGTCTTGCCGCCGGTGGTCTTGCCGCCGGCGGTCTTGCCGCCGGTGTCTTGCCAGCGCTTGACCATGCCCGCCCCACTCGCGTTGCCGCGCGCTACCATGCGGTTGCATGCCCCGCGTTCCACGGGTGGAAGGCCGCAGCGCCGAAGAGACCCGTTTGGCAATAGAGGCTTTCCTCAAGAACTCCCGGCAACCCGCCCTGCTCGAACCGGGCGAGGAGCTGCTGGCCATTGGCAGCGACAACTTCTCGCTCGAAGTGCGCGGAGAGCGCCTGACGCTACAAGCGTGGGACCGGACCCGCAACCTGGCGCGGCGCGTGACCGGGATTAAGCAATCGACGGCGGCGCGCCTCGAGATGGTGGTGGAGCGCTTCGCGCGCCGCGAGGGAGTGGTGTTTCTGGTGGACCTGGGGCGGCGCGCAGGGTCGGAGTTGGGGCGGCGGAGCCAGCGGCTGGTGTTTCGCGAACGGTTCCGGCTGTTTCTGCGGCGGCAGTTCCCGGAATGGAACCTGGCGGAGCTGAGCGCCGAACCGAATCTGGAATTCAGCCTGTCGCCGGCGTTCCCGCGCGCCTTCCTGAAGCATGGACAGCATGCGTGGGCGGCGATTGCCTGCCCGCCGGAGGGGGATTGGGCGGCGGTGGTTTCCTTCGGCCTGATCTGGCTTTCCTATTTGCGGGCGCGCGAACCGCGGGTGACGGTGGAAGGGCTGGCGCTTTATGTGCCCGCCGGACGGGAGCGGGCGGCGGCGCTGCGGCTGCTGTGCCTGGACGGGGCGGCGGCGCGATTTGAACTGTTCGCCTACACCGAGCAGGACTTCATTGTGGGAGTGGACCCGCGCGATCACGGGAACCTGGATACGCGCCTCGAGCCCTCGAAGGGGCCCGAACCGCGGCCGCCGCGCGGGCCGGAGTATCCCGAGGCGCTGCTCGAAGCGCGCGTGCGCGCGGAGATCGAAACGTTGGACGCGGATCTGCGCCACGAGCCGGTCTACGGGCAGGTGCCGGCGTTCGCGGGCGGGGATCGCGGCATCCTGGACCTGCTGGCGGTGGACCGGGCGGGGCGCCTCGCGGTGGTGGAGCTGAAGGCGTCGGCCGATTTGCACCTGCCGTTGCAGGCCCTGGACTATTGGATCCGGGTGAAATGGCATCTGGACCGCGGGGAGTTTCGGGCGTTCGGATATTTTCCCGGCATCGAGCTGCGGCCGGAGCCGCCGCGCATCCTGCTGGTGTCGCCGTGCCTGGAGTTTCATCCGTCTTCCGAAACCATATTGCAGTATTATTCGCCGGCCATCGATGTGGAGCGAATCGGGCTGGCGGTAGAATGGCGTAGGGGGCTGCAGGCGATGTTCCGCCTTCGCGGCGCCGAGCCGCCCCACTGATCCTCATGATGATGAAAGTATTGAAACAGGCGCGCACCGCCTTCTCGCTGTTGAACCCGGAGGAAGTGCGCAGCCGCGCGCGGCGGCCGGTGCGGTTCGGCCTGGTGGCCACCAGCGACGCGGCGTACGCGGAGATGGAAGATTTCCTGGCGCCACTCCAGGGGCCGCTCGAAGACCGCACCTATCTGCTGGACCAGGTACACCGGGCGGGCGACGCGGTGGTTCCCGACCGGGTGGACTTGATTCTGTTCGAGCAGGGGATCGCGGCGCCGCCGGGGACGTACACGTTTTACCGTAACAACCCCTCGGCCACCATCGGCGCGATTCTGGACGGCAACGACGATCTGTGGCTGGCGCTGGCGCGCCAATACCCGGCCTTCCGGCGGCCGGTGGTGGAGCGGACCATCCACGCGATTGCGCGCGAGAACGCGCTGTTCGCGGTGGCCACGGCTCTGCCGGATGTGATCCCGAGCCTGGTGGAGCTGCCGTGGGCGTTCGGGGAATTCGCTTCCGACACGGCGTTTCTGACGGGCAACCAGATCCGCATGGCGTTTCTGATCGCGGCGGCGTGCGGGCGGGATGCGGGGTTCGGTCGCCAGAAGGGCGCCATCCTTTCGATTGCGGCGGGCGCTTTCGGATGGCGGGCGCTGGCGCGCGAGCTGGTGGGCAAGATTCCGCTGGGCGGCGGGCTGATTCCCAAGGGCGCCATCGCGTACGCCGGGACGTACGTAGTGGGGAAGGGCCTGGAGCATTACTACCGGGCGAATTCGGGCTACACGCGCGCGCAACGCCGGGCGGCTTACCGCGAGGCGTTGGAACGCGGCCGGACGGTGGTGGAATCGGCAGCGAAGGGCTCCGTGAGCCGGCTTGGGAGCCAACGCGGCGTAGAATAAGGGAAGACGGAAAACAGGAGACGGAAACTGGAAGTTAGTGTAGTGTGGAGCGGGCTTTCCAGCCTGCAACGCCGACGTTCTTGTCGGCGCATGAGAAGGCAGAAATTAGGGGGAGACTTATGCGTCTATTGCACCTCGCGGTGGCTTTCGTAGCGGCGGCCGTTTGCCTTGCCGATACGATCACGATGAAGGACGGCCGGGTGATCCAGGGCACTTATCTGGGCGGCTCGGCCCGCCAGGTGAGGATCGGGATTGGCGATCAGATTCAGACTCTGGACGTGTCGGACGTGGCGCGCATCGAGTTTGGAGACAGCGCACCGATGGCAGAGCCGGCGCCGCCGCCGGTGCGAGAGGAACGGCGCGAGGAACGGCGCGAAGCCCTACCGCAGCAACCCGTGCTGGGGATCACGCTGCCGGCGGGCACCAGTTTCGCGATCCGCATGATCGACGCGGTGGATTCGCAGACGGCCTCGGTGGGCCAGAATTTCGCCGGGAGCCTGGACGCGCCGGTGGTGGATTCGACTGGCCGGACCATTATTCCGCGCGGCGCGGACGTGGTGTTGAAGCTGGTTGACGCCAAGCAATCCGGAAAGATTTCGGGCCGCACGGAACTGGCGCTCTCCATGATGTCGGTGCGAGTGCAGGGCCAGATGGTGGACATCCGGACGCAGACCGTGACGGAGAAGAGCACGAATCGAGCGGGGCGCTCGGCCGGCACGATTGGCGGAGGCGCGGTAGGCGGCGCGGTGCTGGGCGGCATTCTCGGCGGCGGCAAAGGCGCGGCCATCGGCGCCGGAGCGGGAGCCGCGGGCGGCACCGCAGTGGAACTGGCCACCAGCGGCCAGAGAGTGCGGGTGCCCTCGGAGACGCGGCTGACGTTCGTCCTGGACGACCCGGTGCGGATCTGAAGTGGGACCGGACATGAAAGCGGTTGTCTACTACAACTACGGTTCACCCGATGTTCTCAAATGTGAAGAGGTTGAAAAGCCAACCGCTGGGGACAACGAAGTTTTGATAAAAGTTCGCGCAGCTTCCGTCAATCCACTGGACTGGCACTTCATGAGAGGCACGCCGTACATCGTTCGCATACAGGCCGGGCTGCGCAAACCCAAGGTCACACGACTGGGCTTTGATGTAGCCGGCCAGGTTGAAGCGGTTGGCAGGAACGTAACTCAGTTCAAACCAGGCGACGAGGTGTTCGGCGCGTGCCGTGGGGCCTTTGCCGAGTATGCGTGTACTTCCGAGTCGGCATTGGTCATGAAGCCATATAACGTGACGTTTGAGCAAGCGGCTTCTGCACCTGTGGCGGCATTCACCGCATTGCAGGGTCTTCGCGACAAGGGACAGATTCAGCCGGGGCAGAAGGTCTTGATTAACGGTGCGGCGGGAGGCGTGGGTACGTTCGCTGTGCAGATTGCCAAGTCGTTCGGCGCAGATGTGACCGGCGTATGTAGTACGAGGAATGTGGACATGGTCCGATCAATCGGCGCAGATCGGGTCATTGATTACACCCAAGAGGATTTCACTAAAAGTGGGCAACGTTACGACCTGTTTTTCGACTCCGTCGGGAATCATTCGTTGTTAGCATGCAGGCGCGTCTTAAATCCCAAGGGGATATACATCGTGGTCGGAGGACCGGACGGTCGGTGGCTCGGTCCTCTGGCTCATTTGATCAAAACGCTTGTGTTGTCACGGTTCGTGAGCCAGAACCTGGTCATGTTTCTGGCGAGACGGAGCAAAGAGGATCTGACCGTCATGCACGAGCTCATGGAGGCCGGAAAGGTGATACCGGTCATCGACAAGCGCTACAGGTTGAGTGAAGTGCCTGAGGCTATCCGGTATCTGGAAGAAGGACACGCTCGAGGAAAAGTAGTAATAACTTTGGAATAGCCATCGTTGACCAATATTTCAAACCAGAATCTCGCTCCTTACGCAAAATTGGCTTCGTTTGGTCAAAATGTTCCAACACCGTCGAATTGGCTTCGTTCCGCCAAAAGGCTTCAACGCACCACGTATTGGTCCAGGTCCTGGATCGCGTCGCGGCCCTCATCCACCTTGGCCGTCTTGACGACGGGGAGTTCCATAACCGGGGCGTCGGGAGTGCGGTAATCAAAGGTGGCGAGCAACCGATAGGAGCCGGGCGCGAGTCCGGTGAAACGGTACTGTCCGTTGATATCGGTGCGCAGAATCTGGAAATCTTTCACTCGCTTGCGGCGCTCCAGGTCATAGGCTTCGAGGAAAACCGGTATGCCCGCGACTGGCGCGCCGCCGGTATCGCGCACCACGCCGTGCAGCGTGGCGGGAGATGCAGACAGCACGAACTTGAGCGTGCTGGACGAGTTGGGCGGCAGGATGATTTCGTTCCATCCGTCGGCGCGGCCCTGATCGAGGCCTTCGGGCCGCGGGCCGGAGACACTCACCACATACCAGGCAGGGGCGGGGCCCAGCGCGACGTCATAGCGGCCGGGCAGGACGCCGGTGCGGGCCGCCATGCCGCGCACGGTTTCGGGAACGCCGCGCATAGTTTCGGGCTTGCCGGCTCCCGAAAGATCCTTGTGGCGCAGCAGCACCTGAAACGGGCGCCCGTCGATGGGCACACCCTTGGTGTCTTCGAAGGCGAATTGGATGGTCGGGTAGTTCGAGAGCGGGAGGGTGAGGTTGGGCTGGTCGCGGTCGAGGCTGAGGGGTTGGTAGGTAGCGGTGTTGAAGCGGCCGTTGACGGATACGGCCTGCAATTCATATTGTCCCGGGGCGGCGGGATTGAAGTGGAAATTGCCGGCGGAATCCACGTCGGCGGTTTCGGTTCCCATGTCGGAGACCATGGTGACAGTGACGGGATCCCGCGTCGGGGAGATGGCGCGGCCGGCGACCGTGTAGAGGCGGCCGAGGGCCGGGCGGATGTTGACGTTGTCGACCTGCTGGTCGAGGGTGACGTCAACCGGGATGGCTTGGTCGAGGAGGGCGACGTCCTTGTAGAAAGTGGGCAGATAGGCGCCTTCGTCATCGCTCTTGGTCAAAGTGCGGACGAGATAGGCGCCGGGGTCGAGGCCGAAGAAGCGGTACATGCCGCGGTCATCGGTGCGGGCCCTGGTAAGGAGCATGGGCGGGCGCGCATCGGTGTAGATGGCGACATCGTGATCGGGGAGACCGACGTCGTTTTCGTCCAACAAAGTTCCGGCGATGGAGCCGAGGCGCGGCAGGCGGATGTTGAGAAAGATCGAATCGTTCTCAGCGATGACGATCGGGACTCCGGAGGCACGCCAGTGCTTCTGCCCGTACTGGACGGGCGCGAAGGCGCGGCGCGCGGCGGTGATCAGATAGGTTCCGGCGGGGAGGTTGGCGAATTCGAAGAAGCCGCTGGCGTTGGTGCGGACCGAAAGGTGAGGGCCGGCGCTGCCGGCCACCGGTTCGAGGCCGACGACGGCGCGCGCCAGGAAATGGCCGCTCTGGTTCTCCACGACGCTGCCGCGGATGACGGCGCCCTGCAGGGCGGCCGTGAAGGCGAGTACCAGGCAAATCCGCATAGCTTCTTGAGAGATGACGCCGCCAGGGCGGTTAGAGTGCAGGATAATGTGGCCCCGGTAGGACAGGCCTACCGGCCCATAGGCGCTAACTTAACGATTAAGGAAATGTAATCTGGGGGACCCGATGTCGTGATCGTTCCCGGAGGTCTGCCTCCAGTTGGTGCCACTGGCGCAGGATATTTTGCAGCGGGAGC
>Ga0187874_10001349_pt1 | contig 22882 bp, 20 predicted proteins | sample June2016WEW_16_1_3_FD_132993 | JGI IMG/M metagenome (GOLD analysis project Ga0187874, IMG submission 132993) | Peatland microbial communities from SPRUCE experiment site at the Marcell Experimental Forest, Minnesota, USA - June2016WEW_16_150 | ecosystem: Environmental > Terrestrial > Soil >... | reverse complement strand
TCCCAAAGTGTCTCATCAGCAGCCTTGCCCCGTCAAAGCGGCCCACTACCCCGCCCGCCTGGCCGGCTCGATGACCTGACACACCAGAAAAAGCTCGTCGCCACTCCGCTTGATGGATTTCAGCCGGAGCAGAGCCGCGCGGTTCAATTTCAGTGCTCCAATGCCATCGGCCATCGTCGGTGCCCCGCGCCCGCCAATGATTTTTGGACAAATGGTCAAATACAGCTCGTCCACCAGACCGGCTTGGAATAAAGCCGCGTTCAACTCCCCGCCACCTTCGCACAGCAGCCGTTTGACGCCCCATTTCTCCCGCAGCCAGCCCAGCGCGGCGCGAAAATTGATTTTACGTCGGCCACAAATTTTCACCTCATCGGCAACGGCCCGGAGTTGGCGCAGTTTTTTCCCCGATGCCCGGGCCGTTGTCAGAACGAGGATCGGCGAGAAACGATGCCGGAAAATTTCCGCCTGCGGATTGACCGATCCGCCGCCGCTGACAATCACGCGCAAGTTGTATTCGGCAAGGCCGCGCCGGAGCCGCAACCGCCGGAACTTCGCCGGTCCCGGTCCCATATTGATGGAAGCTGAATCCACCGTCCGTGCGCCGGCCATCACTGCGTCCACCGTCGTACGCAGTTCGAGCAAATGCTCGTGGTCATGCGCGCTGCCAAAGGACGAAACCGCGCGATTCGCCGTCGCAATTTTCCCGTCCGCCGTCATCGCCATGTTCACCAGAACAAACGGCCATGACGGGTGACGAGTGACGGGGGACGATTTCATAAAATAAGCATCGCGTCGCCGTAGCTGAAGAAACGGTACCGCTCGCGGATGGCTTCGGCGTAGGCGGACAAGATCAACTCGCGTCCATGTCCCGCGTCTGCGGGACCCGGTGACGCAAAGGCGCTCACCAGCATCAGCAGGGTGGAGCAGGGGAGATGAAAATTCGTCAGCAGCACGTCGGCAATTTTGAAATCATACGGCGGATAAATGAAAATCCATGTCCGGCCTGTTTCCGGCGCCAGCTTGCCGCCGTGTTGCGCCGCCACGCTTTCGAGCACGCGCACGCTGGTGGTGCCCACGGCGATGACGCGCCGGCCCGCGGCCTTGGCTTCGTTCACAACGCGCGCGGTTGCTTCGCCGAGTTCATAGCGTTCTTCGTGCATTTTGTGCGCGGCGAGGGTTTCGGTCTTGACCGGCAGGAACGTGCCGGGTCCGACGTGCAATGTGACGAAGCAAATCTGGACGCCCCGCGTCCGGATTTCCGCAAGCAACTCTTCCGTGAAATGCAGTCCGGCGGTGGGCGCGGCCACCGAACCGTCGGTTTCGGCATAGACGGTCTGGTAACGCTCCCTGTCCTCCGGCAGTTCGTGATGGCGCTGAATATAAGGCGGCAGGGGAGTTTCCCCGAGCCGTTCGAGTTCCCGGCTGATGTCCGGCGTGCCGGAAAATTGCAGCCGGCGATTCCCTTCGTCGTTCATTTCAACAACCGTTGCCCGGACATTTGGCTCGCGTAAGACGATCTGCGTTCCTGTGCGGGCGCGTTTGCCGGGACACAACATCGCCCACCAGTCATTCGACGCGTTTTCTTCGAGCAAGAGGATTTCAAATTGGCCGCCGGTACGCGCGTTGACGCCGCGCAGCCGTGCCGGGATTACTCGCGAATTGTTCAGGACAAGCACGTCGCCGGCGCGAAAGAATCCCGGCAAATCGCGGAACCGGCGGTGCTCGACGTTTCCGCCGGAGCGATGCAGGACCAGGAGCCGCGATTCATCGCGCCGGGGAACGGGATGTTGCGCAATCAATTCCGGCGGCAGGGAGTAGCTGAAATCGGCCGTTCGCATTGCGGCCAGTTTCAAGTTTCAAGCCGTCAAACGCGACCATTTTTTATCGCCCCTCCCATACCACTCGCTGTTTTCACACCACCGACAGCGAAAAATAACGTTTGTGTCAATATCAGGAACTGCCCCGTTTACGTTTGCGCGCCTGTTTGCTTTTCTTGAATTTTGCCGCTTCCTCCGAGCCGCCGGTGGCGTTGCCGGCACTGTAGGAATGCGCGCCGGTCCCGGCCAGTTTGCCACCGTCCACAATGAGGTATTCGGGCCGGATAGGACGCTTTTCAAACCAGCATTCCAGAATTTCACGGGTGCCGGCGGCGTAACGCGCCTGCGCCGAGAGGCTCGTGCCCGAGGTGTGCGGCGTCATGCCGTGATGCGGCATCGTCCGCCACGGGTGGTCCTTTGGTGGCGGTTGCGGGAACCAGACATCGCCGGCGTACCCGGCCAGTTGTCCGCTCTTCAGCGCACGGGCGATGGCGTCGCGGTCGCAGATTTTGCCACGCGCGGTGTTTACGATATACGAGCCGCGTTTCATCTGGCTGATAAGCTTGTCGTTGAACATGTGTTCGGTTTCAGGATGCAACGGGCAATGGATGGAAATCACGTCGCAAACCTTCACGAGCGATTCGACGTTGGGATGATAGGTCAGGCCCACCTCCTTCTCGACCTGCGGCGGCAGGCGGTGCCGGTCGGTGTAATGCAATTTGACTTCAAACGGTTTCAGCCGTTTCAGCACGGCCAGGCCGATGCGGCCGGACGCCACGGTGCCGACGCTCATGCCTTCCAGATCATAAGAACGTTCCACACAGTCGGCGATGTTCCAGCCGCCTTTGACGACCCACTGGTAAGACGGAATATAATTGCGCACCAGCGCCAGAATCATCATCACGGCATGTTCGGAAACGCTGATGCTGTTGCAATAGGTGACCTCGGCCACGGTGATCTTGCGTTCCATCGCGGCCTGCAAATCAACGTGGTCGGAGCCGATGCCCGCGGTGATGGCCAGTTTCAACTTGGGCGCCTTGGCGATGCGCGCCGCCGTCAGATAGGCCGGCCAGAACGGCTGCGAAATGACAATTTCCGCATCGGCCAGTTCCTTTTCAAAAACGGAACCCGCGCCGTCCTTGTCCGAGGTGACGACGAGTTTGTGTCCCAGTTTTTCCAGAAATTTGCGCAGACCGAGTTCGCCGGAAACACAGCCCAGGAGTTCTCCCGGACGAAAATCAATTTGCTTCGGCGTCGGCAGCGTCTGGCCATCGGGATAACGCGTCAGCCTGGGAATATCGTCGCGGGCGTAGGATTTTGGATACCCCGTCTCGGGGTCGTCGTATAAAACACAAAGGACTTTCGACATAACTTTTATTTGGTTGATGTTCGTCACAAAATGTGGAGGAAACCGATGCATGTGTCCAGCTAATTCGCAGTGTGTGTACGGCTAATTCGCTAAGTCCGTCAATGACTGGCAGTTAAACTCTCGCGGAACGCATGAAAACAATCGTGTTCAACGTGAGGCCAAATCGGTTTCGACGTAATCAACGGGCGCCTTCTCGCCGTTGTCAGGCTTGAGCAGGCCGGAGATGATCGAAATGTTGGTGGTTTTGATCGCGCCGTTCGAACCGGGCAGGCCGTGAATCTTGCCGGCGGCCCAAAATCATTCGATCAATTTTTTTGTTCCTTTCCCTCGTTATCCGGATACCCCGCCACATGGAGAATTACGGCCGTCACTTCTCCATTGTCATTCTTAATGAAGGTCAATTGCGCACCAGAGTTCTTCTCGAAAAAATTCGTTTCCGATTCAGGATATACATCGAAAGCGCCCGCACCGCCGTTCTTGTCCGAGGCTTGCCCGACCAAATGGTCTCCTTCTCGCCAGATCGTGACTTTTCCTACAGTGGGAAACATGGCGTCCGGCGCACATTCGTAGTGGCCGACGACGGCATCAAGAAGTTTTGTGTCCAGCTTGATGACGACGGGCCGTTTCAGTGGTTCGAGGGCGTTTGGCGGCTCATCAAAGATTTTCTCATAAGAAAGCGCATTGCCGGGGAATTGTGCGTTGCCTACTTCACAGGCTGGAAGTCCTTGTGCCCGGTCTGCCAAAGAAGGAAGGCATACTGGCCCGCGAAGTTTTTGAAGGTGACAATCTTCTCCTCCGTGAAGTGGCCATTGTCGTAGTTCACCTTCATCAAAACGGGATTTCCCGAGGCCGTTGCCGCCTGCAAGGCAGCCACGAACTTGCCCGGTTCCCAGGCTGCGACGCGGGGATCATTCCAGCCACCCACACCCATAACCGCAGGGTACTTCACACCCTTCTGGACGTGCTGGACTCCATCCATCTCAAACAGAGCCTGGCACTCAACGGGATCTTTCACGGTGCCGAATTCCGGCGTGTTGACCGGACCATTGGGCGAGAACTCCTGTCGCATCGCGTTCGCGCACCCGACATTGCAAACTGCGGCAGCAAATAAATCCGGGCGTTCCGTGATGGCACGGCTGATCAGGATTCCGCCAGCGCTAGTGCCGGTGCCTGCGAGCTTCCGGGGACTGGTATATCCCTTCTTCACCAGATACTCCGCGCAGGAAATGAAGTCCTTCCAGGTGTTGGGCTTGGTTGTCTTGTAACCGGCCTTGTACCAGGCCTCGCCCTTTTCGCCGCCGCCCCTGGGGTGCGCAATGCCAAACACCACACCATGGGTTGCCAGTGAATTAAAGCGAATGACGAATTCGGGGGTGGCACTGCTCCCATAAGCACCATAGCCCATAAGGATGCAGCAGTTTGACCCGTCCAGCGGAATACCCTTCTTGTAAATGATCGAGAGCGGAATCATGGTGCCGTCGTGCCCGGGCACTTCGACTTCTTCGGAGACCAGGTTCTCGAAACTTGGATACGACACGTCCGTGTTGAAAATGCTCTTCGCGAAGGTGTCCTTCTGCGCATCAAAATCATAGATCGTCAGGGGTGAAGTCCAGGAGGTGATATACACCAGGCAACGATCCGTTTTCCAATCCGGACAACTGACGTCCACGGTCCCGGATGCCGGCAATTTGATTTCTGCGGTCTTGCCGGTGGCCAGGTCGTATTTCACGAGCCGGCCGACAATCCCATCTGAATAAACGACGAGGAGATAGTGCTTGCTCTTCGTAATATACCGAATGGAGTCAGCCCCCTCGGGAATCACGGTCTCGGCGTGTTCCCAGTCAGGATGCTTCACGCTCGTCCGAACAATCTTGTACTTTGGCGCACCGGCATGGGTGACGGCGTAAACGTAATCCCCGTAGAACGCAAGCCCCCGAACCAGGTTGTCTGAGCGTTTACACAGGACATCCCATTTGATTTTCTTGCGCTTCAGCTCGGAGATGGGAGCGTAGAAAATCCGCATCTCATTTTGCGCGGTCTCCACGAATCCGATGATGTAGTTGGGGTAGGATTCATCGATGTAAGCTGTGGGGATTTCCTTTGCGGTGATGCCCAGTTCAGGGTTGCTCTCTTCGCTGAAGATGTCTTTGTCCGAGGCGGTCTCGGTGCCGAGCTTGTGCACTCTGGTTTTTTCGTTCAGTTCGATTTTGAGACTTTTGATGTCAGTGACCTTGGGGGCGTTATAGAAAAACGACTTACTGTCCTTCGCCCAACCATAGGGTGTCCAGGATGGGTAGATGCTCTCTGGCAGCAACGTTCCCTTTTCCACATCCAAAACCCGGATCTCTGACCATTCCGCGCCGCCCGAAGTGAACGCAATGGCGACATATTTCCCGTCCCATGAAGGGACAATGCTTCGGATGGTCGTGGTCACCCCGGCTTTATAGGTGGCTGGATCGAAGAGCAGTTTCTCGGCACCATCCCATCCCTCGCGGAAGTAGAGCTTGCCCACGTTTTCGCCGCCTAAAGTCTTCTTGTAAAAGACCCGGCCATGTTCATACCTGATTGTCGAGTAAACCGCAGGTTTGCGCTTGTCCAACGCCATCCATTCCTGCGCCAGGGCATCCCTTCCCGGGATCTTCGCGAGCAGGCCATCCGTCAATTCCGCCTGGGCCTTGAACCAGGCTTCGACATCCTTGTCTTTCAGGTTCTCCAGCCAGCGGTAAGGATCGTGGTACGTTTTCCCGAAGTAGGTGTCCGAGGCAGCGACGGTTTTTGTCGGGGGATAGTTCAACTGGGCATGGCCGGGCATGGCGACCAGGACTGGAAGGACGAGGAAAAGGAATCTCTTCATGATGGGAAGCTCCAATGGATTATTGATCGGAATTTGATTTTGCATTTTCGCGAACATGGGTGATTCGGTTTGGTTAACAGCATGGTGAAACAGATGACTCGGACGATTTTCAGATGTTCATATTATCTTGATCACCAGGTATTGCCATATTCATCGCTTTGGTTCTTATGGCTCTTTTGACCGTGCTGTCAACCATTCATCACACTCGTTGTTGCGGTCAATTGACTTTGATGAAAGCGCGCCAACCGTGGCGCGAACTGGTTGCGCAAGTCAGAGACGCGAGGGACATCAAACTTTTCGTTGATTCGGTTGGCGGCGATACCATCGCGGCCGTCGAAACTTTCCACGCCCTGCACGGGCGCGTCAGCGAAACGACCATAACAGACAAGTGCTTTTCCGCCGCGCTGCCGGTCGCGCTGGCCGGAAAGAAGATTCTCATTGAGCGGCGCGCCCGGATCTTGTGCCACGCGCCGTGTTCTTGGAAATACAGCCACGCTGACGAAATGATTCTGACGGCGGGCAGGCTGCGACAATACGCGGCTTACCTGAAAAAAATCCTCATGGAGCGAACGGAGATGAGCGAAACCGTCGTGGATGGTTGGTTGAACGGCGCGGACTTCTACTTCACCGCGGAACAGGCCGTGGCCTACGGGCTGGCCGATGAAATTTTCGACGCGCCGCGATTCGACGCCGACGGCTTGCCGGTCGCGGCCTGCGACTCAAACGAGAAGCCGTTGCCGACTTTCACCGAGGACGAGCTTTTCTTTCAAGATGTCCTCCTATCCCTTGGCCGCCTGAAGGTCCGCAACAAGGCAGACTTCATGCGCGAGCTTCATTTTTGGGCAGCTTTTAACACGGATGAACAACCGAACGATTTATGAGTAAACAAAAAAACAATTCGACCGCTCTCGCCATCGTGGAGGCGCTCCGCCAACACCCCGAAACGAAATCGTTGCCGTATAACTGGATGCTCGGCTACGCTGAGGATTGCGTCCAGAGCGCCGAGCGCGGCGCGCTTGACCACACGATTCTCAATTCGCCCGTGCCGCAAACGCCGGGCGACAAACCGCCGGGCGAGAAAACTTACCCGGCACGTCCCGCTTTGAAGCCCACGCCGGAGCCTGTGCCTGACCCGGCGAAAACCGAAACCGTCGAGCAGGTTTTGAAAACCAGCCTGCCTGATTACGGCGAGCCCAAAGAATTTTTGCAAGCCATCGGCCAGACCATCCGGGCGAGCGAAAAATTGTTTGAGGCCGAAACTGAAACGGATCAGGACAAGGCCGACAAGGAACACTTGCGCGATGACGTTTTCAGTTGGTTGAACGAGACGCGGCAAAGCGTTTACGATCTTTGAGCTGCCCTGCCGCCCGCCGGCGGTGGTTTTTCAACCGGGCGGGGTTTTTACATCGCCGGCGGGACTTTTCTTTGAATGATGGAATTAAGTTCTTGGTGATGTGAAAGGACGTGGTTGCGTTCCGGCCTCCGCTTCCAATCAGACCGTATTTTGAGCGAAGTGAACCCGATATGAAAACGTTCAAAACTTGGCCCTGACAGGTCCCGCGTTTGCGGGTGGCTTGAAGATGAATTCTGCGCGGATAGGACCAACCAATCTAACCAGCCTTCATTAAAGTTTGAATCGTGCCGAAAAGCTCTTTCTCAAGTTGTTGTGTCCCACGAGGGGTGAATTCATAACAAATACAGCGGAGTGCTTTTAAGTCGAATGGCACAAAATCCATTGACTGTGTAATTAGAATTACATCCTTGCTAATAGCATGAGCGAGTCCAAGCTCATAAAATACGTTTGAATTTTGGTCGGTTAATTCTGCTATTAAAAAGCGGGCGCGATTAACTCGTTCCCAGATATCCCATGTAATCAAAGTCGGCCCGCGAATTTCATCTGCCCGCTCACAACGAAGACCGGCACGTGTTACGGTGGGTCGAATATGGTCATCATATATCGGCTGAAATTTTTCAGCAAAAGGCATGAGGACAAAGCAGAGTTGAGGATCAAGTGTGAATGTGGCTCCGCCAAAGATGCTTCCTAAAACATAAGAACGTGAAGAAGAGGCTAAGTCTTGTTTTGCCGGTGCTTTTCGTTTTGCAGGAGTCTCTGTTTTGTTTGGAGACGGTTTAGGAGAACCGTATATGGAAAAATACTGCTCGAAAATGTTGCCTGATGCAAAAGGAGAAAGTTGCCGTTCCAATGCGTCGCTCTTTTCACGAATCTTGTCAGCGTCTTTCGATTCGAGTGCAAGCCCCAAATTTGCAATTGCTGCACTGAGTTGTGAATCCGCCTTCTCTTTCAGGCTTTTTTCCGCCTTGGCAATGAGATCATCGGCACGATTTTTTGATTCTATTCGCCGCAAGGTCGCTTCATCAGTTGAACGATCTTTTTCGGCAGAAGCAATTATTTTAGAGATAGACTCTTCTGAAAGATTTTCCGGAGGGTCGAATTTCTGTTCAGATGAGAGATCAGAGCCTTGGAGAGTCGCACGAGCTGTTACCGCGCACGTGTCGTCAATTGAAAATGTAACGGTAATTTGTGGAACGCCTCGTCCAGCCGGCGGCAGACCCTTAAGATGGAAAGTGCCGATCAAGAGATTTTTCAGCGCGATGGGACTCTCGCCAATTAAAAGCTTAATTTCTATCGCCTTTTGATTTTCGGTTGCAGTTGAAAACACCTCGGACCGAACAGCAGGCAGAGGTGTGCCTCGAAGAGCCAAAGGTGTTGCAACTCCACCGAGTGTTTCGAGTCGAACAGTAAGCGGAATAAACCGGAACCTGCGGATTGACTTTTGTCCCACAGACAAAAGTGTTGCCTGCGCGCCTTAGACTCGCAATAGAAAACTTGCAGCAAGCAGCGGGCGGCGATTGAAGGCCAACCCAATCGAAGTGATCGGGCAGCGAGATTGATTATGGGGTGATCGTTCTCGTGATTGATTGCAGGACAAAATACGCGAGCTTCTGCCCGCTTTCATTTTTTCGCTTCGCACCCGCCCGCCACAAGGCCGGCCCGCTGCGCCGCCGCGCTAATGCGCGCAGCGTTCGTCATGCGCGCCACGCTGCGCTGGTTGGTAGTTTTGGAAAGTCAACTAGTGCGTTTCTGGGCAATCTGCAAAGCCTCCAGCTTGTTTAGAAAAACACGCCCACTCTCTGTTAGAATGTACCACTGACCGGCCTGTTTTGTAACAAGTCCGCGAGTAACAAGCTCCCGAACCTGACCAGAGAACTCGCCGGTTCCGTCGAGTCCGACAGCCAAAGCGCTTCTCTTTTCAATTAAGAAATTTAGTAGGCCCATGTTTTCCAAGACAGCTTTAAGTTCAGAAAACGTCAAACCATTAATTGTTTCTTCCTGAATTCCGGTTGCAAGTTGACCGCGCAATTCAGCATTTTCTTTGCTTAGACGGGCAATTTCGTTAGCGAGCGCAGGCAGATTGGATTGCGTGCTTGGACGCACCCAACCAACCAGATTTTCGCGCTTTGCTAAATGTGAAAGCGTTTCGGTAATTGTAATTTTGATGTCTTTGGAATCTTCCCAAAACTTGCTCATTTTGGTGAGCACCTCCTCGCGGAACGTTTTGAGCTTTTGGGGGTTTTCCAATTCTAAAACACCTTTCCCTTCAGCTTTTACTCGCGCATCAATTGCCTCTTCTTTTATCACACAAGCAAACAGTGGTTTTCCTTGCGAGAGGGCATATTCATATTCCAAGTGTGCGTAGCTTTTTCCAGTCTTGGGTTCAATGCTTCCATAACGACCGCCAAGGATAAGGAGATAAACATCTGATTCGTCAATCCACTGTTTGATAACTTCCATTTGCGATTCGTCACCGGCTGTGAACAGTTCCATGCCAGCAGGAATATGCCCCGCTGCAAGAATCGCCTCGACTGCGGCCTGACGTTGTTTGATCAAGTCGCTGAAAGTTGACGACACAAAGACTTGGAGTTTCTTGCGATTGAAATCAGCCATAGATTGTTTGTTAGTCTCTTTTCGGCTCTGGCATCTGACCGAAAACTGAACCTCACCCGGCAAAATCACAAGTGGATTTTTGACTTCGCGCTTGACTGCCACGCGGCACGAAGTCGCTCGCGCCGCCGCGCTGGTGACGCCAGGACCGTTCAGACGCGCCCGGGGGGGCAGGGAAAGGACTCCCTAGAAGTCCGAAATCGAAGCGAGCGCGCAAATCTCGACTTGTGATTGAAACATAGTGAATAATAAACGCATCTTGCTTATATTATGCTTAGAAACGCAGCTTTTTATCCGCAGCGAAATGCGCTAAAATGCTTTGTGTTATTGCATTATTTTGAGGTTTGCTGGTGAATGAAAAAACTAAGTGATTAGAGGCTTTTTTGAAGCACGGATTCGGCCTGTTTTAAGCTGTGAATAATGTGTGAATAACTCGTAAAAAAAATGCAATTTTTTTGTTGACGTTGTGGGGCAAAATGGGAAAGAATGGGGCGTCGTGGGGAGAAAGGCCACTCGCAATTCCCACGGTGAACAGATGAGCCGTACCACAAATATAGAGCCGACTTGCTACAACTCGCGCTTTCGGCATGGCGTGGATCAGAAGCGGCGTGTGCAAATCCCGGCCAAGTGGCGGCCGCAGAAGGCGGGCTTGGAGTTGACGCTGATTCTTTGGCCGCGGGAGGGCATAGGATCGTGTGTGCGGGTTCTGCCGCCGTCACAAATGGCCAAGCTGATGCGGTCCATTGATGAGATGCCGAACAGCGACCCGAAGAAAGTGGTTTTGAAGCGCATCATTGGCAGCGGCTCGGCACAGGTGACCGTGGACAGGGCCGGCCGGATTTGTCTGCCGGACGAAATGGCCCATGAGGCCGGACTCAAGGACGAAGCGGTTTTGGTCGGACTGCTCGACCGGTTTGAGATTTGGAATCCCGAACGTTATGAGGAGGTCCAAGTGGCCGACGCCGCGTTGGCGCCTGACGCCTTCAGACTGATGGAATAACCATGAAACTGGGAACCTTGCTGGCTGCCGGAAAAAGTTTGGCGCTGGGGCGCCGGGGAGAAAGCCCGTATCGCGCCAAGAAACAGTTTTATCTTCCCAAATTTGGTTCGCGGAAAAATACGTTTGCGTCTGCGAACCGACCCGGAGGGGCAATCCCTCCGGTGGACGCCGCCGCTGCGCCGGTCAAAACACCAATCACCGTCGTTGCAGCCAAAACCCAAAAGCTGCCGACGTTTTCTCCGGCGCCGCGCGCGGCCAACCACCAGGCGAGGGCCATTGAAAAAGCGGCGCGGCCGATTCAAAAGCCGCGCCGTTCGTTGGGATGGATACACAAGTTGAACCCCTTTGGCTCAGAAACCGCGTTTTCGGCGCGGGGTGAGAAGAACCCGAAAACCCCCGTCCAGGCCGAGCTTTCCCTGGATGCGGTAAAAGTTTTACGGAACGACCTCAGCGACGTGGACGTTGAGATTGTTCCGCTCAAATCCCGTCCACGCGGCAACGCGGAGGAACCGGGCGGGGAACCGGTGAAAAAGTCCTGGGGGCTGTTGGGCGAACGTTTTTTAAAGATGAAAGCGAGTTGAACCGGCGAAAAACCGATGCGCAGTGCCCAATCTCATTCACAAACCGGTGATGGTGGCGGAGGTGCTGAACGCGCTGAAGCCCCGACCGGGCGGGCGTTACGCCGACGGGACCATCGGTGGCGGTGGGCACGCGGCGATTATTTTGGCCGCGAGTTCGCCGACTGGATGGCTGTTTGGATGCGATCGCGATGGCGACGCGGTTGAAGCGGCGCGGGCGCGCCTGGCGGAGTTCGCCCGACGGTTTGAAATCCGCCGCGGGAATTTTGCGGATTTGGCCGATTGGGTACCGGCGGCAAGTTGCGACGGTGGGTTGCTGGATTTGGGCGTGAGTTCGCTGCAACTGGACCGCGCCGAACGCGGATTCAGTTTCCAGCACGACGGGCCGCTGGACATGCGAATGGACACGCGGCAATCGTTGACGGCAGCCGATTTGGTGAACGGCGCGGGCGCCGGTGAACTGGCGAAGATTTTTGCGGAACTGGGCGGCGAGCGGGACGCGCGGCGGCTGGCCGGGGCGATTGTTCGCAGCCGGGAGAGGCAAAAGATTGAGACGACCCGGCAGTTGGCGGAATTGATAGAAACCATTTCGCCGCGCCGCGGGAAAAAGGCGCATCCGGCGACAAAGGTTTTTCAGTCGTTGCGGATTGCGGTAAACGACGAGCTTGGCTCTTTGAAACGGGGTTTGGACGCGGCGATGAAAATATTGAAACCCGGCGGGCGGCTGGCGGTCATCACGTTTCATTCGCTGGAAGACCGGGTGATGAAGGATTTCGGGCGCGTGCGGTCGCGGGATTACACGTTCACCGGAGGAGTGGACGTTCCGGAGTTGCGCGAGCCGCGCGCGCCTGAGTTGAAATGGGTGACGCGCAAGGCCATCCGGCCGCGCGCGGCGGAAATCGCTGAAAACCCGCGCAGCCGCAGCGCACAATTGCGGGTGCTGGAGAAGATTTAGACGATGAAAAATCGGAAGAGTCAGTCAGCGGTGATCCGGTTTGGGCCGGCATTGAAGGCGTCCTTTTTGTGCCTGTTGATTGGGGGCTCGGCGGCCGGTTATGTCTGGCAAAAGAGCCAGATTTACCAGCTCGGCCAGCAAATCCGGCTGCGGGAAATCCACCTGGCGCAACTGAAGGACACGAACCAAAAGCTGGCCGACCAGCTCGCCATGCTGCGTTCGCCGACCATGTTGGACAAGCGCGCGCGGGAGCTGAACCTCGGGCTTGGTCCCGCCCAGCCGTCGCAAATCTGGCGGCTGCCCGAACCGTCGCCGGTGTCGTCCGGAAATCAGAACGCGACGCCCCGGTTGGCCGTGCGGCAAACCGGGGTGACGACTCAATAACGTGTAAAATTTGGCCGCCGCCCGTGACGCCGTCGGGTGAGGAACCGATCGCCGCGGGCGGCCGGCCTTTTGGAAATGAGCCTCAAACTGCAATTTCGACGTGTGTTGCTGCTGCTGCTGCTGTTGGGCGCGGCGTTCGCCGGGCTGGGTTATCGGCTCGTGGACTTGCAGGTGTTGCGGCACGATGAACTGGCCAGAATCGCGCAGTTGAACACGGGGAGTGATTTCTTCAAGGCGCCGCGCCGGGGCAACATTTTGGATGTGAACGGCAACCTGCTGGCCACGAGCATCTCCGTGAAAACGGTTTGCGCCAATCCGTCGTTGATTGGCAACCAGCAGGTGGTGGTCGCGCGCGCGCTCGCGCCGTTGCTGGGCATGGGCGAAGGCGATCTTTTTCAACGGCTGATTCCCCGCGTCCGGAGAAATGAAAAGGGCGAGACTGTCACCAACGGCCTTTATTACGTTCGTCTTAAAAAAGACGTTCCGGATGAGACATGGCAGAAGATTCAAATGACGATGACCAATCTTTCGTTTGGTGTGGATGAGAGCAGATTGTCCAAAACCAACCGCGCGTTTTTCCGCAACCTGCGCCAGGGCGCAATTTTTGCCGAGGCGGACCAGTTGCGCGTTTATCCCAACGGCCCGCTGGCGGCACACGTGCTCGGTTTCGTGGGTTCGGATGATGTGACGTTGAACGGTGCCGGCGTTTCGCAGATTTCAGGACGCGACGGCATCGAATTGGTTTTGAACTCCGGGTTGAGCGGCGTGGCGGGCTGGCGCGTGACGGAAACGGACCGGCAGCGGCGCGAACTGGTTGCGTTGCGCGATGAAGACGTGCAGGCCCGCGATGGCCTCAATGTGGTGCTCACCATAGACTCGGTAATTCAGCACATTGTCGAGACCGCGCTGGCCGACGCCATGGAAAAACACACGCCCATCAGCATCACGGGCGTCGTCATGCGTCCGCGCACGGGCGAAATCCTGGCGATGGCGACCCTGCCGGATTTTGATCCAAATAATCCCGGCGCCTCACCTGCCGACGCGCGCCGCGACCGCGTCATCAGCGACGTGATGGAACCGGGTTCGACTTTCAAGATCGTGGTGGTGTCCGGCGCGCTGAACGATGGCGTGGTGCATTTTAACGACACGTTTAATTGCGAAGAAGGGCATTTCGCTTATGCGGGGCGGGTTTTGCATGACCACGAGCCGTTCGGGATGCTTACCACCAAAAGCATCATCACGAAATCGTCGAACATCGGCGCGGCCAAAATTGGCATCCGCCTCGGCGAAAACCGGCTTTACGATTATGCGACTGAATACGGTTTTGGCGAACACACGGGCGTCTCGTTGCCGGGTGAAGTCAACGGGATTTTGTATCCGGTAAAAAAATGGAGCAAGGTTTCCATCGCGCAAATCCCGATGGGGCAGGGCGTGGCGGTGACGCGGCTGCAAATGTTCATGGCCTTGGGCGCCATCGCGAACGGCGGCTGGCTCATGCGGCCGATGCTCGTGAACCGCCTTGAAGACCGCAGCGGAAACGTGGTGCAGCAGTACACGCCGCAACGCGTGCGACAGGTCATCAACGACGCCACGGACAAATTGATGATTGAAGCGCTCAAAACGGTTGCCTCGCCGGAAGGCACGGCCCCGGGCGCAGCCATGAAGGATTATACGGTGGCCGGCAAGACCGGCACGGCCCAGAAAGTCGGGCCGGACGGTTATGAACGGGGCAAGTATTTTGCGACGTTCATCGGCTTTTTCCCGGCGGACGACCCGCAGCTTTGCATTTCGGTGGTGATGGACGAGCCGAAGGAAGGTTATTACGGCGGACAGGTTTGCGGGCCGGTGTTCCGGGAAATCGCCGAGCGCTGCGCCAGTTATTTGAACATCCCGCCGGACAAAAATCCGGGGCCGACGAATTCGCCGTCGTTCGTAACCGCGGGAGGTTCCCGGCGGCCGGCTGATTTACCGGTGCCATGAAACCGCCGGACATTTGACATGGAACCACGCTCTTTGAAATTCATTGCCGAAGCCTGCGCCGCCGATGTTCGCCGCGGATCGGTGAAAACTTTGGTGAAAAATGTCTGTACTGATTCACGGCAGGCAAAACCAGGTGATTTGTTCTTTGCCATCAAAGGCGAAAAGTTCGACGGTCATGACTTCTTGAATGAAGTTGGGGCCAAAGGTGCTGCGGCGGTGGTTGTCCCGGAAAAGGGAAAAATACCAGCGCAATTGCCGGACTGCGCAGTGCTAGTTGTTAAAGATACGCGGGCAGCGCTCGGTCAGTTAGCGGCAGCGTATCGGAAAGAATTTGATTTGCCGGTCGTTTGCGTCGGCGGTTCCAACGGCAAAACGACCGTGAAGGATTTGATCGCCTCGGCGCTCCGGCAAACGCTGGCGACGTTGTGGAGCGAGGCGAGTTTCAACAACGACATTGGCGTGCCGCTGACGTTGTTGCGGCTGGAAAAGTCGCATCAGGCGGCCGTGCTCGAGGCGGGCACGAACCATCCGGGCGAACTCGCGCCGCTCGTGAAAATGATCCGGCCGAAATACGGCGTGATCACCAACATCGGCCGCGAGCATCTGGAATTTTTTGGCGACGTCGCGGGCGTGGCGCAGGAGGAAGGCTGGCTCGCGGAACTATTGCCGGTGGAGGGCAGGCTCTTTGTGAACGGCGACAACGAATGGACGGAAGAGGTTGTCCGGCGCGCGCGGGCGAAAGTCGTGCGCGTTGGACTGGGTGACCGGAACGATTGGCGGGCGAGGAAAATCCGCCCCGACAAAAATGGCGTGACGTTGCGCGTGGATGCTCCGAAGAATGAATGGAGCGGTGAGTACCGGATCAATTTGCTGGGGCGACATCAGGCGACGAATGCTTTACTCGCCATGGCGGTCAGTGAGGAACTAGGCTTGGGCCGTCCCGCCGTGCGGGACGGCCTGGCCGGGTGCCAGCCGGCAAAGATGCGGTTGCAATTCTGGGAAGCGGGCGGCGTACGCGTGCTGGACGACACTTACAATGCGAATGCGGATTCGACGCTGGCGGCGCTCGAAACGCTTTGCGACCTGCCGTTGCAGGGCCGGCGCGTGGCGGTGTTGGGGGACATGAACGAACTGGGCGCGCACAGTGAGGCGGCGCACGCGGAAGTGGGAAGGCGCGCCGCGGAACTGGGCATCGGCCAACTGTTCGCCGTGGGCAAAATGGCGGCCGTCACCGCCCGGGCGGCGCGGGACGCGGGATTGGCCCGCGTGATTGAATTTGCGGACGTCGAGACGGCGGTGAAGGCGGTGAAAAGTTTTTTGAAAACCGGCGACATGGTTTTGTTGAAGGCGTCGCGGGCGGTGCGCTTGGAGCGCATCACCGAGACGTTGCAGGCCGGAAAATCGTGAGGGAAAGCGAATGTTTTATTTATTGAGCCAGCAATTGCTTGATTGGGCGAAAGGGACGCCGTGGGCGGACCACCTTTCGGCGTTGCGGCTGTTTCGTTACATCACGGTGCGCAGCGCCGGTGCGGCCATCACGGCGCTGGTGTTGAGCTGGTGGCTGGGACCCAGGATCATCCACTGGCTCAAGGAACAAAAATTCGGCCAGGATTACGCCGACCGGGCAGAGGAAGCGGGCGGTCTGGCGGCGCGGGTGTTGAGCAAGAAGGGCACGCCGACGATGGGCGGCATTTTGATTGTGGCGGTGCTGTTTTTTTCGACGACGCTCTGGGCGCAACTGGACAACAAATTGGTGTTGCTGACCCTGCTCTCGGTCATTGTGCTGGCGGGTTTGGGATTTTACGACGACTACGCGAAAATCGTCCAGCAAAGCGGGGGCGGCACTCCGCCGCGCGTGAAGTTGTGGGCGCAAATGGCGGTGAGCCTGTTCATCGGCCTGTATTTGTGGGAGACGCCTTCGACCAGCAGGCTGGTCACGGAAATCACGGTGCCGTTTTACAAACATTCGGTCGCGACCCATGCCGCCTGGCTCGGAATTTTGATCGTGGTGCTCGCGATTGTCGGCACCTCGAACGCCGTGAACCTGACGGACGGGCTGGACGGTCTGGCGATTGGCTGTTCGTTGATCGTGGCATTTGTATTTCTGGTGTTCACCTATCTGGCGAGCAACATCAAGGCGGCAACCTATTTGCAGATTCCCTATGTGCACGAGGCAAGCGAATTGACGGTGTTTTTGGCGGCGCTCATCGGCGCGGGCCTCGGCTTTCTGTGGTTCAACTGTCACCCGGCGCAGGTGTTCATGGGTGACACCGGCTCGCTGGCCATCGGCGGTTCGCTCGGCATGGTCGCGGTGCTGGTCCACCAGCCGTTTGTGCTGGTGATTGCCGGCGGCGTGTTTGTGATGGAAGCCGTTTCGGTGATGCTGCAAGCCGGCTGGTTCCGCTTCACGCGGCTGCGTTACGGCACCGGCCGGCGGATTTTTCTGATGGCACCGCTGCATCATCACTTCGAGAAAAAGGGCTGGTACGAATCGCAGGTGGTGATGCGCTTTTACATTTTGTGCGTGCTGTTCGCGGTCATCGCGTTGAGCACGTTGAAACTGAGATGACGACCGGCCCCATAACGATGTTCGCACCGATCAACCGACAAATCTTGCACCGGGCGCAAACGTGCTTTACCCCTTGCGCGGGCGCGGCCTTGCTGTTAAAACGGGCGGCAGCAACGGCTGAACGCGTGTCCGGTGGCAGGATGTTTTTATTTTCGCGCGTTGATTCGAGGTACGACCAATTTCAAAACCGCCGACGGCGGGCCGTGCAAGTCAGGCAGATGAAGAAAATGATTTTAACCAGTCGCGAAATTTTTAGAGGGAAAATCTCGCGGCCAGAACCCCAACCCAACCTCGATGAAAGGACGCGATCAGCGCCAAACCGATGAATAATCCCAATCCGTTCGTTCCCCAAGGCTCCCTCCTGGAGCAAAAAGACAAATCCCGCTCGCGCGTGAAACTCGCCGTGTTTTGCGTGCTGGCCATCAACGCCCTCGGTTTGACGGCCCTGCTCATGCAAGGCTGCAAACGCGAACAGACCGAAGCCGAAAACATCGGACAGACGGCGAACACCAATTTGCCGCCCATGGTGGAGTCGAATCTGCCGCCAGCCGTGGAGACAAATCTGCCCGCCCAGCCGCCGGTCGCCATGCCCCCAACACCAGCCGTTCCGGAAACCGCCGCGACTGAATACGTTGTCGTCAAGGGTGACACCTTCTCAGGCATCGCCAAGAAATTCGGCGTGTCCGTCAAGGCCATTGAGGCGGCAAACCCCAGCGTTGTGCCCACCAAACTGCAAGTCGGGCAAAAACTTTCTATTCCGGCTGCCTCCGGTGGCGCAGCGGCCCCGGCACCAGCCCCCGGCGCCAGCAGCGGTGAGCAGATCTACACCGTCAAATCCGGCGACACTTTGACCAAAATCGCCAAGACCTGCGGCACCACCGTCAAGGCGATTGAGTCCGAAAACAATCTGACCTCGACGCAAATCAAAGTCGGGCAGAAGCTGAAGATTCCAGCGAAGACCGAAACGGCGGCTCCAGCTCCGGCCCCGGTGGCAACGCCGGCGCCCGTTGTGCCGGCACCCGCGCCGGCCAATCCGCCTGCGCAGTGACCGACCTGCTTGAACCGCGGCTGGTCCCGCACGGCGGGATTTTGAAGCGTTGCCATGAAAGTCGCCGTCACAACTCTGGCTTTTTGCGTCGCCGCCCTGCTGGCGCTGGGGCTGGTGATGCTTTACAGCTCGAGTATGACGCAAGTCGGTGCGCATTACCTGATGCTGCAACTCGTCTGGTGCGCTTTCGGCTTTGTCCTCTGCGTGTCGGTGACTGCCCTCGACGATCAATGGCTCAAAAAATTCGCGTGGCTGATTTTCATTCTCGCGCTGGTTTTGCTCGCGCTGGTGTTCGTGCCGCACGTTGGCAGAAAGATTAATGGCGCGCGCCGCTGGCTCGATTTCCACGGCCTGCGTTTCCAGCCATCGGAACTCGCCAAACTCGCGCTCATCATCATGCTCGCGTGGTATGGCGACCGTTCCCAACGGCACATGCAAACCTGGAAACGCGGCGTGCTTTTGCCCGGCTGGCTGATGGCGTTGGTTCTGGGGTTGGTTTTTGTTGAACCCGACCGCGGCACGACGGTTCTGCTGGCCGCCGTCGGCGGCGCGATGCTGCTCATCGCGGGCGTCCGCTGGAAACACATCTTGATTCCGACTTTGGTTGGCGTGGCTGGGCTCGCGATCTCCCTTTTGCTTGACCCAATGCGCCTGAAACGGATTTTGGGTTGGTGGGATTTGGAGCAGCACAAGGAGGGCGTCGGTTATCAGGCATATCAGGCAATGGTTGCGCTTGGCTCCGGCGGTTGGTTCGGCCTCGGCCTCGGCAACGGCCGCCAGAAACTCGGCTTTGTCCCCGAACACCACACCGATTTCATTTTTTCCATCATCGGTGAAGAACTCGGCCTGATTGCCACGCTGCTGGTCGTCCTTGCATTCGTTGCCATCGTAATTTGTGGAGTTTACATCGCGCTCAACGCCCGCGACGCCTTCGGCTTTTTACTCGCGGCGGGCGTCACGTTTCTGATTGGCCTGCAATCGGCCATCAACATCGGCGTTGTCACCAGCGCACTGCCATGCAAGGGGTTGCCCCTGCCGTTCATCAGTTATGGCGGTTCGAACCTGCTGGTGATGCTGACGGGCGTCGGTTTGCTGTTCAACGTCGCGCGGCACGCGCGCCCGCGCGCAGCGGTCGCCGCCGAATCCGCCGAAACCGATGAATTTTCACCCGCACGCCCGGCCCGGACCGTGGCGGCGCGGCGCCGACCCGCTCAGGCCACATGACTGAACCCGGAATCAACACGCTCTTCGTCGCCATCGCCTGCGGCGGGACGGGCGGGCATCTGTTTCCGGGACTCGCCGTGGCGGAACAGCTCACCCGCCGCGGCTGCGGCGTTGCGCTGCTCATTTCGCCCAAGGAAATTGACCAACAAGCGGTGAAATGCGCGCGCGGCATGGAAATCATCACGCTGCCGGCCGTCGCGCTGCAAAATCACAATTACTTTTCCTTTGCTGGCAGCTTCTTGAAATCGCTCTTTGCCGCGCGGAAAATCTTCCGCCGGCGCAAACCCGGCGCTGTGCTGGCCATGGGTGGCTTCACCAGCGCGCCGCCCGTCTGGGTCGGGAAGGATTTCGGCGCGAAAACGTTTCTGCACGAATCCAACACCATTCCCGGCCGCGCCAACCGCCTGCTCGCGCGATTTGTGGATGAGGCCTTCGTCGGATTTCCTGAAGCCGCTGGAAGGCTGAAAGCGCGCAAAGTTATGACGACCGGTACGCCGGTGCGCCCGCAATTTTCCCCCAATGCCAGACCCCGGACCCCAGACCCCGATTGCCGCATAGCCCTCGGACTCGAACCTGATCGTCCTACGGTTCTGGTCGTCGGCGGCAGCCAGGGCGCGAGCGGTATGAACGAAATGATTTTGTCCGCATTGCCGCTGCTCGCTGAAAGGAACTGGCAATGGCTGCACCTGACCGGCGCGAAAGATTTTGAAAAAGTAAAGGCTGCCTACGCCGCGCACGGACTCAGGGCCGTCGTGAAACCGTTTCTGGCAGAAATGGATCTGGCACTCGGGGCGGCGACCGTTGCCGTGAGCCGCGCCGGGGCGTCGTCCCTGGCGGAACTGGCCGCGATGCGAGTGCCGTCATTGCTCGTGCCGTTTCCGGCGGCGGCGGACAATCATCAGTTTTACAATGCCCGCGCGTTGGAAGCGACCGGCGCGGCGCGGTTGCTCGAGCAAAAAGGCGCCACCCCGGAAAAAGTCGCAGCGGCGGTGACGGAACTTGTCGGGAATGGGACCGCGCATTTCCAGATGCAAACCGCGCTGGCGCAATGGCACGCGCCGCGCGCAGCGGAACAAATCGCGGAAAACATTCTGAGCGCCTGTTGGAGTTCAAGCTTCAGCTTGCGGGAAAAAAACAGGCCAAAGCCCGAACCCCGGCAATCACGCTCCCACAAGCCGGAACAGGAACATTTTTCCGCCGCATGAGCACAGCCGCCATTTTGGAAAATCCGATGCGAGCCAAAGAAAACATCGCCGATGAACTGACGGGGCGCGTCTCGCCCGCGACGGTGATTCACCGCGACGAGCCGCTGGCGAAGCAAACCACGCTCCGCGTCGGCGGCCCGGCGGACGTGTATGTCGAGCCGGCGTCGGAGGATGATCTGGCGGAGGTCGTGAAATTTTGCGCCCGGCACAGCGTGCCGTTTTTTGTGATGGGCCGCGGCTCGAATTTGCTGGTGCGCGACGGCGGCTTTCGCGGCGTCATCATTTGCCTGTCGCACGCGAATTTCAGCCGCATTGAAGCCGTGGGCGAACGGTTAAGGTGCGGCGCGGGCGCGAAATTAAAGGATGTCGCGGTCGCAGCGAGGCGTCACGGCCTGAGCGGCATGGAATTTCTCGAAGGCATACCGGGCAGCGTCGGCGGTGCGTTGCGCATGAACGCCGGCGCCATGGGCTGCGCGACGTTCGACGTGGTCGAGTCGGTCCGCCTCATGGATTTTGACGGCCACATACACGAGCTTACGCCACAGGAAATGTTGGTAGCCTATCGCGGTTGCAGCACGCTCAAAAATCACATCGCGCTGGGCGCGGTGTTCAAAGGCCGGCCGGATTCGCAGGAATCCATCGTACAGCGGATGAGCGCGTTCAGCCGGAAACGCTGGACCACGCAGCCGGCGGCGCCCAGTGCCGGGTGCATGTTCAAAAATCCTGAAACGATTCCGGCAGGGAAATTGATTGATGAGCTGGGATTAAAAGGCACGCGCGTCGGCGGGGCGGTGGTTTCCGCCGAGCACGGAAATTTTATTGTCAACGACGGCGGCGCGACGGCGCGCGATGTACTGGAGTTGATTGAAATTTTGAAGGCGAAGGCGAAAGCCGAACGTGGGATCGAATTGCAGGCCGAGGTCGAAATCATCGGCGAGTGAAATCCTCCTCGTCCTCCTCGTCGTTCTCGTAATCGAGGACGAGGACGAGAACGAAAAAATGGTCGAGAAATTAAACATCGTAGTCATGCTGGGCGGGCCGAGCGCCGAACGCGAAATATCGTTGCGCTCCGGAGCCGGCGTCGTCAAGGCGTTGCGTTCGCTCGGGCACACGGTCTTTGAAATTGATCCGAAGACGCCGGATTGGGTTTTGCCGCCGGAAACCAATGTTGTCTGCCTCGCGCCACTGCACGGAACCTACGGCGAGGACGGCACGGTGCAGCGCCGCCTTGAAGAACTCAGCGCGCTCTACACCGGCTGCGACGCCGAATCGAGCCGCATCGCGTTCGACAAGGTACTGGCGAAAAAGCGCTGCCTCGCCGCGGGGGTGCCTACGGCGAAATTTCTGGTGGTGAATTCGGAAGACACTCCATGGCCGAAGGGCTGGCAGCCGCCGCTGGTGGTGAAACCGGTGCGGCAGGGTTCCAGCGTCGGCCTGCAATTTGTCGAGCGCGTCGAAGACTGGCGGAACGCGCTGGTGGAGGCGTTGAAATTCGATTCCGAGGTTTTAGTTGAGGAAAAAATCATCGGACGCGAAACGACGGTGGGCATTTTGGACGATGTGCCGCTACCAGTCGTCGAAGTCCGGCCCAAAACCGGCAGTTACGATTATCGCAACAAATACACGGCGGGCTGCGCTGAATATTTTTGTCCGGCGGATTTTGATGCGGCGACCACGAAGCGCATTCAAGACGCCGCGCTCGGCGCGTTCCGGGCGGTGGGCGGACGCGATTACGCGCGGGTGGACGTGATGGTGCGGAAAGTGGGACAGGCTTCCAGCCTGTCAGGACAGGCAGGATGCCTGTCCCACTACGAACCGGTCGTACTCGAAGTGAACACGCAGCCGGGCATGACGGAAACCAGTTTGCTGCCGAAAGCGGCGGCGGCGGCGGGGTTGAATTACGCGCAGCTTTGTCAGCGCATGATTGATTTGGCG
>Ga0187874_10001335_pt1 | contig 23072 bp, 23 predicted proteins | sample June2016WEW_16_1_3_FD_132993 | JGI IMG/M metagenome (GOLD analysis project Ga0187874, IMG submission 132993) | Peatland microbial communities from SPRUCE experiment site at the Marcell Experimental Forest, Minnesota, USA - June2016WEW_16_150 | ecosystem: Environmental > Terrestrial > Soil >... | reverse complement strand
CCGGAGGCAATAAATCCAGTAGCAACTTCCAGTCCTCGTCGAGAGGTTGCATGGCCAAAGTGTAGCGCAAATATTAACATTCATCAATGCTTAAGTTAGCGCTTATGGGCCTCCCGGCCTGTCTCCTCGTGTTGCAAACGTGGCCTGACGTATTACCAACGGCGCCCGGCTTGGTCAGTAGGTGAATCCGAGCTTCTTGAGTGTAGCGGCCGGCTCCGAACCCTCGAATTGCGTCAGCAGGGCCTTCTGGCGGCCGTTGAGGAGGGCCACTCCGGAAGGATAGCCGGAGAAGCCGAAGACCTGTTTCAACTCCGCGAAATCCTTTGACACCCCCGCTTTGAAGCCCGTCATTTGCAGGAATTGGGCGGAGTACTGCGGTTCTTCCACCGGGATGGCGACCACGCGCGTATCACCCCAATTGAGTTGCGACATGCTCCTGGCGGCGTCGATGCAGTGGCGGCATTCGGGATTGAAAAAGAACAGGAAGATGCGCCCATGCAGCAGCGAGTAGGGCCGGCCGTCCACGCTGATGGCGGCCGGCGCGCGGGTGCCGGTCTGGTGGGCCACGTCCACGCCATAGGAGACCACCGCGAAGACCGCGACGGCCGCGAAGATCAGCGCAGCCGTCCGTGGGCTGGCGGGAGGCTTGGACCATAGGCCCGCGGCGGCTGCCAGCAGCAGCATGAGGCCGTCGCCGATGAAGAAGCCGGGCCCGACCGCCCGCTTGACCCACGGGAAGCAACTGCAATCGGCGCCGCGCAGGGCGGCGTAGTGGATCGCAAACCAGCCCAGAAACTCGAGCAACAGCAGCCCCGTGAGAATCGCGCCCCAGCGGCGGAAGCGGGGCACCAGCACGAACACGCCGCTCACCGTTTCCACGATGCCGAATGCCACCGCCAGAAAGAGGCTCCAGGATTCCGGCGCCAGGGCTTGCGACATCCGCATGGCGGCGCTCTGGGGATCGGTGATCTTCCATAGGCCCGAGGCCAGAAACAGAACCGACAACGCGATGGCGGCGACCCAGGCGAATGCTGTCTTCCAGCCGGCCGGCTCAAGCGGGCGCAAGCGAAGCGAGCCCCTCCAGCGGCTGTGCCATACTGTCGATCATGAGCCCTATTGTAGTCCTTCGGGCCGGCGCGGGGCCCCAACGCCGCCCATGATGCTCTTCGCATGGATGCTTCTGCTGGCGGCGGCGACGCGCGCCGAACTGGCGGATGAAGACTGCCAGATCCCGGCCGGCGAATGGCGTTACGTGGAGGTGCAACTCCACCAGGAGCCCGCCAGCGTCTCGGCCAGTTACGAAGTGCGCTCCGGCCCGGGGAGGGTTCGGTTGGCGCTGATCCGCCGCGAAGACCTCGAGCGTATGCGGGACGATCTGCCGCACGGCCACCTCGTCGAGACGCCGCTGGGAAAGTCCGGTCAATTCACCGATGCGTTTCGCCGCCGCGGCGACTACGCCGTGGTGCTGGACAACCGCGACGGACCCCGCGCCGCCACCGTGCATCTGCGCGTTTGGCTGGACTTCGGCGGGCGCCGTGATCCGCAAGTGACCGAACTCGCTCCCGGGCGCCAGTTCGTGGTGGTGGCCGTCAGCCTGGCGGTTTTCTTCGGAATCGTGGCGTATTCCAGCCGGCGTTTATGGCGCGCCATCAAGGACGTGAAGAAGATATGATTTTTGCCGCCGGGACGCGGAGGCGCGGAGAATGCCTTTTGATCTCTATTCTTCTCCGCGTCTCCGCGTCTCGGCGGTGAATAATGTGCTAATCCTCGAACGCTTCCTTTGCCGCCTCGATGGTCTTCGCAATATCCTGCTCCGTGTGCGCCGCCGAGACAAACGCCGCCTCGAATTGCGACGGCGCCAGGTACACGCCGCGCTCCAGCATGGCGCGGAAGAAGCGGCCGAAACGTGCCGTGTCGCTGCGTTTGGCCGATTCCCAATCGGTGACCGGCCCATCCGTGAAAAAGAATGTGAACATCGAGCCCACGCGATTCACCGTCACGCCCGCGGGCGCGGCGGCACACAACGCGGCGGCGCGCGCTTCCAATTGGTCGTAGATTTCCGGATGCGCCTTCAGGTGGCGCAACATGGCGAGCCCGGCAGCTACCGCCAGCGGATTTCCCGAGAGCGTCCCGGCCTGATAAACCGGACCGGCCGGCGCCACCTTGCTCATGATGTCCTTGCGCCCGCCGTAGGCGCCCACGGGCAAACCGCCGCCGATCACTTTGCCGAGCGTGGTCAGGTCCGGCTTCACGCCGTAGCGCTGCTGCGCGCCGCCGAAGGCCACGCGGAAGCCGGTCATCACTTCGTCGAGGATCAGCAGTGCGCCGTGCCGCTCGGTCACCTCGCGCAGCACGTGCAAGTAGCCCGGCAGGGGAGGCACGCAGCCCATATTGCCCGCCACCGGCTCCACGATCACCGCCGCGATGCGGTCGCCATGCATCCGAAAGGCTTCCGTCACGGCTTCGGGCGAATTAAACGGCAGCGCGATTGTGGTATCGCAGAAGGCCTTCGGCACGCCTGGTGTATCGGCGATGCCCAGCGTCGCCATGCCCGAGCCGGCTTTCACCAGCAGCGAGTCCACGTGGCCGTGGTAGCAGCCTTCGAACTTGACGATCAGATCGCGCCCGGTGAAGCCGCGCGCCACCCGGATGGCCGACATCGTGGCTTCAGTGCCCGAATTCACCAGCCGAACCATCTCGATGGAAGGCACCGCGTCGCAAATGGCTTCGGCGAGCCAGATCTCCTGCTCCGTGGGCGCTCCAAGACTGGTGCCGATGGTGAGCGCCCGTTCGAGCGCCGCGAGAATCTCCGGATGGCGGTGGCCCAGCAGCAGCGGCCCCCAGGAGCCGACATAATCGATGTACTCGTTGCCATCGGCGTCGAAGATGTGGGAGCCCTGGCCGCGCGCGATGAACACGGGGTTGCCGCCCACGCTGCGAAAGGCGCGTACGGGAGAATTGACGCCGCCGGGGATAATCTCTTGGGCGCGGCGAAAGAGTTGTTCGGATTTGGAATGATTCATGCTTGCTCTTTGCGGGGGACCATGCGGCTGAAGCCTAAGCTCATGCCGATGTCGTAGAGGCTGCCGTTGAGATTGCGCAGAAGACGGCGTTTCAGGCCGGAATACGGCTGCTTGCCGGAAAAGAGATCCTGGATGATGGTGGAGAACCGCGGGCTGCGGCGCGTGAATTGCACCATGCGCGCGGGAACCGAGCCGAACAGGAAGCGGCCCAGGAAGACGCGGCCGGCCAGGCGCGAGCCGAATTCGAGATCGCTCGCGAAATCGCGCTTCAGCAGATCGCGGTACGCAACCGGCTTGGCTGCGGGTGCGGTATCCGCCAGTAGCGTGCGCGCGGCCAGGTCCGCGGAACGCATGGCGTAGTAGATGCCCTCGCCGGTAATCGGATCCACCAGCCCGGCGGCATCTCCCACCGCCATCCAGCCTTCACCCGAAACGCGGTTGTTCCGCCACGACTTCGTGGCCAGCGACGGGAGCAGGTGGCTGTAAAACGTAGCCCCTTTCCACGACAGGCCGTTTTGCGCCATGTACAACTCCAGACGCCGCCGCAGCGAGCCGGCCGCTTCGCCCTTGCCGCAGATGCCCACCGATAGATGGCCGCAGCGCGGGAAGACCCAGATGTAGCCTTCCAGGTGGGGGAGAAACTGGATGTCGACGCGGTCCCGGTCGCCGGGGACGTAGTAACCGAGGGCCGACATGGTGTCTTCGGAGTGCAGTTCCGTGCCGACGTTGCGCAACGGGTTGCGCGCGCCTGTGGCCACGATGCAGAAGTCGGCTGGGGCCACGCCGCCCGTGGTGCGCAAATGCCAGCCCTCGCCCGAGCGCGCAATCTCCAGAACGCGGGCCTTCTCGATTTGCGCGCCCGCCTGCGCCGCGCGGTCGAGCAGCAGGCGGTTGAGATCGAGGCGCGAATAAATCAGAAGGGGATCGTCCAGCTTGAGGCTCACGTCTCCGGCCGACGGGGCGGAAAGCACCGTCTTGGTGACCAGCCGCTTGGGAATGTCGTTATCAATCAGGAATGGGTACTGGGTGTATGCCTTGTGGGTTAGGCCGCCGCCGCACGGCTTTTCCCACGCTAGCTTTTCGTCGAAGACCTGTACAGCCAAACCGGCGGAGGCCAGTTGCGCCGCGGCGAATGATCCCGCCGGACCGCCTCCCAGTATGGCGACACGCTTCATTGCCCTCACTTCTTCTTGGCGGGCGGCAGATCGTTCGGTGACGGCATGGCTGCTCCGCTGCCGTGCGGATTCGCGGCGCCCGGCATTGCTCCCGGCATTGCGCCTCCCCCATGCGGGTTGGCTGCAGGTGCCGCCTCGTTGCCGTGTGCAGCGCCGCTGGTGTCGCGCCCCGTCACCACCCATTTCTTGTCTTGCTGTTCCAGCAGGTACTTGAAGCTCATGGGCATTCCGCCTTTGACGTCCTTGGGGGTCACGGTAACCTGGGCGCTCGCCTTATTGCCATTGAACTCCACCGATGACACTGTGAGGTCCATCTTGTCGACGTTCATGTTCGCCTTTTTGAGGTGGTCGATGACGCCCTGGCGCACCGCCTCGTTGCTTTGAATGCCGTGCTGACACGCGGCAAGGCACAGAATCAGGAGCAAAACGGAAGCAAATCGCACCTCTCGATTATAACGTGCGTACCGTGGAGCAGGCTTTCCAGCCTGCAACGCCGACATTCTTGTCGGTGCTAACGCCGGTCTGGCGCTTCGTACTAGTACAAGTACGGCTAGCAAGGCAGTAAGAATTCCGCATTAATTAGTCTAGATATGCGAAACATTTTACTGCTTTTGACCCTCGGCGCCAGCGCTCTTTGCGCGCAGGATGCTCTCTTTACCGAAACCCGGCTGACGGTGCCGCAGGGGCATCTCGTGGACCGGAAACTGTTGGCTGGCCAGAAACTCTGGCGCGCCAGCGTGGCCGCGCTCGCGGCCGTCAACGCCATGGACGTAGAATCCTCCTGGCACAAGCACGAATTGAATTCGACGCTGGCGGGGTCCAATGGAACTTTCGGCGCTCAAGGGGCGCTGATCAAGCTGGGGATGCAAGGCGGATTGGTGGGCATCGAGTATCTGCTCACGCGCCGGCATCCCAACGCCCGGCTCTACCGCGCCGTTTCATTCATCAATTTTGGCGTGGCGGCGGGCATTGGATCGGTGGCGGGTCACAACTACACCGTGCCCGTGCCGCGCTAAGGCCTGCCGGCAGCCACGTTAGAATATAGAGCGGCATGGCAAATATTGCGGTCGGAACAGTGGGGGAAGAGAAGCTGCTGGTCACGAGCGAGGCGACCATCGACTTTCTGGGGATGGAAGGCGCGCGGGTGCTGTCGACCCCGCACCTGATCGGCTATATGGAGCGGACCTCGCGCAACACGGTGCTGCCTTTGCTGGAGCCCGGCCACGACACCGTGGGGACGCACGTCGACGTATCGCACCTGGCGGCCACGCCGCTGGGGATGACGGTGACGTTTCGCGCCGAAGTGACCGGCGTGACCGGCCGGCGCGTGCAGTTCCGCGTGGAAGCCTGGGACGAAAAGGAGAAAATCGGCGAAGGCACGCACGAGCGCGCCATCATCGACATCGCCAAATTCGCCACGCGCCTGGCGGAGAAGGGGAAGTGATTATCTACTGAACAAAGTTTGGATTTCAGCTTGGAGCGTGCGCTAGAAGAACACCTCCGGGGAGACGTGGAAGAACTCAGCTAGTCCGCGGATGTGGGCCTTGCTGAGGTCGCGTTTTCCGTTCAGCACGTCGGAAGCCACGCTGCGCGAGCCGAAGACCGGGAGCAGATCGGCTTGCCGGAGGCCGCGTTGCGCCATCAGGAACTGTAACATCTGGAGCGGTGAAACGGCCGGTAGCTCGATTTTGTCGTCATAGGTTTGAATGAGCTGTTCCAGTAATGCCCGGAGCGCATTCTCTTCCGGGCTGAGCGGCTCGCCGTCTTCGTCGCGCCGGTCCAGTTGTTCCATGAGGGTGACGGCGCGGTCGAATTCTCCGCGGGTTTCGATTACCTTCGGGAGTGCCTTTGCGAGCAGCCTGGCGTATTTGGTGGGGCTTAATTCGGCTATGGCCATTGATTTTTCCAGTCCTTTGTTTCGTATCCCTTATGAGTGAACAGCGCCTTGATGTAGAGCCTGCGGCGGGAGAAAACCGGGTATACGATCAGGCGGTACCGGTTGCGGCGGATGTTGAATACCAGGAGGCCGCCTACGAGGTCGGCATCCGGGAACGCGGTACGAACGGCTGCCAAGTTCGGCCAATCCGCGCTCTTGGCCAGCGCATACCAGGCTACGGCTTCCTTCTGAACGTCTTGCGATTTGCCTTGCAGTAGATCCGCCAAGCCCGTCTTGCTGATCACATTCACAAATGCATGCTAGCAAATTGCTACCACAAATGCAAGCGTTTTGCGAACAGTTCTTCAACTCCTCCGGACGTCTGCACGGTTCAGCCGCGCGTTTTGCCTGTCACTGCGGTCGAACCGCCGCGCCAGGCGCTCTTCGTTCAGCTTGTACCTGCGGGTGAAGGCCGGCCGCGGACAGGATTTCGCGCCCACAATTGCTGTCAATTCCTGTGGGAGACAGGATCCTGGCCTAATTCCCTCCCCGCCGTCCCCCTCTCGCCCCGCCGGCCGGCGCGGCCTGCACTCCCGCCGCCAGGTGATCGAAATTCATCATGGCGTTGAACAGCAGGAAATAGCTGCCCTGCGTCTCGTTGCGCCACATGGGGTTGTTGGCGAACATCACCACGTGGCCTTTGCCGCGCGGAACGTCAATCACCGCGACTTGGTTGGCTAGTGCGCTTCCGCCCGCCATCATGCCGGAAACCAGCAGGTCGCTTTCCGCCGCGAAGCGCAGCACGATGCGCGGGCGCATCTCGGGCGGCTGCTGAACGGCCCCGCGGCCGCCACGGCCACCTCCGCCTCCGCCGCCGGCATCGTCCAAGACCGGCTCCTCGCCGGGTTGCGCGGGCGTTTGGCTGGGCGTGGGCGTGTTCATGGAAAGCGGGCGGCCCTGCGGTGTATCGGGCTCGCCCATGGTGCCGCGGCCGCTGGGACGGTTGGGCCCGGTGGCTCCGCCGCCAAAGCCGGTAGGCTGGCCTTCCTGCGGCACTTCCGCGGATGCTGCCGTTCCCGCGCCGCGTCCGCCGCCCGCCGCGCCGCCGCCGCCACCTCCACCGCGGCCTCCGCGTCCACCCGCGCCACCGCCGGTTGTCAGTACCGGCGCCTGGTTGAAGTAGACCGCCAGCCGGTCGCCGTAGCCGTACGCGATGGGGCTGCGTTTATCGGCGACTGTGGCATTGACCACGCTGCCGCGCGCATGCAGGTCGGGCGCGCTCTGAATAGTGACGCCTTCCGCCAGGCCGTAATCGATGGGGATGGCCGCGTTGCCCGTGATGGTCACGAACAAGCCGCCGGCGTCGATGAACTTGCCGATGTTGTAAATCCCTTGCAGCCCCATCCCGCCGCGCATATCGTCCGTGGTGTCGGGAGCGTCGCCCAGATTGGGAGTGATATCGCTCTTCTGGAAGGGAACCGGCTCGCCGGTAGTCGCAGTTCCGTTGACGATGCGCTGCGCCGTGCCTCCCACCGGACCGAAGACGATCACGTCATACCTGGCGCGCAGATCCGGAATGTCTTTGAGCTTGAGGTCGGAGATGTAATCGTAGGGAATCTTGAGCCGATCGAAGGCCACGCGGTACCAGCCTTCATTCTGCGTACTGGTCCAGGTGTGCACGAAAGCGATGCGGGGCGCCGCCAGTTCGTGCATGGCGACGCTGGGAACCGCCGCCGTGGCGTAAGTCATGATGCCCAGCGAGCGAGCCTCCGCGTCCAGCCGCGCCCGCAAATCGGCCGGGTTGCCTTCCGTGCGGATGATGAAGGAGCCGGCGTTGAAGTCGCGGTTCTCGGCTTTGAAGGCATCTTCGGCGGCGAACATTTTCACGTCTTTGAGTTTGAAACGGAACGTGGCCAGCACGTTGTCGGCATTGTGATTGATCAGGTACGCCGCGGCCGCCGCTGCGCCGGAGATTCCACCCGGCGGTTTGGCGTCGGCCTCCAGCGGCGTCATCGGCAGCTTCAGGATGCCGGCTTCGGTCACGCGGATGGTCGTGACATTGAGCAGCGCCCCCATCGTCCAGCCGGTGTCGTCGTACGGCGGCGGGTCGCTGATGTTGTAGTACTGTGTGTCCAGCAGCATGTCGGCCATGCGGCTGTAAGGCTGGTCCATGCGAATCACGTAGCTGCCGGCCGTGAGTTTTTCCTTGCGCGTGGGCGTGACGGCGACTTCCGTATCCGCGTTCAGGCGGTCGACTTCCACGCCCTGCAGCCGCATCAGGTTGACCAGCGCGGCCGATTGTCCGGGCCGCGGATCGTTGCCCGGAACCACCCACGCCGCCGGTCCTTCGGCCGTGGCTTTCTCCACGCTGCGGCGGCTCTTCAAGTAAAAGTTATCCAGGTACTGCTTGCGGTTGCTGGCCACGCTGTTCATGGAGAACAGCACGCCGCTCTGTTGCAGATTGATGTTGTCGCGTATCGACCAGTTGACGCGCGACGTCGGCGGATTGGGCCGGAACCAGGTGCGGTTGGTCGAATTGGCGGGCACCGTGCGAACGCCCGTATCGGCGCCGTTGCCGCCGAAAGTTTCATAGAAGCGCCCGATGGAATTGTGGCCGTTGGCCGCGTAGAACATGTAATTGGGCGCCCAGCCATCGTAGTAGCCGTGGGTCCAGACCCCCGGGACGCCTCGCTTGGTGAACTCCTCGATGTCCGCGTAGGCCATTTTCTGCCACTCGTCGATGGTCAGCGGGTCGAGCCACGCATTATACGGGCCCATGCCGGTCGAGACATAGAGAAACGGCACCGATTCGTGCAGATCGTGCAGCACGGTGGGGTGGTAATCCAGGAAAGCCCCCATCATCGCGCGGCTGAGCTCGAGCGCCATGCCGATTCCGTCGCGGTTGTTATCGTGCTGGACGTATTTGCCCCAGTAAACCAGGTTGGGCGCCGGCTTGTTGGGGAAGGCCTTGCGATAGTTGTAAATATCGACTTCGGCGTCGCGCCCGTCGGCTTCCGTGCATGGCGTGATCAGCGCGATGGAATTTTTCCGGATGTTTTGAATCAGCGGCGATTCTTCCACCGTCAGGCGGTACGCCAGTTCCATGAGCATCTCCGGCGAGCCGGTTTCCGGCGAGTGGATGCTGCCCGAAGCCCAGTAGAAGGGCAGCGCTTCGGAAGTCAGCGCGTCAGCCTCCTGCGGCGTGATCTTGCGCGGGTCCGCCAGGCGCGCGGTGAGCTGCTTGAAATGGTCCAGGCGGGCGATGTTTCCCTCGTCCGAGATCGCCACCAGCAGGATTTCGCGGCCCTCTTCGGAATGGCCGATGACAAACACTTTGACGCGCTTCGACGCCTTTTCCAGCTCCCGCATGTAGCGGTAAATATCCTTGGTGTAAGTCAGCTTGTTGGGTGTTCCGATGGGGTAGCCCAGCACCTTCTCCGGGGTGGGGACGGTATCGGAAGCCGGCAGATGGTCCACCAGCTCAGTAAGGAAGTATTTCTCGGTAGTGTACTGCAGGATCTTGGCGGTGTACCCTTCGTCGTTCTTCTGTGCGGGCGGAACGGCCCAGACGCTCAGGGCGAAAAGCAGGCATACGGCGGTTTTGCGCATGATCCCGCCATCATATCGTATGTACTACAAGTTGTCTGAATGTCCTTCGTGGCGCACGCACTCGTGCGTGCCGCGTCGACACTCGTGTCGACACCTGGCGCATCTCACATTGGTTGCGGCGATGCTGCTCTGTGGGGCAGTCCCCCCGGACTGCCCCCGCACTACCCCGGGTCCCCTGACCCGGCCGCAACTACCGCGGCAGCTTCTCCTGCACGCGCCGCGCCTGAGCCAGGTGGCGCCGCTCGTGCGCGGCCACTTGCGCGAACATCATGCCGAGGCTCATTCTCAGGAAGAGTGATATCGGTGTCGCCACTTTCACGCGGCGCAGGTCCAGGCCGTCGGCCCGCTCCAGTTGCAGGGTGAACTGGTCCTGCGCGTGGAGGAACGTCGGCAGGACGGCCGTCACGGGTTGGCCGTGCAGCGGCACAAAACGCCCGGGGGCGGGCAGCGGGTCGCGCACCGGCGGCTCGGTCTGATCGACGATGAAGCGGTCGATCGCTCCGTATTCGAATGGTCCCCGGGATTATAGCGGACGAGCGGCGGCTTTCAGTGCGAGCGCATCGCCAGAGCTTCCCGCTTCGCGAAGCGGAAATCGGCGGAGAGCAGATCTTCCACCGAATAGGCCGGCTTTCCGATGCCGTCCGGCGCATGTCGCGTGGTGTTGGCGAAGATGTGGTAGAGCTCGTGCGCCAGCACCCGGCCGAGGGCGCGCCCCAAGGCGGCGTCGCGGTCCCCGCGCGCCAGAGCCAGCAGTTGTTCTCCCAGGAACGCGCGCAGGCCGCCGCAATCCAAATCGGTAAACGGAAGAATGACGCCATCGCTGATGTGGGTCCAGCCGAGCGCGCCCGGGTTGGTGCTATGCGGCGGCAGGCTGGTCGAATCGCATCTGCCCTTAAAACTGACCACGGCCAGTTCGGCGGTGACCTCGGCACTGCTGTCGGCCAGCGCGCGCCACTCGAACTGCAAGCCGGCCGGCGCCATGATGGAGTCCAGTTCGGTCCGCAAGGAATTCATTACCGCCGCCGGGGGCGTCTGATCGAACTGCACGTAGAGCGCCACGCGAGCCACCGTAGGCGGTTCTGCGGCCCGCCCCGGCTGGATCGCCAAAGCAAGCAGCAGCAGCAGCTCTCTCATGATAGAGCCTCCATTCCGACGGAACGGATTACCGGTTGGAGACCTGGCCCCCCGGACGGTGTCGATCGACCACCAGCTCCGGATGTTTGCGGACCAGCGTTTGAGCCATGTGGCAGGCGAAGCAAATTGGTTTGGCGGCCGCCAGCGTCTCAGGCAACATTTCGGCCGATATCTGCCTCCACTCCACGGAAATTCCATCGGCCAGCAGCAGGGCCGGTTTGCCGCCGGCCGGCGGAATCCCGCCGATCGGCCGGCCGCACGAGGCGCACGCCTTGCCGGCGTACCAGTCCACCAGGATGCGGTGAACCAGGCAGCCTTCGGGCGAAGCTTCGATTTGGGAAAGGCACTCTTGGCCGCAGCCGGCCTTCTCCGGCCACCGGGAGCATTCGGCCAGGCGCAAGTGCGGCGCGTGGGCCACGCCGCTCCAGGCGGCATAGCGGCTATCGACGGTAACGCCGGCCGGCCGATGGTTTTCGGGGCAAGTGATCACCCGGTCGCCCAGGTATTTCCACCAGACGGCGATCAGGCGGAAGGCAACCAACGCCGCTAGCAGGAGTGCGATCGCGAAACCGATAGCGACGGAGCCCGGCACCAGATCCATAGAGCAATGGGCGGGCCAGTGCGTGCGAAATCGCCCACCCAAAGCTAAGTCGTTGATTTCAGACACCGGCATCCGCTGGCCCGCGGGGCAGGCGGCGGGGTAAGCTGGGGACATATCCGCAGGCAATGGGTGCTATGACCCGAATCGGCAATAAAAGCGCGATGGGGCTCGGAATGGCGATCGTGCTGGCCGCCGCCGCGGCTTCGGCCTACGACCTCTATGCGTCGGCGCGCCAGAAGTTCGACCTGATCTCCAGCGACCGTCTGCTCGCCGGTGCTCGCATCGAGTTGAGCCCCGCTGAGCTGAACGCCTACGCTCAGCACGAGGTGCCGCCGGGCGTTCGCAATCCCAAGCTCCAACTGGTGGCGCGCGGCGAGGCCACCGGCACCGCCATGGTTGATTTCGGCAAGGTGCGCCGCGCCCGGGGCGACCAACCCGGTTGGCTGATGTCCAAACTCCTCGATGGAGAACGGCCCGTCAGCGTCACCGTGCGGATCCACTCATCGGGGGGAACCGCCAAAGTGGATGTCCTGCGCGTGGACGTGTCGGGCGTCGAGATCGATGGCAAGGTGCTTGACTTTCTCATTCAGAACGTCTTGCTGCCGCTCTACCCGAATGCCATGGTGGGCCGCACCTTCGGTCTGAGTCATCGCATCGACCGGTTGGAAGTGGGCCCGGCCGGGGTATCGGTGGTGATCGGGCGCTAGAAGAAGATCTGATTCTCACCGCTGAGACGCTGAGGCGCGGAGAATGCCTCTTAATCTTCGGTTTTCTCCGTGTCTCCGCGTCTCAGCGGTGAATAAGCAGTTTCCTGTTTGGTTCCGGTCATGCCGCCTCACTTCCACGAAATGCTCTCTCCGCCCAGTAGCACCACGTCGAAGATCGCCGCGCTCGCGTGACTGAATTCCACCGGCGTCAGTTTGCCGGCGTACGGCTTCAAGACCACCAGGTTCGGCACGTCCGCCGGGCGTGGCGAGCCGCCGCCCGCCAGGATGGCCAGCCGCACCGAGCTCCCCAGGTTCAGCCGCATATCGGCGCCGTTCACCGTGGCGTGCAGGAACGGGTTCACCGCGACCTGCCGGGGAACCACCACGCACATGCTGGACCCGGACTTTTCGCACATGGCGTTATCGGCGCTCATGGCCCGCGTCAAGCGGTCCAGCTCGGCGGGCGTGGCTGCGCCGATGACGATTTCCGTGATGCCGTTATCCGCCGGGTCGGTCTTGTAGAACATCCGGTAGTAGCCTGCCTGCGGCGGGAACTGGAACCAGTTGGTCGCCGGCCCGGCCTCCGGCTCTTTCTTGCCGGCTATGGTGCGCTCGGCCCCGAGCGGCGTGATGGTGGTACCCGCGCCATCCGGTTTCAGCCGGAACGCGTACCAGGCGGTTTCGTACCCGATCAGATTGGGCGACGCTTTCACGCCAACGTCCAAGTGGGCGCCGCTGCCGGTGACGCTGGTGGTCTCCAGTGCGGGCGCATCGGATGCCGTGCCTTCCTTCAGCACCGGGCTCACCACCTGCAGCTCGTTTTGCGGGCCCAGGTCGATATAACCCTTATGGATATTGTCGGCGTGCAGCAAACGGTATGCCGCCGAGGGATCGAACGGCAGCGATTCCAGGACCCGCATCGCCAAGTTCAGGCCAGTGTGGGGCGCCAGGCAGCCCTGCGCTTCGGCCTCGGTGGTCCATTGCGACAGCCATCCAACCGGCTGCTTCAGCAGGATGTCGCGCGAGATTGTGAGCTGAACCTTGTTCTTTTTGCGCGGCAGCACCGTAATGGCATTTGCATCCGGTGCGCAGGAAGGCCGCCACTGAACCACCGCCGCCGTCAACTTGGCCTGGGAAAGATCGGGCTGCGCCACTCCCGGCGGAACCAGCACGTGGCCTTGCGGAGCCAGCCTGTACGTGAGCGGCTTCTTGGCGGCGCAGCCCGCGAGGCAAAGCATGGCCGCGAAGCTCAACAGCAGCGGAACCGGTGATCGGGGTGCTGAACTCATGCTAAAAATTTAGCACAAAATGCAATCAATGGAAGGGGTTCACTACCGCCAACGAGCCGAAACGCCGACCGTTACCCAGATCTTCGCTCCACAAAGTGGCGCAACCCAATTCGATGGCGCTGTTGAGGATAAGGGCGTCCCACCAGGAAACCCTGTAGCGGCGCCGCAGTCGCGCAGCACGAATCAAGTCGGTATGTTGAGGCACGTGGATAATCCATTCAGCCAGGTCGGCTAGGACTTCTTCCGCCTCTTGGCTGGGCATGGTGAGTTTCTTGGTGGCCGCGGCGTAAAACTCCGAAAGCACCTGAATGCTGATTGCGCCCAACCCTGAATCGAAGAGGCGGCCCAGGAGTTCGACTGAGCGCTCATGCTTCTTGCCGGCGTGGCCGTCGTGAGCGTAGATGAGGATGTTGGTATCGACGAACTCAACGCTCATGCAATTCCTCGCGGCTCCAACGGATCACGCCGCGGGTGTGGCGATCTGGTGCGTTCCGGATGCGATCGAGAAAACGCCGTTTGGCCTTCTCGGAATCCGAATTTCGATCGATCATCCGGCGAATGGCTTCGGCCATGAGAGCGGTCATGGATCGGTTGTTGGCGGCAGCGTAGATGCGGAACCGACGCAGGAGGGGCTCGGGGAGGCTCAGGGTTACGTTCTTGTGATCCGCCACTTTCATGTATTTCAGTGTATCACGGAAATATGTGGGATTTTCCCGGCGGCGCCAGAAACAGCAAAAAATGCTCCAGCGTAATCGGTGGCCCAACGCCGCTGTACCGCCCCACCTTGTCCGCCAAACCGGCGCAATCGGGACAGAAAACCGCGCACACCTGCGGACGGTTCGCCGGATAGTAGCGCGCCGACGCGTTTTCCACGCCGGTATGCACGAAGCGTACGTTCGGGTTGCGTTCCAGCAGCAACGCCTGGAATGGGTATTCAAGCTGGTTGCGGCTGATGTCGATGCCCACCGTCCGGCAACCCGACGCGGCCGTGAGATCGATGGCCGGCAAGTACGACGCGCGATTGTTCCACTGCGTCATGTCGGCGAAGTAGTTGTCCTGCCGTGAAGTGATAAACAGGTTGCGCGGGCCGTGGAGCGGCCGCGTCCAGTTCTCGAACAGCGCCGCGCGCGTGTTGTTGACCAGCAGGATGCACAGCGCGAGGGCCAGAATGTTCGGGCGTAGCGCCTCCAGCAAGCACCCGGCCAGTGGCGCGCCCAGAACGAATAGCGGCAGTTCCAGGCGCGCCAGGAAAGGCTGCCACTTCAGGTAATAACAGAAAAGGAGAAACGCCGCCAGTAGCGCCAGCCCATAAACCATCCACGTGCGCCGCCGCGTCGCGGCCACGAAAACCGCGGCCGCGCCCAGCAACAGCAGGTGCCAGCGGTTGTTGGCGTCGGCCTCGTGGTTCTTGGCGTTGCGCGGCGCTTCGTAGACGGCGTAGCGCCACGTCGTCGCGGGGTCTTGCGGGTCGATGCCCAGCCAGCGGTGAATATGCACCACCGCGTCAAACACCGCTTGGTTCCATCGCGGGCTGCGCGCGCCCAATTGTTCGGATGTATTTCGCAGCGCGTTGGAGACGGTCGATTGCCAGCCGGGACGCTCGTTGCGCCAGCGGAAGACGCCATCGCCCTGCGCCGAATCGTAGCCCAGTGGCGAACCGGACAGGCTCAGATTGCGAAGGTACTGCGGAGTGTTGATCAGCAACGCGCCGCCCGCCAGGTACCCGGCCATCCGCAGCATCGTCTTCAAAGGCGGCGGCCGATAGAGCATCAGGATCGCCAGCATCGGTGGCGCGAACAAATACGCGGTGGCCTTGGTGGCGAGCGCCAGTCCCAAGGTCAGCCCCGCAAAGGGCGCGTTGCGGCGGGCCGCGAAGTACAGCAGGCAGACCAGCCACAGCGCCAGCAGCGAATCGTTCTTCGCGCCGGAGGCCTGCAGAATTCCGTTCGGCAGAGTTGCGCAGAACAGCGCGGCAAATGCCTGCCCTCTGCCGCTCAGGCCCAGCGCGTCCCCGAGCGCCGAGACCGCAACCATGCTGCCCAGGAACGCGCCGAAGGCGATGAGGTTGATGAAGTGGTCGCCGCCGGAGAGCACGTACGTGTGCAGCATGATGTATTCGGCCAGCGGCTGCAGTGTGATCTGGTTGAAGTAGGGCGTCGGGAAAAACGCCACGCTGCCGGCCTGCGCCCAGTAGATGACGCGTGGCATGTGGTAAGCCATGGCGTCGGCGCTGTTGGGTGGGCTCAGAACCGCGGTGAGCCCGACTGTCGCCGCGATCATGGCAATCACGGCGGCGATTATCGCCTCCAGCGGCCGGATCGTCATTCGCGGCAGTCCTGGCCGGCGCCGCCATGACCACGCCGCCGCGGCCATCGCGACCGCCGTCCACGCCACTGCCAGCGGCACGCGGCGCAGCAGGTGAAACGGACTCAGCAGTTCGGTGATGGCAACGGTGATTCCGCCGAACAGAACCAGCGCTCGCAGTAGAGAATCTCGCAAACGCCATTCTATCCGGTTCACCGGTAGCGCCGGCGGTCTCTGCCGCCGGTGTCTTTCTGAGACGCTGAGAAAACCGAGCAGCAGGAATCACTTCTCAGGCCCCGCCAGGAGCACCTGGTAGCGCCGGCGGTCTTTGCCGCCGGTGTCTTTCGGAGACGCGGACAAAACCGGCAGCAAGGATCGTTCTCCGCGCCCCAGCCTCTACGTCGATTTTCGCAACGGATCGGGCCACCGCGCCGCCCGACATTTTTTGCGGGCCTCGCTTGCAAACCCCTCATTCGGGTGTAATATATTCACTGGACAAGTTGTACCCAGAGCGGATGCCGATGCGAGGATAGACTTGAGGGTTTAGGCTCGCTACTTCAGGACCAGTTCCCGGGCTAGTCATTCCCAGTAATCGGGTGTGGTTCGAAAGAGCCTGATGTCTGCCAGGTCCGCATTCGGCGAACGTTTCCTGGGCTGTTCTGTGTTGAACTCAAACTCAGAGGGACACCGGCTGGCTCGATCCGGCCATGGGGACAAGATGGCGAATGCAACGTTAGAGCCTCCTGGGGCGCCTGGCCAGAAGCCTGCGCCCAAGCCTTCACTGGTGGAGGCGCTTCGATCGATTTTTTCCAAAACCGAAGACCCCGATGAATCCAGAACCATTGCCCGCCGCCGCCGTTTCGTGATGGCGGCTGTTCTGGGCACGTTGGGTGTCAATCTCCTGATGTTCCTGCGCTTCTTCTTCCCGCGCGCCCTCTACGAACCGAAGACCAAATTCCTCATCGGTTACCCGTCGGATTTCGGTTTCGGCGTCGATACCAAGTTCCAAAAGGATTACCGGATTTGGGTGGTGCGCAACACCGAGGGTATCTTCGTGATCTCGGCCATCTGTACCCACCTGGGCTGCACGCCCGACTGGAAACCCAGCGAGAACAAGTTCAAGTGCCCGTGCCATGGCAGCGGTTACGACCCCGAAGGCATCAACTTCGAGGGGCCCGCGCCGCGTCCCATGGATCGCGCGCACGTCGAGCTGAATCCGGAAGGGCAGATTGTGGTCGATCTGAGCCACCTCTACTCGTGGCCCAAGGGCGACCGTTCGCAGTTCGGCGATCCGGGCGCCATCCTCCGGAACGTGTGAGGTTCGAATCATGGCAGAAACCAACGGACACCCAGGAAAACCCGTAGACCCGGGCAGCCCCGCCCCAGCTAATGGCAGCGGCTCGGGCAATGGCCCCGGAAATGGCAGCAGCGCGGTAGCCAAAGTGTGGGCCAACGCCAAGGCCGTCCAGGCGCGCGCCACCGAGGAATTGAAAGAGACCATCAAGGCGCCGGAGAAGACCGACGTCTGGAAGTCCGTCCTGCGCGTCAAGCACGATGAAACACCGCGCAGCCGCGCGCTCGGCGTGCTCTCCAACGTTTTCCTGCACCTGCATCCCGCCAAGATCAACCGTGACGCGGTGGCCTACAACTACACCTGGGGCATGGGCGGCATGACCTTCTATGTCTACATCACGCTGGTCTTCACCGGCACGCTCCTCATGTTCTATTACCACCCGTCCAAGATCATCGCCTTCCGCGACATTCTTTACCTGGAGAGCGACGTCCCGTTCGGCAAGCTACTGCGCAACATGCACCGCTGGGGCGCCCACCTGATGGTCATCATGGTGGAGCTGCACATGTTCCGCGTCTTCCTCACGGGTTCTTATAAGAAGCCGCGGGAATTCAACTGGGTGGTCGGCGTGTTGCTGCTGGTTCTGACCCTGCTGCTCAGTTTCACCGGGTATCTGCTGCCGGACGATCAGTTGGGATTCTGGGCGGTCACCGTGGGAACCAACATGGCCCGCGCCACGCCGCTGCTGGGCCACGCCGGACCGTTCGGCCCGCAACTCGGCATGACCCCGTTCAACGACGTGCGTTTCGGATTGTTAGGCGGATCGATTGTGGATTCGAACGCCCTGCTGCGCGCCTACATCTGGCACTGCGTGGCGATTCCCATCATTGCGTCGGCCTTCATGGTGGTGCATTTCTGGCGCGTGCGCAAAGACGGCGGCATTTCGGGCCCGGCCCCGATGATGCTCGAACGCGAAATCAAGGACGTGAAGAAAATATGATTCTCACCGCAGAGACGCCGAGGCGCGGAGGAGACTTTGATATGTTTGGTTTTCTCCGTGTCTCAGCGTCTCTGCGGTGAATCAGTTTTCGTGAGGAACATCGATGGACTTTCATCAGCTATGGACGATTGTCAGCACGCCGGATAATGTTCCGATCGTACTGCTGCTTTTCCTGGTTCCTTTCTATACCTGGTACGGGATGCGGCAGGCCCTCGCCAATGACCGGCTGATCGCTCAACTCGAAGCCAATCCCGAAATGGCCAAGACGCACCACCGCAAGACCCAGCCTTATAAAGCCGGCTGGGCCAGGGAAGTGCACGTCTGGCCGTACCTGCTGCGCATCGAGTTTTTGGCCGCCATCATCGTCACCGTCATCCTGATGGTCTGGTCCATCACGCTGAACGCGCCCCTCGAAGAACCGTCCAATCCCACCTTGACCATGAACCCGTCCAAGGCGCCCTGGTACTTCCTGGGGCTGCAGGAAATGTTGGTGTACTTCGATCCATGGATGGCCGGTGTGGTGATGCCGTCGCTGATCATCGTGGGGTTGATGGTCATACCTTATATAGATACCAACCCGCTCGGCAACGGCTATTACACTTACAAACAGCGTAAGTTCTCGATCCTGACTTTTATCTTCGGCTTTATCGTGCTGTGGGTCTCCATGATCGTCATCGGCACGTTGATCCGCGGGCCGGGATGGATGTGGTTCTGGCCAGGCACCACCTGGGATCACAACCGGCTGATTTTCGAAGTCAATCGCGACCTCCCGGATATCTTCGGGATCACTACGCGCGTGCCCAAGATCATCTTCGGCGCGATCGTGGTGGGACTCTACATGGTGGCCGCCGGCATTGGCATCCACAAGCTCATCACCAAGACCGCATTCAATCGCAAGATCTACGCCCGCATGAGCGTGCTGCAGTATGTGGTGATGCAGACATTCCTGATTATCATGTTGGCGCTGCCGGTGAAGATTCTGGCGCGCCTCATGTTCCGCATTAAGTACATCTGGGTGACTCCCTGGTTCAACATATGAGCGATCAAGAAAAGGATCCCGTAGTCCATTCCTCATTGAGCAAGGCCCTGGTCATCTGGTCGGCGCTGCTGGCGCTGTCGATGGTCTGGGGGCTGTACGACGAGATATACGGCATCCGTCCGTGGAAGGGCTACCAGGCGAAGTTCGAAAAGCTATATCACCATTACCTGGCTACCGCCAGGTTGAGCGAGGCGGACAGAGAGAAGCAAATCCGCTCCCAGCCGGAATACCGCGTGCTGGACCGCGACACGCAGGCAGCCGAAAAGGCCGCCATGCCGGAAGCTTCCGCTATCGATGCCGAAGTCAACGGAAGTCTGGTTCCCAAGATCCTGGCGCTCAACGATCCCTTTCAGGAAGTGCGCAGCCACATCGGCGCGCTGACTTACCAGATCGAAGTCTCGAAGAGCCAGAGCGCCAAGGACTCCTTGCGCAAGCAGATCGTGGAGTTGAGGGCCGAAGTCCACAAGGTCGCGCTGCCGGGCGAGAAGGGAAAACGCTCCATGACCTTCCCTGACATGGAAAAGCAGCTTACCGAATGGAAGGCCCGGAAGGCGGACCTGCTGCAGCGGCGCGTGGATGTGATGAAGCGCGCCACCGGCCTGCGGGCGCAGCGCGACAAGTACCTCAGCGACCGCATTTCCGACGCCAGCCTGGATACGCTGAATTCGGTTGAGAATTCGCTGGCCAAGTTCGATATCCGCATCCGCCAGATTCACATCAAGGACGTCGACTTGGTCGACCGCTGCGAATCGTGCCACATGGGAATTCGCGAGCCGGTACGCCTGACGGCTGCCAGTATGGGCGGCCAGGAAGTGTTCACCAGCCATCCCAATAAGGAGCTGCTGAAGATCCACGACCCCGAGAAATTCGGCTGCACCCCCTGCCACGGCGGCAATGGCGTGGCGCTTTCCAGTGTGCAGAAGGCCCACGGCTATGACAAGTACTGGCTGTGGCCCATGCATTTCCCGGAAAACATCGAGGCCGGCTGCCAGCAGTGCCACGTGAAGGAAATCGTCACGGAGCAGGCCGGCACCTTAAACGCCGGCCGTGAGATTTTCCGGCTGCGCGGCTGCATGGGGTGCCACCGCTATGAAGGCTTCGATCGCGAGGGCGATGAAATTGCCTCCGTGAACCAGCAGATCCACCAGGACGAGCAGCAGAAAGCCGAGTGGCAGCGCGAGGCCGGGTTCGCCGAACAGACAGCTAACAACCCCAAGACGACCAACGCCGAGGCCCAGAAGCTCTATGCTCACGCCAACGATTTGAAAGTGCGTTCCAGCGGCATCGACGCCCGGATCGAACAGCTCGACATGCGCTCCCAGAGCCTCGTGCGCGAAGTGAAAAAGGTCGGGCCCAGCCTGAAGGAAGTGCGCATGAAGCTGCGCAAGGAATGGATTCCGGAATGGCTCAAGGATCCCCACGCCTGGCGCGAGGGCACCAAGATGCCCTCGTTCCGTCTGGACCAGGAAGAAATCCGCGCGATTGCGGCCTTTATCTGGCAATCCGGCGTGCCCGGCGAGCTGCCTTCCCAGAAGCCCGGCGATCCCGAAAAGGGAAGGGAAGCATTCGAAACCCGCGGCTGCATGGCCTGCCACTCGATGGGCGAGGGCGGCCAGAAACAAGGCGGCACCTTCGCCGCGAACCTCAGCCGCGAGGGCGAAAAGGCCAACTACGATTACTTGGTCCGCTGGGTGCACAACCCCCGCCAGCGCACCGCACCCTATTGCCCGTACGAGAAAAAGGACCTGACCGCGGCGGATTACCAGAAGCGCGGGCTGCCCTTCGTATTCGACCTGGCCCACGACAAATGCCCCAACGACGGCCATGAGCTGCAAGTCCAGCAGATGACCCCGATGCCCAGCTTGCGCCTCACCGAGGACGAAGCGCGCGATATCGCCAGTTACCTCATGACCCGCAAGCATTCCGGCGCTGCCTATGCCGACGCTTCCTTCATGGACGATCCCGCCCTGAAGAACAAGGGCCTCGCCGCCGTGCGCAACTACGGATGCGCCGGATGCCACGAGATCGCCGGCCTGGAGGACGAGCAGCGCATTGGCACCGAGCTCACCAGGGAAGGTTCCAAACCCATCGAGCGCCTCGATTTCGCGCTGCTGACCCATAAGGCCGAAGAAGAAGGCTGGATGACCCACAAAGGCTTCTTCGAGCACAAGCTGGCCGATCCGGCGGTCTACGACCAGGGCAAGGAGAAGGCCAGGCAGGACCGGCTCAAGATGCCGAATTTCAACTTCTCCAAGCCGGAGATCGACGCCGTGACCACGTTCCTGGAAGGCTCCGTGGATGCCAGCGTGCCGCCGCGTTATTTCTATGCGCCCACCGATCAGCGTCAGGACATCATCGAAGGCTGGTGGGTGGTTCGCAAGTATAACTGCATGGGCTGTCACCACGTCCACGTGGGCCAGACCACCGTGTTCGACGGCATGGCCAGGTATCAGGACCCCGACTGGCGCGACCAGAAGCCGCCCACGCTGATCGGCGAAGGCGCGCGCGTCAACCCGGAGTGGCTGATGCGCTTCCTCAATAATCCGGCTCTCAGCGAAACCGAGACCAATCGCGACGGCGTGCGGCAATACCTCAAGGCGCGCATGCCCACCTTCAGCTTCTCCGACGGCGAGGTCCGCAAGATTGTGCGCTTCTTCGAGGCGCTCTCTTCACAGGCGCAGCCGTTCATTGCGGAAAAGCTGGAGCCGCTCACCGACCAGGAGCGCACCATGGCGCGGCAGCTCTTCTCCAGCGAAGGCGCGCCCTGTCTGAAGTGCCACATGACGGGCGACCCGGCGCACGATGCCCGGGCCACCGCGCCCAATTTCACGGTGGCCAAAGACCGCCTGAAACCGGGCTGGGTGAAGCGCTGGATTCTGGCGCCGGCCATGATGAGTCCGGGCACCGCCATGCCCTCCAACCTGTTCGTGAAACAGGACGATCACTGGGTGTTCTCCGGGCCGTTGCCGGCCAGCTTCAACGGATATACCAAGGACCAGGCGGATCTGCTGGTGCGCTACATGTTCCAGTTCACGCCCGAAGAATTGAGCCGGCTACGGTCCAGCATGGGATCGGGTAAGTGAGAAAGCGTTAAGATAGGTTCCGACAAGGAGGCTCTTTGAGCATGAAGAAGATTTGGATCGCAGTTGGAGTGGTCAGCGCGCTGACGTTTGCGGGCTGCAGCGGTGGAGAGAAAACTGAAACCAAACCGGCGGAGACCGCTGCTTCGGCTGGCGGCGCCGCTACACCCGACGAAGTCAACGGCGCCACCATCACGGGCAAGGTGATTTTCGATGGCGCCAAGCCGGTGATGAAGACCATCGACATGTCCGCAAACCCAACCTGCATGAATGCCCATAAGGCTGCTCCACAAAAGTCCGAAGAGGTCGTCATCAACGACAACGGCACCGTGAAGTATGCCTTTGTGTGGGTCAAGGCCGGCTTGCCCGACAAGACCTGGCAGATTCCCACCTCGACCGTCGAGCTCAACCAGAGCGGCTGCATGTACCAGCCGCACGTCATCGGAATCATGGCCGGGCAAAACATCGACATCAAGAATAGCGACCCCACCAATCACAACATCCATCCGATGCCCGCGGTCAACCAGGAATGGAACGAGTCGCAGCCGCCCGGCTCGGCGGATAAGATGCAGTCTTTCCCTCGCCAGGAAGTCATGGTTCCGGTAAAGTGCCAGATCCATAATTGGATGCGCGCTTACATCGGCGTCGTCAGTCACCCGTTCTACGCCGTCACCGGCGATGACGGCACCTTCTCACTGAAGGGCCTGCCGCCGGGCACTTACACCATCCAGGTCTGGCAGGAAAAGTACGGCACCCAGGAACAGCAGATCACCGTCGGAGCCAAAGACAGCAAGACCCTCGACTTCACCATCAAGGGGTAACCAGTGGGACATCCATGATAAGGGCTTGTCAAGGGAAAACACACCTTTCCCTGAACCTAACGGAAGATTTTTCCGAAGCGCGATAGTCGATAGGGTGACGGTTGCTCCGAATTGCCGAATTGG
>Ga0187874_10001325_pt1 | contig 23181 bp, 21 predicted proteins | sample June2016WEW_16_1_3_FD_132993 | JGI IMG/M metagenome (GOLD analysis project Ga0187874, IMG submission 132993) | Peatland microbial communities from SPRUCE experiment site at the Marcell Experimental Forest, Minnesota, USA - June2016WEW_16_150 | ecosystem: Environmental > Terrestrial > Soil >... | reverse complement strand
GTCGACGATCTGCGGCTCCGACATTCGCTGCATCTATCACGAGCATCTCGGCAAAGGCCCCGAAGGATACCAGGGCGTGATTGCCGGGCACGAGCCTTCGGGCCAGATCCTCTCGACCGGCCCTGGCTGCCGGCGTTTCAAATCCGGCGACCGCGTGATTGTTTATCACATCTCGGGATGCGGCGTGTGCAACGACTGCCGGCGCGGCTACATGATCTCCTGCACCAGTGAAAAATATCGCCGCGCCTACGGCTGGCAGCGCGACGGTGGCATGGCCGAGTACATGGTGGCAGAGGAGAAAGACCTTATCGCCCTGCCCGATGATCTCTCTTACGGCGATGGCGCGCAGGTTGCGTGCGGATTCGGCACTGTGTACGAGGGCCTGGAGAAGATCGGCATCAACGGCAATCATGCAGTCCTCATCACCGGCCTGGGCCCGGTAGGACTGGCCACCGGCGCGCTTTGCCGCAAGCTCGGCGCGCAAAAGATCATCGGCATCGATGTGGTACCCGAGCGAATGAAGATCGCGCTCGATCTCGGCCTCTGCGACGCCGTTCTCGCATCAGGACCCGATAATGCCGCCGAAGTCAAGCGTCTTACTGGAGGCATGGGCGTGGAGCGTGCCGTCGACTGCTCGGCAAACGACGCCGCGCGAGCCACCGCGATTCGCGCCACCCGCAAGTGGGGCCGGATTGTTTTTCTCGGCGAAGGCGGGCGCGTCGAGTTCAATCCCTCTCCCGACATGATTCATGACCAAAAGACGCTCTACGGCTCATGGGTTACATCCACCTGGCTGATGGAAGAGCTTGTGGAGCGGCTCGTGCGCTGGAAGCTGCATCCAGCTGAAATCATCACGCACAGGTTTCCGCTGGAGCGCGCCAGCGAAGCTTATGCGCTGATGGCTTCAGGGAAATGCGGCAAAGTCGCCGTTTGCGCGGATGAAGAATTGAAATGAATCGGAATCGAGGATAGAAGCAATGACCGTCATTCCGGGCAACACGAAACCCGACTGGAAAGGCCACTTGAAGGCGTTTTTGCCGCTCTTTGGCCACCGCAATTGGATCGTGATCGCGGATTCGGCCTATCCGGCGCAGGCCAGGCCTGGCATTGAGACGATCGTTGCCGGCGCCAGCCAGATCGAAGCAGCTCGCACCGTCCTGGACGCCATTGCAGCCGCCAAACATGTTCGCGCCAACATCTATCTGGACCAGGAATTGCACTTCGTCGCGGAGGCCGATGCTCCGGGCGTATCGCGCTATCGCGCACAAGTCATGGAGATGTTCAAGTCTGCGGAGACGATCACCCTGCCTCACGAGCAGATTATCGCCAAGCTCGACCAGGCGGCGCTGGTCTTCCGCGTCCTCATCATCAAGACGGAATTGTCTATTCCGTACACAACAATTTTTCTCGAGCTTGACTGCGGCTATTGGGGCAGCGAGGCGGAAAAGCGTTTACGGCGAGCGATGGCTGCTTCCGCCACAGAGAGTAAGGTTCGTTAAGGCTGGAGTGGTGCGGAATTCAATTCGTTTGCTCGACATCGCACTGAAGGCCGAGTTGGCATAGAGGGAGCATGGCAACCGTGTCTCGTTGCATCTCTCGTTCCAGGAGGAAGAGCTCATCTTGAACATCTCCGGCGGACCGATCGCGCAGGGAAACGCTCCCTCGCAGAGCAATGAAGATATTGAAGCGCAGTTGATTCCTGCAGGGCGGCTGTTGCCGTTCCTCGTGGTCACGGTGCTGTTCTTTCTGTGGGCGATTCCGAACAATTTGAACGACATTCTGATCCGGCAATTCATGAAGTCGTTCGATATTAACCGGTCGAGCGCGGCGGGAGTGCAGATCTGGTTTTACCTGGGCTACTTCTTGCTGGCGATTCCGGCAGGCCAGTTGATGCGGCGGTTCGGCTACAAAATGGGCATCGTGACCGGGTTATGCCTGCTGGGCAGCGGATGCCTCTTGTTTTATCCCGCGGCGCAGGCGGGGCTTTATTGGTTCTTTCTTGTGGCGCAATTTGTGATTGCCAGCGGATTGTCATTTCTTGAGACAGGGTCGAATTCATTCATTGCGCAACTGGGGCCGGCGGGGTCGAGCGAGCGGCGGCTGAATCTTTCGCAGGCGTTCAATCCGCTGGGTTCGATCAGCGCAGGCCTGATAGGTACGGTCTTTATCTTCTCCGGTGTAAAGCTGAGCGATCCGCAGGCGGCAGCCATGCAGGCTGCTGGAACCTATCAGGCATATTTGCATTCCGAGACGCTGCGCGTGGTCACGCCCTATTTGGTCCTGGGCTGCATCGCGTTTGTCTGGGCCTTACTGGTCTTGATGACCAGGTTTCCTGACCTGGGAAGCGAAGATGTTTCGGAGAGCTCGTCTTCAGGCGGGATGCACGTACAACTCTGGCAGCCGCACTTTGTCTTTGCGGTGCTGGCGCAGTTTCTCTACGTGGGCGCGCAGGTGGGCACATGGAGTTACTTTATTGCCTATGTGGAATCGGCCACGGGTGTTGGCGACAAAGCAGCGGGCTACATGCTGACAGGCACATTGGCGGCGTTCGCGGTGGGCCGATTCAGCTCGGCGTGGCTCATGAGGCACTTCCACGCGCGGCTGATGTTGGTGGTCTATTCCGTGATCAACGTCGGCTTGTGTCTGGTTGCCGTGATCCACCCGAGCTGGATTGGAGTGGGCTGCCTGCTTACGACGAGCCTGTTCATGTCGATCATGTTCCCGACCATCTTTGCGCTTGGCTTGAAGGGCATGGGCGAGAAGACGAAAACGGCCGGTTCATTCCTGGTAATGGCAATATTGGGCGGCGCTGCGCTTACGAAGTTGATGGGGATGCTTCCGCTGCAGGCTGCCTACCTTGTTCCAGTTGTTTGTTATATCGGTGTTGCTCTGTATGCCTGGCTGTTCGCAGAGGCGAAGGTGGGCGAAGCGTTGGGATAAGGATAGAGAGTCGTGATCGGCCCCGGGTATTTTGAACCGCGGTAAATGTTAGTCTTCGACCAGAATTGAGCCCGGAGAGGGCTGAGGATTTTGCCGAAGAAGAAGCGTTTTTATGTGGAGCAGATCGTCGGAGCCGTCATAAAGAAGCGACGTCGTAAGAAACGTTTTTCTGGAATCATCCACATTCGGCGGCCAAATCAAAGGCCAAAGGGAGCGTTAAGAGATGTTACGAAGAGATTTCTGCAAGTTGATGGCGGCAGTTGCCGCGGCTCGTGCCATTCGCGTAAAAGCTCAGGCAGGTTTGAGTGCGCCGGCCGGCTTCAACACACTTCACCAGACGTACGAAGAATTCTGCGCCACTCCCGAGAAGGACCGCGTCTTCTATGCTCTCGTCGACGGCAAGATTGTCGAGACGAGACTCGACGACTCTTCGTGGGCCCCGACGGACTGGGGTAAGCCCGCCGAGTTGCCCGGCGGATCGTGGGACGGCGTCCCCATGACGGCGCCGATCGCTGGGCTCAGTGGCGACGGCCCATACCAGGCAAATTGGGATTCGTTGCTCACATACGACGCGCCGGAGTGGTACCGCGACGCCAAGTTCGGGATTTGGGCACATTGGAGCCCGCAGTGTGTGCCGGAGGATGGTGATTGGTACGCGCGCTTGATGTATACCGAAGGCTCCCCCGACTACGATTTCCAGAACCAACACTACGGTCATCCATCTGAATTTGGTTACAAGGACCTGTGTGCGCAGTGGACGCTGCTCAACTGGGAACCTGAGGCCTTGATTCAAAGGTACAAGGACGCGGGTGCGCGGCTGTTTATCTCGCTCGCCAACCACCACGACGGGTTTGATGCGTGGGGCTCAAAACATCAACCGTGGAACGCATTGAATCATGGGCCGCATCGCGATGTGGTTGGGGAATGGGCGGCCGCGGCACGCAAACAAGGGCTGCGGTTCGGCGTGACGGTGCACCAGGCGCGCAACTGGTGGTGGTTCCAGACCTCGCACGGCGCCGACAAGAAGGGCCCGCTGGCAGGCGTTCCCTATGACGGGCGCATGACAAAAGCCAACAGAAAAGGACAATGGTGGGATGGGCTCGATCCGCAGCGGCTCTATAGCGTGAAGCATCCCGCGGATGCGCTGCCTGATGCCTCGTACGTCAAGAATTTCTACGATCGCACGCGGGACCTGATCGATCAGCACGATCCCGACCTGCTTTACTTCGATAACGATCTGCTGCCGCTGGGCTGGGGCGGCATGAACGTGGGGGCATATTTCTACAACCACAATTTGAAGACGCGGGGCAAGATGGAAGCGGTGCTGAACATCAAGAACGTGCCTGACAAGCTGGTCAAGGCCGTCGTCGCCGATTACGAGCGGGGCTTGACCAGCGGCATCATGCCCTATGCGTGGCAGTCCGAAACCTGCATCGGCGAGTGGCATTATCGGCGCAGCCTTTTTGAGGGGCCTGGAGCATTTGGCGGCTACCTGGCGCCGCGCGACGCCATTCACTGGCTCGTCGACACGGCGAGCAAGAATGGAACATTCATTCTCAACATCCCCGGCAAGCCGGACGGCACTATCGACAGCAAAGAGATTGCGGTCCTTGATGAGATCGCCGCGTGGCTGAAAGTGAACGGCGAGGCCATCTTCGAAACTCGGCCGTGGACTGTTTACGGCGAAGGGCCGAACTCAGTCACCAGCGGATCCTTTCAGGGCGGCAGCATCAGCGCGATGGGCAGCAAAGACATTCGCTTCACGCGCAACAAGGCCAACAATGTAATCTACGCCATCTTCATGGGTTGGCCGGAGTGGCATGCGCAGATCGCTTCCCTGGGACTTTCAAGCAAAATCAATCCCGGCAAAGTGCAGAATGTAACCTTGCTGGGTTTCGATATGCCGGTCAAGTGGACGCAGGAAGCCGATGCATTTCATCTGCAGCTGCCTTACGGATTACCGGTTGCGAATAGCTACGGAGCAGCGCTCAAAATCGCGTTGAGCTGAGATCGGCAGACAGAGGGCGACGGGAGTCGGGAGCCGGTGACGGCGGCGGGCGCGCCATTTCGAAGGGCGCAGCAGTCCGCCTTGCGTCGAGTCAGCTCGCATGCCGGCTGCGAGGCCGATGCGGAGGTAACCGGCATTGTGCGCTCATTGCGACGTTGGCTCGGGAACTCGTTATTACAATGTTTATCCCCTGTTCCATACAGCTTCGGTTTACGACGGTTTTCGGCGCGATTTCGGGGATAGCCGGCGGGTAATGATCCTCGCCCGCGCGGCCTATCTTGGAGCGCAGCGAAATGGCACCGTCTTCTGGTCGAGCGATATCCGGTCAACCTGGGATATGTTGAAGCGCTCCATCCCAGCGGGATTGGATTTCACGGCCTCAGGCATGCCGTATTGGGACACGGATATTGCGGGTTTCTTCTCGCCGTTGATCCCCTCCACTTATCACGCCGCACATGCACCATTGGTTGACTCGTCAGACGCGAAGGAGAACGTCGATAATTACGAAGATTATCCTGAGCTTTTTGTGCGCTGGTTCGAGTGGGGAGTCACTGCTGGCAAAGAGACGTCCGCCGCGACAAAATAAGCCATCAGAAAATTGATGGTTTGGTCCTGCCTGGAGCCAAGGAGGGTAAATGCAACACGATTTTCTGATCCGCGGCCATCGTTTTTCTTGTGAAACGCCCCTTGTGCGCAATTTCTTCCTCGGTTCAATTCTCTTCCTGAGCATCATTTCCCCAGCTCAGCTTTCGGCCGCCGATCCGGTGCTCTGGTATCAGCACCCGGCCCAAAAATGGGGCGACGCGCTGCCCATCGGGAACGGCAGATTGGGTGGGATGGTATTTGGCGGCATCGCAAAAGAGCGTATCCAACTGAATGAAGATACGATCTGGAATGGCAAGAAGCGCGATCGGGTCAATCCTGAGGCGCTCAAGGCTTTGCCGGAGGTCCGCCGCTTGCTCTTCGAGGGCAAACCCGGCGAGGCGGAGGCGTTGGAAGATAAGAAGATGCTAGGCATACCCAACCGCCAGCCTCCGTATCAGCCGTTGGGAGACCTGAACATCGAGTTCGCCGGTCAGGACAACGCCGTTGAGTATCGCCGCGAGTTAGACCTGGCGACAGGAATCGTACGCATCACCTATCGCATAGGTGATGCGACCTACACGCGCGAAGTATTTGCTTCCGCGCCGGACCAGGTGTTGGTCGTCCGCATCTCCTGCGACAAGCCTGGCCGTTTGTCGTTTTATGCAACGTTGACTCGTTCCCAAGATAGCCAAACCAGTACAGCCGCGCCCGACCGCGTCATCTTGGAGGGGCAAGCGATTGCGCACACGAACTTCTGGATCTCCCCGCGCCTAACTCCCGAGAAGCTTAAAGCCGAACAGGACCAGCTCGAGCCGACCGGCGTGAAATTCCGCGCGGTCTTGCGCACTGTGAACGAAGGCGGTCATGTGGATGTTTCCGGCAGCGATATGATTGTTTCCAACGCCAATGCAGTCACCCTTTTGCTGGTCGCCGGGACGAATTATCGCGGCGGCGATCCAGCTTCCATTTGCGCTCAGTACCTGCTTCGCGCTGCCAGGCCGTACTCCGCCCTCAAGGCCCGGCACTTGGCGGACCACCAGAAGCTCTTCCGCCGCGTTGACCTGGAGCTGGCGCCTCCGACCAACGAGACCTCAATTGAAAGTCTTCCCATCGACGAGCGTTTGGCCCGCATCAGGCAAGGCCAAGACGACCCCGGACTCGCTGCACTGTACTTCCAATTTGGCCGCTACTTGCTCATGGGAAGCAGTCGTCCCGGCACGATGGCGGCCACTTTGCAAGGCATTTGGAACGAAAGCATGGCTCCGCCATGGGACAGCAAGTACACCACCAACATCAATATCGAAATGAATTACTGGCCTGCCGAAGTCGGCAACCTCCCGGAAACCACCCTGCCTTTCTTTGACCTGGTCAAATCGTCGCTCGATAGTGGGCGCCGCACTGCCAGGGAAATGTACGGTGCGCGCGGCTTTGTGTTTCACCACAACCTCGATGCCTGGGGCGATACGGCGCCAGTCGATTACGGCTATGTTGGCGTCTGGCCGATGGGTGGTGCTTGGATGGCGCTCCATTTCTGGGAACATTACCAATATGGTATGGACCGCGCATTCCTCGGCCGCGAAGCGTACCCCATCATGAAGGAAGCTTCGCAGTTTCTTCTCGATTTCCTCGTCAATGACGGCAGGGGGCATCTGGTCACAAACCCGTCCTATTCACCGGAGAACAGTTATCGCATGGCGGATGGAACCATAGGCCGGCAAACCGTCGGCGCCACCATGGATTACGAGATCGTTTATGCACTTTTCCATGCGACCATCAGCGCCTCCGAAATCCTCAGAATCGACCCTGGCTATCGTGAACAGTTGGAAAACGCGCTCAAGCGTATCCCCGATCTCAAAATCGGAAAATACGGTCAGTTACAGGAATGGAGCGAAGACTACGACGAACCCACTCCGGGGATGAGTCACGTGTCGCATCTGTTCGCGCTGTTTCCGTCCGATGAGATTAGCCTGCGCGGTACGCCGGAACTGGCCAAAGCCGCGCGCATTTCGCTCCAGCGCAGGGAGCAGAATGGCGCAGGCATGAGTGGATGGCCCGCAGCATGGTACTCAAACCTCTGGGCGAGGCTTGAGGATGGCGACCACGCCTATCAGCACATCCAGTACCTCCTCTCGACTTCGTCCGAGAGTTTACTGAACGCCAACCGTCGATTCTTCCAGATCGACGCCAACTTCGGCGGAGCTTCCGGCATCGCTCAGATGCTCTTGCAGAGCCACTCTGGAGTGATCGCGTTATTGCCGGCGCTCCCGTCGGCATGGCCGGAAGGCAGCTTTCACGGACTTCGGGCTCGCGGCGACATCGAAGTGGACGCATCCTGGAAAGGTGGGCTCGCGGTCTCCGCCACGTTGCGCCCGGGCGTTGCCGGCGAGTTCAACCTGCGGCCGCCGTGCGGTCAGCACATCGGCAGAATTGAATCGGCTGGCCGTGCCGTCATCAGCTCTGAATCCGGGGGCGTTTGGCAGGTCCGCCTTGAACCACACCGTGAATACACAATCACGTTTGAATGAGGGCCCGATAGAGACTTCAGTACGTGGGCCTTGAGTCGGACCAGGTCCGTGAGATGAAGCAACTGTAGGACGCCAAGATGCCGCTGTACCTGATGGAGTCCGACGGCACCTTAAAAGAATGGGCATGGCCCACGCTCAAAGAGCGTTGTAGCCATCGGCATGTCTCTGATCTCTACGGGGCCTGGCCGGGTGACGAGTTTGATCCCGATCGCACGCCCAAACTGGCCCTGGCCGCGATGTTGGCCGACAGGAAGCGCGTTCCGGAGAGGCTGGCCGCTCATGGCCGTTGCCACCGCGCTCTGGTTGGCGCGCTGGCTTCTATTACAAAGCCATCCACACGCCCATAGAGAAGATCAAAGTCATCACCACCACCGGCGGGCCGCCCGCGCACTCCAACCTCAGCGTGCACCCTTACACGATCTTCAATCTCACCGCCCAGTCCATCTCGCTCAACCAGCTCTTCTTCTACGGCCTCGGCCCCAACTCGCTCCAGAGCAGCGCCTCCGTCTTCGGCATGACGGAAACCATCGCCGGCGCCAACACGATTGTTCCCGTACTGCACAGCCTGAACGTTTCGCTTCTAGGCGAAATCAACGGACGCTTCGTCGACCTGCGCGGAAACCACTCTGAATCCAGCCCGTCCATCGAGCAGGTCTTCACTGAAGCCACAGCCCCTGGCCTGGCCACCCAGCCGGCTTTCGCCCAACTCGGCGAGGGCGTCCGCTTTGAGCCCACGCTCCTCAACGACCACCTGCAAATGAACTACCTGGCGCAGTTTCAGCAGTACGTTGCCCCATCCGACGGCCACTACTCCTTCCGCCGCTTCACATTCAACCTCGATCACACCATCCCGCTCTACCACAACGCCGCGTCCTACGGCCCTAGCCCCACTAACGGCCCCGACGAGTGCGCTGCCTCGCTCGGCGCTACCAAGTGCTCTGCCATCCAGCGCAACCGCGAAGGCTCAGTTGAACTGCGCCTGTTCATTACCGAGTCCATCGCCTCGGCTGGCAGCGTCGTCCCCTTCTACCTCGAGCCGACCCTAGGCGGATCGGACATAAACGGCAACCCCTGGCTCTCCAGCTACAGCGACTACCGTTCCCGCGCCCCCAACGCCCTGCTTCTGCGCGAAGCCTTCGAGCACTCCATTTGGGGTCCCGTCGGCTTCGCCTTCTCCGCCGACCAAGGCAAAGTCGCCCTCACGCGCAACGACGTCGATTTCAACCATCTTGCCCACAGCTTCTCCGTAGGCCTTACTTTGCGCGCCGGGGGCCTTCCAGCTGTGTCTCTTGCATTCGCGTGGGGTGGGTCCGAGGGCACACACGCGATTGCCAACGTGAACACATCCCTGCTTGGAGGATCGACCCGTCCCTCGCTCTTTTGATTTCCAGCCACCGTCCGCATTTGCTGAAGTGGGGAAACACAGATTTACCCACCTTGAGTTTTCTCGCTCAGCAGAGCCAGAATTTGGGTTTTTAACCCCAATTCTTGACCTCCATACCGGCCGTGATCGAACGGCCGGCATGGGCGGATCCATGCCTGTGCCTTCGCCCACCATCCAGGCGAAAGAAGCCGTGGCGGGTTGCCCTAGCGGGCGCGCCGCACGTGGTGTGTTTCCTGGCCTCCTCACTCGCCAAAGAGCACGCGGGCCAGATTCGACTCGGCATCAGCAATATCGTTTTTCGCGTCCTCGTCATCTCCGCCGTCTTCGTACTCCAGCGCGAGACGTTCAGCGAAAAAGCAGGCAATGGCGCCGCCAGGGTCGGACTGCATGAACGCCACGCCGCCATTGCCTTTTATGAGACCGATATCCGCGACGCGGATGCCGTGAGTTGCAATCTCCGGCCAGATGTAAATGTGCGGCTCTAATCCTGTGATCTACCCTCGGGTTGAGCTTGTCGGGTTAGACCGTATACATCTGGATGGCATCGCGCTCCGCCTTAGTGAACTCGCGGCTGTGGAAGATGTAGTTCGAGATTTCCTGAAAGTACACAGACGCGATTTCAAAGGCCATCGGGTCTTTGGAAGGCGGAGCCGGAGCGCCTGGGGCGCAAGGAACCAAAGGGCCGTGGCAGCGCAACATGGCGTTGTACATGGCAGCATAGCTCATGGCCGCGCACGCAGCTTTAATGTTCAGCTTCACGTCGCTGTTGAAGATCGTCTGGAGCGTGATGAGTGTATCGGCGGGAACGCCCGATATAACTACGAGTGGCACCTCCGTGCCGGGCCGGATCAGAACGCCCTCCATGTGAACGTCCATGCCGTCCGGTGGATCTACTATCTCCGGGAGCAAGCCCTTGACCTTGTGCCCGAACGCGCCTAATACCCTCCTTGTCGCTTGCTCGATTAGTTCGGCCATATTTGCATTTTCCATTTCCGTCTCCATCTCCATATTGTTTTCTCCATGTGCCACGGACATTGAACTGCTGCTGGTCAGGCGGCTGGCGGTAGCCAATCATCTACCTCCACCTCTCTGTGACCTCGAACAATCGCAACGCAAGAGCTGAGTTCCCTTGCCATAGGTGCCATCGCCGAGGCAAATGGTGCAGTGAGGATCAGCATAGGCTTGAGCCTTTTCGAGAGGGAGCTGGAGAAATTCTCCATCCGAGGGGGCAGATGCTGAACGCAGGGGTTTTGGCATTGTTTCTGTCGCGCCGCGAGGCGCGGGAAAAGTAGGTTCGGTTACCTTTGGTTCGGTTAGGTTTGGTTTGGTTGTGCCAGGCGCAAGTCCAAAATTCACATCTTTTCTGAGAAATTCGAGCCTTCGGTTCTTCAGCTGAGTTCCATGTCTTTTACATGTAACTTCCATCTCAGCCACATCTCCTGCGCATTTCTCCGACACCTCTCCCACATCTCCGTCACATATCCGGCGCATGTCCTGCTCGTTAATCGCCTCGTCGCAAATTGCGCAAATGAGCACTTTGTGGCCCCATTTCATGAGCCACTGTTTCATCACGTCCACCCGACTCCGAGTTATATGACCGAGCTCGATCAGGTCTCCAGGGAGCACATCGAGCATCCACTGCTCGATCAGAAGCTCCAAGTAAATACCCTTGTCCGACGGAGACATCTTCTTGACGTCCGCATCGCGGCGCCAATCGCGCCAAATGAAAGAGAAATAGTAAGGTACTCTGTCAGCCTCCTCAGGTAACGGGTTTTTGCTCCTATCTCGGGCCATTGGCATCACTTCCTTCAGGCGATTTCCTCGGGATCAAGGTGCTCCATCATTCTTTCGGGACAAACATCGCGGGCAATGTGGCGATGGGGATCGAGACGAAACCGTAGGAAATCGAAATCGCTGCCCCCGCGACTCCGGCCTTGCACCAGGATTCCGTCCCGCCCATTCTTGCGAAGCAAAGCGACTCCCAGCGCTAGATCGAACCGCTGGCTCAAGGTTGTGAACAACTGGATCTGTTTGTCCTGTTTGAGCTATTCTCTGATGCCGGCCAGGTCTTCTTCTTCGGCGGTCTGCAATTTTTCTATTTCGCGCGCCGATTTTGACAACATCTGGGCAGTGACGAGCGCGAGAACACCACGCCCGTTCCTGAAATCGCGGGTGCAGTCAAAAACCGTCTGCACAGCCTCGGTCGAGGCCTGCCATTTCTGGTTGTCCCCTGCATCGGGCACAACTGAGTCGAATGGATCGATTACGCAGAAATCCCAGCCATACTTCTGGTCAGTCGCTTCCAAATAGTTCAGCACATTGTCGAGGGTGCCTCCAAGGCTGTTGATGTTCTTGACCTCGAGGTAGCCCGGCACCGTCTTCATCGCCTGCAAATCGCGAAGAACGGCCTGGATGTTTTCAAAATCCGCCAGCTTAGGACGCCGTGCCGGTTCTTTGCTTTCCCAGGCGCTTATGCCGGGAACGACAAAGCGATCTTTGAAATTGTCGCTGTGGATGATGGCGAGCCGCTTTTCAACCTTCTCCGCTTGATGTTCCCCGACGAATATCAGTCCATTCTTGCCGTTGCGAGCGAAATTGTACGCAAGCGTCAACGCCAATGATGTTTTCGCGTTGTTGCTCGGCCCGTAGATGCATATTGCATGCTCATTGTCTAAGCCGATATTCAGGCTTGACGTATCGATCGTGGCGAAACCGGTTCTGAACTTGCGCTCATCGTTGGCACCGGCCAAATCCTTTCGGAAGGATTCGATGAGGTGCTCAATATGGTCGTTCTCCTGGATCGCCCCCGGGCGGAATCCATGGTCACCGCCGCACGCCAAGGAGGCGGTCCATACTTTCCGGACTAGCTGGCGCGCTTTCTGGATGTCCTCTTCGCTCTTGAGAATCTCAAAACCTTTCTTCCACGCCTTCTTTTCCACTCGCAGATCTGCCTTATGGAAAAAGCGCTGCATGGTGGTGTCAAGCGTCAAACTCGGGTCCTCAACCTGAAGGTGCTGAAGGTACCCAACGACACTGAACTTTCGGTCTGGGGACTCCTCCCGGTTGGCTTGATGATTGGTTACAAAATCGATCAATTCGCCCTTGCTGGGCAGCTTTTTAAACTCGGCCTCGTATTTAGCCAAGTAACGATATCCATGACGAAGGTCGTCATCTTCGATCTGGTTAACGCGCCCCATCAGTCGCCTGTGATATAGCGCGTAATCGCGGTATACAGCCGTAGGGTCTACGAGAATTGCGTTTAGGATCGCTTCTGCTAAATGCTCGGGGGTATCTTCACCAAACCGCTCCCGCGGAACGATCGTACTTTCCGCGGGCTGCGTGATACGGGATGGTTCAGAGCTGGCCGGCGCCTCCTCCAGACCAGGGAGCTTATCGATTCCAGACATTTCCACACCCCAGGAATCCTCACCTTTGTGTGCAAAGATCGGACCGTCGTACCAGAAGTCTGTGATGTCATGCAGAGCGCGATGCAACGCATAAAAGCCGGTGTCGGTGCAGTCGTCGGAGAAGCAGTTCCAACCAACTGTTTCGCCAACAACAATGCAGGATTTCATCTCGTCGCCGCTATGCTCCGTCTGCGCGGTGGGACACCAGTCCACGGGATAATAGGTGCGACCATCGGACTTGGTGATTTCATCGGCCTTGATGCTCCACCCTGCGTATCCCGCCTCGCGGAGTTTCTCGTCGTAGAAATCTACAAAGTCATACGGGTCAAAATCTGGGTGAACCGGGCGCATCTTCTTCAGGCCTGAAGTGGCCGAGGCCGTCTTCGCTTCAGGACAGAGCGCGGCCACCTTTTCCAACAGCTCACGCTGGACCGTCTCGATCTCTTCTGGAACCCGCACCAACCTCGATTGACGCCATGGCCGATCGTCAGTCGAAGCTTTTGCCTTCCGAACCCAGGTACCCCACACCTTAATCAATTGCTCCGGCTCGGCGAGACTCTCGTCAACCTCAGCCACATCGTTATTGAACTTGCACGCCAAGGCAGTCAGGCACTTTTGCACCAGGAGGAATGAGGGATCCCATTTATCCAGAGTTGGGTCGAATGGCAGATCAATTCGCCACAATAGATGCCATCCGTTCCCGCTGTCACAAATGACGGCCGGCGGCCACCCGAGCCCCCGCAAAAACCTGTGGATCGTCTTGACGGTTTCCCACGACTGAACCTTTTCGTCGTCGGTCGCATTGGAGGTTGATTTGTCTGGGCGCAACGTGTCGACGTCGAGCGCGAACCAGATGTAACGGCCAATATGGCTTCTCTTTACTCCATCGCCCTCCTGGATGTTAAGGTTGTCGCGATTAATCTCTTGCAACTGGATGAATATCGCCTTCACATCAGGATCTGGATCAATTGTTCCGATCAGTTCGCCCAACCTATCGGTATTCTTAAACCAGTAGCTATCCATTCCTCCTCGATGGCGCAGTATGCCCAGATTGCGAACACCTCCTTCTGGGTGCAATACATTCAACGCTTGCATGACTTCATTGAGGTCGGCCATCGAAGTCATCATCTCCCTTCCTTTTCTCCACTAACTGAGCAGGCCACAGATCGGCAGAACTGGATGTCTCATTCGTCTGACATTGCTTTTAATCGTGGGATTCGACATCACGGAACGCCCCAATTACAAAGTCGACGGCCTCTTTATCTTGATTCCAGCGTGTTAAGTAGGCACTGTCAGCGTCCACCTCTCCTGCCGCCAACTTCTTGCGCAGCCATTGCTCAGCCTCACGCACGTCTTCGTCGCTACTAAGATAGCGAACCACGAAAGCGCCACCAGGTAGTTGGTAGCCCAGCGCGCCCGCACCCTCGGTCACAGTCTGTATCCAGCTAACTTTGCCATCGGCTTCCTGCATCCTCTGAAGAGCCGCGCTGTGGCCGCACCGGCCGCAATCTATGCTCTCTTCACTCGTCGAACAATCAAATTCATGGTCTGCGCGTTCGTAGCCGCAGCGCCGGCACTGCTTGTAATCCGTTACGATTGTCATCTACATTATTCCTTTCTATGTGATTTCATTACCGCTGGCCATAAGGCCGTCACTAGTTGAAAAGCCTTCCGGACCGCCGGCAAGAAGCAAGCCCGAGACTTATGATCGCTTAGTCGGTTCCTGACTCCCATGGGTACTTTGTGCGCCAGGGCCCGGACCAATTCCCAGGCGCCTTGCCCGCGCGCACGCAGGCACTGTCGCACTCCTCGGGGCTCATCAGGTTTCTGATGTTTGTGAATCCCTGCTGTTCTAACCTGGTTTTGAAGCCCGCTGCGCCCCCGAAGTGGAATCCCAATGCCCAGTCGTTCAGCAGGATCAGACCATGTTGGTTATCGTGCTCGGCATACCAGATCGTTACGACGCCTGAGCCGTCATCGTTCTTGACGACGGCCCCTCCTACCAGATGCTTCTCGCACAGGTTGGCCCATTCCGAGCAAGGATTCTCGCATTCGGCAACCGCACATTTATCTTGACCACAAAAAGCCATAATTTCCTCTTTCTTTGGGTTTGATTAAACATTCATCAACTCGCAACCTAGCTCCAGATAGCCATTCGATCCCACCAGGGAGCACGTACTCACTCCCGTCACTGATCACTTCCCTGGAGCTTGGCGGCCTTGGATCCGTCATAAAACGCTTTCAGATCTGCTAGTTCGCTCTGCATCTCACGCAGCCATTGATCCCAGAGACTTCCGCACTCTAGGCTAAGTTCATATTCCGCGCGGTATGGAGCGAAGATGTCTGGCAGGGCCCATTCGTAACCTTGGGCCCGCTGGCTACCATCGTAGACAGAGCGGATTTCCTGTCCTGCACGGATCACCCTCCTACTCGCGGAACTAGCCTGTAAATTCCAATGCTCTCCCAGGAATAGTGCCTCAGGAAAATCACAGGAGACAAAATCGACATGGCTCCAGACCAAGCCGGAGAACTTGTCCTTCCATGAACTTTCGAAGCGGCGCGCCTTATTGACTGACGGATCGACATAACCGAGATTGCAAACCGGCCTGAACGTCACGATCTCCTTGACGTTCGTCGCAATCTCCTTCGGGTCCTCCCCACACAGCTGAGCGCGCCATGCGATCAATTCGTCGCATGGATTCTGCAAGGCGCGCTCGATCTGGTTGATTTCGTCCGGGCTTGAAGCCAGGACATCCAATCGCATGTCAATCCAATTACTCATTGTTCACCTCAGTCCTCTTTGAAGGCGGACACATTGGTTCCGTCTCCTTTTACAAGTTGAATTTCAGTTTGATACCGCGGCCCCGTCCTGCCTATCTGTCAAACGAGCAAAGGCGCCACGGATCAAGTTGCACCCCTGGTGCTCGAGTGCAACTCGCAACCCCTCCGACAGGCCTCTGACCGCGCGCAGAAAGAATTGCGTAGGGTCATTAGAGTCAATTCGTGCGATCGCGATCGGTAAATAGCCCGCGTCTCCTAACTGGCGCATCTGAGGCGTCACGATTATCATGTTGTCCACTGATTCGCTCGTGAAACAGAAAGTCAACTTAACGTCACCTTCCGTAGTGCTTATAATTTCGCCAGACTCATTTTCGGAAACATCCGCCATGATGCAGCCAAGTGTGATCATCGATTCAGTCATTTCGCGCTCCTTCTTCTACGCTAGTAATTGCCATCCCTTTCTTCTCCTTATGACCCTTCGCGCTCATGAACGGGTCGTAGAATTCTCTTGCTTCCTAATACCGTGTTGCGCGACCCTTCACTAGGTTCTCCGGTTGAAAAATGTGCCGCGAAGGGCCATGAAAAACGGAGCCTGGGTGCGGGCCGTCAATCTGAGTCCGACCGGCTCATCAGGCCACCCCTTCATGCAGGTCCATGCATCCGGCTCCTTCGAGCGTTAGTCTTCTCCTGAAACTCCCGCGTCGCCTTATGCTCGGCAGATTCACGCTTTCGAGTAACTGGAGGCGGTGCTGGTGACTCAGGAGGCGGCTCAGATTCGCTCTGCTCCCCAAGCACCTCCAGGGCCAACTCCTTGAGCGCAGCCCAACGCAGATTATCGGGTTGATTCATCAACCCCGACTCCCGTTCACCGAGAGTCTTGAGCACCAGCTTGGCAAGTTCAAAGGCAGCGATATTAGAGACGCTGTGCGCCGCTGGTGTTGGTGCTGGTGCGGGAGCTGCCGAAGCCGGAGTTGGCTTGGCAGTCGGTTTCTTGGTCTTGGTGCTGCTGCGCTTGGGACGCCCACCCTTGTGAACCCGTATCGACGCACCTGCTGCCGGTGCAGTGCCGTCAGTCAACTGCTTCAATTCGATTTGCACCATCCGCAAACTTGGCAGCTCTGGCATGTCCGGCACGGGTGACTCTTGATTGGCAACCGCACCGCAAAAGGCTTGGTTTACGACAACTTGTAAATTTGAGTACCACTCCGTCCAACCGGGTAGCTCATCGTCTTCTTTGTCGTGAAATTTACTCTTCTGGCTGAGCACATCTCGCATTTCCGCAAGAAATGGAACGAGCCGACGCCAACCCTTGGCTGTCGTCTCTACTGATTCTTTAGCCCAAGTTTCCACACCCTCGTGTACTTGAGCATCCAACTCTTGGTAGCGAGTTTTCAAATCCGCCAAATTGGCGAAACTCAGTTTCGCGTTTTCCGGTGGTAAGAGTTCGCCGTTCACTTTCACTCCTTTCGATTACTTCGATAGATGCTTTCTGTAAATTCTCTCCACGACACTCGCGGGAATCCGCATGGCGCGATAAGCTCTCTTGTGCAATCGCTCCGGGGAATCCTTGATCGAAATTCCGGGCTCATCTTTACACCACGCTCGAATCGTGTCCGCGCCCCAGCCCCACATTTTGGGACGAGAGCGAGCGACTTACTCGACATACCCGTTTGCGGCTCACTTATCGCTGTGGTATCCTTGTCTCTACGGGTGTTACTCATGCTCTTTCCTTCTTATGCGCATTTCGCTGATCGACTCAGCAACAGAATGTCTTATCGAAATATCTCAAAAGTGCTTCTAGGCGCACACGGTAATGTCCTACCCCCAATCGGGGACAAACATTACCCCCTTGAACATTCACGCGAGATCGGGTTGATCGACTGAGCAGCAGCGCGTCTTATGGGACTATCGCACCGCTGCTTCCAGGGCAATAGGTAATGTCCTACCGCCAATCGCGGGCAAACATTACCCCTTGAGAATTCACACGAGATGCGGTTGTAGAATGTTGTTGGAACCGACGAGTTAGGCTGTGTCGCAGCGTAGATGTGGCAGTCTACGGCGAGAGGGTCGACGTTAGTACACAGGATGGGGGCGCGGTCACAGATGTCTAAGAGGAGAATCTCGAAGGCCCTTGAGCAGGAGGTCGCAGCGAGTTTCTTGCTTGGCACGAGACGATATGACCACCGTGAATTCCTGGTGGAGGTTAATCGGGTTGGCCTAAAGTTTGTGCAGGATAAGGTTGACCCGGACGATCACGAGCTTTTCAGCGCCGCGTTTGACGAACTTGTAGGGCTGGGATGCCTGCCAGAGACGTTAGCTAGCACGCTCTATTGTTTTTGCAAGTCGTACTTTGTGCGAAAGCCGTCCTCTCCGCCATATGGGCTAGGCGTTTCTTTTCCACCGGACGAAGAGATCAGAAAAATTCGGGACAGTTTGGAAAGCGCATCTGAAGGAATCCGGCGCGTTGACGACTATGGCATCATGGAGGTTTTGGCCAGGCATGCAAGATGCAGTGATCCGCCCCAGGGACGGAAGCAGGTGCTGGCAGTGTTGCGTTGGTATATTGATTCACTTCCATTTTGGTGGGTGCCCCGAAAAGATATTGTCCAGAGTTCTGCGCCCATCGCTTGCTGCATTTATCCCAAAATAGTGACGGGTGAGTTTAGGTTTCCACAAGTCGCGGAGCTACTAGAATGCCTGGGCTATAGACCTGACCCTAAGCGTCAAATGAAGTCGGAGTATCGCCCTGAAGGATACGATTCTTGCGACCAGTCATTGGAGCGCAATTTTAGGAATTTCAGGAAGGCCTACCCGATGTTCTGCGATCAGCTACAAGCCGACTTGAAGAGCGACCATGAAAGCGAGGCGAATCGCCCGATGGAGAAATTCGATTCCTGGATCGTTGACAAGGATCTTCCTCGCTCGGTCTTCGACCAGCCTCGTCCGAATAGATTCGATTGGAAGCTCGTATTTTCGCGCCCGGAACGGAAGCGGAAGTTTTGACGGCGCCGCCTTTTCAATACTTCCACCTACAAAGTCTCGCCGTTAATCTGTAGCAGACATTACCTACGGAATTGTTTTCAACCCGACGATGATGGCTGAGGATGAATCTTCTCGGCCACACTTCGGATTCTGCCGCGCCAACAGAGCGCGGAGATGTTGTGCCCGAGGCAAGCGCCAAAACTGAGCAGCACCGATGCTTAGGAACCGGATCGGCGCGAAAAAGGTATAGGCGGCGTCCAGCGATCGAGTTTGCGGGCTTGCTTTCTGCTGGCACGGTGTCTGGGGGTGCTCGCGTCACCTCCGTGCTGTACACGACCAAGGAGCTATCAGCCTTGCTGAAGATCCCGGAGCAAACTCTCCGCCAATGGCGCTGCGCTGGGCTGGGCCCTGACTACATCAAGCTTGGGACTGGGCCGAGAGCTGCTGTGCGTTACACTCTGAAGGATGTTGAAGACTACATCGATCAACACCGTCACACGAGTGCCGTGCGGGCCTTCGTCACGGAGGAATTCGATGTCCGTCCATAGACGTCCGAACAGCCCCGTCTACCATTACTCCTTTTACGTTGATGGAAGGCGGTACAGGGGCTCAACTAAAACTAGCAAATTGCAGGAGGCGCGGAGCAAGGAATCCGCCCTCATGACCGAGATCATCGAACGAGGACCTCTAACACAGACTCGCCCCCGTCACATTCCGATGTTGAGGGAATTCGCGGTTCGCTTTCTCGAGTGGGTCGAGAGCGCAAAGCTCGAAACCAGCACAAAGAAGTACTACAACGCCGGGTGGGCGCTGCTGGCTCCCACCAAGCTCGCGCGTATGCGCATGTCGCAGATCACCCCCGATGACATCGAGGCGACTCGCATCGTTCACCAGGTTAAGAAAGGAGAGAAGATCATCAGCGAAGAGTGTAGTGGGCACTACTCCAACCGCGCCTTGCGCACGCTCAAAAGGATGTTTTCAAAAGCTGCCGAATGGCGGGTCATTCGCGAGCAGCCGAGGTTCAAGCTTGTGAAAGCATACGGGCGTGACACCAAGATTGGTGCGGAGACGGAGAAGCTGTTGCTAGAGACGTTATCCCAGCCGATCAAGAACAAGCGCAATGACCGCATGCGGAAGAACCTCCGTGACGTCCTCCTCATCGCCCAGGACACCGGCATGAGGCCGTCCGAGATCTACCGCATGAGGATCGAGAACCTGGATTTCGCCAACCGACAAATCTGGAATCCATACGGCAAGACAGCAAAGTCCCGGCGCTTTGTGCCAATGTCAGAACGGTTAGCTTCGATGTTGGCTGAGCGTTGCGGAGCGAAGAAAGAGGGGTGGGTTTTCCCATCACCGCGCTCGAAATCAGGACACACCACGACGATTGCAAAAGGCTTTCAATCCTTGCGTGAGAGAGCAGGACTTAGCAAGAAGCTGGTGCTTTATTCCGCTCGCCACACCTACGGCAGCTACACTTTGGCGGCAACCGGAAACATCTTTGCGGTGGCAGGGTCAATGGGCCATGTGGACTTGAAATCCATGGAGCCCTACCAGCATCACGATCTCGCTTCGCTCAGACAAGCGATCAATATGCGCAACCAGAATCATGCATCGCGTTCGCAGTTTGGTCACATTTTTGGTCACACTGGTCAAACCGGCGCGGCCGAGGCATCAGACAAAAACTGCAACCAATTGAATTCGAAAGACTTACTGGTGGGCCCGGAGGGATTTGAACCCCCAACCAAGGGATTATGAGTCAGATTTTGGCACTTTTGCAAAGTGCTGCACAGAGCTGCATGATATCGAATAAGTCCATTATTTACAGCACATACAAGCGACATCACTGCTGCACTGAGCTGCACCGAGAAGCACTAAATTCCAAGTCGAACATGCACCAAAACATGCATCAGAATTCTCCACTCGTGCTCTCTCGGGCGCGTCCCTAAGCTCCCTGAGCCTCCGTTGCGGGTGCCGAGGATTCATTCTTCCAGGACGCGAGTTCGACTCGTCTCCGTGTCACCAGACCCTCGCAGACCCCATGTCCAGGGATGCTGTGCGATAACGTAGTCTATTTTTCGCAAATTTGATTCGAGTTTTATGCTTGGAGGTTGGTACAAGCAGGAGGACCGAGACCTATGAGGCTAGGACGATGGATCCAACCATGGAAGCGGCATGGGGAGACTTACAATCTCCCTCGTGGCACAAATGCCGAGCGGGCCACTACATCATGATGATGAAACAAATCCCTTGACCGGGTGGTCGCGTTTGCGATCCGATGAAGGTTTCTTGGGGGAGAGGCTATGAATCGGCGAGCTCTTTTGCGCGCAGTTACAACTCTTGGCGTTTCAGGTGCAGTCGCACAATATGTGCGTGGCGTGGTCAGCGAAAACTTAAAGGATCGCGACGCATCGGAAGGTGATCGGCAAACTGAGAGCGCGCGCCGGATCGATAAGGCCACTGCAGCAGTCATGGCGATGCAGCGTCGCGATTGGGAACAGGGAATTCTGGCACAGGCGCTGCTTGAGACGAACGACCGTGAGAAGGTCGTTCTTCTCACTAAGGCAGCCATTGTCCAGCGGACACCCGACGGGCGGTTGGGCGTGTTGTTATCCGGGAACCCAACTGATCCCGCGATGGGCGGCGCAGCCTATGCCAAAGCGGCAGAGTGGACCGGTGATTTGCAGATACGGCAGGCGGTGGACGGACTGCTTGACTGGATACGGACCAAAGCGCCGCGCAACTCGGAGGGCGTTCTCTACCACGTTTTCGACGCGCCCCAGATGTGGTCGGACGGGTTCAACTGCGCGCCGCCGTTCCTGGCAGAGATGGGCTTCTACGACGAGGCCCTAATCCAGATTGAGGGCTTCCGCCGCCGACTATGGAACCCGGAACATCAGTTGCTCGCGCACATCTGGGACGACGGCAAACGGCAGTTCATCGATGGAAACTTCTGGGGCGGGGGCAATGGCTGGGCCGCTGCGGGTCTCGCCCGCGTGATCCGCAGCCTGCCTCGCAGCCGCTACCAAGACCGCGAGCACCTTGCCACGTTTGTCCAAGAGATTGTGGATGGTTGCCTCAAGCACCAGCGGGCCGATGGCCTGTTTCACGACGTAGTGGACCAGCCGGCGACCTTCGTCGAAACCAACCTGGCACAGATGTTGGCCTTCGCCATCTATGAAGGAGTTGCCGAAGCATGGCTTCCAAAAGCTTACTTGGCTCACGCGGACAGAATGCGTGGCGCCGCCCGCGCGAAGATGGACGCCTTCGGCTACGTTCAGGGCGTCTGCGGGGCACCCAATTTCGACCACCCCGGAACCTCGACCGAAGGCCAGGCGTTTTGCATTCTTATGGAAGCCGCTGGCAGGAAAGCGGAATTGGCGCAACCCCTCTGACTCTCTTCAGTCGCCTGGTCGTTGCGCCGCGCATTGTTTCCTTTGGCGGGTGCGCCCGCGAATCCGCCCGTTTCCATCCTGCACTTTGCGATTCAGTACACCCCGAACCTGTGGCATCAGCGGGGGACATAGGGGTGGGCAGTGATCTGTCCGCGGAAAGCTGGGTCCCAGCGCCCTGGAATCGATGTGCTGCACTTCGGACAGAGACCGCCCGGCGTCAAACGGTAGTCGGTGATGAGATACCCAAGGCGTTCCACAAGGAGCTCCTGGCAATTGGGACAACGAGTATTCTCGAGGCCGCCTACTTTGCCGGGGAGATTACCGGCATAGATGTAACGCAGCCCGGCCTTCCTGCCAATCTGTGCCGCACGCGCAAGCGTCTCCGGGCCGGTGTCATCCGGATCCGTCATTTTGTAGTCTTTGTGAAAGGCAGTGACGTGCCACGGAATATTGGGCGAGACGCTGCCCAGAAACTCCGCCAAACGGGTTAGTTCCTGGTCGGAATCGTTGAATCCCGGGATCACCAGCGTGACAATTTCCAGCCAGAAGCCCATCGCGTGGAGGCGACGAATGGTCTCGAGAATCGGCTGCAGGCGGCCGCCGAGCTGGTGATAGTGCTGCTCGTCGAAGCTCTTCAGGTCGACCTTGTACAGATCCACCCAGGGACGCAGGTACTCGAGTACTTGAGGGGTGCCGTTGCCATTCGACACGAAAGCCGTTGCTAGACCAGCCGCCTTCGCTTCCTTGAAGATCGCCACCGCCCATTCTGAGGTAATCAGCGGCTCGTTGTATGTGCTCACCATGATGCGGGCGCCTTGCTTTAGTGCCTCCCGCACCAGCAGTTCCGGAGTTACGCCCACGGGTGGAACGACGGCATATGGGTCGCGCAGCGCTTGCGAGGTCAGCCAGTTCTGGCAGTAGGAACAATGAAGATCGCAGCCCAGCATGCCGAAGCTGTAGGCGAGAGAACCACAATACGCGTGGAAAAACGGCTTCTTCTCAATCGGGTCACACTGTACCCCACCCACATAGCCCCAGGGGGCGTAGAGCATTCCGCAGCGGTTGAAGCGGACTTTGCAAACCCCAGCCTGCCCGTCGGCGATGGGGCAGCAATGTCCGCAGGCATAGCAGCGAACCCGGTTGCAGTCCAGCTTTTCGTATAATTCGCGTGCCG
>Ga0187874_10001322_pt1 | contig 23228 bp, 16 predicted proteins | sample June2016WEW_16_1_3_FD_132993 | JGI IMG/M metagenome (GOLD analysis project Ga0187874, IMG submission 132993) | Peatland microbial communities from SPRUCE experiment site at the Marcell Experimental Forest, Minnesota, USA - June2016WEW_16_150 | ecosystem: Environmental > Terrestrial > Soil >... | reverse complement strand
TTATGTGGACAACGCCTACTCAAATTGGCGGAGAAGTTGGAGGAAACCTGTATCCCAATGATCACTCAGTTGGCTACTTCGAAGGCTCATCATATGCACCGAGATTCCAAAATCCGATAATAATAGACGGATACCTATACTATACCCAAGTCGCATCATTCACGGGTTCACCTCTTCTTGGAGGAAGTGCTACCGGACCAACCATCTGCGTTAATCTCCGTACAGGACAGCAACTCTGGAGCAACAAAAACATTCCCCAATTATCATTCGGATACACATACGACGTTTACGACCCCGACCAACACGGAGTTTACCCGCCAATACTAGTTGCTGAGTTAGGAGGCCTTAACTTTGCAGCGTTCCAGCTTTCGACACCCGCTACTTGGGAATTTTTTGACGGTTTCACAGGAGATGCACTATTCAACGTAACTAACGTTCCTTCAGGCTCAGCAGCATGGGGTTCAAGCGGTGAATATCTACAGTATATCTTCAACAACGTAGGCACGCCCACCTCTCCAAACTGGTATTTGGGAGAGTGGAACTCCTCTCGACTTTGGTTATACGACATTAACCCATACACTGGCAGCGGAAGCGTTTCGCCATCAATCCTAATTCAACCCGGCAACGTTTTCCTCAGCGGCGACATAGGCAGTCAGATTCCTCTTCCAATCACGGGCGAAACAGGAATATACCCCAACGGCACAGCGGTGCACATACCTTACGGTTCCACACTTAATGTCGACGGAGACATCGGAATTGCTGAAGGTCATGCAATATCTACATTTAATTCGCCAACAACTTATGACTGGAACACTTCATTATCGTGGCTCAACGCGGTACCACAATCCTTCCCGTCTAATCCCTTAACGGTTGGTGCAGTAGACTTTGGCGATATGATGATTTGCTACACCGCGCTCCCAGTAGGTTTCGCAGCAGATGGCACCGGTCAACCGCAACTTCCGTGGACAATGTACGCCATAAACCTCAACGCATCTGTAGGCGCGATCGGTTCGTTATTATGGAGCAAGACGTATACACCGCCACAAGGAAACCTAACTATCTCATTTAGTGGAGCTGACTGGAAGACCCGTACCTTCGTTATGAACTATGAAGAAACGATGCAATGGGTAGGATTCAGTCTAACAACAGGCAGTCAGATTTGGGGTCCAACTACATCTCAAGCAGCCTTCGACTACTATGGCACACCAGGATCTCCCCCTCTGCAAGCCTTCCTTGCTTACGGTACGCTCTACAGCTGTTCATACAGCGGAATATGCTACGCCTATAACGATCAAACTGGAAAACTAATATTCACCTGGGGCAACGGTGGACCATCTCAACCAGACAACAGTACTTACGCAGGCTTTAACGGGCCTTACGGTGTCTATCCAACCCAAATACAAACTGTCGCTAATGGAGTCGTATACCTAGCTACTGATGAACACACTGTAACCAACCCAATTTACGTGGGTTCAACATTAGCCGCCATTAACGCTACCACAGGACAACAAATATGGAGGCTTTCAGGCTACCCAAGCGAGTGGGCCGCGACCGGTTCCGCACTTGCTGTTGCAGATGGCTACTTGACATTCTTTAACGGGTACGACGGTCAAATCTACTCTGTAGGCAGAGGACCCAGCGCAACCACGGTACAGGCACCGTTGACCTCGATATCAGCCGGAACAACCGTAGCCATACAGGGTACAGTGATGGACACTTCCGCCGGCACACAGCAGACGGCACCTAAAGCAAACTTTCCAAATGGAGTTCCATGTGCATCTGACGCTATAATGGAGGCATGGATGGGCTACGTTTACCAGCAACAGGCAGAGCCGACCAATTTCATAGGCGTTACTGTAACGTTGACCGCTCTCGATCCAAACAACAACACTATCACCATCGGCCAAGCCACAACCAACGCGTATGGACTATGCAACTACCAGTGGACGCCGCCAAATGTTCCAGGCAAATACACCGTTACGGCAACATTCGCTGGCACAAACGGTTACTTCCTATCCAGTGCACAAACAACTATGATCGTAAGCTCGCCAGCAGCAACACCCGCACCAACAGCAACCCCGCTCAGCGGCGTCGCCACACAAACTACACTCGAATACATAGGCATCGCAATCATCATAGTGATAATCATAATCGGCGCCGCAATCATGCTGATGCTCAACAGAAAACGGCCATAGACTAAAGTCGCAAAAACAAAACAATTCTTCCCCTTTTTTATACTTCAAGTCAAAGTAGAAGAGATTCAGGCTGAGTAGGTTTCAGTTAAGTTCACGTTTAAGCTAAAGTCATCGAAGCATTTTCATTTCTTCCTTAATTCCCAGAGCGTTAACAAACCTCACTGCAAAGTCCTGATGAATGCAAGTTTTGCTGAACCTCATATTGCAAAAATAGAAATAGTTCCTGTTGCTCCTCGCTTCTCTTTATGGTAAAAATGATATGCCGCTATAAAGCAACCAACAACGACTATAACAGCTATTATTGACACAATTAGATAACTTAGAAACATCGATTGACCATTTTGAGTGGGTACTGGCATGGGTCCGGCTGTGTTATAATTTAGAGTTATCTCGGCTTTTGCAATTTCCGCAGGATCACGGTAAACACTAGTTTGTTCAAGATTAATCCAAAACTTGTAGACACCCGAGTACAAAGCAATATAGTCAAACGACGCATGGTCAATATCAAAATACGTAAAAATTGTGTCTCCCTTTGGATTGTAGAAATAAATCAAATGTGCGTATGTCATATTGGAAGCTCCACCCGCCTTGAAAACTGGAATATTTGAAAAAGTAAAATTTCCAGTAATTCTCTCGCCCTGATTCAGTTCAACTGTTTTTGTGACGGAATGATCATCAAGTGCAGAACTAACTGATAATGGAATTGTCTCTGAAAATGCCCTTACCGGTGGAATAATAGCCAAGATACTGACTACGATCAAAAGGAGAACGCGTACGCTTCTATACACTAAAACCCCCCGCAAATAGCCCTATGTTTCATTTGGGATATAACATTTTGGAAATGGCTTATTTCGGTACGACAACCAACAAAGGCCGTTTGAGACCAAACCTACAAAGCAAAACAAAATACAGAGAGGGTATGTTGTTTAATAGCGTTAATCGCAAAGCCGACTCCGCAAACTCAGATTAGAAACGCATCTAAAACGCTGGCAAATCATGCTAGCGCTGCTTAAGTACCACTTTTGAGAGGAGTTTCCCCTTCTGTCTCTTTCGTTTTGGACGAGGAAACCGGTTCTGGAGTTGGAGAAGGTAGAGGCGAACTCTTTGAGCGCTTCCACAAGATTGCCACGGCAGCGACAGCGACTCCCGCCACGCCTATTCCGATTCCTGCATAGGCGTAGTCGTATGCTCTGTTCAGGCTGGCCTTGAGACTGCTGACTTGGTTTTGCAATGCGGCTTGGGAAGCGTTCAGGCTATTCCCGAGACTGCTGGTCTGGTTTTGCAGTGATGTTTCAGAAGAATTGAGACTATTTAGGTCTCCTCCCAAACTGTTAATCTGGTTCTGTTCATACGCCTGAGACGACTTTAAGCTGTTCAAGCTACTTGCAAGACCATTGGCCTGACTTTGCTGAGACTGAAGGCTACTTGTAAGACTATTGATCTGACTTTGCTGAGACTGAAGGGAGCTCAAGGTGTTTTGCTGGCTGGAAATTTCTGAGTTTAATTGGTTCTGGAAGTAAACCGTCGAGTTGGCGCCGGAGCTGACGCCGTCGGTCTGGGTTGCCACTATCAGTAACGAGTAGCCACCGTCAGCATAATTGGCGCTGTTTACATTGAAGCTAAGAGTTCCGTTGTTGCCGAACGTTTCGATCGGCTGATAGTTAAGGTAAACTACGATGGAGCCAATGCTGTTTCCAGAGACGGTTACGCTTCCGGATACGTTGCCAGTGTAGCTGCCATCGTTGGCGGGTGAAAGAATCTGGATTATCGGTGAAGAGGGGGAGATACTCTGATAGCTTGATGATGTCAAAGAAAGGTTCGAGTTGACAAGAGTAAGGGAGTTTAGGTTAGTGTTGACTAAGTTAATGCTGCTGTTTAAAGCGACAATGTTGCCACCCTGCACACTCCAAAGGGTTAGGTTGGTGCCGCTTGCAAAGATGGTTCCATTTACAAACGAGTCTGAGATGATGGTTGTGCCTGAAGTGAACCAGTTTGAGCCAATGAAGATATCGTTTGGTAGGTTGACCGATGTTGTCACGTTGACCCCGCTTAACGCTAGCCCTGAACTCTGCTGGAACGTGGTGATTTGCTGGTTTGAGAGGTACATGTACGGCTGTATCGAGAAGGCTTGCTGGGCAGAGAGCGCGGTGGTCGTGGGGAAACCAACGTAGGAGATCCCTGTCACATAGACCTCGTAGGGACCCGCATAGTTGAGCAAGTCATTATTAATTGGTGATAGAACGCCGGCATTGTAAGGCGAAGGCAGCGTGATGTTGGCGGTCCACCTGTTCAGCATCGGATTGTACAGCAATGGCGTCAACTCAAAATTCTGGTACTCTGCATAAATTATGGCTGTGTATTTATTCTGCAGTTCATACGGATAAATGACAGCCGTGTATTCACCTTGCGTAACTTCTTGACCATTCGGATAGTGAATGTCGGCAGTTACCTGTGCTGTTTGTCCCATATACAGAGTTGATGGTGAAAGTGTTATCTCTGGGGTTATTGTGCCGTTCGAAACGAGTACTTGGCCGTAGAAGGCGCCATTGAGTGTGTATCCAAGAGTCAAAGAGCCGTAGTTTGCCTGAAGCAAAATCGTGTAGAGCCCAGGTACCGCGTTGGAGGGAGCCGTGAGCAGGCCGACCATTTCTGAATTTTGGAAGTATAGACTTGTGCTTGCAACTGTTTGGCCTGACGGGTTTATTAGAAGGGCGTCAACGTTAGAGCCGCTGGCTACGTCGGAACCGATTGTTGCGCCAGTGTCATACGAAGTCATCTTTGCAACGTTGACTGGGGCAACAGGAGAGACAACGATAGTAAGTGATTGTCCAGGCGCTATCGCCCCAGGTTCCACTGCCACCTCAGGAAGCATGACGGCGGTCTGCAGGTAAATCCCATTGGTAAACGGCAGAAATCCATACGTGCTCCCCTGCAGCATTAAGTCGATAGGACCGGCTGGATAAGGTGATGTTAGCGTTGCTTCAGTCGCGTTCACTCCTGATACACTGGTGGGTTCGAGCGTCACCGTGCCTTGAGCGCTGTAAAGATTATTGAGAATCGAATATGAATTCACTTGCATTGTGAGCGGTTGCAAGGGGGCTTGTTTGCCGTAGAGGTCCGAAGAAGTGACGTTCACTTGCAAGCCTTTGGCCGTTGTCCATGGGTCTATTGGAGTTGGACTGGTGAAGGTTGCGAGGTAACCGGCGAAAATCTCGGCGAAACTCGCGCCCGAAATTCCTACCGATGTGCCATTGACGTTGACGTATGCAACGCCGGACTGCTGCCCCATGATAAAGGAAGCATTCCAAAACCCGATTGTGCTGTTGAAATTCATAGGGGTGACTTGGGAAATCCCGTTAAGGGTGTCGAGGCTGGCTGTAAAACTTCCACTAGTTATGGGCGTGAATTGAATTCCGTTATAGATAGACGCGGTTACTTGAACAGTTTGGCCCGGAGTGAATTCAAGTTGGGACCCGCCTGTGGAGTTAGCGACTCCAACCGAAACGATAAGATTAGGCTGGAGATTTTGGGTGTTGTATAGAGAAGCAATCTCGCCGAGGTTGGGACTGCCCCATCCTGTTGCAAGATTGTAACCATAAGATGAAGTCCATGGGATGTTGTAGCCAAACGTGATTGGAGTGAAAGCTTTGTTATAAGCAGCGGCGTTGTTGCCGAGGCTGTAAAGGAACGGGTTGATGAGACCAAGCGGACCTCCCGCTGACTCGGCTACCAACGTAAGAAGCCCTGAGAGAAGCTGGACAGATTCTGATGTGCCACCTACCGGTATAACTGAGCCTGAATCCACTATGTAAGTGCCTGGATCAACACCAGCCTGTAAAGAAAGGTCTGGTTCCATTCTTCCGTTTGGATAAGAGGGAGGTGTCTGCTGACTTTGCTGATACCATGGCTTGGGCTCCACGAAGCTTACCCCACCTCCGCCTCCGCCAGAATTGACCATGTTCGGCACGTACCCCTCGCTAGACCATGCTGTTTGGACGGATGTTTCAGATCCGTTTGGTTGGGTGTAGAAGTAAGTTTGGGTGCCTCCCACAGCGGTGACGTATGGTGAATTATCTGGGTTTCCTAAGTTGCCTGCTGGACCCGAGCTGTAGCCACTTCCTCCCCCATCGCCTGTAGAGCTTAGGAAGGTGATTCCCTCAAGCGAGCCCAGCATGAAGTACTGGTCGGGGAGAAACATGTTAAAATAAAACAATGATCCGCCAATAACAGAATCCTGCCATTCGGGGGCAACAGAAAAGCTCATCGAAAGGGTAGTCACAGTGTCATCGCCCACTATTTGTGCAATATCATACGCAAAACTTGGTGCGCCAGTAGTCACGTACATGTCAATAGCAGCTTCTGGAGCCATTGCATGCGATAACTCAACATCAAGGGACACCTCGGTGCTCCAGCCCGTGGAAACGCCAAGGTTGGGGTTGTAAGGCACAATAGGTGTGACAAAGAAACTCGGATTTGAGAACCCGAATTGTGCATCGAACAGCTGCAGATCCTGATTGATGGTCGGGGAGCCAAAGAATTCGAGTAGACCAATCGTCTGGCCTTCACCTCTGTAGCCCTGCGCGTAGAGAGAGGTTGCATTATAGACGGCCTGAAGAGCCATCGCAGAAAATGCTCCTTCTGAGAAGGTTACGTTTGCGTTCGCTTGCGGCGCAGGAGAAGTTGCCACATGGGGTTGGACCATGAGGGCGGTGGCGTTCGATGCTACGAAATAAGCGCCCTCAAACAAAGAACCCCCACAAGTCACATAATAAGAGTCAGTACCATTTGAGTAAATGTTTACACGTGCACCCAGATACTGATTAACCTGAGCAGCATTAGCCTGAACAATTATCATGGAGTCCATAGATTGCTTCACAACCTGCAACCCGACACTCTTGAGATAAGCAAGCATCGAATTGCACGCATTCGTTGGCAGGAACTCTTGCTGAATCTGAGTATGAGTCAAGAAGTGCCTAAACAGAGGCGATGAGGGGTCCGAAACTTGCTCGACCATAGAACTGAGAAGGCCCTCGTTTCTCAAAGGAATCGCAATGTTAACAAGTACAGGGAGGTCTCCCGGCGCTTGACCCTGAAGAACATAGCCTGAAAGAGGCTGGGGTGCATTGGAACTGGAATCAGCGACATAGGAGCTGGCTCCCAGGACGCTGCTCACCGAAGCAACAGCCAGCAAAAGCAACATCAAACTAACGACTAATCCCTTCATGAAAACACTTCCGGAATAATGAAAATCTTAATTTTCATAAATCCACGCCATCCACCTTACTCTCGTTAAAACTAACTTCACGGGGTCAAACACACACGCGCGCGCCAAAAATAAATCGACTTCTTGGTTATTATTTTTGAGTGCACCTTAATATTGGCTTGTGACTACAAAGTGAAGTCCCAAACTAGCGGGCAATGACACCTGTTCTAAACTTTGATTCAACTACTCTTACGGAAAAACCTTATGCGCCATTCTGTTCTAATGCTTGGACTTATATGTTCCCATCTTGTACTATGTTGCATTGAAGGTTCAGCGGATTGAATAATAGTGACGGAACTGAGCTTGAGTACTCTTTGCGAGGCAAAGCCTGGCAGGTTTACTGGTTTTTGCTAAAAAACGGCGGCCCTGCGGGGGTACGAGAGGTTCAGCGTGCCCTTCATTTTAGCAGTCCCAGCGTCGCTTTCCATCATTTGGAGCAGTTGCGTGAGTTGGGTTTGGTGCAGAAAGAGGAGGTTAGCGGTCGCTACTTGTTGGTTGGTGAAGTAAAAATCGGCGTGGTTCGTCACTTCGTAAAGTTGGGTAGGCTGCTTTTCCCAAGATTCTTTTTCTATGCCTTGTTCTCGACCGTGTTCCTTGCTCTTTACGTGGCGGTTTTGTTCGACGGTTTCACCCGCAGTAACCTGTTTATACTTTCGTTTGGAGCTATCGTCTGCACTATCTTCTGGTATGAGGCCTACCGCGTATGGAACATGCGGCCATTCTAATTGTTAGAACAGCTGTTCGCGAGCTTAGCATCAAATAACAAGCTGCCATAACAGTTAAGTGGAGAAAAAAGTATGGTTCAAAAAGAAATAAAGAACAAAACAAGAATCTACGCATTGATCGCAATTCTCTCAGCCATAGTCTTGGTTTCGGCAATCTATACTATCGGCAACAACTCAACAAGAGTTTTCGTTTCGACCTCAAACGTTTCACCCCTCAAAGCATTCACTTCCATCGCAGAAATGAAGAATTTCCTTATCGCTAACGCAAAAGTTTCCAACACCTTCACGGGTGGACCTTTAGATTCTCAATATTATGGCACTACACCAATTCCAAGTCCAGCAGGTACTGGCCTAGCTGCTCCTGCGGCGGCTCCAGCCACGGGAACTTCCAGCGGAAATCAGCTTTCCAGCTACTCGACCACGAACGTTCAAGTTGCTGGTGTTGACGAAGCTGACACGGTTAAGACCGACGGCCAGTACATCTATGTCATAAACCAGGATTGGACTGCACAATCCCAAAACAACATTTACGTCGTGAGCGCTAATCCGCAGGATCCAACGGTAGCTTCAAAGATTCCCTTGGGGAACAACACAAGCTTGGCTGGCATGTATCTGAGCCAAAACGGCGACACCTTAGCGGTAGTTGGAAGCAACTATGGCAACTTGATTGCTTATCCAATGGTTATGATTGCCGGCGGCCAAATGCCCTACTACCCCGGGTACGCTAACTACGGGGTGTCCAGTTTCATTTACATCTACGACGTAACGGACAAGGCATCGCCGGTTCTCGAATACAATTACACGATGAGTGGGAGTTACTTTGACTCTAGAATGATAGGCGATGAAGTTTACATGGTTATCAGTCAACCCGCGAACTTGTACAACGGGACCGTTGTCTTGCCCTCCGTCTACAACAACGCTGTAGCCACTACCATTATGCCCACTAGCATCTACTATACGGACCTAAACGACACTTACTTCACTTACACAACTTTTGTGGGCCTAAACATTGCAGATACTTCTCAGGCACCATCAAACATGACTATCATGATGGGCGGCACAAGCAACATGTTCGTTTCCCAAGATAACATGTACATAACCTGCCCTGACCAAAACGGTCAAGATACAACAACAATCTACCGAGTAGGAATTAACGGGCAAAACCTAAGCTTCGAAGCCACGGGTTCAGTGCCAGGCTACGTCATCAACCAGTACTCCATGGACGAGTACAACGGCCACTTTAGAGTGGCAACCACAACATCATCAGGTTCATTCTTTTCGCAAAACGAGCAAAACAACCTCTACGTGCTGAACATGAACATGACCGTCGTCGGCAAACTAGAAAACATGGCGCCAGGCGAAAACATCTATGCAGCCCGCTTCATAGATGACACATGTTACCTCGTCACGTTCCATCAAACTGACCCGTTCTTCGTAATTGACCTCAGCAACCCACAGGCACCCACAGTTGCAGGCGAACTGAAAATCCCAGGCTACTCAAGCTACCTTTACCCGTATGACGCAAACCACGTAATCGGAGTGGGATCACAAACCACAATCGAAAACGGCAGTGAAAACATCAACCTCAAGCTCTCGCTCTTCGACGTCTCAAACATAAACAACCCGACGGAAGTAGCAAACTACCTTGTCAGCGGCAACTACACCTCGTCATTAGCGCAAAATGACCCCCACGCGTTTCTCTTTAGCTTAGAAAAGCATTTGCTGGTTATCCCCGTTTCAATAACAAACTTTGAACAAACATCAGTTGAACCCAATAACTCCCCGGTTCCAGTGCCAACAACTGGAGTTGCAGGGTCTTCTTCAGGATCTTCTCCGGGATCTGCGCCTGTGATTAGTCCACCAATATTCATCATGAACGAGGAGTCCTGGCAGGGAGCATACCTCTTCAACGTCGACCCAGCAACCGGATTCACGCTCAGAGGCACAGTTACCAACCTCAACGCAACTCAGCTGAACAGCCAGGGATTCTACAATGAAGGCACAAGCTACTACGACATGCAAAACGACATCATAACCAGATCACTCTACATCGGTAACATACTCTATACAATCTCAAACGCCGAAGTCAAACTGACCAACCTAAGCGACCTGACGCAAATAGCACAATTAAACCTAAACTAAACAGCCCCTCTTTTTTTTCTTTAGGATATTCCATTTTAGTCGCGCAGGGTTTTTCAGCCACCGGACTGCTGAGTGTAAACTTGAATTTCCACTTCTTCGGCGGGTCTCCCTAAAAAGTCCCTCAACATTCCACTCCATTTTGGTTTGCCATTGGCGGTGAAGCCTACGGTTTGAGCTATGCCTTTCCAGAGCAGAGCTTTGTCATAGTCTTTAGCGTCTTGCGGCATGAACTCGAAAATTGATCGGCTGGCGACTATTACAAGCTTCTTTTTCATTCGTGAGATGGCAACGTTTACGCGGTTCAAGTTGAGCAAAAAGTCGCTTTCTATGCGCACGTAGTCAGGATCGCTCACAGTTGAGGATATTATTATGAAGTCGGCTTCGCCGCCTTGGTACCGCTCAACCGTGTCAACCCGCAGGTTCAGGTGGTCAAGCAGCAGATTCTTCACTACGCCCCGTTGAGCGTTATGCGGGGTTACGACGCCGACGGTTTCTGGCGGCACGCTGCGCACTAAGGCGTCTACGATTTTTGCTTCAACCAAATTAGACTGAAAACTTTCCGCCTCATCATGCAAAATCAGCACGAAAACGTTCTCCGGTTTCAGAACAAACTTCAACCCATCAGTTGGAGGAGCCACGGAAGTCAGAGTTTGGGTTTGGTCAGAGCGGAAGTCGATGCCGTCTTTGTGGTAAATCCATTCCTTGAGGAAACTTGCCACGACTCGGTGGCACCTGTGGGTTTCGCACAGTCGTTCAGTTGGAATGTCGGCTTTGTGCTGGGATTTAACGTGCTCTATCCCTAGGTCTTCTTGTCGAAGCAAACGCAGGAAATCCATGGCTGACAAAAATGATGCCATCTCTTCTATGGTTCGTCGGTCTTCTTTTTCCCAATTGTGCGCTTGTATGGGGGGCAGCTGCCGATGGTCCCCTGCCACCAAAACCTGTGCGTTCTTGTCGATGAAGGCGCCTGAAAGAATCAATTCGGGAAGCCGCATCATGCTTGCCTCATCGACTACAAGCAAGTCAAAGTACCCTTCATTCCAAGAGGGCTCTTTCCCGCCGATCTTTTTCATGAGACCATACAAGCCGGGCGGTGTAACGCATAAAATTAGAGGGAAAATATCTGCCGCGTCCGAAACCAGTTTGCCTTGGCTGGACAAAGCGTCTCTTATTTCCGCGACAGCCGCTTCATCTTCATTGTAGTTCACGTATTTAACGCCTTCAACAGCTTTAACCGTGGACACATCATTTACAACGCGGTAGATCCGAAGGTCCGCTAAGCTGCTGCCACCTTCGTTGCAGTAAGCCCGCCATGTCTTAGCCAGTTTGTTAACGAATTCGTGGATTGCCTTGTGAGTTGGTGCAACCATCAGTACGCGGCATTTGGATGAGGCTCTGTGTGCGGCAACGTGGGTTAGCACAGCAAGCTGCAACGTTTCAGTTTTTCCTGTTCCAGGTGGACCTTGGAGCATGACAACTTGCTCGTTGCCGAAAACTCGTTGGATGAATTGATTTTGCTCGGAGGTGGGGGGGAATCTGGTGCTTGCTACCCAACTTGCGAATTTCTCGGCGGAGTCTTTGCTCAGCGCTTTGCGTTGCGAAGGCTTGCTGGTGCCGGTTAAGAAGGCTTCGAGCAAGCGGTATAGTTCGTTGTCGGCTGCGTAGTCTAGGCATGTGGCTGCCCGCTCTGAGATGATGTCGTCAGCTAATTGGTCTAAAATGTACGTGCGTCCCACTTCGAAAAGCTGCATGTGCTTGCTGTTTTCAGCTGTTTCTCTGTCGCTGGTTGGATGGTTATGCCACGTGCTGTATCGTCTGCTTTTGCCACTAGGCCAATTAATGGCTTTGATAGTTAGCTCCATCTTTCGCAGGTCAACTCGTTCAACGATGACGCGTGCAGATTTTTCCACGTCGGATGGCGACTTACGCCTCGTTTCTTCATACTGCCCTTGCTCGTTATGGCGGACTTCAGTGGCGATCATCCAGTCGCCCGAGCCTGAATCGTCAGACCCCTTCACTCGACAAGCGTTTACGGTGCATTCCGACTTCGGCAGCCCAAGAGACTCATAAACCAGTTTTCCCTTGACAATAAAATCCTTCTCAGTTTCCTCTACGCCTAAGCATTGAAAAATCACCGACCGCCCAGTTGCTACCCGCTGGCTGGGAAGCAAAGCGTAGTGTTGATAGAGTTCTTGGCGCCTCGCAAAGTACTCCAAATCCAAGAATTCACGGCAACTCCGCTCCAGCGTTGCGCGTCCAAGCGTGAACTGGGGGATTTGCGGGATAGGTATTGGTTTTTTGCCTAGGCGGCGGTTGCGAATGCTAAGTGACCGCTCTATGTGCTCCAGAGCCAAACACAAATTTGAGCCGAGAAGCGTTAGGTCTTCGTCGCTGATTCTGCGGGTGTTTTGTGGGTAATCGCACCATGTTCGCTTTTCAATCATGACTTTCGCGAAACCCTTCTCTTTAGTGCTGTCAAGCCGACCTTTGGCAGCCCAAATGTATTCTATGGGAAGCTGGTTTGCGAACCGGGCTCGCGCTGGGTAGTAGCCTTCACGGTGCCGGGTGTCTTCGGATCCAAGCAGAAATGACATTGAACCGTCTGGGTTTCTGGTGTAGGGCATTTCAAAGTTGAAGAAGCCGTCGCGGAAGACTAGGCGGAGATTCAGCGTTGATCCATCTTTCCGTTTTACGGTCCACTGTTGGTTCTCGAAGAAGCCGCATTGATTGAGAGTAGGCAGGAGCCCCGTGCTGTGGTACCCGACAGCTTTGCGCAGCAGAACTTCGTCTTGTATAATACTGAACATGGGCTGATCAATTGCCTGCCTGAGTCCTAAAAGATCCTGTACTGCGCGGGCTGTTATGAGGGAAGAGTGGCGGCGCACTGAATCCATAAGCTGGTCACGTTCGCGTCGGGTGTAGAAGTAAAGGTGCATGGGGGCTTCATCGGGGCTGCCGACTTCGGCAGCCATGTCGCGGATATTTTTGGTGAGGTCGACGAAGAACTCCTCGAGCATGATGCGTTCTTCAGCTATGCATTCTTCCCGTGTTTCGGGGAGTCGACTGATAATTTTTGAGGTTGTTTTTGGCTCTCCTCTGTAGCGGGTGCAGCTTACTCTTGCGCTTATCATCGAGACAATGTCTTGCATGTAGTCCCATTCAATGTGGAAGTAAACGCGGATCATGCTTTCAGGCCTAAAAGATAACGCGGTGTCGGCGCCGAGCTGAGGGCTGTCTTCAGGCAATGTTCCGTACCCTGTTCCCGTGAGCCATGGCATCTTTGTAACCTTGTTGGCGCACGGACTGCTTGGTCGTATTCCGTAGAGCATGAACTGTGCTCGCTGGATTAACTTGTCAAGTTTCGGTCCTATTACGGGGTCAGCGGAGAGCGCTTGGACTTTTTTAGGGTTTAAAGCGGGAATTTCTTTAAAGTTGTAAGGGCGCTGGTCATCGGCTTTTGGCACGAGCTTGAGGCATGCTAGGTCAGCTAAACGTGAGATGCCGTATTGGCTTAACGCTTTCTGTTCTCCTCGGCTCAGGTTTAATAACGCAACGCTTTCTTTCTCGACGGCGCGGACGATGCAGCATTCATTAAAGCCGCAATTGTCGCATCGCCACGAAAGCTGATACCCCACCTCTGACAATGCTGTGTTGTGGATTCTGTAGAGCTCGCCGTTTTCGCCCAGGAGCCTTTGCACATCTTGGATTAGTGGGTCAAGCCTAAAGGGAGCGAGGCTTTCAGGATTAGCTTTTTCTAAATCCGATTCTTTGTTGATTACGCAGCCTTCAAATTCAATGTTTGACGCGAGGTTTCCTAAGCCTGCTGTCAAAAGTAGCACGTAGATTGCGACCTGTACGCGGTGGGCTGTCTGCTCTTTCCAGGAGGATTTTACTTCAAAAATCCGAACCTTAACTTTCCCATTCCTGCTTGGCCACACCCCAATTAGGTCAGCTATACCTTTTACCTGCCACTTGCCAATGTGACCCATCATGGGAGCTTGATAAACCAGTGCAGGCTTGTACTCCGCGTCAGGCCGAGCGAACAGTGCCTCTTCAACAAGATGAGTCAGGACTTGGAGAGATGCCTCCCAAGCACGTTCCCACCGCTCTTCTCTTGGACTGATGCGTTGGAGGTCTTCATAGCTGGCTGCTTTGGCCTTTAGGATTTGGACAGTTTTGTCTTCCAGCTCTTTCCCTGCGCCGTACAGCAAGGGGCTAAGAGGCTTAAAGGCTTCAGGCCATTTGTGGCTGCTTTCTTCTTTGCCTTCAAAGCGGAGCTTAAAATAGCGGGGGCAGCAGTCGAAGCGGATGTACTCAGCTATGCCCGATGCGTCAAGCGAAGGCCAATTGCTTAAAGGCTCAACTGAAACATGTGATTTCTCATCCAATATGCAGACCCCAGCTCTCACGAACCAATTGACAGGTTGCTTAAATGAATCATTCAAGTTTAAAGGCTTTATCCGTAAAGCGGGTCTCGCCCAAAAATCACATTGCGTTATGATTGTAGTAGAACACTTTTGTGTATGCCTTCAGCGTGGGCTTGATAATTGTTTGGTTATCGTAAATGATGTTCAGCTGGTCAGGGTACTTCATCATCAAAAACTGGGTGTCGCCCCATATTTTAGCAGTGTACGAGTCACTAGCGGCTGGGAATAGCCCCCAGATTGTGTCGCCTTCACTTCGGAAGCCGAACCCAAAGTTGTTAGGCACCACATATGCTGCGTCAGCGGGGTTTGATCCGAACTGCCCTGGGTTCGTGTAGATGTCTGTCCAGAACTTTTGCAGGGTGTTTAGGTCCTCTGGGGTTAATGTGCCATAAGAGTCGGGGACTGTTTCGTTGATGTGGCCAGGAACGGTCACATTGGGGTAGCTAAAAACCACCTCGTAAGTGGGCTCCGGCGCTGTAAGCTTGTGCAAGATCAACGTACATGGAATAATTCGATTCCAGGAACGGATTATTATTGTATTTCCAAGTTATAATGACGCCCCAAGGCTTCCCAAAAGATTTGGCTGCACCTCTGTCCAACGCGATAGTGGTCTGCCTGCTTTGGTTTCCCACGAACTCACCGAAAACAGCGCTTGTACCCCGATGCGTAATCGAACCAGTAAAGCCATAGTCCGAGGTGAAAATCTTCGCATGAGTCACTGCAATCCTGCCGCCATAGGCTGCATAAAAGTGAATTATCCCTCCTAAATTGTAAACGTACTCGTCGGATGCCTCATCTTGACTTGATGCGCTGTGGACAAGTTGAAACTTTGCGTTATCGATCTGGTTTCCGCCCGGCTCATCGTACCTGTAGAAGCCCAGCAGATGATTGCCATATTTCTGTGTGGCATTGCCCATCCAGTCAAAAATCGTGTCGTTTCCTGGATATCCAAAGGTGCTGTTGTACATTGGATAGCTGGTAATCAAAACAATGAAGTTCAATCCTGACTTGTCAATGTAGTCACAAGACTCGTCCAGAGCCGTCCTGTTAAACGTCAAAAGAACTGAGCCTATGACCAAAAGATTCGTGTAACTCTTAACTTTGTCAACTAAGGCTTTAACCTGTGAGAATTGGCTGCCGTAAGCAAATTCAACCCCAAGATAGAAAGGCTTACTCGAAACCTGCTTGCTGGGGTTAAGGCTTAGAAAAAGCGAAACAGAAATCAAAGCAATAAGCAACGCGGCAGCTAAAATGAGATATCTTCGGTTCAAAGCCATGTCAACCAGCCATGAGGTTACGCCATCAAATTAGCACATCAGCTAACCATTAAAATTTCTGTCCCGCATTTACCTGCGGTATATGCCCATTAATTCGCCTTTAGCCAGAACGTGTCCCTGCATTGCTTTTTCAGCGTCTTTCTTTCTCGAGCCTATCCCCAAGCCGAGTTCGGTATCCAAAGCGTAGACCTTGAAGAAGTACCTGTGCGTGCCAGAAGGGGGACAAGGACCCATGTAACCCGTTTGCTTAGCGCTGTTGAATCCTTCTTTTCCAGGCACCGAGTTTTCATCTATCTTGTTTGTTGACGGTGGGATGTTCCAGACTATCCAATGATCAAAAGTTCCGCTTGGCGCGTCAGGGTCGTCTAAAGCTAAAACAAGCGTTTTTGCCTCTTTAGGAATGCCTGCAATGGTCAATGGAGGGTTGACGTCTTGTCCGTCGCAAGAGTATTTCCTCGGGATAAGCTTCCCTTGCTCAAAAGCTGGACTCTTAACTATCAAATCTGCCATAAAACTTCACTAAAAAAGAATTGGTTAAACTGATAAATAAACAGTTGCAAAGCAAGGTTTCAGGTTTTTTGCTCTTCCCATCTCTCCACGATTAACTTGCCACTGTTCGGGCTAAAACTCACTTTGACTGGCATCGAACCGGTACATCTCAAGGGGAACATACTGTCGTCAACCACGCGCACAGGCAAATAAAGCAAGTACCTGTTGTCTTTGCGCCGAAATATCGTTCCTTTCCCCTCATTGCCCAAACTAATCACCGAACAGGTTAACGTTCTCTCATTAATTGCTTCTAAATTTAACCCAAAATTAACCTGAAAACACGGGACAGCTCCAAGAAAAGGAATAAGCTTCACCTAAGCAAATATAGCAAAAGCTAAGAATAGTAAAATCAAATGTTTTGACATTACACACTTAGGTAGTAGAATTGGAAGGCAAACTAATTAATATCCGCAAACTCGTTGCCCTTGATATCACACTTCACGGCTCAAAATTCATATTGGCAGAGTTTGGCATAGGAACTCCAGCAATCGTAGCCGTCGGTTTAGGGTTGATGTTTAACGGCGTCTTCTTATTAGGTCTGTACTTATTCTTGACAGGAATAAACTATATCCCTCTACTGATTTACGCGATACATATTGTTAGGGCAAAGACAGCGGCAAATGAAGTCGCAGATGGACTTGCACAGGATAAACATTACAATCGCAAATACAGCATCCAACAGCTAATGATCTTCATTCCTTTGGCAGTAGTTTTACTATCAATATTCCAATATAGAATCAAAAGGTAACCCCAAAAGCTCATAGAAGTCGTGGAAAACCTCTCAAAATGCTAAACCATAAAAACGCAAACGAGCAATTAGGAAGTGTATGAAGAAGCTGCTTGTAGTTGTCTTCTGTGTAATCATAACTTGCAGTCTCTTGGCGGCACCGCTGCTACTAAAGCCAGCGCCGCCTGCTTCTCAGAGTGAGCCAAAAACGATTCCAAAGAGCATCTTACTGCCAACCCCGCAACCTACTCTGCATGCGACTTCGCCAAGACCCTTATCGTTAATGCAACAATTATTCTCACAGACAAATCCGCAAGTCAACCCAGAGCCGACACTTCCCCAAAGTACACCTCAAAACACTCCGCAACCACCTCCCGCAGACGCTCAACAACGAACCAATCGCACGCTCGAACAAGCGGTTGGAAACGCAACTAACTACTTAGCGCAGACCCAGGATCCCTACGCACTGCTGATGCTAAATGTACTTCACCGACGCTTTGGAATAACAGAATTCAAAGATTCATTACAAACCTACGACGAACAACTATTGTCGAACCCAGAAAATGCTCTGTTGCGAGTATTCCGTCGGATGGCTGATTACTCTAACTCCATGGTGCAGCCAACGGATTTCAAAGCGGTAACCAGCGACATCGATCGCCTGACGGTTCCCGCCCTGTACTCCGACCGATTACCTTTGCCAGACAATTATTTGTCCATGCTAACTGATGCGGAGAACAGCGGGGACTATTTGTTGACGCACGCGCTGCTGGCGACCATTTGGCTTCAAGACAATCACTGTAGCCTTCAAATGCCCCTCAATTTTGAAGAATCACTGTATCAAGCAAACGCTGCGCTAATAGGCAATGGTTCAATCGTTACTGATCTTGAAGGGGAAGCCGCAGCATTTCTTTATCTGGCAGGACAAGGCACACTTGTCAACGATGCCTTTGTACAACGGGTCGTCGCAACTCAGAATTATGACGGCGGATGGTCACCTTCAAGCAATACAACAGACAGCTCGAATTGGCATACTTCAGTCCTGGCTCTCACGCTTTTGCTACATATAGAATTTCCCGCCTCCTCATATCCGCCAATGCTCCCACCTGCCACTGAGGATGCTGCGCTCACTACTAATCCGACATCTGTGTTTTCCATTACAATTTGCCTCTTTTGCATTGTTGTTATAAGAAAGAGATTGCTGCAATCCCTACCTGAAGGTCTGGGTAGCCCGATTAGCCGAAGGTTGCGCGGCAAAAGGTTCTGCCAGACAAGTTTTTCTTAAATTTCCGCTTTGCGCAAAAACTCTTGCGCACTACCAAGGTTGACTCTATAGAAGATAACGGTGACGGCGATTGAGATTGCAGCGCTTATTGCAACGCCAATGGCGTAGTTTGTTGTACTTACGGATACCTTAGACAATAACCCAAAAGCGTATTGTGCAAGCACAGGCGCAAAGACCCCTACTCCAGTAATTACTCCGACGACAGAACCTAATAGTGACCATTCCTGCCGAACCATCCTGGCCCTTCTTGTCCCTGAAAAGTCAGGACCTTTAAAACCAATCTGAAGCGAAACCGATCCTATAGCTAGTGTCATAAAGAAGGCCTCAAGCACAGATATGACTGCTTTTCGCAGACTCGGATGAAAAACAAATATGCCTATAGCCTCAGTTACCACTAAAACGGCGACTGAAAAAAGCATGATTAAGAAGAACTTACTCTTAACCAAGTTTTTGGCTGAAATTGGGGACGCAAAAATCCGCCAGACTGCTTGCCCTTCCTCACCTATCAAGACTTGTCCGAGAAGCATTGCCATTCCGCTGGCAGGTACCAAAAAAATTATGCCCGACCAAATCATGATGTTTGCAGATGCTGTTCCTCCACTATTAGTTGTGCCGCTGAACGAATAGAAAATTGAAACTATAACCAAAATAATGGGCAAGAAATAGATGCCAATTAGCTCCCGCCGCCTGGTGAACCCTCTCAAATCCTTTCGAATTAAAGCAGCTTCAACACTGGAAAAACCAAGTTTCCCGAGTACCCCGACCTTCGGTGCGTAAACGCCGCTTTTTTGCAGCGTGATCGCCGGCGGCTCATAGAGACCGAACCGCGTGTTTAATTCGACAGCAAGGTAATACAAACCTGCAATGAGAAAGGCTGACAAAGCTGCGTAAAGAAGGCTTTGAAGAAACAAGCTCTTGGCGATGTATGAAATTATTAGGGCTGGCCAAACGAAAGGTACATACCATGCTCCGTTCTGGGCAGCCGTCAGGCTTGAAATGAAAGTGTTAGTTCCTGAGATCGCGTAAAAATAGATAATGTAGAATATTACGACGACCACTAATGAGCCTATAAGTCGCAACCAAATAGCTGCTCTTCCGCTCGATTTATAGACAGCGCCGGTAAAACGCGTTTGCAAAACTCTCAGGATTTCTGTTATCGAACTAGCCAAAAAAGCCGCAGCAACCAGAATGACGATTGTTAATAGTGCTTGTAGAATTAATCCGGTAAATGCTGCAAATACAATCAGTCCAGAACTTAAGCCTACAACAAATGCTGCCGGCAACCCTAGCAAGTTAGCCAAAATTGAAGCTAAAGTGTGCTCCTGCCAGGTGACTGGCAACCAATACATCACTTGACTTGACGCCTTTCCAGCCAACTGGACTTGCTGAAATAACGTGAATACTATGCTGATACCTAAAACAAGAGTTGGCAATACAGAGAAGAAACTAACTGCTTCGGTACTTAGAGGCTGTAATCCAGTGTTAGTCGTTTGGGAATAGTAAAGATTTACTAGATAGCCAGCTAGAAAGCCACCTGTAACTCCGAGTATTGCAGCGACCCAGTAAGGCCAATACGCGATGAAACTGGTTTCTCTGTACCTTGTAGCTTTTATTCCTCTGATTAGCCTGCCAGATTTGCGTTCCACCCGGAGCAGGAAGAGGACGTTCTTCCAGTTCATTTCATGAGTTCCTCAACAACAGCTCTCAAATCTTCCGTGCCCGTCAACTTGAGGAAAACATCCTCCAAATCTGAACCAGGTAGGCTCGCCGTTTTTCTTAGCTCATCCATGTTGCCTAAAGCTAGCAGCTGCCCCTGATACATTATGCCGATGCGGTCGCATATCGCTTCCGCAATTTCAAGCACATGAGTCGTCATGATCGTGGTGACGCCTTGCCCCTTGAGTTCATGCAGAAAATCCTTAACTATCCTCGCTGACCTGGGATCCAAAGCGTTAAGCGGCTCATCAAGCAACAGCAACTTGGGCTTGTGAATGAAAGCGGAGATTAAACTGATTTTCTTCTTCATTCCGTCCGAGTAACTGTTGATCATGTCGCCTTCCCGACCTTCCAGCTGGAGGGCTTTAAGATACTCGGTTATTCGCTGTTTCTTCTCCGCAGCGGGTACACTGTAAACGTCAGCTATGAAATCCAAATACTCTATTCCAGTCAGGAACTCGTATATGTTGGCTGCTTCAGGAACGTAACCTGTAAGACGTTTAATTTCTACAGCATCCTTCGTAACGTCTAATCCTAAAACGGTGACGTTGCCTTTGTCAGGCGTGACTAAACCCAGCAGCATTTTAAGCGTAGTTGATTTCCCTGAGCCGTTAGGTCCCAAAAGCCCGAATATCTCGCCTGTGCCTATTGATAGGCTAAAGTTGTTTACCGCAACGATTTCGTTGTAGCGTTTCGTGACATCTCTTAGCTCAACCGCCGTCTGAGTATACATGCCAAGTCGCCCCAGTTATTGCAACAGTAGAAAGCAATCAGTATTTAAGGTTAATGCGCGGCTGCCAGCAGCTTCCACATGGGCATTACTTCCAAAAAATCGTCAAAACGTTAAAGTAAAAAAATAGCAAGTCAGGAAGAAAAGACTCACCAAAGAGCTCTTGTGTTACTTGAAACAAAGCTCAAAGCTTATTGGAACGGCTTCGCCCCAAGATTGCCTTATCGGGCAGATCTTCTGAGCCATCACGTAGACAGCGTTGGCTTTTTTGCGTTCGCGCTCATTATCAGTTTGCAAGCCCACGTTCATCTCGAAATGCACGTTCGTGAAAATCAGTTTCTCCATGCCTTCAATATTCATCTTAACGGTCGCTTTTGTGTCCAAACTTTTAAGCCCCAGTTGGCTGTTGTTTGCTATCAGCAGAAACAGCGTGTTGATGCATGACGCTAAAGCAGCAGCGAAAATGTCTTCGGGCACGCAGTAGCCTTCTTTGCCTCCGAACATCGGGGGTGGACTCACTGTAACGAGGTCTTTGCCTTTTACGGATAGCTGACATTCGGTTCCGCCTTTCCAACTTGCGGTTCCTTCAAAATTCAATTCTGGCAACAAAATTCACCACTAGCAACATTGTAAGAAGGAAATTTTAACGTTACGGAACTGCAAAGGAGCTTTAGATAAGATTTCATTTTAGAGAGGGATTTTTGAAATCCCGACAAACCCGGCTAATGTTTCTTTAGCCAATCATTCACTGCGTTCGAAACCGTTTTTTTCCTATCCAAATCATATTTTAACCCCATTCTTGGAATTATGCTCTGATAAAAAAAGTGGTCGGCGCCAGGGAACATTTGCAGTGTTTTGTCTTCTGAACCAAGTTTATCCAACATTATCTTTGAACTTTCAGGCAAAGCTATGACATCCTGGTTTCCATGAACCAAAAAAACTGGTTTTTTAACTTTAGATGCGTTGTGAGACATCGCGTTTACAACCTTTGTCTGAACGTCGAAAAGAAAACCCAACCCAAATTCCTTCGTGCTCAGCTCGTCTCCAGTTATCAGCTTGTATTCTTCGGTTTCCTTGAAAGCCTGAGGCCACTCGTCAACCAAGTTGTACATTGAGTGATGCGAAAACGCAGGGGAAAGAATCAGCCTCAACGTGTCTCCGAAGGGAAGCTTGAAACCCTCTTTCACTGGAGGAGCCGCCAAAATTAACCCGTCAGTTTTCTCAGGGTTTTTTGCGGCGTACCAGAGAGCGTAGGCGCAGCCTATGCTGTGACCGAAAAGGTACACCTTTTTTCCGGACTGCGCTTTGCACACAAAATCAACAACCTCGTCAATGTCCTCTAGGTGTCGCTCAAAGCTTTTGGTGTCGCCTTCTTGGCAAATCAGGCTCCTTCGAGTTTCCCATGCCTCTTCGATCGAAACCGTACACCCCGCTGCCCATGTTTGCCAGTTCGGGTCCCATGAAGCCAAAGGCTCCTGAATGCACCTCGATTCCATGCAGGAAAATCACAGCTCTTTCATACGGTTCAGAGGAGGGCCATTTTCTAACAAAAATATTGAAGCCGTCGGACATTTTGAAATGCACAGTTTCTGTTGAGGCTTGAGTTTGCAACAAAATTCACCTATTCTCATGGAGCCTCCTGTGCACATTAATGTTTGTGGCTATGCGTGTGTAGCAACAATTTTAAATTCGGCTTTCTTTCACTCAATAAGCTATTAAACTTTAAATCTTGCTGACGTTCCAATTGCTAAAAGAGAAACCTAAAAAATGCCAGTCATCGAAACCCGCCAATTAACTAAAGCATACAACTCATTTAAGGCAGTTGACAACCTAAACATAACAGTCGAGTCGGGCGAAATCTTTGGGTTGCTCGGACCTAACGGGGCGGGCAAAACGACTGTCATATCGATGCTTTGCACCATTCTCAAGCCGACATCTGGCACCGCGAGCATTAACGGCTTTGACATAGTTAAGGAAGCAAATCAGGTTCGTAGATCAATAGGTATTGTTTTCCAGGATCCAAGCATCGACGACCGTTTAACAGGCAGAGAGAACCTGTACATACACGCTAACCTGTACGGTGTTCCAGCCTCAGAGCAGAAAGAACGCATAGAGCGCATTTTAAAACTTATTGAACTGGAGGACAGAGCAGACGATTTAATGCGTACTTACTCAGGTGGAATGAGACGTAGGCT
>Ga0187874_10001321_pt1 | contig 23241 bp, 25 predicted proteins | sample June2016WEW_16_1_3_FD_132993 | JGI IMG/M metagenome (GOLD analysis project Ga0187874, IMG submission 132993) | Peatland microbial communities from SPRUCE experiment site at the Marcell Experimental Forest, Minnesota, USA - June2016WEW_16_150 | ecosystem: Environmental > Terrestrial > Soil >... | reverse complement strand
TGGGCGGAGTCGCGCACCTCAATTGGGTTGGCGCTGGCTTGGAATACCGGGCGCTGCTCTGCGATCTTGGGAACTGTCGGACCTGATGGCGCACTGGTAGCCGGAGCTTTCCCACCACGAGCCTGCACACGGCGGTTGAAATCATCCATGACGCGAGCCACATAGGCCTGTGTCTCGTGAAATGGCGGGATTCCATGGTACTTGTCTACGGTGCCGGGTCCGGCGTTATAGGCGGCCAGAGCCAGGCTCAGGTCGCCATTGTAGCGAGAGACTAGCTTGGACAGGTAGGCAGCTCCGCCGCGTACATTCTGTTCGGGGTCGAATACGTCTTTCACTCCGAGCCCCCTGGCTGTAGCCGGCATCAATTGCATCAGCCCACTGGCTCCCTTGGGACTGACTGCGCGCGCGTTGCCGCTGCTCTCGGCCTGCACTACGCTGGCGAGCAGGTCGGGGTCCAGTCCGTGCTGATCCCCAGCTTGTTTAAGGATTTCCTGCAAGCCGGAAGGGGTGCCGGGGGCGGCCTTGGCCTGTGGCGGCACCATCACGGCGGAGGATGCCAGTTGCGGAGCGGGCGCGGTTTGGACGGGCGCGGGCGGCGCTACCACCTTGGGGATGATCGGCGTCTTGCGTGTAGCCGTTTCCCCTGGTGGGGGAAGTCCGGGGCGGTTCACGAGCGCATTGCCCTGAGCGTCCACGATCACGCCTCGGTCGGCAGGGATCTCCGGGCGCGGCGCGAACTGGGCGGGGGCGATGCGAGTGCGGGCGGTCTCGGGGTTGACCGGCGGCGGCGCATTCAGGTTGGGCGCAGGCCCACCGGTGGTGGCGGGTAGAGCGCGCTGCTCGGTCGTGATGGGGAATGAAGGGGTATCGTTTGCGAACTCAACCGTGGCGGCGGGGCGGCCACCTGTCGTGGCGAGGTCCGTGCTCGGCGGCGCGGGGAGGGCGCGCTGTGTAAAGCCGCCCTCGGCCAGCGGTTCGCTGACTGCCGGGCGGCCGGTGTCCACCGGGAACGCACCGCGCAGAGCGCCGTATCCGGCTAGACCTGCAATGACGGCATTCAGCCCGGCTCCAGTGGCGAATTGCGCGGCTTCAGCGTTCTTCCCTCGGCGGAATGCCTGATAAGCCTGCTCTGCATTATCGTAAGCGCCTTTAGCCGCTTGGACGGAGAATATCGCAGCCAACGGCTTCAATTCAGGAGCAGCGGCGAGTAGCGCCAGATTGGCGGGCGTGCTCATTCCTTCGCCAAATGACTGAATACCCTTAGCGACTCCGGCCTGAATTGGACTTGCCGCATCGGAGGCCGCGAGTTGCTGTGCCTGCTGCGCTTCTTGCTGCGCCTGGACGGCGCGCCCTGCGGCTGTCATGTAGCGTGGGTCCAGCGCGTGCGATACCGCTTGGTACCCCTGCTCGACTTTGGGCAGTAGCGGCGTCTGCGCCCATTGCGGGAGTACGCCGGATTCGGCGGGAAGTGAAGTCGTGGCCTGACGATACTCTTCCGTGCCGGATCTGAGCGAGGGATCAAGGCCGAGCTTTGAGGCAACAGCGGGAGCGCTGCTTTCCAGTGTGCGGCCAATGACGCTATTCGCCACGGCATCGCGCGCACGCTGGCTCCATGTGAGCGGAGGAGCGGCCTGCATGGTGCCATTGGGGAGTTGCTGGGGTTGTGGCGCTGGTTGTGCTTGCGGCGGGGCCTGGGCGGCTGCTTGCGGCGCAGGTAGCGCGTTGCCAGTCTCCAGCCCGGTCGCTGCGCCCTTCAACCCTCCAGACTCCAGACCCTGCCAGCCAGCCCGCGCGCGCTGGCTCCAGGTGGGCGCGGCGGGGGCGGGTGCCGGAGCGGCCTGGGACAGAGGCGTAGCGGTGCTCTCGTCGAACTGAACACCGCCACCACCACCAAGCGGGACCGCAGTCGTTTCGTCGAACTGGACCGGGGCCGTTGGCATTTATTTCACCACCCCAAGATCGTGCTTCCCTGCGTCACGGTAATGGTATTGTCCATCGGAGCCGAGTGCCATGTCGGCGGCTCCCTTCGGCGCCGGGGCGGTGGCCTTCGGAGGCGCGGCCCTCTTTGCCGATGGCTTTGCTGAACTCCCTGCCGCCGCCGCGCCGCCATCTGAGCGGTGCCATGCCAGATCACTTCCTACTACCATGTGCCCAGGGTCGTCCGTGCTGACCCCCAGCTTCTGCTCGAAGCTGTCCTGCGCGGCTTGGTAGGCCTCTTGAGCTACCGCAATATCATCCGGGTCAGGAGGATACCCGGCCTTGTCGAGTACGGCCTTAGCCTTCGCAAGAGCGTTGTTCTTCTCGTTGATCGCTGTCGCCTGTTGAGCGGCTGTGAGTGGCTTGGCGCCAGGGGCACTGCCCTGAAACTTCTTGATTTCCGTGGCTGCCATTTCCTGAGCGGCACTCTCCAGCGCGGCTCTACGCACTGGGTCGGTTTCAAGATGCGCGGCGGCAACAGTTCCCTCATAAGTCGTCGGCATCTTCCCGTTCGATTGGTAGTCGGCGACCTCCTGCTTGATGTCGGCAAGCTGACCGTACACCTGGGCGCGCTCGGCCTGCGACTTTGCCAGTTCCTCTTTGGTCCCGGCTTGGGCGCCAGCGGCGTAGTTCTTTCCGAGGTCGTTGATCGACGTGATGACATCTTTGGCGCGGCCGGTATCCGCCGTGTAGACTTTCTCCGCCTCCGCCTCCTGCTGTCCGAGAGCGTTCACTCGTCCAGTCTGCATCGTTTGTGCAATCCCAAACTGGCGAGTCGGATCATTGTAGTCTGATACGCCCTCACTCTTCGGGGAAATTGCGCCTCCAAGAGCGCCGAAGATTCCGCGTTTGGAGAATCCAACACCAGCCCCCTCGAGGCCACGAAGGATGCGCCGTCCGGCTGACGGTTTGTAGTCGTTGGGATTGATCGGCGTGGAGGCTTTCATGCGCGCCTCCTCAATGGGCGCCAGGGTGGCCTGCAGTGTAGGATCACCCTGGAGCTGCGTCGAATACTTCTCGGCCATCTGCCCGGCGCGCTGTATCCCGGCCTGGTTCTCGTCGACCGCCCCCGTCTGGGCATCGCCCGATGGTGTCACGCTCGCCGGGACGGTTGGCGCGCCTGTTGAGTCGGTGGCCGCCGGAGCCGCGGGCTGCGCACCGCTGGAAGCGAGATGCGAGGCAACTTTATCCATCAGGCTGTTCGGGGCGGCAGTGATGGCGTAAGTGTTTCCGCCCTGGCCAGCGTCAGACTGGGCGCCACCCTTCGCCAGATTGTCACCGAAGTTCAACCCGAACCCAGAGGTCCGGTAATCGGGCGCGGCGCCGGTTCCCTGCGGCTGCGCAGCGGCGGTTCCTGCCGGGGCTGGGAGATTGGCAGCAGAGACGGGCGCGGGTTGCGCCTGCGGTTGCGGCTGGACAGTAGCGGCGGCCGGCGTGACCGTGGGCGCCGGCCTGGCGGCCTGGGCGGCGAGCTGGCTCTGTACCACGGGAACTGGTGCAGCCGCTGCTGGGGGGCCTCCCTGTACCGGCCACGGGAGCACATTGCCGCCAGTGCCGTTGCCTAGACTGGCGAGATACGCCTCAATATCTTGCCCAGAGGACGCGAGAGGCGCCAGTGCGGATTTACCAGAATCATCAAAGAAAGCCAAGGGGTAACTCCTTTTTTGCGTTGTATTTCGCGCCGATCAGCTAGTTAAGGCGGGGCGGCCCAGCAATCTTACCCTGCAACTCGTCCTCGTCTTGCCCGGAGGCAAAGCGTGATGTCGCGGGCGGTGCCATACTCGCACTCGACATGGGAGACAGGGACGGCACCATGCTTTGGAATCCCCCACCACCCTGTTGTGGCTGCTGCTGCGAACCCCCACTTCCAAGCGACTTGATTTTATTCAGCCCCGCCTGCTTGAGCGCCCCTAACGCTTGAGTGCCGAAAGAGGGTGCCGCCAGTGCTGGCGCCGCCGTCGAAGCTAGTGCTGGTGCCGCTGCTGCTCCCGCCGCTGTGGCTGCTCCTGCGCCAGCTCCAGCTGCACCTGCAGCCCCCGCTGCGCCCGCGCCCGCGCCTGCTCCCGCCGCCGCGCCACCTGCCGCTCCTGCTCCCGCTGCCAGAAATCCCATACGTTACCTCTCCTTAATCCATTTCACTAGACGACATTCAGAAGCTATTGCGCCGAGTTTATACAGCAGCCGGTCAAAGCCCCTCGGAACTTTTGGACCCATAAAAGCGTAAGCATCTGTTACCCCCATCGCTTCCAGGCGAGACTTCATCTCCACAAATAGACTGACGAAAGCCTCGGCGCGCAATGCTGGTGTTTCCCAGTTGTGGTCAATAACCAGAATCATTTCTGCAACCATCAAGGCTGAAACCATCAAATGAGGTTCATCATTTTCGTCTACGGCCACCAGAGCCTCAAACAGTTCGGGGCTGTCGAGCGCCGGCAAAACATACTTCACAGGCGCTCGCAGGTAGATTTCTTCCAATTTCGGGATGTCGCGCTTTTCCAGCCTACGGATTACCACCTTTACCCCTTTCCTGATCTTTTCTGGCCTGGTAGAGTGCGCTTTCCATCAGCCTCATAAGCACCCACCGAATGAGCCGATTTTTCCCCATCAGAGCGGCGGCCCGTTCTCCGTATTTCTTGTAGAGATCGGTGAGGAATCTCCCGTACCAGGATGCCCGGAACGGTCCGAACATCCATTCCCTGACAAGGACCGTCCGGGGTTCGTACCAGCCCCCAAATGTCGCAGCCGCTACCCAGCAGATACCCGACGATCCTCCAAGTAAGAGAGTCCCTCCCATGTCAGTCCAACTCGGCGTCTGCGCGGCCTGCTCCTCAACGCCCAACTCGCCCTGAGATGCTCCTTGCTGTATCCCAGCCAGTTTCGCCTGCTGGTCAGTGATGCCCGCGCCGGCCTGCTGAACCGCTTGGCCGTAAGCCGCCCCGGCTGCCAGTCTGCTTTGCGTGGCCCCGGCCTCCTCTGTGCCCATCGTCCGCTGGGCAGCCTGCTGCTCAGCCTCTCCAGCTGCGACACCCGCTGCCGCGTTCTGTCCGGTTCTCTGCGCCTGCTGCTGGTTCTTTGCCTGAGCCGCAGCCGCCGTAGCATCAGCCGTCCCTGCCACTTGCTGATTGGTCACAACTTGAGCCTGGCCGCCCTGGACATAGGGATTTTGGGAGGCAAACTTGGCGAGAGCGGATTGCTGCTGGCCGATGTCAGCCTCAGTGGCTTGCTCTGATTTCTGTGCGGCTGCCTCATTTGTCGCTGATTCACTGGATGCGGTGTCCATTACGTCCTGCTGAGCGGCTCTTGACATTTTTACCTCGTATCTCTGTAGAAGTGGGCCAGACGGTTATCGTTTCTTTCAAACCCTGATTTGATGAGCGGCTTACCGATGGTCTCGGCCAGCGCAATCGGAACATCGCAGTGAACGCCGTTGTATCCAAGCCACGAGAGGACCGCTGCCAGGCTCTCAATGTCCCTCCGTGCGAACGCCGTAGCCCTGGGATCACAGCCAGCAAACATCAGCTCGGCGCGCCGCTCAACCCATATAGCCTGAAGCGGTTCGCTCGATCCGTCCTCTTTGCCAACCAGCGACACAGGGACCGCCATCGATGGGTTGCCGTCCTTGTTGAAGAAGCGCGGGAGTGGGTAGCTCGTGCCGTCGCGCTCGTTCTGCTCGCGGTGGAAGCGGCGGATAGCCACCAGATCCTCCGGTCTCGCCGGATAGAGGTTGATGGGCGTCACCTGGTCGCGCCTCCCCTTGGCAGGTGAAGCAGCCGCAGGTTGCCGTGCGTGGTGATCCGATGCCCCGCGGGAAGCAGCGACGCCAGAGGCCCGAGCACCACCGGGACGCCGTGCCGCTGCGCGTAGGCCATGATGGCGGCGTGGTTTGCCTCCAGCGTCTCCAGCGCGGCTTTGATCTCCTTGGCCGGGTCGAGGTGCCCAAGATCGTTTTGCGTGTATGGGCGCTGGCATTCCGGGCAGCTATGCGCACTGAGCAGTAGATCGATGTTGTGCTCGCCGCCCGTGACCTTGTTCACCAAATGGACGTGGTGAACGTGCGTCCGCCCGTCGATGCTGTTGTGCTCCGGTCCTTCTCTCACAATCCAGTTCATGTCGATGATCCTGTCGTTCCATCGTTCGTTACGAGACGTCCGCCGTTGCCACCGATATTCCGGCCTCCACCCGAAGGCGTATTCAAAACCCCACCTTGGACCGACACATTCGTTCCTCCCGAGTATGAGCCGTTGCCGGGGTTTCCCGGCGCGATGGCTACGAGCACTCCGTTCTTGATGGTTTGAGCCCCAGGGGCTGCGTTCTTACCGCCGCCCACACTCCCTAGATTAAGGTCATAAGGCCCAGTTGCGCCCGCCCCTCCGTCTACAATCTCATAGCCGACGATGTATCCACTTTGGAGAATCGGATGGATTGTCGGGGGCGTCGGCGCAGGAAGTCCAACGACTGACACATTGCCGGTTGGTATGATGCCGTCAGCCAGGACGGCAGGCATCGTGTTGCGCACCATGTAATTCGACCCATCGTAACCTACCACCTGCGTCGAGTTTGGCTTCGCGTTGATGATTGAGGCTGACGGGAGAAGAGTTTGTGTTCCCCCCTTGACCGCTGCGTACTGCGATGTCGGCCCTGCTCGGCCATAGATTCTGATGTTTACCGCCAGCCCTGTCGAGAACGAGTCAATGCTGGCGAAGTTCGTCTGGTTCAGGGGCAGCGCCGATTCAGAGGCGGCCGACGATTGCAGCCCGGCCGCTACCGTCCCCCCCGGATGAAGCTGGTACTCGTTCCAGTTGCTCAGGTCGTAGCTCGAGCGCAAGCGCCAATGTGCCGTTATCCCCGGCGATGGGACCGTCTGCTGTGTGGCTGTTGAGGCCGGCAGCGTGGTCACGTCCGAGGTGAAGCTGGGAGAAGGTGAATAGCTTAATTCGTGGTACAGCGGCTTGTTGGCGGACTGGGCGGCGTTGGCGATCTGGACGTTGAATGCTCCATTGGCGCCGACGACGGAGAAACCTGCCCTCGGTGGCGGCGCGATGGCCGGATGCTGCGGCGAGTTGGTCGGCTCCAGCCAGTTCGTTCCCGTCGCCAGATTGAGCAGCGTTAGCTGGTCGTGAACGGACAGAAGGACGGTGCGGAGGCTGAAGTCTTTGATCCCGTTGATCTGTGCGCGGCTGAGTGGCGGCATGTCTAGTGGTTCTCCCCGGACTCACGCGCTCCGAACATGGGATTGATAAACAGGCACGAATACTTCATGGAGAACCACGCATCGGGAATCGCTCCATTGGTGAACCTCGTGCGCCACCGCTCACTGAGCCGGCCGGGCAGTCCGCGCGACAATCCCGCCACCGGATTCAGGTCAAGCTGGAAGGGGCGCACCCGGACCTCTAGATTCTTCTGGTTATTCTCGCCCGTGAAATCCTCCACGCGGTATGCGCCGGGGAGGAAGGACACGAACAGGCTTCCATTGCCGCGAGCGTTCATGTTGATGCCGACGAGCTTGCACAGCGTCATCGCCTCCTGCGAAGCAACCGTCTCATACTGACAATCGATCCCAGCCCCATTGTCGTTATAGACGCCTGGGGTGACAGCCTGAACGGTCCCATCCGGGGCCGATGAGGCAAAGACAAACTGCGAGATGTACTGCCGCTCGATCTCCTCCGTGGTGTCGACGGGGCCCTCCACGGGGTCCGGCTCGCCAGCAATTGTCCGGTAGAGGCGCGCCCCGATGTATGCTGCGATGGTGTCCACCGAGTATTTGCGGCATTGCTCGATGGTGATTTCCTTGCCAGAGTAGCGCGAGAACAGGAGTGGGTTGTTCCATCCCTCCTCATAATTCAGAGTCAGGACCACATTCGGCACGGTGCTTGCCCCAACCGGGAAGCCCATACGGACCTCGTGCTGCTCAATGTCGATCGCGCACCAGATCGTATGCTGAGCCTTCCAGTTGATCGTGTTCCACCAGCGCGGGAGTTCCTTCGATACCAGCTCTGGATAGTCGTTCTCGTACTTGTAGATGCCGCTGGAGTGGACAAAAACCATGAACTGACCGCACACATCCACGGCGCGCGGCCCGCACGGGCCCACCTTGATCCAGCGTTGCGTCACTGACCAGGTTGATGGGTCCGCGGTCGATGGCTGTAGCTCGAACGCCGAACGCTCGCGCAAGGAATAGACCGTGCCGCGGAACTCTCGGACGCACCAGGCGCGCTCTCCGTCGTCGTTGCCTACCACGATCACGCTCGTATCGCCGTAATAGCTCTCAGGGTCGGCCGCCAGAGAAACCCAGTGCCCGGAATAGTAGCCAGGCACGCCTGTTTGAAAGATGCGGTCTACCGAGGGCGAGTAGTAGAGGTCCACGCACTGCTGCGGCTGGATGCAGCGCAGCCGGTCAGTGATGGAAATAGAGCCTTCCAGGAATTCGTCGGTGAAATTGAAGTTGGCAGAGTACGTCCCATTCGGCAGGATTGTTGCCGTCACCGGGATACCGTCCGAGGTATCCGCTAGTGGGAGATAAAAGAACGGGCCGGAGCTGAGCCCGTCCGCCACCGCGAAGCCGACAATCACGTTCTGGATGTAGCTCGGCCCGGTGGGCAGGTTGAAGACGCCAATCTCATAACCATTCGCGTCCACGTCGTAGCTGAAGGCGGCGGCCTCTTGAATGCCCGATACGGTGTCGAACATATCCTCATACGCGAGGATTGCCCACCGCAGCCCCTGGGTGCCATTAGGGCCACCTTGCGGCAAGTCGCACTGGATATTCCCAACCGCCCCCGATAAGTTGACCGTAGGTGGGGCGGGGCCGGTCGCTGATTGTGAGACGGTGTAAAGCTCATTGTTGACGAACGATCCGACATAGCTGAATTGTGCGAATGGCGGGAAATCCGCTCCGCCGAACGTCGTTCCGGTCGGCACGTCGCACTCGTAGATGTTGACGTACACAACGGGGTAGCCGGCAGGAAACTCGGCAGTCCCTGAAAATGCGTCGTCCAGTTGCGTGTTTATGATGGAATTCGCCGGGCCTGGGGTCGTCTCTCCTCCTGCGCTGGAGTAGGTCTGAACGACGTAAATATCTCTTCCGGCAGGAAATGCGCCGTAGTTTCCGCCCAGTTCGGTGATGATTGGCTCGACATCCGGCACCGGGATCATGCCGTTCGTGACGCGCGCGGAATTGCTCGATGGAGGATTGATGGCAGGGGATTCGATGGGCAATACGGTAATCGGGACTGTTGACCCAAGCGCGAACGGGCCGCCAGCCAATTGATTGTAGGCGCCGACGGGGGGAGCCCCCGTAGTCGCTATGACGCCAGCAACATAGATTTGCGCCCCGGTGGGGATGTAGTAGTTAGGAAGACTCTGCACCCAACCCGGCAGCGAGGCGAGCGTCGGGATGGTGACATTGATCTTGTCGTTGAGGACGGTGCTGGGGATGAAACTGGGCAGTGAGCCGATAGTCTCGCCCTGAGCGTTGACGAAGGTGATCTCGATATAGACATCGAGCCCCGCGGCAAGCGCCCCGGCTCCACTAACTCGCGTCAACGTCGGCGCGGACGGAAGGGGCAGCCTATTGGCTAGTACTGGCGTCTGCTCTTTCCATGTGACGTCGCCATCTACTACCGTGCCGCCCTCCGTGAGAGGCCATACGGGCTGTGTGTCGCCGCAAGCTCCGGCCACGGTGCAGATGTAGAGGTGGCCATTGCCGACCGCTACGGTCGCGCCGTACTGGATCTGCGACGAGGTGCAGCACTCGCCTACGAGAACCTGAGCGCCGGCGTACCAGCCGAACCCGAGTGGCTTCATTCCGTAGGGGTAGAGGTTCTGTGTCGCCAGATCATAGACGGCAGGATTTGCCGTCGGCGTGAGGAGATCGGAAAACGACATCCAGGCGCGGTTGTAGGCCTGGGAACCGATCATGTGCGATTGAGTGGGAAGCGTTACCAGTGGCCCCGTGATCGAGGACGTGCGGCCCGTGCCGGTAGGGTTCTCGATCTGGAGCGCACCGGCATAGTCGAATAGCAAGATGGCCTGGAAGTAGCTCTGAGTCGCCGTCTCCGGGGTAAAGGCACCCCCTAGAAGCCCAGTGACAGGACTCCTGTTCTTCCCCTGAATGGTGGTCTGGATGCCGAAGCGAGTCTCTACTTCGGTGAGGCTGAAACGACAGTTCTGCGCGAGCGCAGCGCATCCCATGGGGATGTTTGTCGGGTCATCCTCGTCAACCAGACCGAGCCACCGGGTAAATTCGACCTTTGTACTATCGCCGTAATTGGCCATCTATGCCCTACAGACCCTGCATATCGTGGTCAACTTCGACGCCGAGAGTCTGCGTACCGCCAGGATAGGCCCCATTAAGAGCGGTGGCTCCATAGGCGAACGTCAGATTGTACTGCCCTGCGGTCGCTGTCGGAGTCAGGGATGCAGTGTATCCTGGGACTCCTCCAAAAGTAGGTACAGCGCCAAATGCCGCGGCACCGGCAGGCCCAGTCATGGTCTGCGCCTTCGGGTTCGATGCCGCGCTGTCTAAAGTGACAACCTCGGGCGCGGCATAGTTTCCGCTGAGCGCGATGTTGAAGACGGTTGTCTTGAAGTTTGCGCCGCGCTTCTGGTAGGCGATGGTGACTGCATTTGCCATTGTGATAACTCCTTTGGTCGATGTTGGTTAGATGAGTTTCAGGAATAAGCCAAAGCCGCGCCATTCCCATCCCATGTTGCCTTGGAGCGGATATGCCCAGCCGCCGCGCCGCTGATTGTTACGGTTTGGGGAGCCCAGGCGAGCCGTCAGATGCTGCTGCTGGCGCATGAGGTCTGCTGCGATCTCGTCCCATGCGTTCTGCGCCATCTTGCCGTAGTTGTCCACCCATCCCTGGTTCGGACGCTCTATCCCGATCAGAGCCGCGATGGACAATGCCAGTGCATGACCAGCGAGCGGTGCGATTTCCACCACCGTATCTTCGGTGAGCAGCGGTTGAGGCCGGAAGTCGCCGCGCACGCGAATATCGAACGCGCCCGCCTGGGCTTGCGAGGGCGTATCGGGAAGAATCTGGAATTCCGAGACCGGCTTGTACTGATTGGCAGGTGCGCCCACCGGCTTGAAGTCCACGTAGCGCGGCTTTATCAGATACTTCAGCGGATAGACGTTATCGGAAATGGCAGATGCCACCAGGTCTGATTCATCCACCCCGATGGACACGCCAGGAACCGTGACCACCTTTTCGATAAAAGGGGCGCACGTTCCATTGAGGTACGAGATAGACATCTCGTAGGCTGTCTCGCAGAGCGGCGAGAAGTACTCTGGGGTAAGCCAGTCGAAATAGCTGTCCCCAACAAGCCCGGCCACCTTGCCATAAACATCTTTCCGCGTCTGCATGTGCTTAGCTCCTAGCCTTGTTGCGCCGTTCCTGCTCAGCGTTGATCTTTTTCCAGTCCTCAGCCTTGAGTGTCTGGAGCCGGACGTGATCGACCAGGATTTCCCCAGACAAGAAAGCCAGCAGAGGATCGACGACGTAGCTGCATTTGCACATCCCCGTCTTCGAGACGTACTGCGCGCCGCACCGCGGGCAGGAATCCTCGGGCCGGGTTACGGTGTTACGCCAGGCCTTCGGTGCCGTGATCCACTTCTGCTCGAAAGCGAAGTCGGCCCACACGCGCTCCGGCCGCTGGATGTTCGCGCGCGTCTTCGGGTCATCGGCCCAGTGGTCCGCCTGGTCGAGAATGACCATGCATCGGTGCTTCATCTGGGCGTCGGCCTCTTCGATCAGATCCCCGAGGATGCGGTCGCTGAACTTGAGGAATCTCTTCTTCCCTTTGAACACCCACGACGGATCGCGCACTGTGGATTTTGGCGTAATGCCTTCTAAATCTCCCTCAAAAACAATCACGCCACCCTGCTTGAAATTCTTGTCTCCATCGTTCAGGCCGACATAGCAAGTCTTGAACTCCATCAACTGATGAACAGGGAGAAGGATGCCGCAATCGAATCGGTCGTGGGTGCTATGGTCGCTCATCTCCTCTTTCCCCCGATACGGGAAAAAGGCGCGAGTCCCCGTGACGGTCAGGCTGGAGAAGGGCTTACCGGACGGCCGCGGCGGAACGCTGTAATCCCAATACCCCGTTTCGACCTTGAGTTCAAACGGAGAGCGGTTGATGATCGTGGCTGGCTTGATTTCACCTCGGAGTTCCAACTCGTAAATCTTATCGAGCCTCATCTGGACGCGCGCAGATGCGGACATTCCGAGATTCTGTTGTACTACGCTGGGCAATATGGGCTGATCGAGGATTTCTGGCATGGTGATACGCTCCTTGGTGCTGCGCTCCGAGAACTTGTCCCGCGAGTTTAGATGTGGCTCATCAGCCCTTGCTGGTTGACGAGTCGGTTGCGGAATCCTCTGAGTTCAGGATCCCCCTTGAGAAATTCGAGGTGGCTCAATCGCTGGTAGGTCACTTCCGCGAGGAACGCATCATACTGCGCCTGCTCGCGCTCGTCGGCCTCTTCCATGTCCAGGCGCATTGCCCGCGCCACTGCTTTCTCGTCGACGACGCCATGGCAGTGGGCCGAGTTCTCCCATTGCGCAATCGACGCGCGCACATCCTCAAGCTGGGGAATCTCCGGCCATGGGCCACCGCCGGACAGCATGAAGTAGCCGCCGCGCTCAGGATAGGGCCCCATCATCGGGGTCTCGCCGTCCTGGGATAGAGCTGACTCCCATTGCTCCTTGCTGCCGTAGGCCGACGCTGGAAACCACCGCTCCAGAATCCAGCCATCGCAGGGGTAGAGCGGAACCCAAAACATCCCGATGCGGATAGCGTCCGGGGCAATCTGTCGCGTCTGGTACGCTACGTCGTGCTTGCGCTCCTCAAAACGGACCTGCTCCGTATCATCGGCAAACTCAGTCCACATTCCGGCGCGCTGGACAAGATGGTTCTGAGACAGGATGATTCTCCAGTTCGGGTCGCCGTACTCGTTTTTCCCGCCGCAGCGAAATAAAAACTCTCGCACTTCGCGCGGGGTGTCGCGTAGAGGGTCAAGCAAGTTGCCTCCAAAATGGAGCGGGCAGCCGAAGCCGCCCGCCGGGTTGATGTTGAACTTCCGTCAGTTCACTCGAATCGAGCTCTTCCCGCTATTTTGATACTCAGCAAATGGAACTGGATCGAATCCTTGAGAGTGTGCGAAGCATTTGTCTGAATTCAACGTCTAGGCTAGAAAAATCGGAGGCGAATCGAAATCTCTAGCCTAAACCGTTGATTCTGCTAGTTGGAAAAACTGGTTTCAATCGACAAGCCATAGCAAACGCCGCTCGTCCAATTGTTTCTACTCGCATAATTGACAGCGTCGTAGAGCCATGCGTCCTTGTAGCTGGACGTGTTGTTGCCGCTCGGGCGCTGGAACCAGATGCCCTCGATCTGACCGGGGACAAACTGAGGAGCGTTGTTGAAGCGGCAGCGGATCATGCTGGAGCGGTCCATGAAGTAGAGCTTGTCCACCGCAGCAACGGTGTCCAGCAGCCACTCCACGCCAGCGATGGTCTCCGCGGTGAACGTGTCAGGCACGCCATCGAACTTGGGAGCCTTGCCCGTCGGCATGGTGATCTGCTGGATGGCAAATCCCAACTGGTTCCACGAGGCGCGCTGTGCATTGTGGCCGTACCAGAAGTTCTTGGGGCGGTCGCGGTTGTAGGTCGTGTTGCCCATGGCCTGCTGCATACGAGCCAGGAACGTCTCGACGATGCCCAGGGTGAGCAGCGACGAGTTGGCATTGTAGGACGGGCTCTGCACGTAAGAGAGCGAGCGGTCCATGCCCAGATACTCGCCAGTGGTATTCGGGCTGACGATGTACTGGATGCCGTTGAAGAACAGAGGCGAACCGGCGGCCACGTTGTTAACCATTACGTAGTCGCCGGCTATGACACCGGGAGGCACGGTGTCAACTGTTACCTGGTTGCCGGCGCCGATGCCGTTCTTGGGGGCATCGATGACGACGGCAGAGCCACGGAGGGTGTAATTGCCATCACCGGACATGAACTGAATTGTGTCCTGGATGTCGATGAGACGAGAGCCAAACGGCGTGGTGGCCAGGGAGATGGGATTGGCGCCGCCGCCAGCATAGGTCGCGGAGACCGTGGCGATCTGGCCCGTATTGAAGCCCTGGAGGCTCTGGTTGCGCTTCTTGGGCATCTTGGTGTGCGCGTCGGCCACCAGTTTGTCCACGGGGTTGACGGCGATCACGGTTTTGCCGCTGCCGCCGATGCGCTTCTGGAGATCCGTCGCGGTGATGGCCAGCAGGATTTCCACGGGGGTCATAATTCCCTCGTTGTAAGCGCCGCCGGTGCCGGTCGGATAGTTGCCGCCATCGGTCGAGCCGGCGCCAAAGCTGCCGCCGTACTCGTACTGCAGCATGACGCGGAATTCCTGGAGCGAGGTCATGGTCTGCGGGCCCATGGTCGAGAACCGGCGGTCCAGTTCGGACTCCATGTTCTCGATGACTTCCTTGGGCGGCGTGTAGGTCTGGAGCATGAGGACCGAATCAGCGGATGCGGTCGTAAAGTTTGGGGCTGGCATATAGTATTCTCCCGCGCACGATCTCACGAGGAGATCGAGTGCACTTGACTATCGGCTATCTGTCGGAGAGGGTGCGCGGGCGGCCGGCGGCCGGTGCGGATGAGTGCGGTGAGCGGTCTGCTTTTCTCTTGAGGTTCCATCCCTAACCGGAGCCGATACCCGGTACAGCATCTTCAGGAGGCCACGTCTCGATACTTCAGCTTTCGCTCGGTACTTCAAATAAGTGGCGGGATTCTCACCCGCCTTTGCTTTTTGGGGTCGCTCCCCGGGGTATCTTTTACCTCTTGGTCGTAAGCAGTTGCCGTTGCCGGCTGAACGTCTCGGCCAATCGTTCGCTATCGCTCAGATTATGCCATTGCGAGTTCTCTTTGGCAAGTTGGCCTTCTGCGGCCTTCCATGCCTCGTCGCCTGTCATCTGGTGCGGCCGTACCGGCGCTCCCTGCGTAGGCTCCTTGCTGGCCGTCGGCGCGGTGTCGGTACGGCCACCCCCTGTTGCTCCCTGAACGTCGGCACCATACTTGCGCACCAGCTTTGTGACGATGCGGTTGAGCAGGCTCTTGCCGGTTTGGTCCCGCGACTGAAGTATGGAATCGAACGCCTTGATGCGCGACTGCATGTTCTCCGTCGTGGGATTGGCGAGGTACTGGACTTCCAACTCGAGCTGCTTGTTGAACTCGTAGGGGTCGGCCTTGATGTAGCTCTCGATCTCATTGCCAACCGCATTCTTGAAGGCGCTGATATTCGACCCCGGCAGCGGGGTATTGAGCTGCCAGTCGGGAATCACCGCACCCGCCTTGCGCAGCCCGTCGATGATCTTGTCAACTTGCTGGAAAGTGCGAGTACCAGCCTCGACAAAGAACTTCTGCGTCCCTTCTTGCCGGACCTGCTCCCGGCCCTTTTTGCCCGCGCCCGCATCCTTGGCCGCATTGGCTGACTCGATGCGCTTGGCCTCATCGAGCCGGGCCTGGACCTCGGCGCGCACATCGGGGGATAGGCTGGACAGGTCAGGGTCGCCCTTTGCCTCTTTTCCCTTCGGGTGCAAGTCGTCTTTGATGATCGAGAGGGCCAGTTTCAGATCATTATCGCGCTCGCGGTCGGATTCGCTGGTGTACTGGTTGGCGGCTATCCGCTCCTCGACCTCGGCCAGCGAGCTGTCAGCGTAGCGGTCGACGATGTGCTCTCCGAAAGCGTAGAGATCCTCGCCATAGACCGGCTGGCCCTGATCATCGATTACCTGCTTGCCGTCGGCTCCGACAATAGCGAATTCTTGGGCAAAGGAGTCGAATGCCTTGGCGATGCCGTCGGGACTCTCGAAGTCCTGAAACTTCGCGCGCATCGCAATGACCCGGTTCGATGTCTCCTTGGCGAAATTGGCCGAGTCGGGCGATGCGAAGATTCCCTTGAGCTGCGAGAGTTCCGCGTGTTCGCGCGCCATCTTGAACAGCGCGCCCTTGGCGGCCGGGTTAGCCTCGACGGCGGCCTTGAGTGCTTCGTCGCCTTTCAGCAGGTCATTGAGTGCCTGGGGCGTCAGAACCGGATCATCGGCCAGCGAATAGGATTCCTCCGGCTCGGCCGGCGTCTCTTCAGTCTTCTCCGCATCGGGTTTGGTTGCTTCTTCTGCCGTTTTCTCTTCCGCGGGTGTCTCAGTAGCCGTCTCGGCTGCGGGTGTCTCCGCTTCTGTCTCGGTTCGCTCAACAGGCCAGGGGGATTCATCGTCGACTGTGACGGTGGGGTTCTCAGCCTTGAACGCTTCTAGCTCCTGCCGCCATTGGACCTCGGCCTGGTAGGAGTCCACCGCATTGCCGAACTCGGACGGGTTCAGCTTCGACGGCGGCTGCGGCCCGGTTGCTCCTGATGGCGGGGCGCCTGCCGCGGGTGTTGCTGTTGGTGCGGCAGGCGCTGAGGGGGAGGGAATTACTGGTGCGGACTGTGCTGCGGGGACCGGAGATGCCGCTGGCGCTGGTGCCGGTGCGGACACGGCGGGGGCGCTGGGCACGACTGAGATCGGGGATCCTGGTGTTGCCATGAGTATCGCTCCTTGTTCTGCGGGAACCTGCCCCGTCAGGTTGAGCAGGGCGGCTTGTGGCCGCCCCGGTGCTGTTCACTTTCTTTTGCAATCAAGAGAGTGGGCTATTTCTGAGCATTCTCGCCGGTCTGGTCCACTTCCGGCGCATCCGGTTGATTCTGCGCTGCTTCGATCTGGACCAATTCTGCCGCGTCCTGCTGCGCAGGCGATAGGTCCGGCATCGGTCCGGGGCCGCTTACCACTGTGCCATCCGAGTACGTTTTGACTTCATACGGAGGAGCGTCTGACTCGACTCCGCCGGGAATCGCGTGTGGCGACTCCGGCGCGCCTGGTTCGACCGGGCCGAAGACCTCATCGACCAGTTTGATGGCCTCGTCTCCAGCCTTCTCCTCTTCCAGCTTAATGGCCTCGTCGATCAGCTTCACGGCATCTTCATGGGTGATTGCTGGCGGCTTTCCCTCACACAGCGGCGGCGGCACGGCGTTGAGCGACTCAAGTTTCGCTTCGAGTTCGGCGACTTTCGCTTTGAGCGCGTCGATCTCGTCCTTGAACGGCTGCGGATCAATGTACTGTCTGGGCATGTGAATTCTCCTTATTTCCCCATTACTTTCGTTACGGTGTCAATAATTTCTTTTGCTGCGGCCACGGGCGGTTGCGACAAATGCGGTATGGTGATCGGGACTTGTGCGTTCCGGTGGAGCATATCTGCGGCATCGGCAGCCTGCCCGAGTAGTTTAGCCTCCATCGCCTGAATCGCAGGGTTCGGCGCGGGCGGCGGCGGTTGTCCCTCCTTCTGTGATTGCATCTTTAACTTCGCCATGTACCCCTGGACCTGCGCCTGGTAATCCAGAGCCAGCCGCTTGAAGGCGATAACGTTGGCCCAGCCCATCGGGTTCTGATCCTTCACATCACAGTTCTCGGAGCAGAATTGGTCGATGGTCGGCAGCATGATGCTGTAATCCTCAACCCACTTGTTCGGCGCGATCGAGGGCTTGAAGATCGGCGTACCGTCGGCCGGGTCTGTTGCCTGCTGGCCATTGGGGCCAATCTGCGGCGTGGGCGGCGTCTGGAGCAGCTGGCGGATGTCCTGCAGTGTCTTAGACCGCTGAGCGGCGCCGGGCGCAACCGAGCCGGGCAGGCCCCAATAGTCATTGAGCAACTGCTGATTTGCCGTCTCGTCCAGCCACGCCAGGGCGGCCGGGTTCTGCTTCTCGGCCATCTCCATGATCGACTGGCACCATGCGCGCTTTTGCTCCGGCGTCATGGGCAGTCCCTCATCGGTGTTGGCCATCACCCGGACGCGCCCCTGCATCTCATCGAGGTGGACGTAATTGTTGCGGAACTCGGAGCCGTTCTCCTCGATCACCTGCCAGAGCGAGCCGGTGTAGCTCATGTTCTGCTGGAGGCACTCGATGGCGTTCTGTCCAGCGGCGGCATGCTCCTCTTTCATGGCGTCGTAGATGTCGCCCAATGGCCCCATGGCCTGGTCTAGCATCTGCTTCTGGCCCTTGCCCGTCTCCACGCCTGGGGTTGTGCCGGTGCCGCTCACCTGCGGCGGGATGCCGGAAATGATCTGGCAGTAGTTCCAGAGCCGGTCGAGGTAGGACATCAGGCCTGGGTCCATCTGGAATTGGAAATGATAGATGGAATTGCTGAGCGGCTGCGACACGCCCTCACCGATGGATGGGGTCGGGTTGAGCACGCCGCCGGTCATTGGCTTGCCGCTCATCTCGCGGATGTCGATGCGCCGCGGGTCGGCCAGGGTTATGCCGGTCGAGCACCGCTCCATGTAATCATCGAGGATGTTGTTGATGGCGTTGAACCGCTCATTAAACGGCACCACGTTGTCAGCCACGCTCGGCGGATACAGCCCGTAGCCGCGGTGCAACTTACACGCACTCCACTCCTTCGGCAGAACGGCCTTTTCGATCTGGAGCACCAGCGGCCCCCACATCGTTACCTTCATGCCTTCCGGGTAGAGCTGCTTCAGCAGGCCTACAAAGTCGTCATCGTGCTGGATGCGGTAGTAGGAGTTCGGCTGCACCCATACCAGCGAGAACGTGCCGCGCGCAGCGAAGATGTCGGCCGTGACCGAGAACGATGACGAGTAGACCATCGTTCGCACCAGGCGCTCGTAGCTCGCATTATCGTTGGTGGCGCTCTCGATGCCTTCGGTGATCTCGTCGGCCATCTCAGGAAAGGTGGCGCGAATCTCGCAGGCGTCGACTTCCCACTCCAGGGCCAGCAGCGGAACATCCTCGATGTACTCTTTGGTCGGGTCGGTATCGACCTGCAGCGGGGAGTAGATGGACCACTTCGGCAGACCGTTGGGCCGCTTCTTGGTTCCCACCTTACCGACGACGCTGGCCGTCTCGCCCGGCTGGAAGTCGGCGGGGCTCAGCATGGCGCCACACTTCGGGCAAGACATCTTCCCAGTCTGCGCGATCTCCTGCTCTGTCGAATCCGTGCCGCAGTTCGGGCAATGGAAGTGGTCCTCTGAGATTTTGGCGTCGATATTGCCGTAAACGGGTTGTTCGGTAAATGAGAGCCACACGCCATCAATCACAAAGCGCGTCCACTTGAAATAGACGCCATAGAGAAAAAGGTATTGCGACTCCAGCCCCAGCAGCCCTTTGACTTTGTTAGCCTCTTCGATGATGCTGATGGCCTGCTGGCCAGCCTTGGCCGTGGTCATGTCGGCCAGGTTCTCCGCGTTCTCGGGGCGGATCACCACAGGCGGCACGGCGCGCGCGACCGCAGCGGTGAAGTTGCGCCGGCAGGTCTGAGTGATGTTGTTGACGTACTTCTCCAGGTAGCTGTAATCCGATTCCTGATTATTCTGGCGATACCAGGCAACCGCATCAAAATAGGTTCGGCTGATCGGATCCCACCCGAGTATCTGCTTGCCCTTGTCGTACTCGGTATTCTTGAGCCAGTTCGGCATCTTCATAATGCGATCGGTGGCCCACTGAGTACGGAATGGTTGAATGATCTCGTGGACGATGCGCTCCTCTTGCTCGCTGGTCAGTCCCGACTTGCGCTCCTGCTCCTGCTTGTCGCCGCGGAGGGGGTTCTGTGACGTTTTCTCGGCGTTGACTGCCTCATCGGGCTGGTTCTGTGCTCCGGCTGCCATGGGAGGGGTCAGAGCGCCCTGCGGGGGCATCGTGAGCGGGCTACTGGCCATGTGATACCCTCCGCGTCTTCTGCGCGTTCTCAGTCAGTTCTTCGGCCACGCTCTTTGCTCCAGCGGTTTGCGACCGCTTGTAGGCTTCCCGGTTGGCGGCGGATGTGACCATGGAGAGCGTAACCTTTCCGGCTATGGGCTGAATCTTCGAGAGGTCCGTGTCCATGCCGATGATCGACTCAGCAGACGCAGCCGGAGCGGTGCGCAGTTGTGGAATCAGTAGCTCGCGGAGCCGGTTGAGTTCGGCTTCGAGCTTCTGGTTACGTTCTCGCTCCTCATCAAATCTCTCTCTCGATACCCATGGTAGTTTCATGGCTTAATTAAACTCGGTGATGACGACGCTGGTGGCGGTCGCACTGCCTGACCGGAGTTTGATGATTGTCGTGGCGGCCTGCGTCCCTACGCCGATGATGGGCTGTCCGACCTGGCCCACGAGTTCGCCCAAAGCCTCGTGCCCGGCCATCGGGTTGCCAATAACGATCGGCAGGTTCCCGCAACCGATGATGTCGCCATTGCCCGCCACCGCCCGGAATACCGTCGTGAATCCAAGGGTTGAGCCATCGTTCGGAATCTCGTAGTCGATCACGCCTTGCGGCGGATTGGCGGCGCCCTCGGCCGTGATCTGGCTCTCGTCGATGATTACGCGGCGAGAAGTGGTGGTGGCGAGAATTGCAATGAACGCGCCAGTGTTGGCGTTGAGGTCGACGATCCTTTTGACTCCTGCAAATCCCTGGGGCATCTATTTGCCGCCTTTCATCTTAGTGATGCGCTTGCCGGCGCGCTCTTGCTTTATGCCGGGAAACTTGGCCGCCACCTTGCTCTTGATGGTGGCCTGCTCTGCCGGAGTGGCGTTCTGCGAGGCCCGCGCCAGCGCATTCCTGGCGTGAGAAGCGTCGGGCAAAGGATACGCGCGTTTGTCCGGTAGCGCAAAGGTGCTCGGCTTCAGAGCGTTGCGCATCTTCGATGTGAGTCTCGCCATGATTTACTCCTTTTCTCCTCAACAAAAAGGGCATGACCTAAGCCATGCCCTGTGTCCGTTCGCGGGACTGCGCCGACCCCTGGCACATGGAGCACGAGGGGATTACCGCGCCGCCCGCGCCAGCCAGTCCTTCAAGTCCGGGCCGCCGATAGCCTTGTAGGCCGCGATGCGGACGGTTTTGAAGGCTTCCACTAGGCGGTCTGCATCCAAGAGGTTCGCACGTTGCACCGTCAGTACGCCCCAGAGGCCGTCCACGGCGATGATGCCTGACAGGTTGGCGATAGCCTCTTGAAGCAGCTTCACAGCCGTCCCTGGGCCTTGATTCACGGCGCTGTCGAGTACACGCTTGGCCACTTCCGTCGAGGTCAGTTGCCCGTACCACCCATTCCAGAAGTGTGTCCGGTAAAAGCTGTAAACGGCCGGGCCGCGCTCAGCCTGAAGTTTGGCAGCGATGGCCGCGTACTCAGATGGGAAGACGTGAGAGTTTACTCCCGCGATAGCTCTAGCGCCCGGAGGCAAGTCGGGATTGGATGCCCAGGTGCGGTTTCTGTCCTCACTGTCGAGTACCCAGGATAAACATACGTCAAAGCTGGCCACGATTCTCCTTTACCAATACGCCGCGAGTCGCTCACCAAGAACATCCGAATACTTCTTCATGTAGATGTCCTGCTGGGCTAAGAGCATCCGCTCATTTTCCGGCAGTGAAGCGAAAATCTGCCCCGCCATGAAATAGCAGAGTTTTTCTCGCTTGGCGTCGAGTTCCACCTTCTCATCGACTACGCGCTGCTGAAACTCCGGCGTGTACTGGCGCTGGTCAGGCTCTCCGCACTGACCGGGATAATCTTCAAGTGGCATCATGCCCTCCCAAGTGCCTTATCGACGGCGGCGGCAATCTTCTTCTCAGCCACACCCGTACAAAATGGAGGTGCTGATAGGACGGTAATGCCGAGGCTGGGATTAGCGTATTCCCACGCCACTTGCACCCCTTTGTATTCCGCCGTACCATGATCCCCGGAGATGGCAAGTCCTGTCGCCGTCTTGACATCAGACTCCAGCGCGGTGTATTGCGCTGGAGTCACGTTCTGCCATGTTTGAGTTTTGTTGGCCATTACAGCCTCTTCGCCTTAGCCAGAGCAGCGTCAATCACCAAATCGCCAGTCTGTACCGCCAGCACTGAGTTCCACTGCGCCTTGAATGCCTTGTTGCTCATGGGCACGGTGAGGGTGATCTTCTCGCCAGCGGCAAGCGACTTCTTGAGGGCCGGAAGAAGAGAAGTCCAAGCCTCAAGCTGCGTCAGGATCAGTTGCGCAAACGACTGAATGACGCCCGACAGTGAAGCAGGGATACCCTCGACCTGTGCAAAGGAAGGAATATCGGAGATCACAGCCTGAGCAGCGGCCTCGATATTCTCCAGCAGAGTATCGCTTGGGTTGGACTGATATTCAGATACAAGGGATTCAATGTTCTGCATCCCGGCCTGAAGTTTAGCAGCCCATCCGGTCAGCAAAATCACCACGGAGGCGAGAGCGGCATTGCCTGTTAGGCCAGCCAGAAGGCTGAGCACAGATCCGGCGCTTGTGACTAGAACAGGGATAATGCTGTTGGCCGTCTGAATCCAAGCAGGAAGGTCGCAACCAGCGGTAAGCTGGCAGATGGTAAGGACGCCGAGAAACAGTCCGAGGCAGGTGAAAGCGCGATGCCAGCGGGCGGTGAACTTCTGAATGTTCTTCATGATGCACTCCTTGAATCGGTTGTGGTGCGTTACCTGATAGCAGTGAGATCTTGCTGAAGCCGTTGAAGCACGAAGCCCACTACTTTAGTCGTGGGTAGTTCACTCTTCGCTTCCGTGTTTTTCCAAGATTTCTTCGGCGGCTAGTATCACACCCTTTCCACAATCAACCACCCCAGCGCCTATTGCGGCGGCAACCTCGCCCACATCTTCTAGGCCGTTGATGATTTTCTTACCTAAACTCTCCTTCTTCGGCTCTGGCTGGACTGCTGGTTTATCAGGCATGGCACTCCTTGAATCGGTTGTGGCGCGTTATTTCCAGCACCAATCTGGCTCATGATACCTAAGCAGCCAGTCTCGGAACGTGTGATGGCACCATTTTACCTGAGCCTGAGCCGCCGCTGTAATGGCGTCTACCACTAAGCACGGGTATCCTTCTTGCAGTTCAATCGTATTCTCTCTGATCTGCGCGATGTCTCGGCGAATGAGTTCATTGCTGATCGGATCCTCTTCGGCCAGTATGCTCTTCAGTGTCGCTAGATCGTTCGTTTTCCAGTACGCATCTTGCAATGCATTGTATCGCGCCTGGAGGGCTTCAGTGGGCTGCAGCGCAAGCATCTCAACCTGCGAGTGCATGACGGGCGTTAGAAGCGCGAATAGAAACATAAGGGATTTACGTACTTGAGTCCCTATCACGACGGTGCCTGACTATTTGCGATGGAAATCAGCAAATCGCGGAACTGTGGAGGCGTTCCAATTCGCGGTGCGCTATTGATTCCACCGCCCCTTGC
>Ga0187874_10001320_pt1 | contig 23246 bp, 43 predicted proteins | sample June2016WEW_16_1_3_FD_132993 | JGI IMG/M metagenome (GOLD analysis project Ga0187874, IMG submission 132993) | Peatland microbial communities from SPRUCE experiment site at the Marcell Experimental Forest, Minnesota, USA - June2016WEW_16_150 | ecosystem: Environmental > Terrestrial > Soil >... | reverse complement strand
TTAATCTACCTCCTGACCGCCGATTTTCCGGCAGTCTTTACATAGCCACCGGCCGAGGATGCCCGAATAGCCCCAATAGTGGCCGAACGCATAGATGGCCATGTCAGTTTCAAGATCTGCGGCGGCTTCTTCTCGGCAGGATTCGCAGTTACACCAGTAGCAGTTAGTCTTTTTCCCGCAGATTTCACACTCGGTCTTTTTCCGGTCGCCGAATTTTGGCACCTTTCTCGACTTCTGGGGTGTTTTCAACGCGGCCCCCAGCGTGTCGGAGATTACACCTCTCATGCCGGTCCGATTAGATGGGAAAGGTCCGAAAGATTGGCCGTTATCCGGGATAATCCGCTCCCGGTACTGGGTGCCTTTGACCTGCAGCTGGTAGTAGCCCAGTGGCGCCAGTTCGGTCACCTCGCCCTGGGTGATTTCCACCTCGGTCTTTGGCCCGCCCCTTGAGAGCAGGTCCACTTTCTCCACCTCGACGGCGGCCTGGATGGTGTCGGCCTCGATCGGTTTTCCGCGGACATTGGTGAAGAGGGCGTCCTCACCAAATACTTGAAATTTACTCATCTTACGGCCTCCACTTTAGATTTTTCTTGGTCCACTCGGGAAACAACGCCGCTGCGACCTCTTCCGGCAACTTGTTACCGTAATCCAGGACATTGCGAAACGGCGTGTACGGGGTCTCGAAATAGGCAGCCCACTCACCGTAGAACCCCTCCGCCGCCGTAACTTTGATGACGGTATCGGGACTGCAATGCTGATACACCATGCCCTGCCGGGTCAGTCCGAGTAAAAAGGGATTGTCTTTGAGTTTCACGTCTTTGGTTTCATGGCTTTTGTGCATAAGTACCTCCAAATAACGGGAGTATTTTCTGCTTGGGATTCGGGGGTTCAACCTTGACGGCCCGGGTCACCGGCATGGAGACCTGCGGCCAGTCGTATTTGACTAGCCATTGGGGTTCCATGTACCGCCAGCCGCGCCAGCGGATCAGGGGAAACGGTATCGGGTTCAGGAGTATTACCAGTTCGCCCTTGATGTCGGCTTTGCCGGCCAGGTCATTGACCTGCGCTTGCAGGGTGTTCATGTCGGGAGTGGAGACCAGGTATGATGCTCCGTAGGCCCGTTGCCCGCAAAGGCGCTTCGGTTCGGCGGCGGCCTGGGCAGAGGAAATGGTCTGGACGTTGAGGTTGGCAAAGCGGCGCTGGTACTCGGCGATCTTGTCCGGGTCGTCAATGATAATCTCGACGCCCTGGAGAACGAAGAAGCCGAAAATCCGCCCTTGCCCTTTCTTCCCATCATCGTGGGCGAGAAAGACTCTGGACCGACCCGGTACTACATCTTCGGGAAGCATCGGCACGCGCTTGCTGCATCCCAGTGTCATCGCTTCTTTGATATAGTCGTCGGCCGTGGGATAGAATTTGTGGCCAACCCACATGCAAAGATCCGGGGCCTTTGTCCCATTTGTCATTGTCCCACCTCCAGCCGGGGCAGTTGCGTTTTACTCGGCGGTGAAAAAGTATCCCGACTAGATTCACCCGACCCGACCACAATGACCCGACCCAGTTTTACCATTGTAATACAACTAGCCCCCCAGTTGTCAAGGGGTAGGGTAATAAATATTTTACGCTCAACCCGACCCCTTGACACCATTTTGGGCTAGTTACTCGCCTCTTTCGGCTCTGCCGTCTTATCATCTATTACAGGCGTTTTGACGGCCTCGACAAGAGTTGGCTCTTGAACTAAAACCTCAGTGGCCACCCCGTCAGGCAAGAGTTCGAGATAAAATTTCCCGGTGCCAATCAAGACCCGACCGACCACTTCCCCGGCCTTGACCGCTTTGATAGAGTCTTCCATGAGCTGCAGGGCCTCCCGTTCGTTTTGTCCCAGAGACTGTTCTCGCGGGAATCCCTCTTTCGGCATCAGCAGGTGCCAGTAGTCTTCCGCTTCCAGAAGACTGGGTGACTTGGCGCTGGAGACCTGGAACGTGCAAGTAGCGCCGCAGCTGGTCAGCCCCCGGCGCAGGTGTTCGGCCTTGTAAGCGACCTTAACATCCGGCCCGGTGAAAACCTGAACCGGCAGCTGGTCGCATCCGATAGTCTCTCCCTCGAAAGACTGGGAGTAGACCTTGCACCCCTTCGAGCTGAAGACCACGCCGGCGATTTCCGCCTTGCGCGCTCGAAGAACCTTGATCCAGGCTTTGGGGTCGATGATGACCTCGGTGGGGAATTCGTCGGGGACGATGCTCGGGTAATCCGGGAACTCTTCGGTCAACAACTGGACCTCGACATCTCCCATCTTGAGGTAGGTCGGCGTAATCTCCGGGCGGATTTCCACCGCCGGCGGGCCGACCTCGATGGCGACTGCAGCGCCGTTGTAATGCCTCTGTGCGAAGTCCTTGACGCCCTTCGGGTCCAGCAACCAGTTACCGGCCGGAAAGGCCAATGCCACCGTCAGGTGGGCCATTCTGAACCCGTCGGTCGCCGTCAGCTGAAGCATCGAGCTGTCCGACTCCGCGTAAACCCCGGTCAGAGGAACCGGGCTACCCTCCGCCACGAACGGTATGACCCGCCGCAGCGACTCGGCCAACTTATCCCCATCGACGGAGATCTTGGCCACTTTTGCTGTGTCTGGCATATTCTTGCCACCTCCTAAATATTTGAGCGTTAATTCGCCCAGGGAAGTGGACTACTGTGCCTGAAAGTAGTCCACTCGGCCTCGGAGAATTCAGCCGCCCTTCGCCAGCCGGTCAAGGTGCCGCTGGCAGGCTTCCATCGCCTCTTCTTTGGTATCGTAATCCCGGTCTTTCTCGACCCGGTTGCCGAAGAGACTGATCTTCCGTGGTTTACCGTCCACCAGATGTTCGCTCGGGATGCGGACGTAAGCCGACCAGCGTGATCCGGGAATACTGTAGCCGCCCTTGTCCAGCCAGTCGTAATGAACGACCTTGTACGGCTCGGCCAGGTAAACCCAATCCCCGTTGAACTCAACCAAGATGAATTCCAACTTTTTACCTGTGGTCACATTTACCCTCCCGGGCGGCTTGCCGGAACGCCGCCCCGCTTTCTTCGATTTTCCGTACCTGCTCTTTGGTCAGTTTGGTCACATCGCATTGGGCGCAGCAGGCATAATGGTCAAGGGTGGGACTCTGCACGATAACTTTTCCGCAATTCGCACACAACAGGCTCATGAGGAGTGCCTCGAATCGACGGCCGCCTCGATGGCGTACTTGACGACATCGTACCAGTCGTTCCCCAGTCCCGCCTCGATGCCTTTCTTGACCTGATAGAATTCCCCTTCGAGCAGAGTCACCGACTCGTCATCGCAGACGGTGTCGATGTCGTCTCCCGTCAGGCTGTAAACCGTGTCATCCGTGAGGTCGGACGTGGACTCGATGATGGTCGGGCTGCAGGGCATTTCCTGCGGGGGCAGGCCCTGGGCCACCAGCGTCAATTTCTTTCCATCGAATACCAGCGTGCAGGGCATGTCCGACCGTACCATTTCTCCGAATCTGTCCTGAATCGTTCTGAGGTTATTTCTTGCCGGTGTACTCATCCCTGCACCTCGATAACCTCGACATTTTGCACCTCGCCATCGTCCCACAGCCGGCCGCTGGGAACGTAGAACGATTGACGGACCTCGCTGACCAGTAATGAATCCGTGCATCCCTGGGCGACCGCTTCGTTCCAGTTGTCTTCGTTGACAACCAAATCCACGGTCACATGGAGATGTTTCTGCTTTGTGGCCACTTCAGCCATTTTTGTGTGCCTCCTTTTCCAAATTTGCCAGGCGCTCGGCCAGCGAAAGAACCGGCTGGGGTTCCTTCACCGGCGCCATCCGGTTATTGTAAGACCATGTGCGACTATGGGTGACTCTGGGGCAGGAGATGTGCCAGCCCAACGGGTACCCGTCCAGCGGCGCGAGAATTTCCCCGGCGATGGAGTATGAGTTGATCTTGATTATCCGTACCATCGTCTGATAGAAACGTCCGCAGCTTGTCCACCGGGCGATGCACTCATCGCCCGGTTTCAGTTTTTCCTCGAAACGCAACGCCTCGAAGTAATGGTTGTAATCCACGATGCCCTCAGCAACCTTGAAAGTCGGATTTTCTTGCGTCATCGCTTCATATCCCCGTCTTGTCCAATTTCTTGAACAAATCTTCGAGACTGCCGCCGCGCTCGGACTTCGGTTCGGCTTTCGGCTTGACCGTTACGGGCGGATCGGGCATGGCTGCCGGTTTGGCCTGCTTGGAAATGGCGCTCGGCTGAGTCCCCCGCAGGTAGGCTTCATAGTCCTGGGTGTGCTTGCAGGTACGGCCTCCCGGCGGATTACGGCGTGTCCAGCCCATACAATCGCAGGATGTGGTGCCGTCGCTGACCTCGCAGACGGTGTAACCCTTATTCGGGTCTGACGAACTGGGATACCAGGCTACCGGAGTGAAAGTCTTTCCACCGACATAGGTGGGTGCTTGCGCCCCGGCTTTCCAGAGTGTGCCGCCAATTCTACTTCCCACTGATTCTCACCTCCTTATACCGATTTTCCGATTACTTGCGGCGTGGCCAGGTCATCGGCTACGTCCGCTTTCTCATCATCAGCGACGGGACAAGCCCCATCGCCCTCATGAATGGCAAATGCGACCCCGCATCGCGGACAGAATTTGGAAGGGACAGGTTGATTCATGCAGCGGCCCGCCGGTACTGCGGTCAGCGACTCTTTCCCGCATTTGGGACAGTAGAAATCGTCATGGCCGAAACTGCAGTCCGCCTGGGTGCCGCGCCACCCGCAAATTCCGCAGGTGACATGAGTTGTTTTCCGTTTGGCTGCCAGTGTCATGCGACACCTCCTGTTGTATTGACTATTCCCTGGAAGATCGGCCATATCAGCTGACCATCTTTGGTGACATCGTAGTATTTGACCCGGACAGTGATTTCCGGGTGTACCCAGGTTTCCAGATTCGGCACTTTCGTACCGGCCGGGAAGGGGTTATCCGCCGTCCTGATATTTTCCAGGTCGTAGTACATATCTTCGACCTGCTTGGCGGTGAACCCGGAACCGGCGCATCCGACATAGACGAGCTGGCCATCTCGCTTGTCGCCCAGCACGATTGCCCCCACGCTTCCCTCGCGCCAGCCAGTCCCTTTCGTGTAGCCGCATATCACAAAATTGTGATATTTGGGGACTTTCATCTTCAGCCAGTCGGCGTTACGGCCACCCGGGACGTACAGGCCGGACTTCGTCTTGGCCATGACGCCTTCTTGCGCCGTTTCGACCGCTTTGGCGTGGAGAGCCTTGCCTTGCGTCTCCACCCAGGGAGACAATTTCAGCACGCCGTTGGGAGTAACGACCTTACTCAAGATTTCCTTGCGCTGCATCAGGGTCGCTTGCGCCTTCCCACCGGCTTTGAGGTCAAACTCATCGACCTCCAGGATATCGAAAACCATGTAGACCGCCGGGAATTGCTTCATCATGTTCTGGATGACCAGCGGGTCATGCTGGTTGAAGCGGTTCTGGATGCGGTTGAATTCGGGTAATCCGTTGGGTCCCAGGGAGACGATTTCTCCGTCGATGATAACGTGGTCGCGGGAGATCAACTTGGCAATATCGGCCAGTTCCGGGAATTGGGCCGTGTAGTCCGCCCCGCTGCGGCCTTGCAGCTTGTAACTATTACCGTCTTTATGTCCCAACATTCTCATACCATTGAATTTCCATTCAAACACATGGTCTGGTGAATCAAAGGGTTCCTGTGCTGTTTCAGCTAACATCGGTTTTATTATTTCCATAGTTTTCACCTTTTACCTGAACGACGCCGTGGGATGCCTTTCTTCTGCATCTGGATAGCTACCGTACTCCAATGAAGACCATACGGGGCAGCAATTTCCTTGAGACTCATCCCCTGAACCTCATACATCTGCACTAATTCCTCTCGGGTAAATTCGTGCTTAGTTTCATGGTCTCTGGTATGGATAGGTCTGGGCTTTGCCTCCAAATTCTTCGGGTCGTCATCCCCTTTGTCTTCATTGATGTGATGAGCCACTTCCCGAGGCCAATCAAGATACCTTCCCAATTTAGCTTCAAGAACCACTATGGCTCTCTGAACATAGCCGTTTTTCTTTGCCCTGGGATGCTCAGGTAGTCTAATCCAGACACGTCCCGTTTTGGGGTCAGTCCAGCCTTTCGATTCCCGAATCCGACTCGCCTTGTAGCACTTTAAGCATCTCTTCCCAAGAGATGGCCCACCACAATCAATGCAGGTCATTAGCTCACCGCCGCAGGGGTTTTCTTGGCATTGGCGGCGTTGATGGAGGCCATCAGCGCATCCACCAGGTCGGGCGCAGGCGCTTCAACGACGACTTCCGGGGTGAACGGTTTGCCATCCAGTTTCGACTGGATGATTTCTTTGAGCGCCTCCCGGTACTTATCTTCGTACTTGGAGAGGTTGGTCTTATCGCTGGCCATGGACTGCACCAGGGAGACGGCCATCGTCATCTCGCGCTCAGAGACATCCGCCAGTTTGACCTCGACTTCGGATGTGGGTTTAATCTCATCCGCGTAGTACAGGGTTTGCAGTAGAATGACCTTGCCGAATGGCCGGATGGCGCATAACTTTTCCTTGGTCTTAAAGGTCAACTTGGCTATCCCGACCATGTTGACTTTCGCCATCGCCTGCAGGAATAGGGAGAATGCCTTGACGCCTGCCTCTTCGGGGATGACATGGTACGCTGATTCGTACATCCGGGCGTCAATTTCGCCCGCCGGTACGAATTCCAGTACGTCAATGTTTTTCAGGGATTTGAGCCGAGCTGAGGCAAGTTCGGCCTCTTCCAGATAAACGTACTGGTCTTTCCCGACCTCATAGCCTTTGACGAGGTCTTTCCGGTCTACCGTAACATTGCACTTCGGACAGGTCAGCGATTGCTTAATCCGCCCGCCGCAAGCACGGTGCATTTGGTGGAAGTCGATACTTTTCTCATCCACCGCGGTATAGAGTTTGATGGGGATAGAAACCATTCCAAACCCTAAACCACCTTTCCAGGTTGATTTCGGTGCCATTTGCACCACCTCCTAAATTTATTCCGGGGTTCTTGTCCCCACTGAGCAGCAGTAGCGGTCGAAACTACTGCTGCCGGAGTGGAGAGAAGAGCCTATCGCCCTATCAGGGTTTTAGCTCGGAGTTGTCGGGGTGTTTTCCAATTTTTCTTGCTCGGCGATTTCTTTCTCCATAATGGTGACCTTGTCCTGCAGAATGTCAATTACGCCTGACCACTCAGGAACGATGCCGTCCAACGGGGAAGATTGCGCCTGTTTCAATGCCCGCCGTTCATTCTCCAGACAGGCTCGCATGAATTCCAGTTCGACGCTCATCCCATTTTCCGGTCGAGCATCAGTTCCCGTCTGGCCTCTGCCTCGGACGCCATTCTGTCGGTGATTTGCCTCTCGGCCTCCTGCCAGATTTTGAACTGCTCATCTTTGGGGAGGGTGTCAAACTCGTAGGAAGTCCACTTGAGAGCTATCTCGCTGGCCAGTTCTTCGACCGCTTCCTCGAAGTCGAATCTGTCGGGTCGATATTTCCGGGTCACATCGCCCAGAGCCTTGGCCACCTCTGTCAAGACTCGCGGGTCATTGGGGTCGTTAATCCCCATTCTTTCGGCAACGGCATCCATCGTGTGTTTCATCGCACCCATATGGTTATCCCCCATAAATTTATTTTCGAGACTCACCGCCTCGCTGGACAGGCGGAAGTGTCAGCCTCCGCCTGTGTGGGCGAATCGGTCAGTTACTTTTCCGCTGTGATGACAATTTTGATTTTGTCAGGGTTTCCCAGGGCAGCGGCTTCGGGTTTCTTCAGGTAGATGTTGTGTCCGTTCTCATCTCCCCACCGTACCGAATTCTTCAGGTCTTTGCTGGTGTCCTTCGTCAAAATTAAATCCAATTACTCCACCTCCTTTTTTATTGGACTCGTATCAACACTGGGGTCAATTCCCGGGCCGGTTGCGCCCGGGAGGTGAAACGTCATCGCCATGAATCCCGGCTGCCCTGAAAGCTGACGCACGATTTTCAGGGTTTCCTCGTTGCAGGTATGACAGTGGTAGGGGTCGAACCCGTCTGGATACTCGGCCTTATTCTTGCCGCAGAGCTGGCACATCCCGCCATTGGTCTTATGGATTTCGGCCATGCGTTGAGCCTTGGCCTGCATATCAGCCATGACCTGACTGAAAGAGGTTCTGGGGATTTTATTCGGTGTCGTCATCCCGCCACCCGATAATATCCGGCATCTTTGGCCTCCGGCATTTCCGCCTGGCATGAGGCATCCGGCTGAATCAGTATATTGGGATTGACGCATTTGTTACCCTCCTTGTTCCACCAGATACATTGTTTTTTCCCTTCTCGTAGCTTGCACATCGTTTGGCCTCCTTTAAGATTTACTTACTAACTTTTCCACCAGCTGCCCGACTTTGTGGGGCAGTTCGGAGAATGAGTTGATTGTCTCCCAGTTTCCGGCGCCGTACTGCGCTTCGGCCATCTGGTCGTATCCGGCGGGGACGATTGCCCAGACCGCGTAGCCCGCTTTCCGGCAATTTGCGACCGCCTCGATGACCTGCTGAGAATTATCCGGCGACCCATCGGTGAAGTGGATGATGACTTTCTGCTTTTCCGGCATTCTGTCCATCAGTACCTTGACCGTACCGATGGCCGGACCGGAGGGAGTGCCGCCACCCTGGGCCACATTCCCCAGGCAGAGCTTTCCCAGCGCCCTGTCGCAAATCCGGGTCGTTTGTACGTCATTGTCGCCGCCAGTGTAGGTCAGCGCCAGGAAATTAACGCCCTGTTTCCGTATCAGCGCCTCGGCGAATACGCAGGCCGTTGCCCACACTACGGACATTCGGCTACTCATCGAACCGGATACGTCCAGCAGCAGCCCTACGGCCAGACTTGGCGTGTCCACGGTCTGCTTGCGGGAGTAGACGTGCAGGTTTCCGGCGCCGACTCTCGCTAGCGCCCGACCATTGAGTCTCCCGGCCAAGAGTCCGTTCTGCCGTTTGGTCTTTTGTTGTTTCTGCCGGTCGAATACCCGGGACATTTCCGCGATTTCGCTTTGCACTTCGGCGTGGACGCGGTTGGCAGCCTCGGCATTGTACTCCCCTTTCTGTGTCAGGGCGGCGATACTGCCGTACCGTCCCTGGCAAACCTGCTGAACGGATTGAGATAAGTCCTCCATTTCGTGGGCGATGGCATCCATCACCGCTTCGAGCAGCTTTTCGGGAATCTCGCCGAGCTGCCGGATGTCGAAGTCATCCAGGTTGCCTTCGACTCCCTGCTCTTGTCCGCCCGGCGCTGAATCCGGCGCTTGCGCGGTTTGAGGTGCGCCCTGCTGTTGGGAATCATCACCACTGGGATTCTTCCCGCCGGCCTCGCTACCGCCTTCTTCCGCTTCGCCAGCCTCGCCCGCCTCGCCTTCGGCCTCATCCCCACCCTGCTCGCCATCATCCCCGGCCTCATCTCCATCGTCAGCGGTTGGCTCGGCATCCTCATCACCACCCAATCCCTCTTCATGGTCGGCCTCATCAGCCTCGGCCTCATCTCCGGCCTCGGCTTCGGTCTTATCGGATTCTCCGGCCTCGCCCTTTTCATCCGTTTGGGGTTCAGGTTCGGACTCGGAATCGCTTGCTCCATTGGCTTCCGTCCCATCGGCCTCTCCGGTCTCTTCGGACTTGCCGGCCTCGGCCTCGTCATTCCCGGCATCTGGTTCGGATTTCGGCTCGCCCTCGCCCTCGCCCTTGCCATCTCCCGGCGTACCGCTTTCTCCCTCCTGGGGTTCGCCCTCATCGCCTTGCTCTTCGCCTTCCTGCGGTTGCGGTTGGGGTTCCTGTTTGGGAGGCTCCGGCATCTTCGGCTGTGGCGGAGGCGGCGGCGTCCGCGGCATCAGTTCATCGCTGGCCGGAAATTCCTTGTCGAGCAGTAGCCAGCACTCGACCGCGAATCCCACCCGCTTGGCGGGGTCTTTCGTCTGGATGGCGGACATGGACTGACTCATCAGGAAATTGATGGCCTTGCCTACTTTCTTACTCATCCGGGCAGGAATTTCGTGGTCGTACAGCGAGCAGGCTATCCAGAGGTTCACGATGAAATTCCGCGGCGGGTCATCCATCTGCGCGATTTTGTCGAAGTCCGCCGGTCGCTGGACAGCCAGCGCGTGGCGTGAAATCTTGATGTACTCGCCCAGCACTTCCCACTTTTCGGCCACATGGTAATCAATGTAGGCATCTTCCAGAATGTTGTCGATGCGGAGGATCTCCGTCATGATGGGCGACTTGAGTCCCATGTTCTGCGCTTCCAGCCAGGCATCCTTGGCCCGCCGGGCGCTGTGGTTTTGGAGATAGAGCGCAACCTTGACTCTGGTGTCCGGGTCTGACCAGAGACAATGCCCACCCTCATGGGAGGCATAACCGATGATTTCATCCACCGCCGACCCCCGGAAAGGCGGCTTCAACTTGGCCACCGGCGAGTAATCCAGGAATACCGCCATGCTGTGCGATTGTCCCTGCATCACATCGTACCAGTAGGTCGTGGAATGGCCGTTGAGCGACCAAGATGTACGGACGCCCGACCCCATGACACCAATCATGGAATCGGCGCCGCCCAGGACGGAGGCCAGTTCGGCGACCCTGTCGGTGGATTTATCCTGCCGCCAGAAGTCAGATAGGTTTCTGTCCCGCTTCATTGTCGGCCTCCTTCAGTGCATCGAGTTCGACCAGTTCGTCCCCGATTTTCAAATCTTTCAGCAGGGCGATATCCTCACCCTGACTGGTCTTATCGGGAATCGACCGTACAAGGTCAATTCCATCATTGTGCAGGAAAATGTATGCGCCGTTGATTGCGGCCAGCTCGTCAGGCGTGAGCGTGGAGAACATGACGGCCTTGAGCTTGGCAAAGGCACTTTCCACCAGTCCCACCCGCTGGTCAATCCGGGCTGTCTCGTCAATATCCCGCATGACGTGGGCGAGTTCTTTCTCCAGTTCGGCGATGCGTGCCTTGCGGACGGATTCATCAACTATCATCTTCATCCGTCGCCTCCCCGTTGACCCATGCCTCATCCACCTTGCCGATAACCTGCAAGTGCTGGAGAAGCGTTTTCCGGTCAACATCTTCATCCAAATCGTTGATGATGGCGTACATCACGGCCTCTTGGATGGGCAGCCCTTCCACTACATCTTCGGCTGCCACCAGCAGTTGACGTGTGGATGGCCGGACAGTAATCTTCGGGTCGCGGCGGATATCCCGGGCAAACCGCGATAGCTTGTCGGCCACTTCCTTGCTGACCCCTGTACGCCGTTGGAGAATCTGACTTTCCACATCTTGCGGCGGCCAAGTCAGTACGATTGTCCTGCCGAACCGTTCCTTGATGGCCTTGTCCATGGGGTTTGTCCCGATGTACTCAGCGCCAAGGTTCATGCAGGCGAAGAACACGACTCCCGGCGCCACCTTGACTGTCCGGCGTAAATCGTGTACCCATGCCGCCCGTCTCCAGTCCCACAGGCCGAAATTGGCGTTCAAGACTTCCGGCGGACAGCGGTTTGGCTCGTCATTGATGATGACGCAGCCCGGAGTTTCCAGGGCATCCACGTAGCGGGCTTGCTCGTAGAATGTCCCCTGTTCCATTGAGAGCCTGTCTTTTCCCCAGACTTCGGAGGGTTCTTGGTACATCCCCCAATGCACCTCGAAACAGGGCTTTTTGCGGGAGGCGGCGAATTCCCATCCCAGGGTTGTTTTGCCGACACCGGCCGGACCGAGGACTTTAACATTGATGATTTCCCCCCGGTCGGCCATTTTCCCGACGATGTAGAGTTCCTTCGCCACCGGCTTGGACACCCAGAAGTTCGGCTGGGGCGGAGGCACGAAAATCCCGGCGGGCAGCTCTGGCGCTGGCTCCGGGACTTTTCCCGCCGGCGGGTCTGTTGAGGGTACAGCCGCCGGGGCGGGAGTTGGGACGACCACCTTTTCCGGGGCTTTGGCCTCCGGCGTTGGCGGTGTCTGTATGGGAGTTCCCTGCTGGTGTACGCTGGCCTTATGGTTGGCAAGGTCGGTATCCGACCAAGCCTCATATCCGCATACATCGCAGGGAATCTTGGGATGCTTTGTTACTGGCATCTCTCCCTCCACGGTAAAAATTGGCTACCAGGGACTCGACCTGTCCCTTCAGCGGTTCTCAGGCCGCTGTCCGGGGGCGTCAATCAACCGACTGGCGTCCCCGGACAGATGCCCGGGAAACGAGTTTAGGCGGAGATTTCTCTCCGCCTATCGCGTTATTCGATTTTCCTCGCTGGCCTAGTTGGTGGCGGCAGGGCTGGCCGGAGTCTCGGCAGGGGCGGCCACTTTTTCCCGCTGGATGATTTTCTTTTTCCAGTCGGCAGATAGGCGGTCATAGCGATTATGGCCGGGACGGCTGGCCTTATCAATGCCCAGCTTGTCCATCGCCGCTTGTACGGTATCACCCAGGACTTGGCCGTCCGCGCCTACGTACTCGTACACTTTCCCGGTTTTGTCCGTGGTGGTGGTGGTGGTGGTGGTGGTGGACGTTGTCTTGACCGGCGCCGGCTTGGTGGCCACTTCAATGGAAAGTTTCCCGGCCTCGTCTACCTTCAGAGCGAGGAATTTCCCGGACAAAACCTTCAGGTCGATTTTGGCCTTCCCGGCCTCAGTGGTCAAGTATCCCGCCAGACTTGCGCCAAGCGTGTTCAGGGCTGTTTCCGCAGCAGACTTGCCTTTTTCCTCCTCAATCTGCGCCTTGAGTTTCTCCATCCGTTCCAAGAGACTGGCCATCTTGCTGGATGCGTTCGCGACTGTGTCCATTAGACACCCCCTTATTTTTTTCTTGGGATGGATTCTAGCACTTGCACCTTGCGCCTTGCGCTTGGTGGTTGTGTGTTTTTTCATCCCACAACATAATAATACAACAACGCTAGTACGTTGTCAAGCGCACAACACACGTTAGGCGCGCGTTAAAATACAGCTTGATTTAACGCCTTTAGCCTCGACCTAAAGGGCGCAGTTAAGGGGTCTCTTTGACAGCCAGCGGGATAGAAAGGGGATAGTGCGACATGAGTGTACAAAGGTGAACAGAGATGAACAGAAGTGAACATACCAGAATCGGATTGAGGCTAATCGAAGGGGTCTTCTCATAGCCCTGGCCGGTGAACGATGGCCTCGTAGGCCACTGTACGCAGCCGTTTAGAGCTAATTCGTGCTACTTGGAGCCATATTGGGCAATATGGGGTGATAATGGGTGAGATTCTGGCAGTTAGTGATAGAAAGGTGTCAGATAATGATAGATGTCAGTCAATGGGGGTAAAGATTAGCGGTCGTATCGCTGGTGGTATGACCTGGCAGCCTTGGCCAGCAGCCCCTTCACCGGCGCCAGCAAATCTTGGCCGATTTCCCGGGTGGATTCGGGGTTGACGACAAACCGGCCGTCTGCCCCCAGGTCGCTGACCACGTTCTTCGGGTCGTAACTTACCTGGAGGATCTCCGTACCCGGACCGTAGTAACTGAATAGGGATTTACAGCTACCATGTCCGGCGAACCTCCTCCATGAGAATATCGAACGCTTGTTCCATTGGTACGGTTTTCAGGATTTTCCCCTTCTTGAAGATGGCAGCTCTCCCGACTCCCATGGCGATACCGATATCGGCGTTTTTCGCTTCGCCGGGACCATTAACCTCACAGCCCATGACGGCGACGGTGACCGGCAGGCCGAGCTTCTGGACGGCCCGCTGCACCCTGGCGGCAAACCGGATGAAAGGGGCAGGATTATTCGTCTTCGGGTCGCGCAGATGGGTACGTCCACACGTCGGGCAAGAAATGAAGTCCGGCGGCAGCGGATCTCCGCAATATCTGATAACCGGATCGCTCCGGAACGGGCACTCTTCCATATTAACTCCGCGTATCGGCCTTGGCTAATAACCAGGCCTGATAACAGATATTAATGTAGTCGCTCTCGGCTAATAATCCCTGATCGAACTTCATTTTAGCCTGGGCGGCAGAGGTCTCGGCTTTCCGTATAGCGGGCAGCTTCAATCCCTCCAGAACTCTGGCGGCCTGGTAGTCTTCCCGGGTTGGGATCGAAGAACGCCCCGACCCTATCGCTCCCAAATTCCAATTCTGCATGTCAGCCTCCTTATGGGACCTGTGTCCACACCTAACTCGGGTAATTGTCGCCCCCGCTGATCAAGATGGACGGCGAGACGGTAATCGTGCCATCCGGGTGTTCGATGACGGTATGCTTGGGAATATAGCCCGGTCCGACACCTTCGATCGGGGAATAAACCGCCCACAGACCGTTGCCATCGAGGCCGTAATCGCCCGGCTGCATATTGCACAGGAACGATTCACCTTCTTTGGGATAAACACGCCTGCCCTTGATGTCCATTACAACTTCTTCTGCGTTCTGGCGATAATGGCCGCCTTAGCATAATCCGCGACGTTATTAAACTGCCGGTCGGTCTCCAGTCTACCGAATCCCGACCAGGTTGCCTTCAGATTGAGAGCTCCTCGGCTGAAGTCATAGAGCCATAGTTTGATTTGGGAATTCTCCCCGCGGCGCTCCATGGCGATGTAGTACGGCCCGATCCACTGCTGACGTTGGGCATCAGGACCGCGCTTGCTGCGGTTGGGCCCCTCATACGCCGGTACTTCTCTTTCCGGGAAGAACATCGGCTTGAACGGCTGTAATCCCGAAGCATTGATGACGGCCGCGACTTCTTCATCACTGGGAGGTGTTTTATCGAGCCAAGCTGGTGATACCATATTGATCACCCCCTTATTTTGTAGTAGGCTGGATGCCGTCGAGCTTCTTCATGTTGGCCAGTGCATTTTGGAGATAATTCAAGGTGTAGCCTTGATCAGGCTGGAAATTGGCGATCTGTTCCTCCAGCGTACTGGTCTCGTATTGCGCTAACTGCTCCCTCTCGGCAACCGATACCTCGGAATAGGGATAATTGTATTCGAGCAGGTCTTCTTGCAACTGAAGGGAAATATTGCCGGGTTCCGGCAGAGCCGTCGTGTTTACGGGCTTGCTGGCACACGATGAGAAGCATAATACTAACAGTGCTAACAATACCGTTAACACTACTGCTAACTTACCCTTCATCATCCGGCCTCCTCGGGCGGTCTGGCCAGGTCTTCTTTGACCACCCGGATAGCATTATCCAGCGACTGCCGGTAACTAACCCGGCGCGCCGGTAATCGCTCATTGAGCATTGAGGTGAGGGAATTACGGACCAGCGGCAGATCTTCGACAACCCGGGTCAACTTGCTATTCTCCAGGAGCAACCGGTCCCGCAGCAGACCCTTCTTGCCCTCCAGGGTATCCAGCAGCTTACCGCCCAGGTCGGCAACGTCATTCTCGATCTTCTCCACCGCCGCAATAGTGGGATTGACCCCGAGCAGGTCCAGTTCGGCCGAGATCTTCTTGAATCCGTCCTCGAAGGGTTGCGCGGCGGCCGTGGCCACATCGGCGGAGCTCGGTTTCTTGACCTTCTCGATGATCTCTTTCTTGGCCTTCTTCACCCGTTCCTTCCGGGTCTTCGGCTTGACCGGCACCTCGACCTCTTCGACCACGGCTTCTTCTTCTTCGGGCGTCAGTTCTTCGACCGGCGACCGCGGGAAAGCGGGCGGTACCGGGATGCCGATTTCCTGCCGGTGGCTGGTCTCTAACCTGAGCCAGCGCGGGTCGTCTGGATCGATGATCTTGTAATAGTAGCGTGGGGATGGCGCCAGCGGCCGGGATTGCCGGACCGCCCGACGGGTTGTTCGGGGAAAGTTCAGCAGTCCGTCCCAGTAGACCGGACTTTCGGAATGGTCGAAGACGATTAAGCCCATCTTGTTGGCCAGCCAAAAGTAGTGCGACATAGTTGCTCTGCAGGGCAGGTTTTTCAGTCCCTGCGACCGCAGGTAGCTCTTGTACTCGCGGTGAACGTTCTGGGGGTAATCAATCCCTCCGACATCACGCATATGCTGGGCGATAAATTCACCCGGGGGCTTGGCGCGGCGTACTGGCATTAGCTCCTCCCGAATAAATTCTGGAATAATTTCTTGACCTTTTGTTCATCCCGTTTAACCATATTTTCGATCACCGGCGCCGGGCCCCGTTCCCGATATTCTCTGATGGCGGCAAAGTCCAAGAATCCACTCTTGCCGTACTGCGCCCGGGAACGTTCGCCTATCTCATTTTCCACCACGATAAGACGGTCACTCCGATAAGGTGCCTTAGAAAGCGCCCGGTACTCGAAGGCGAGGTCAATGTCGGACATGGTTTTAACGTCTTTATCGGCCATCTTTAACTCCAAAACACCCGGTTGCAGGACGTACACTTGTACACCCGCTGCGTTTGTCCCGGATCTCGCGGTAATTCCTGCAGGGTCCCTCCACACTGGGAACACCGGCCGGCAGCCTGGGGCGCTGTATCGGCCACATAAGGTCTTAACTGTCTTTGGGAATACCACTCGGCGCCAGTCCATGACCGGACATAATATTGCCAGCCCTGACCCTTGTATTCACTGTATTTGACCTGGGTGACATCACCAATCTGCCAGGACCCGTGAAACATGAACTGGACCTTGTCCCCAACTTTGTAACGGGCTTTATCCTGACCGAGCGTCCAATCGTGCGTCATCTCGCTAACCTCGTTAATGCATACCGGGAAGTTTGGGAAGTGAGCCCAGTTTGCCATTGACCGATGGCCAAGAAGGCGGTTTCGGCATGGTAGTCCGTATCTTGGTCTCGACGTTGGCCAGCTGCCGGTCGACATCGAGAAAAGCGTCCCGGGCCGGACTGGGGGCGGGCAGCTTGGCGATCTGCTGGTTGACCATTGCCCGGAGATTGGTTGCCTGTTGTAGAACTTCTTGTAGGGGATCCATAATTACTAGCCTCCTGTTATTTTAATCTGCTCCGCTTCCTGACGGATAACGGTAGCAATCTGGGAAAGACCATTGGTAAAGCCTGGCGCGAGGTAGTCTGAACTTATCATAGCCAGAAGATCGCCCAGGAGCAAGTACCAGCGATAGTCGGCCAATAACACCACTTTGGCCATGATGCGGGCGTTATTGCTGGCGGCGACCCCGTTGAAACGCTCGTTGACCCATTCCCCGTATAATGTAAAAATGCCGTTCAGGTCATTGAAGGTCACCGGCATTATCGGCAGCATTTCCGGCATATACTGGGAGAGCAGGGTGAGCAGGTTGACCATCGAGTCCACGTCGCCCCGGTAGATGATGTAGAGAATCAGGTCGTTATTGCCGTAGGGCTGGGCCGCAGTCACCGGCAGGGCATATTCGAAGCCCGGCCACTGGAAAGGATGCGCCTGCTGGTTGGCATCGTTCTGCAGGGCCTGGGTAAATTCCGACCAGCCCGGCCAAAAGGCGGATAATGCCGGTACGCCGGCCAGTGCGCTGGCAATTTCCTGATTATAAACTATCGAGTAGGTGTCTCCCACCCAGTTGAAACGGCCGAAAGGACCGATGGCGCCAACCTTGCTGACAAAGTCCTGCTCGACGGAAAGACCGGCGGCGCCGGCCACAATCGAGGGATTGGTCGAATAATTGCCGGCAATGGCCCGGTAGAGCGTAAACAGGTCAATCGAGTAAATGCGGCCGGTGAAGGCCGTCTGAATAGCGGTCAAATTTGGTTTCAGCAGATCGAGGGGCATATCCAACTCACAATAGGGGAAGATTGCCGGGCGACAGGCTCGGGTACTCATGCAGACTGAACAGGAAAGTAGCGGTGGCTGCCTGGACCGCATGAGCATTATAGCATTGGGCCCATACCAGATTACCGACCGGGACTCTGACATTAAAGAATTCCTCGAAGACGCAGTTACCCACAAAGTTTTGCAGGCAGGTTTCCGTATATTGTCCCGCGGCGATAGCCTGGGCCGCGGACTGGCTCGGCGTACCCCAGATAATCCGGACAATGTAGATCGTGGTCTGCGACAAGGCAATAATCCAGAACTTGCGCAGATCGAAGAGGGTTTGCCCCGTCTGCCTGGGAGGCGACCCCATACTGGTTGGGGTATCGGATGAACCGAGGATCAGCACCGGTGTCCCGAACGAACCTCCGCCGGCAACTGCCGTGATCGTGAAGGGATTCGCGCTCTCAATATCGGCGGCGTGCGTGGTACCGACCGGCGCAGCGGCCAGGCCGAATAACACCTCATAGTTATGGAAGTGATCGTCCATAATGGCTGCTTCGGCCGCCAGCGGAATATCACCGCCGGGAAACGGCGTGTTATCCGAGAGTATCGGTTCCGTGGGCAGCAGCCCCAAAACAGTCTTCAACTTCTTGTCGACCAATGCGTACCAGTTAGACATAGTGACCTCCTTAATTAAACTCCCTGTAATTCGGTTATCGCCGGCGTGATCGGACGCGGCAGGGTCAGGTCTTCGCCCCATTCATTTGCCGGCTCATTCACCATCGGCAGCCACAGTCCGCAGTAGGCGTAAGGCTCGACGATATCCTGTACGCACTCGCACGTCTTCCCGGCCGATTGGTAGAAGGTGCAGTTAGCACACTGGTAGGAATAGGCCAGCGGCGGGATAAGCGAATAGGGCATGTAGAAGACGGTGTTCTTGGCAAATTTCCCGTTCTTCTGCACCCGGACCGCCAGCAGTTGCCGGGTGGACTGGGTAAGACCCGGCGTAATGAGGCCGCGACCCACTTCAAGCGGAATCGTCAGCGCCAGTACCTGGGGCGGCGCCATTGCGACAAAATACTTGTTCATATGCCCTCCTTTATAGAAAAACGGCAGCATCCAATGGGTGCCGCCGTCTCTTTTTCCAGCTAACGACTTTCCTATTAGTATATACTAGCCGGTACTACTAACCGGGATGAATTAAACCAGTTCCATTCTGGCCTGCTTGGGTTTCCCAAAGCGTTTCGGCAGTCGCCGGCGCAGGTCGTCGGCCGCCAGGTCGGTGTAAATCTTCGTGGTCGAGATGTTTTCGTGTCCCAAAAAGTCCTGAATATCATTGAGCGGAGCTCCCGCCTTGCGCAGTTCCCGTCCGGCCGTATGCCGGAGCGAGTGAATATGCACGTCGGGCAGGCCCGCATTGATGCACAGTTTCTTGATGATCCCTTGCGCCGTCCGCTCGGCCATGGGCTTGCCCGGCTCTTTCCCCTCGAAGACATAAGGCCCGGGTGTGCCTTTGACCGCGATCCAGTCTTTGATAATGCGGATAACTTCATCCTCGACCGGAACCAGCGCCTCTTTGTTGCCTTTACGGATAACGTGCAGATAACCTTCGGTCATAACATCGGTCACCTGCAGGTGCGTGGCTTCGCTGCAGCGCAGTCCGCCGCCGTTGTAGCACATCAGGAGGGCGGCTTCGAGTTTCGCCCGCCGTCTGGCCCACTCCGATACGGCCGGGTCGTAAATGGGCTTAATCGCCGTATCGTAAAGTCTTTCCCATTCCCGGCTGCTCAGCGAGCGCGGTTTGCTTTTCCTGACGGTCAGACCCCGGATATTGAGCTGCGGGGATCCGGAACCGTTGACCAGCTGGGCGGACAAATTCCTGACCGCCTGCACATCCCCGCTGGCGAGGGCCGTCTGCATTTGGGCCATGATCTCCGGGGTGTTCTCGTTGTTCTCCGCGGCGTGGTATTTGCGGAAGCGGAAGTAGCTCTTGAGCGCCCAGATGTAGAGGTTGATCGTGGTCGGCTTGTCGCCCTTCTCTTCCAGATAGTGCATGAATTCCCGGGCATTCACCGGGGTCGGCTCGGCGTTTTCCAGCCACCGCAGGTAGAGCTCAACGTCCGCGAGATAGATTTTCCGGGAACGGTCGCCTTTCGGCCGTTCTTCATCCGACCCGTATTTGAGGTAATCCTCATAAGCGGTCAGATCTGTTTTTACGCTTGCTACTGCTGTTGTCATTTTGCTCCTGTCAATCCCGTCGTCGGCGGGAAAGTATTTAACCCTGATTCATGAAAGAGGTCAGGTTCACGCCCGCATCGTGGGACTTGGCCTGGTCCTGGTAGGCGCTGTCCATTTTCGTCAGCCAACCGGCGGGATGATAGGGAAGACTTTCCCAGTCGATCTTCGGGGTCTGAGTAATGCTGCTGGAGCCCCAATGCCCGGGCGGGTCACCGATGAACGGATAGTCGGTGTCACTGGTGCCCTTGGTAGTCAGCGGCCACGAGGGGTCGTTACTGACCGGAGACACGGCCGGACCTCCAATGACGGGCGGCCAGCCGATCGGCATGGCGGGATTAACCGGGGGCTGCGACGGCGGCGCACTCGGCGCTTGTGCCGGCGTGGAGTCGAAATCTTTCTTGCAAAGCCCTTTCGGGTCGGTCAGTCGGATTTTAATTTGGGTGGTCATACTTTTTCTTTCTCCTTCTCAAACTCGGCCATCATTTCGGCCAGGGTCTTAAGCTCTTTCGGTTTTTTGGGCGGCTTCGGCGGTGGCTCGGCGGTCGTGGTCCAGGATATCTGCGCGCCACCTTCTCCCAGAATCTTGCCGACCTCGAACCGGGAATTGATGGTCGATTTCACATCGTAGTTCTCCAGGTCGGGGTCCGGAGCGGCATCAAATGATATTGTGCCGCCGTGCGGGAGGTACGCCGTTCTTTTCCAGCCGGTCGCGCGGTGTCTGATCTCGATGAATACCGGGTTGGGAAGGGGATTCTCGACCGTAATCTCGGTTTTGTCCCTGGTGGCTCCATCTTCTTTGAACTCGCCATGGAGATCAAAAGAGCCGGTCCCATGAATCGTCGTCTGGGACCCTTGAATCGGATCGCTTGAATACATTCCCATAACGCTTGCACAAACTCCTTTTACAGTACGTTACCCTTGCCGGAAATGCCCCAGGCACGCCGGATGCGCTCGATGTCTTTGTTCAGACTGGTCGCGGCCCTCTCCAGCGACTTGTCGCCCATCTGCCGGATCGCGGTCATGTCTTTCTGGATTTGCTTCTGGCCATAAACCAGCTGGCGGGCTGCCGCTTCGATATTGCTGTTGGGACGTTCGTTCTTCGGCACGTTGAACAGAATATTAGCCCGCAGCGCCTCGTAATCGCGGACCCGGATCATGCCGTTCTGGACGGCCTTGTCCGCATAGGCCAGGGCTTGTTGCTCCCCAAGCTCTTCCCGCAGGATGGCGCCAACCCGCTGCGGTGCCTGTTTTTCATCGGACGGTAAGTTGGTCAACCGCCGGACAATCCGGTTCATTTGTTCCCGGGTAATATCGTTCGCTGCCATTATTTGCCTCCCGCGTTGCTGCCGATCATCATGCGCTGGACCGGCGCCAGCAGCCGTTCGATATCCCGCCGGGCAGGTTCGAGCAATCCCAGGGGATCGAGCGGGTTAAATTTCGGTGAAGTATTGAACGAATTGCGGACGCCGGCCGTCAACCGGTCGGTTTCATTGTTGCCCTTCAGGATGAACTCGCCCTCGTCGCCGGTAAACATTTGAAGCAAACGCCCGAATTGCGCGGCATGGACACGTTCATCATTGGCCACGTCATTCAGCACGGCTTTCGCAGCCTCGTTGTCGGTCGCGTCGGCAATCGCGTTATACAGGAAAGTCGCGCCGTGCTCTTCGGCGATATTCTGGCGGATCGCGCGAATCAGCTCATTGTTGGTCATCTTCCGTTCCGGAACCATTCCCAGGAACGGGGCGGTAAATTGTGCCATTGTCCACCTCCTCACCGCTTACTTACTAAATAATCGTGGTACTTCATGTTAGGGACAAAAGGCTTATCGGAGAATTCGATCTCCACACCTTTTTTGGCCCATTGTCGCTTGATGCGGTTTTCTTCCGGGGTTAGTGTTGTCTTCATTTCATCTGGCCGCGGCGAAATTATCAATACCGGCGATCCACTTCTCGGCCCTCGGGACAATGTCGGCGTAGCCGGCGACCACGACTTGCTTTTGCAGGTCGGGATTCTGTGGCGCCAACCGCTTGGCCATCCCAATGAGCCATTCTTCCCCCCAGTGAAGGGCCTGGTCAACCTGCTTTTCCGAATAACCCTGGGCGATCATCTTGTCGCGGGCCTGATTCTTGAGCGGAATCACCTGGTCGGCCCACTCAATCGGGATCGGGTTGCCGATGACGGCGCCGGAAAGGGCCTTGGATGCGGCCGGCGGATTCGACGGGGCAGGATGCGGCATGGTGCCGTTGGGAGAATAACGGTTCTTGCGGTGAAAGATTTGCAGCGGGTCGGGCGGCGGCCAGAAGGTATTGGAGAATTCGCCGGCGCTTTTGTTGATATCGCCCATGACATCATACCGGGTCTGGATCAGGTCTTGGGCCTGGGAGTCGGCATGTTTACGGTAGATGCCCAGCGGATCCAGCGGGTTGAACGCGGTATCGAGCTCCCGGACACCCTGCAGACCGGTCTCGGAGAAATCCCGCCGGAACGTACGGACACGGTCGGCCTGCGAGCCGTCGCGGTCCGAAAACAAGTCTAACGGGTCGAGGGGATTAAATCTTGCCATGTTCTGCCTCCTCGTTTAATAGGAGTGGAATTGCCGGACAGTGTTCGACACGGTCGGCTGTACCGGCAGCGCGCCGGATGCCGCAAATGACGGCGGGTTCGCGGCAAAGATCTGGTTGAGGTGCTGGGCCACCAGCTGGTGCGGCATTACCGGGGCCGGGGCGCCCAGCGTCGCAAAGGGTGACAAGCTGGCCTGTCCGCCGGGATAAACCGGTTTGGCGGCAAAACTGGTCGGGGTCGGGGGGATCACATTCTTCGGGACGGGGTTGCCGGCGGGTTTGAAGATGCCGAGGGGGTCCAAAACGTTAGTCGGTGCCATGGTCTTCCTCCTTAAAATTTACAGCATGGACAGCAGCATCCGGCAGTGGATCGACATGCCAGGCTTTTAACTGTCCCTGGGTTAATTCCAATTCTTGGGTATAGCTGCACTGTAGACACTGGGCGAACCAGCCGAAAGCGTCCCGGTCAAAGTACATATCTCCCCCGCACCGGGCGCAGCCCTTAAGTTTCCAAATGTTGTTCATCGGGTCTCCAGAAGAGTGTCGGCGAGGGTTTTTCAGGCAGGTGCACCCGCCCGTTTCATTCCCTCACCGGTACTCTGCGTATAATGTTACTTGTATGTGCAGGTCTTGTCAAGTACCTGTCCTACGTCTGGGTCTGGATGGTGTAGGTCACTTCCAGAACCTGGGTATTGTTCACGGTCACCGGCGTCCCCATGGTGTCATGAGCAATTAGACAGGGAATATTAAGCGTAGTGCTGGCATTCTG
>Ga0187874_10001319_pt1 | contig 23255 bp, 34 predicted proteins | sample June2016WEW_16_1_3_FD_132993 | JGI IMG/M metagenome (GOLD analysis project Ga0187874, IMG submission 132993) | Peatland microbial communities from SPRUCE experiment site at the Marcell Experimental Forest, Minnesota, USA - June2016WEW_16_150 | ecosystem: Environmental > Terrestrial > Soil >... | reverse complement strand
CATTCCATGCGCCAGTCATTCTAATTTTGAACTGAGAAGCGTGCCGTGTTCGCAAAATCAACCAAAGCACCGGGGGTATTTGGGCCTCCCTCCATGCGCTTGATCGGCAGGTTAGGCGCGGAAGTTTGGGCGCAATGGGATGAGTTACGACATACCGCGGCGGTGATTGGGACTGTGCTTCGCGTCTGTGTTCGGCCGCGACACTGGGTGCGCACGGTGCGAAAGGCGTTTGCCCTGCAGGTCCTGTCCATCGGCGTTGAACCGCTCTGGTTTGTCGGTGCGGTGGCAGTGTTCGTCGGCATTTCAGTGGTGGTACAGCTCACCTTTTGGGTCGGCGAAGCGGGGCAGTCACAACTGCTCGGGCCGCTGCTGGTGACCGTTGTGGCCCGTGAACTCGGCCCGGTGCTGATCAACCTTGTGGTGATCGTCCGCAGCGGCAGCGCGATGACGACCGAACTGGGAGTCCTCAAAATCAACGGGGAAGTTCGCGCCCTTGAAACGCAGGGAAGCGATCCGTTCTCGCATCTCGTTTTGCCGCGCGTGCTGGGCATGGCAGTGTCCACGTTTTGCCTGACGATTGTTTTTATCCTCGTCGCCTTCGCGAGCGGTTACTTGTTCGCGGCCTGGATGGGGATAGGCAGTCGTGATTTGCTGTTATTTGCGGACACCGTGTCGAGCGCGGTTCAACCCAAAGACATTTTCAACATCCTCGCCAAAAGCATCCTGCCCGCACTGTTTGTGAGCGCGTCCTGTTGCGTTGGTGGGCTGGGTGTCGGCGAGTCGGTCACGGAAATCCCGCAGGCCACGCAACGGGCGCTCACCCGCTCCGTCGCCGGACTGTTTGTCATCTGCGCCGTGGTATCGCTGCTGACCTACTTGTGATCATGAACCAAACGACGGACATCCTGAACTTTCACGCCGCGATGGACGCGGCAACCGGGACAAACTGATGGCAGAGCACTTCAAATTCCGGCGCGTCAACGAAATCACCGGCACGTTCGTGCTCGTCGTTGTCGCCCTGCTGATTGCCGCCCTCGTGTGGACGGGTCACAGCCAGCGCTGGTTCAAAAGCCGCGTCACTCTGCGGATCATTCTGCCCGAAGCCGGCGCGGCGGGAATCCGGCAAGGCTCGGAGGTGTATTTCCTGGGCACGCTCGTAGGGTCGGTTTCCGATGTCGTTGTGGACACGACCGGCCGGATGGAAGCCCAGGCCAACATCCGCCGCGACTTCTTCCGATTCGTGCGCGCGGATTCATCGGCGGTCATCAAAAAGAAATTCGGGGTGGCGGGCGATTCGTTTTTTGAAATCACCCGCGGCTTGGGCCAGCCGTTGCCGGAGAAGAAGGCTTCCATCGTCTGCAACGAGCAGTTTCAAAGCGCGCTGGAAGCGGCCGTCGAGGAAATCCGCCGCGAAACCGTGCTCGCGTTGAAAAAAACCAGTACCGGCCTGGACACGTGGACCACGCTCGGCACGAATCTGATGACCACGCGGGAGCGATTGGACCAACTGGTCGGGCGCGTGGACAACATGGCCGCCGACGTTCAGGCGGGCAAGGGCACGGTGGGAAAATGGCTGACCGATCCCGGAACAGCGGACGAGTTAAAGACGCTGCTCGTCAAAGCAAACCACTCGGTGGACGAACTGCAAGTCACGTTGAACAACCTTCAGCAAGCCAGCACCAATCTGCCGGCAATCAGCGATGCCGTTGGCAAAGAAGCCAAAGATCTGCCCGGGCTGGTGTTGCAAACGCAGGTTTCGATGCGCGAAGTGGAGCGGTTGATTGAAGCCATGCAACGGCACTGGCTCGTGCGCAAATACGTGAACCCGACAAACCCGCCGCCCCTGCGTCCGCTGTCCGAACCGGCGGCGCCGGAAAAGAAGCCGGTGAAAGTGCTCCATTCGCCGAGGGATTCTGCAAAATGAGGTTCAAAGAGTTTTTGATCCGTCTGGCGCGCCGAGTCCGGCTCGCGAGGACACTCGTCCCACCGAAATGGCAAATTGCGTTACCACCCAGAATGGAGCAGGGGAGCAAGTCATGAAGGCGTGTGGCATGCTCGTGTTGTTTTTGGCGGGTTCACTGGTTGCGCGGGCGGATGACGATACGGTCACATGGCCGGAACTGGTTCAAGGCGCGCAACAGTGGGCGCAGGAAAACCTCGATACGAACGTTGTCAACGCCCTTCCCAAGGTGGACGACCCCGAGGTGCAGCAATTCTTCCGCGAACTGCAGAAGCGCTATCAAGGCGACTACGTGGTGGATATGGCGGCGCTGCGGCAAACGGCCCAAACCGTCCTGCCGTTGCTGGAAAGTCGCGAGGAAACCCGGCCCTACGCCGCGTGGCTCAAGGCGCAGATGGATTACCTCGAGGTCGCGGACGAAATCCAGCGCACGATTCCAACGCCAAAAGTTGAAACCAACCAGCCGCCTCAACCGGTTCCCAATCCTCCGCCACAAACGGAACGCGAGCTTTGGGTGAAAAAAGTTTCCGGCGGTCCCTGGCCGGCCCTGGCAAAAGAATATGTGCCGGAGTTGAAGCCGATTTTCATCGCGCAAAAGGTGCCGCCGGAACTGGTCTGGGTGGCGGAAGTGGAATCGTCATTTGACCGTCGGGCACGGAGTCCGGCGGGAGCGGCGGGATTATTTCAATTGATGCCGGACACGGCCAAACGGTTCGGCCTTTCCTTGTGGCCGCGCGACCAACGTTTTCAACCGGAACCGAGCGCGACCGCCTCTGCCCAGTATCTGAAATATCTTTACGACCGTTTCAAGGATTGGCGGCTCGCCCTGGCCGCTTACAACGCCGGTGAAGGCACGGTGCAAAAACTTTTGGATCGCTACAAAACGGGCAGTTACGACGCCATCGCCGAACATCTGCCCGCGGAAACGCAAATGTATGTGCCCCGTGTCGAAGCCATCCTCCTGCAGCGTGAAGGCGCGAACCTCGAACAACTTTCCGCGCCGCAAGGTTGAATCAATTCCCGGCCGGCCGGCGCAGAACTTCGACACGATTTGCACGAATTCACACGAAGGCACGTTGTCGCCCGTCCTCCGTAGTCCCGCAATGCGGGACGGAGGGTGGACAAAAAAGCGCCAAAAGCACAAACCTGTAGCGTCGCGTGTCCCCACGCGAAGGAGTTGTTCTTTCCAAAACAAAAGGGCCGGAACAATTTTCTCATTCCGGCTTTTGCCTTCAACTATCAAAACCAAGGACTGCCCACGTTACTGGGGTGAATGCCCCATAGCGGACGCAAGATTTTCAGGTGATACTCTTAACCATGAACAATAAAACATGGCTCGTTGAAGTGGAATTTCTGGCTTGCGTTGTGGCGGTGGCAACCATCGCGTTCACTTTGATGGTTGGCAACGCCCTCTGGAAGCGCATGGCCGGCAAATCTCCATAGCAGTGCGGTAACGCATACGACGCCAGTTGTTCCGCAAACTTTTCCCGTTCCTGCCGCCAGACGAAAATGTTTCAGCGCCGCGCTGGCCGGCGACGCTGGAACAGCCGCCTCCCGTTGAATCCGCTTCAATTCGGCCTGATCAGTCTTCGCCGGGCAATTCCCCAAATGCACGGTAGGGTTACACCCCATAGCTAGGAGTCGGCGCATCTGGCAGTGTGACTCCAGTGTTAAAAACAACCAACCAACAACAGAAAGTAAAAGCAAAATGAAAATGAAATCAACCTATCCGCTCGCGCTCATCATAGCTGCGGGCGCCATATTAGTCACCAGCCCATCCGTGCGTGCTTCCGATACGGACAGCCGCATCGAATCATCCGCCGCAAAGTCGTATGTGTTCAAAACCTACCTCAAGGACGATTCAATCACGACTAAATCCAAAGACGGAGTTGTCACCTTGACCGGAACGGTGACCAAAGCGTCCGATAAGTCCCTGGCCCAGGACACCGTGGCGAGTCTGCCCGGCGTCATAAGCGTGGACAATCAACTGCAAGTCAGCGGCGAACAACCCGCCGAACATTCGGACGCCTGGATCGGTTGGAAAGTGAAATCTGCGCTCCTGTTCCATCGCAACGTGAGCGCCACCGGCACCGACGTGGACGTGAAAGACGGCATCGTCACCTTAACAGGTCAAGCCAGCAGCCTCGCGCAAAGGGAACTTACCACCGAATACGCCAAGGACGTTGACAATGTCAAAGGGGTCAAGAACGACATGACGATTGCCCAGACTCCGGCAACGCCAGATGCAACCATCGGCGACAAAATTGATGACGCCTCCATCACGGCTGAAGTCAAGTCGTCGTTGCTGTCGCATCATTCGACCAGCGCCTTGCGCACCACGGTTTCAACGACGGACGGCGTCGTCACCTTGGGCGGCGTTGCCAAAAACGAAGCTGAAAAGAGCCTCGTCACCAAGCTCGCCACCGATATCAACGGCGTGACCAGCGTGATCAACAACATGACCATCGAGGTTGTGGCTGCACCCAATAAGTAAACCAGCGTATGGCGGTTGGCTGGCGCGAACATGTAAAAGCGCCGGCCAGCCCAAGCTGTAGATAAATTACAGTAACAAGACGAAAGGAAACAAAACATGAAGACAACACATTCGGGAATGATTGAGACAGTAAAAGATCAGATCGTTGCCGCAATCAAGGGAACGGGAAACATCGTCCAGGCGACGGTGGATGCCGTTACTCAAATTCTGGCCACAACGATCAAAGATACGGGCAAGGTGGGCACGTCGGTGACCGATGTCATTGCCAACGTTGCCAGCGGCGCGATCCGCGGCGCAGTGCAGGTCGGGGCCAACCTGGGACATGCCGCCAAGGGGATCATGCTTGGGGTGCTTCGCGGCACCAAACAAACTGGCACGGCGGTTTTGGATACCATCAGCCACACCGCCCACGTTGCGATCCGGGATACGGCCGAGGTCGGCGGCGACGTTGGAGCCGCGGCCACCGGGCTCGTCGAAGGGGCGATCGAAGGCGCCAAGGAAATGGGAGTCAGTGCCGAGGACGCCGCAGCGGCGGCGGCGGACGGAGCCTTGAAAGCGGCTGGCCAGGTGGGTTCGACCGCGGTGCAGGCGGTTCGCAAGGCGGTGGCCAAACCGATCAAAGGCGTCAAGGTCGTGCTGAAAGAACCGAAGATGGCTGTGTCCGAGAATTAAACTGGCGAATCACCGCTGACTGGCGCGGGTTCGCGCCAGCCAGGCTGAAAGCCATGCCGAGTTTGCAAGAGTTATCCACATCATTTTCTGCACCGTGTTTTAGACGGAATAGAGAACGCGACGAAATGCACCGCTCGACGAATCACGCCGTCGCGTTCAGCTTTTCGGTTGTAGAAAGGGTGTTGGGGTCAGGGTAAATGGGGTGAATACCCCATAGCACCCGCAAAGTTTCTCTGCTCATTGTGATGGAGGCGAAATGAAAAAAAATGATCAACATGCGGGCGTGACCGGCAACAAGACGCGGATTGAGCAGGCCGAAGCCCGGACTGAGCAGGCGGAAGCCCGGACTGAGCAGGCCGAAACGCGCACGGAGCAGGCCAAGACCCGGGCAGAATCGGCGGAGATGCGCACGGAGCAGGCCGAAACCCGGACAGAATTGGCGAAGACGCGCACGGAAAAAGCCGAAGTCCGAACCGAGCAGGCCGAGACGCGCACCGAGCAGGCCGAGACGGCCCTGCAACGTGTGGTCAACAAAGAAGTTCACCTGAGCCGGGAAATCTCCACCCGGTTCCTCAAAAAATTTCCCCTGCAAGCGATTGCTGACCGGAAAAGCCCGCTCGAGGTATTGACGGAGCGTCAGCGCGAGATCCTCCAACTCATCGCCGAAGGCCAGAACACCAAAGGCATCGCCGATATCCTGAAGGTCAGTCCCAAGACCGTCGAATACCATCGCATGAAGTTGATGGACTGCTTGAACATTCATGATGTTCCGGGCCTGGTGCGTTTTGCCATGCAGGTCGGATTGCTTCCGCAGGAAAAGCTGGTTACGGGCTAGAGTCTTCCGGAAAGATTCCACTGGTCAATTTTCGGGCTTGATTGGCTTCGGCCGTCCGGCCATTGCCAACGCACGCAACAAAATCCTGATGTTCGGCGACCACTGCACCTGGGTTCGGGTTATGCACCGGATGGGCTGGTCAAAGCGAATTTCCCGGTCAAACTGTACTTTGAGTTTCATCATTTTCCTTTCCGTTTTAACCGTCGCCGGCTGGCCGGCTTTTTATCATCAGCCGCCTGCCGTGGTGGATCCGTTCAGGGTCATCCTCGTGTGCGATAGAAGCGCCTCGAAAAACTCGCCGCGTTCGTGTCGGTAAAATCGAACGAACCGCTGGCACCCACCGTCACGGTGCCGATGACTGTCCAGGTCTTGAAATCCTGCGTCGCCTGGATGTCATACGTGTGGCCTATCGGGCCGGTCACGGTCAGAACAAACTGCCGTGTGGGCGTAGCGCGGAGCTGCACTCCGGAAAGGATTGGCACGGTGTAGGACACTTCGCTTGAAAAAGGACTTTCCACACCAAAAGAAGAATACGCTGTCGCCGCAAAATAGCAGGTGGTTCCCGGGAACAGGCCGGAAATGGTTACGTTCGTTGCATTGCCGGCATTAATCATGTTGGTGTAGGGGCGGCTCGCCACCCCATCATAAATCTTGTAGCCTGTAACGTTAGTGTCGGAGCTTCGGTTCCAGGCCAAAGTGACGCTTCCGGCTGCTTGAACGGATGTAATGAGAGCCGTGAGGATCAAGAGACCTCCCAGAAACTTCGTCAGTCCGGTGATTTTGAAAGGCCGGCGCAAAACATCGTTCGCGCGTTGCGCTCTGCGTTCGTGAAAAATGCTCATGATTACCGTTACCTTTTGCGAGGTCTGGCCGCGACTAGGGTGTTCCTTGCCGCGACTGGGAAAACCCTTGGTCTCAGTTTGGAAGCGTGAGCCTGAGACCGGTGAAAGGTTGAACGAGCGGGCCGCTCAAATGTCCCCGGCCAAACGGGTCGCGGTCGGGCCGGAATTTAATTCGCAAAATCCGCGGGTAGGGTAACACCCCATAGCCAAGGGCCGGCCCAAGTCGTAACGTGCCTGTGGTAAGAATAACCAAAAGAAAAGGGAAATTATATGTTTATATGTTGTACACAATTGCGGTAGTATTGCTGGTTCTGTGGCTGCTTGGCCTGTTGAGCAGTTACACGCTGGGCGGGTTCATCCATGTCCTGCTGGCGGTTGCCATTGTCATGGTGCTGGCCAACTTCATTACCCGGCGCAAGCCGGCGTGATGGAGGAATGAAGAACACGCATCAACCTCGAGATAAATCACAAACTCGTTGAAAGGTCTTTATGAATAAAATCGTTTCTCTGGCTCTGCTCATCGGTGGAGTCGTGCTCATGGTCATTGGCATCAACGCCACGAACTCTTTCGGGTCCGACGTTTCCAGGTTTTTTAACGGATCGCCGACCGACAAAGCCATCTGGATGCTCATTGGAGGCACCGTTGCCGCCGTCATTGGTCTGGTATCAACGTTGCGCAATTGGAAACAAGCTTAAGCAAGCACTGCGCCGGCCGGTCAAACCGGACCGTCAACACAACAACACTATGATACCAAATCACAAACAGTTCATCGAAGCCATCCACGCGAAGAAGAAGGTTTGCGTGCGGTTCTATTCCAAAGCCGACAGTGGTGTGCTTGATCGAGTCTGCGCGCCGATGGATTACGGTCCGGGAGGCGAGATTAAGGACGGGCTGAATCGCTATTGGCTTTGGGATTACACGAGCAACACCGGTCCTCATACCCTGGGCCTGGTGCCGCAGCAGATTGTGGACTTGCAGGTGCTCGGCGAGGTATTTGACCCGGCACAATTGGATGTCAGGCCCCCGCAGTGGTCCGTTCCCCGGGATTGGGGTTCGCAGCCGCAACCCATGGATGCACCAATCGATGCGCCCGCGCTATTTACCGTCGCCGCCCGAACCGTTGGCGGGCAGGCGCAACGGCCCGAAACCATACCCGCCAACAAGAAATGACCTAATGAATGCGTTGAAACGCTGGAATCGGTTAAAAGACCTGGAAGCCTTCCAACACGGTCTGGACAGTCTTTTAGGCCGCCCCTCGAGTCACGGGCCTGAGGGTCAAGAGGAACCCATGGCGGTAGCCGAATGGTCTCCATTGGTGGACATCAGTGAAGACGACCAAGAGTACCTGATCAAGGCCGAGTTGCCGGATGTGAAGAAAGAGGACGTGAAGGTCACGGCGCAGGAAGGTACGCTCACCATCATGGGCGAACGCAAATTCGAGAAGGAGGAGAAAGGCAGAAGATATCACCGCGTCGAACGCGCCTACGGCACTTTCGGACGCAGCTTCTCGCTCCCGGATGACGCCAGCCCGGCGAAGGTCAGCGCCGAGTTCAAAGACGGCGTGCTCACCGTGCATTTGGTGAAGGACAAGAAAGCCAAACCCCAGCAAATCGAGGTGAAGGTTTCCTGAACGGGCGCAATGAGGGTCGGGCGGCCCGCTCGTTCGCTTGCGCCAGAGCGGAAACATTTGGCCAATGACTCAAACACCAGTATATGCGCGCCATGCGACTCTATCTGATTAATCCGTCCAATCCGCTGGTCAGCATCGTCAATGTCCGCGAGAGCCGGTGGAACCGTTACCGGGTGTGGAAACCCCTCAGCCTGATGGTGCTCGCGGGTCTGACGCCGCCGGAATGGGAAATTACGATCGTGGACGAGAACCTCGGCGCGCCGGACTATCGCTCCATGCCGCGTCCGCACCTGGTGGGCATCACCGCTTTTACGTCGCAGGCGGACCGCGCTTATCAGGTGGCCGCGCACTTCCGGAGTCTGGGCGTGCCCGTCGTCATGGGCGGCATTCATGCGACCATGTGCCTGGATGAGGTCATGGAACGTGTGGACTCGGTCGTCACCGGGGAAGCTGAAGACATTTGGGGACAGGTCCTTGACGACGCCCGGCGGGGCAGCCTCAAGCGCCAGTACGAAGGCGGACATGCCGACATCAACCATTTTGTGCCCGCGCGTCACGATTTACTTTCGGGACGTTATGCCCTCGGAGCCATTCAGACCACGCGCGGTTGTCCCTTGAATTGCAGCTTCTGCAGCGTGACGACTTTCAACGGCGCGCAATACCGGCAGCGGCCCGTCGCGGATGTCGTGCGCGAATTCCAAGCGATCCGTGAGAAACAGGTTCTGGTTGTGGACGACAACCTCGTCGGGACGCGTCCGGAACACATCGCGCGTGCCAAGGAGTTGTTCCGCGCCCTGGCCAACGCCAATCTGCACAAGCAATGGATTGCCCAGGCCACTATCAATTTCGCCGATGACGAAGAACTCCTGGCGTTGGCCGCGAAGGCTGGATGCCGGGGCGTCTTCATCGGCTTTGAGTCTCCGACGCCCGAAGGGCTTCGGGAACTCGGCAAGAAGTTCAACCTGGTGAAGGGCCGGGATTTCCCCGCCTCGGTGCAGCGCATACAACGGCACAAGATTCTGGTCGTCGGTTCCTTTATCATCGGCTTGGATATTGACGAACCGGGCATCGGCCAACGGATCGCCGAGGTGGCCGGCCAATATGGCGTGGACACTCTCAACACGCTGTTTCTCACGCCTCTGCCCGGCACGCGCCTGTGGGACCAAATGAAGTCGGAGGAGCGCATCACCCTCAATATGTTTCCGGAAGACTGGAAATACTACACGCTGACGTTTCCGGTGGCACGGTATAAACATTTCTCTCGTGAGGGCATCATCCAGGAAATGATTTCCTGCAACCAGCGATTCTATTCCCTGCCGTGCATTCTGCGCCGGGTATGGAGCAGCTTCTGGCGCCGCTGCCACCCGCTGCTCAACCTCGTGGGCAATCTGTCCTACCGGAACAACTGCCGCATGGACACCAGGACTTACGCCGAGTTCCAGCGTCAGTGGCGCCATTCTTCCGGCATAAACCGAATGCAACTGCAAACCCAGGCCTGAACGAATATGAAAACCACCTTTCGCTATCTCAGCCTCAATGCCCAAGCCACCTGGCACCGCCAGGTGGAGGAACAACTCAAACACCTGCACAGCTTGACGGCGATAACCGCCGCCGAAGTGGTCCTCGAACACCAACGGGAAGCCAAACCGGCCTTCCGCGTGCAAGTGCAGCTGGAGATTCCGGGACCGGGCATGCACGCCAAGGCCACCCGCCATACGCGCCAGGCGGCGCTGCTGATTCATGGCCCGGCCCTGCACGCCGAGGCCAGAGACAACACGCTCGAAGCCGCGCTGCTCAAGGCCACCCAGGACCTGGAGCACCAGGTTCAGGCCCGTCAACTCAGGCGCTTGGAACGGGGCAAGAGCAAACTGCAGCTCAGCGCCGTTTCCAGCCGGTGGACCAACTCTCAGGCCGGCCAAAGGTGAAGCAGTCGATGAATCCCGTAGCCATGAAAACGAAAGAAATAAAAAACCGAGCAGCCGATAGGCCTTTCATTCGGCCAGCGGCTGACGCAGTGGCACCTGTAGAACCGGAAGATTTATCCCGATTTGAAGGAGAAGGTGGCTTGGAAGGGCCTGTGCCGGCTACGGAATTGATCGATGTTCCACTTGAAAACGCCATTTGGCGGAGACCGCGCTGGACGGCACATCAAACGAATCCAAAGGAAATGACTCCATGAAACTGAATAATAATCCCGCCGCGAGAAACCGTGAACGCGTGTTGGACGGCACAGCCAGACCAACGCAGCGAATGGGCGAGCCGGAAGCACTCCCGGGAGCCGGCGTTCCGGAACGCTTTCGGCGTTTGAAATGGAATGAAGTGGTGTGTCGTGGCGACTTCGTCGCGGGTGAGCACCGGGCGTTTGAACCGTGGGAAGGGCCGGGCGGGTTCCGAGCCGACACGTTTGTGAAACCGATTTACCGGAGGAAGGAAACCGGAAGGTTCCGACCGACCGCAACCAGAAAATCAAAATGAACAGATCAAAATGTCCCCACTGTGGCGTTAAACTCGGCAATTTCCTTTACGCTGACGCGTGTCCACACTATCATGAGGAATTGAAACATAACACGAGACAACTGGTTCTGGCCCCAAGGCCGGATTTGCACAAACCGAAATCATGGCCGGAGCGGATTTTCTTCAGCCTCTTGCGCGTAGTGGAGAGTTGAAACCAAAGCCAGGAGGAAACCATGAAACCATCTCCTATCTGCGGCGGGAGCCAGGGCAAGCGCGTCAGAAAGCAGGTTTACGAGCTTACGCTGCACGATCTCAGCACATTTCCAGTTTGGGAGTTCAGGTTGGATGAAGAGGGCGAGGAAGGCCGGGACGAGTCAACCGTCCGGCCATACACTGCCTCCGGCCCGCTTGACCCTACGGACCGCATGTTCGTCGTGCGAGCCGTTTTCACCCTGGCTGATGGTTCAAAGATGCAGGGCTATTTCACACCACCCGGTCGGGGTGACGCCAGCATCGGTACACTGCAACCGATCATCGTTACTGAGCGCGGCCAGGTTCGCCTTTGGTGTGGCACCGCGGCCCCCGACTCGAAGCGTTTGGCTCACAGCTACGAGTTGCTCGGGAAAGATGCGGAGCATGTATTTCCAGTGCAGTTCGAGTCAGACGTGGAGTTGGTCGGCGGTCCGGTCAGGGGCAGCGTGCCAGGTTTCCTGGTGCTGGAGGATTTTCAGACCCGGAGAACGAGGACAGTAATATGACGCCGGGTCGAAGGCTTTAAGACACAAAACCTATGAAAGCAAAAACATTCGAAGTCGTTCTCCATAAGCTGCCCTCCGGCAAGTCGCCGGCGACGGCCATGGAAGAACAGCTCAACCATTTCCTCGCGCAACACCCGGACCTGCGGCTGGTGACCACGCACATGAGCACCCTGGTCGCGCCGGCCGAGCCGAATGCCATGCCCAGCACGGACGAATCATCCATCATCATTTTCTGCACTCTGTTCTATACCGAATAGCGAACCGAAGTGATATGCAGCCCAACACCACCCCTATCCCGGAGACAAAGGAACTTTATGGCCGTAGCGACACTTAAATCACTGCACGCGTACCTCAGACTGCTCGAGAACCCATCGGAACTGAAAAGAAAGATGCCGGACTATTCCAATCCAAGGACAATAAAGGAAGGCTTGTCCGAAATGAGCAAACTGGTCGGCCTTGATAATGCCGCGTTTAAAGACCCGCAAAACATTGCGACCGTCATCGGCCCTCAGCGGTTCATCATGATCCGGGGAGAACCCTCCGTCACCGCCCATATCGCCCGCCTCTTCGACAGTTCGAAGGTGCTTGTGACCGTGCTCATAGACCCCAGACATTTCGAGAAGGCAACGGTCGCGCAATCGGGAGCGAACCTGGGTTCCACCCGGGCACAGTCGAACGCCGATCCGGAAAGCGCGCTCGAGAGCCTGAAACCGCTGCTGGCAGGGAACCTGACCCTGACCTGCCGGCTTTTCCGGGCTCTCTTCGAGCACATGTTGGGATTCGCGTCACCATCCAGCGCCCAGCAGGGAAGTGGTACCCTGGTGAACGAACTGACCGGCAGCAAAGAGCATGGCCGATCTTTTCTTGCCACGGCGATGTTTATTTTGGGAGCAGAGATTGACCGCGAGAACCTGATTTCATTCATGATGGAACAGGGTCTCTTCGGCATGCAGTTATTTGAGCAGCTTCTGCAGAACCGGGATTACTGTGATGCCTATTACACTTTCAGGAGACTCGAACGGGCGTTCGTGGCATCGCCCGCCGAAGAGGAGAAGCAATTAAGGAACCGGATCGACAAGTTCAACGCGCAATTCGGTGGAAAGCCTTGCGATGAGAAGATGTTCGAAGGCGATGACCAGGACAAGGCCAGGGTCGATGCCCACCTTGCGGCAGTTGATCTCCTGGAGGCCATGGCGCTCACCCCCTTGGGCATGTGTCTGAACAATTCGATTGCCGCCGCTTCATCCAACGCCGTTCGGTCCATGAAAATCATGGCGCGGCATTTTGAGCGTTTCGCCGACGGGGAGGAAACAAAAGAACAGGCCAACAAGGAGATTGCCGACCATCTCCTCGCGTTTGCCCGGCAGTTTTCCGCCGACAACAAAGCAGCGTCACCCCCATGATGCAGCACGAAAGTACGACTTTATGAACATACTGAAGCCCATTTGCCTGACCATCATCCGACTGGTCAAACAGGTCTGGTTGCTTCCCCAATCGATCGTGAACGCCGTCCACCAAAGGCAGCGGCGGATCGTTCTGAACGAACTGGAAGCTGAACGGCTCGACCGGATACGCAACCCGTCGAAGTATCTCGGGAAGTGATTGGAAATTCAATCCGAGTGAACGAGCCAAAAAGCCGATTTAAAAATCAACTATCATGAACACTAAAGTCTATATCGACAACCTGGCCGCGGTTACGACGGAACGAGATCTGATGGAGCTGTTTTCCCCTTATGGCAATGTCGCGGAGGTCAATGTCCCGATTGATCGCGCCAACGGTCGCCCGCGCGGTTTCGGCTTCGTGACCATGGCCACGTCCGAAGGCGCTCGAGCCGCCATTCGGGCTCTTCATGGAAAGGAAATAGGAACGCACAATCTCATCGTGAGCGAGGCGTGGCTGCACGAAGAGCGCACCAACCCGTCCGCAGGCGCCGGAGTCCCCGCCGCCGTTCCAGCCATCTTGACCGAGCCGCCGCTTAAGGGTGCATCGTGACCTTTAAAGACACGCAACTGCAGAAATGTTAAATGAAAGAACTCATATGCGACGCCCCAAAGGTGTTAAAACCAGAAAGTCCGTAGCCAAACGATTCAAGATAACCGGCACCGGCAAAATCCTTTTCCGGGGCGCGGGCAGACGCCATCTGCTTCAAGGTAAAAGCCCCAGACGCCGCCGGTTTCTGCGAAAGGCGGCGCTCGTCGGAGCCACAGACATTTATCGCATCAAACAGAGTCTGCCATTCAATCATTAACGCCCGCTGATTTACGACGCAAGGCGAACTGCTGGCAATGTTGGCAAGGCCGTTTTGACTTGCTTAATAAAGCGGAATAAACTTGTCGCGCGCCCGGACCGGTGCAAAATCAGCACCTGCAAGGTGTCTTCACGACGCTTTTACACGCCTGAATTTCCAGTTTCCAACTTCATTGTCATCGGCATTTGCCTTGAAGGTTTCCAGTTTCCGACTTTATTGTTATTACGTGAGATCGATCAGCAGCGATTTTTTGGAGAAATATTGAATTTTCAGTTTCCGACTTTATTGTTCTTGTACAGTTGAATGTTGAGTGTTGAATGTTGAATGTTTTCCCCGCGTGAGGGTGAAACCCTTTTACGCAGCTAACTCCCCTCTCATTTCTTTTTCGCCGCGATTGAAGTCCTTACCGCCGTTTGCGGTGAATCGACCGGCGGAATTTCCAGCGCGTTGAAGTATTGGTCTGCCTTGCCGTCGTGGAAACTCCAACCGTAACCGCGTTTCGCTTTGGGATGCCCGGTCAGGGCAAACGATTCAACGACCCCCACCCACAGCCTGCCACTTTTGAACTTTTCCATGACCACGGTGGATTTCTCATGGACCGCCTTGCACTTGTGCTTGGTTTCAATCGCCGTTCGTAACGTCTCAATCCGTTCACTCATACGTCTGGCCTTCCAACAAGGTTCTGAATTGTCCGAGCGGAATTTATAGCACCAGCCTGCTGCGTGAGACAAGTCTTATACGCTGCCTGCTGCATCAGGCAAATCATTTAACCGAGCGTGGTCCCACCGGACTTTACGCGGCCCGCCACGTGGCGCAGCTTTACGTGGCCCACCGCGTGAGACGACCTGTCCACCAGCTTGTCGCGCAAAAGCATAGCGACGGCGGAAGTCCCGCGTGCGGGACTATGGTGGAAGTCTTTTACGCGGTTGGGCGGCCTGCCGCTTTGTCTGGCATTCGATGTTCGATTCCGGCTCGCGCTGCCGTATGGCGGAGTTCGATATTTCCTTTCCGCCGGCGCCGTTTAAACTGCCGCGCATCCTTGAAAATCAAAGCGACCATCGAACGGCTGCCCGGCGGAATGATGATTGTCCCGCTGCTGCTCGGGTGCGTCCTGTCGAATCTCGCCCCCGGCGTGCCGCAGTTTTTTGGTTCATTCACGGGTGCGCTCTTCACCGGCACGCTCCCCATTCTCGCCGTGTTTTACGTTTGCATGGGAGCAACCATCTCGTTTTCCGCCACGCCCCAGCTCCTGAAGAAGGGCGGCGCGCTGCTGGTAACAAAACTCCTTTGCGGCATCGTCGCGGGCATCGCCCTCGGCCGGTGGCTGGGCGTGCAGCCGGTCGGGAGCGGATTCTTCGCCGGGTTGTCCACGCTGGCGGTCGTCGCGGCCATCAACGACACCAATGGCGGACTTTATATGGCGCTCATGGGACAATACGGCAAACCGCGCGACGTCGGCGCCTACGCCGTGATGTCGCTGGAGAGCGGACCGTTCCTCACCATGATCACGCTCGGCGTCGCGGGATTGTCCGCTTTTCCCTGGCCGACGTTGGCCGGCGCCATCCTTCCGCTCGTCATCGGCATGGTGCTGGGCAATCTCGATAGCGATTTCCGCGAATTTTTTGGGCGGGCTGTTCCCGTGTTGATTCCCTTTTTCGCCTTCGCCCTGGGTGCGGGCATTGACCTCAAAAATGTCTGGCAAAGCGGACTGCTCGGACTGCTCCTCGGTCTCGCCGTGGTGTTGTTTTCCGGCGTGCTGCTGTTTCTCGCGGACCGCCTCACGGGTGGCAACGGCGTGGCCGGCCTCGCCGCCGCCTCGACCGCAGGCAACGCCGCTGCGGTCCCTGCCCTCGTCGCCGCCGCCAATCCCGCTTATACCGAAGCCGCCAAACACGCCACCATCCTCGTCTCCGCCAGCGTGGTGGTCACGGCCATTGCCGTTCCGTTCCTGACGGCGTGGTGGGCGGCGCGTCATCCCGCACAATCAGATTCGTGATTTTGAAATGAACCGCCCTCGCATCGCAATCACCCTGGGCGATCCCGCCGGCATCGGCCCGGAAATCTGCCTGCAACTTCTCAATCATCCCGAGACCGCCACACAGTGCGTCCCGATCGTCTTCGGCGACGCCACTGTTCTCCGCCGGGTCGTCCGGGAATTGGGCCTGCCCTTCACCGCGCCCGTCATCCCGAAGGCTGATTGGCCCTCCCGATCCCGAACATTGAGCAGTCCGTCCGTGCTCGATCTCCAATGCCTTGACGCTGACGCCATCACGCCGGGCCGCGTGGATGCGCGCTGTGGCGAAGCCGCGTTTCAATACGTCCTGGCCGGCATCCGGGCCGGGCTGGCCGGCGAAGTGGACGCCGTTGCTACCGGACCGCTCAACAAAGAGGCCCTGCATGCCGCCGGACACAACTATCCCGGGCACACGGAAATTTTTGCCGAACACATGAAGGCGGCGCGTTCGTGCATGATGCTGACGTCATCCGAACTGACCTGCAGCTTCGTCACCGTTCATGTCGGCTATGTTGAAGTGCCCCGGTTGCTCAGCGTCCAGCGCATCCTCGACGTGATTGAACTGACGGCCGACGCCTTGCGCCGGATGCGTGGACGCGAGCCCAGGCTCATCGTCTGTGGACTGAATCCGCATGCCGGCGAGCATGGTCTCTTCGGCGAGCGCGAGGAGGAACGGTTCATCCTCCCGGCGATCGCGGCCGCACGCGAACGCGGCATCAACATCGAAGGTCCGCTTCCGCCGGACACGGCATTTTTGCCCGAACGCCGGCGGACGACCGATGCCTTCATCTGCATGAATCATGATCAAGGCCACATACCGCTCAAAGCGCTCGCCTTCGATTCCGCCATCAACCTCACGCTCGGTCTGCCGGTGGTGCGCACGAGCGTGGACCACGGCACGGCGTTCGACATTGCGTGGCAGGGCAAGGCCAGCGCGAACAGCCTGATTGCCGCCGTCCAACTCGCCGCCCGGCTGGCCCCGGAAAAAACCGTGTGAACGCGGAACGCCAGATAAAATCCGTCAGAATGGTCGTCATCGCCGATGATCTTTCGGGCGCGGCGGAACTCGCGAACGCCGCCGTGCCAGCCGGATTTTCCGCCGAAGTGCAGATGCGTTTCTGCGCCGGATCCGACGCCGACGTGGTCTGCGTGGACACCGAAACGCGCTCGTTTCCGCCCGAAGCCGCTGCCGCGCTCGCCGGGGAAGCCGCGCGGTCCATCGCGGCGGTTCGTCCGGAACTGGTTTACAAAAAGTGCGACTCCGTCCTGCGCGGTCCCGTCGCCGCCGAATCGCTGGCCATCGCCCGCGCGCTGGGACGGACACGCGTGCTGCTCATCCCCGCGAACCCCAGCCGCCAACGCATCATTCGCGGCGGCGATTATTTCGTGGACGGAACCCCGCTCGCGCAGACGGCGTTCGCCTCCGACCCCGAATATCCGCGCCGGACTTCCCGCGTCGTTGAACTGCTCGGCAATCCACCGGGCAACACGTCCGGCATCGAAACGCCCGACGCCGTTTCCGCCGGAGATTTGGCGAGGCTGGCGGCGACCGTGGACGCCGGCACCCTGCCGGTCGGCGCCGTGGATTTTTTCAACGTGCTGCTGGCAACCAAAGTCCGCCCCGCTCAGGCGAAGGCGCGTGAAGCGGACCGCGCAACACGGGCGGAAGGACCGTCCCTGTTTGTGTGCGGGAGCAATACCGCCTGGCTGGCCGGCCGGAACGAGCAATGTGCACGGCGCGGAATCCAGATTTGTTCCATGCCGCGCGGGCTTTTCGAGCGGGAATTGCGCGAGGAAATTCTGGCGCGGTGGGCGGCGTCGGCTGCGAATGCGCTGCGCGAACGGGGCGCGGCGCTGCTGGCCATCGGCGGCGAGGAACCCGTGCCCGGAGTGACACCCGCGATGCTCACCGACCGTCTGGCGCAAGCCGTCGAACTCACACTGGAACAGTGCGTGGCCGCCCGCGTCTTTCTCGAAGGCGGCGCCACGGCCGCCGCGGTGGTCGGACAGCTTGGGCTTCAACGATTCCGCGCCCAACCATCGCCCGGCCCCGGCGTGGGCGCACTTCAGCCGGTGGGTCAGGAAGGTCCGCTATTTTTGATCAAGCCCGGCAGTTACCCCTGGCCGGAGGCGGTCTGGGCCCGTTCTTCCGGTTGAATATTCCGTGTGTCCACTTCTCCGTTCCCATCTCCCATCTCCTATCTACTAACTGCCAAACCACTCCGTGGTTTTCCATTGCAAAACTCTGCACCCGCCCTACGATTCTCGCCGCATGGGGCTTGGTCTCCTTGCGTGGACACCAATCTGCATGGACATCAAAGAAGTCATCACCACCGTCAACCAGATGCAGGCCGATGGCGTCATTGATCGCTACGCCATCGGTGGCGCGGTGGGTGCGACCTTCTACCTTGAACCCGTCGCTACGCTCGACGTGGATGTCTTTGTGACCTTCCGGCCCGGGCCGGGAAGCTTGCTGGTCAGTCCGCAACCTGTTTTTGATTATCTCAAGGCGCGGGGCGACACGGTGGAGGGCGAATACATCGTTGTGGCCGGCTGGCCGGTCCAATTTCTGCCTCCGGGAACTCCGCTGGTGGCTGAAGCGTTGCAGGAAGCGGTGCAGAAGGATGTGGATGGAACCCAGGCCCGTGTCTTCACTGCCGAACATCTCGCCGCCATTGCGCTCCAGACCGGACGCGCCCGGGACAAGGCCCGCCTGTTACAGTTCATCGAGGCCGGTGCGCTCGACGCCGTGCGCTTTCAAGCCATGCTGGCGCGGCATGGACTGGTTGACGCCTGGCGGAAGTTTGAACGACAATACCTCAGCGATGCGTCATGAGCTTTGACCTGCAAAAGATTTTCGAAAGCAAACGCGCCCTGCGCCGCAATCTCGCCGCGCGGCCCATCGCGGAGAAATTGGCCATGCTCGACGCCATGCGCGAGCGAGAGCTGGCGATTCGTGGCCGGGCGGTGCATTCTGCTTCCGGCGTCCTCCGCGAAGAACCCGCGCCTTACCGTACCGGCGGGCGAGGGAAGAAGTAAGGATATAGAAAAAAGTCATCGCCCGGCCCCGGTGTGGGCGCACTTGAGCTGGTGGGACAGGAAGGTCCGCTATTTTTGATCAAGCCCGGCAGTTACCCCTGGCCGGAGGAAGTCTGGTCTCGTTCTTCCAGTTAAAAATTCGAGGTTCGGCGTTCAGTGTTCGATGTTTTCACAGCGTGAGGCATCGCCTTTTACGCGGCCTTTAGCTTTTGGTCTCGTTCTTCCGGTTGAATGGTTTCCTCAACCAAAGAGATTATCAAATTCGTTGTGTGTGCCGACCCAAACCCAGACGATGGTGTCGCCGTGGCGCTCACCGATGGCGCGATATTGTTCATTAATGCGAACAGACCAGACGCGGTCATAGCCACCGAGCTTTTTGAAGCGAAGCGAGGGATAATCTGGGTTTTGCGCGAAGAGGGCGTAAGCGCGGCGCGCGGCCATGCGGTTAGGTTCGCTCAAATGCGCATAAGCCCGCCAGAAACTGGGCCGGGTGCGCGAATTCACAGGCGCTTGGGGTCGAGCGGTTCGTCGCCTTCGGCGGCAGAGTCACGTAAAAAAGCATCGAGACGAGGCCGGGCCTGAGGATAAGCGAGCCGGCGTTCCCATGCTTCGTCATCCTGACGGGCAAGAAGAAAGCGGGCAAAGTCCGCCAACTCGGTTTGTTTATCTGGCGGCAGAGCTTCGCAAACCTGGATGATTTCCGCGGTGATTTTGCTCATGACAGTTAAATAACCACAAACGCGAGAAAACTCAAGCGAGTTTCCCTCTCCCATCTGCCATTCGATGTTCGGCGTTCGATGTTCGATGTTCCCCCCTCTTCTTCCTTGCCTAACCTCCGCCGCGGCTTACGATGCTCACCACGTGAGGCAAAGCCCGCATAAGAGGCGTGGCCACGTGGCGTAGCTTTACGCGGCCCACCGCGTGAGACGAAGTCGTTTACGCGGTTACGTGGCTCGCCAATCTGCATGGGTATGGGAATGTGGAGCGCACCGGCATTGGATGCGGAATGAAATTGCATTTCACGCAACACGCATTGAAGCGCATGGCCAAACGCCAGTTGCGGCAAGAGTGGATTGAGCAAGTTATTGCCCGCCCGGCCCGGATTGAACTGGATGAGTATGACCCGGATTTGGAGCATCGGCTGGCCGCCGTGCCGGAGCTTGCGAACCGGGTGCTGCGGGTTATAGTTTCCAAGGGTGAAACCAAGCGGGTTGTCACCGTTCATCCCGACCGGAAAATGAAAGGCAAAATATGAAACTGACCGTGGACCGCGAAGCCGATGCGCTTTATCTGGATTTGGACGAGTCGCCCGCCGCCGAAAGCGAGGAGATTTCACCCGGGATCATTCTGGATTACAACGCGGCGGGCAAAGTGGTCGGGATTGAGATGCTTTACCTGTCCAAACGGGTTGCCACGGAAAAACTTGGCCGGATGCAATTCGAGACGGTTGGGGGAGGTGAATCCATCTCCGCTCCACTGGCGTTGCACGACAAGCCTGTGAAGAAATACAGGAAGTGACCACCGCCGCGGTGGTGACGGTGGAAGCCCGGCAAGTCCGCCCGGTTCACAAGCGGGAGATCACGCACGCGCGGGAATTGCAGGCGGCTTGACAGATGCAGGCTGCCGTTATGACGATCACGAAACAAACCGTCGCCGACAAAATCGCCGCGTATCTCCATCACGAGATCACGCTCGCACAGTTGGTGGATTGGGCAGAAAACGCCACGATGGACGGCGAGCTTGCCAAACGTGATGCCAAAATACTTTCGTCCGTCATTGCCCGTCTCGGCGTAGCCGACGTGCGCGCCTTCGGCCTGGCGTGGGACGACTGCGAGGAGCTTCTCCACAAACTCGGTTTTTCTCCCCGCGTTGAAGTGGTTGCCGCGTAGTTCCCTTGCCGCTCACACACGGCTTTGCCAGTGACGGTCGTGACGTGCCGCGTGCAGGACTGCCGCCACAATCACCGTTTGCCCGGCCTCGACCACTTCGTAAATGACGCGATAAGGAAAGCGGTCCGGGTAACGCCAGCGAATGTTCTTGCGCGGATGGCGGCGGGAGTTGAGCAGGGGGTTTTCCGCAAGCGCGTCCCAGACACGGATGACTTCCTCCACGAACTCCATACCCAGTCCGGGCTGCCGGGATTCATACCAAATCGCCGCTTCGACGACGTCCTGTTCAACTTCGGGTCGAATGACCACCCGCCAGTTCATTTCGGGAAGCGGGAATGCAGACGCGCTTTCATTTCATCCAGCGGCACGGCGGAATCAGGATTCTTGCGATGTGCCGCCAGTCGCTCATTCACCAACGTTTCGTCCTCCGGTGAAAGCGGCGGCTCATCCAGTTCCAGCGCGCGACGGACGAGCAATTGCCGCTGACCGATCGTCAGCGCGGGCAACTCTTTGAGAACTTCCGTAAAACTCATGGTGTAATCCTAACCCACCGGCCCTCAACAATCAACACCCCCAACTTGTTCTGAAAGTTCGATGTCTTCCTTGCCGCGCCAACTTGTCTCGCCGAAATTCGATGAAGGCGGAAGCGTAGCGACGGTGGACACCATTTACGCGGCCTTCTACTATCTACTAACTGCCAACTACCAACTCCCCCTCGGTTTTGCGATTGCCAAACAGTATTTCCGACCTACGATGCTTGGTAGGTTTATGCAATGGGTTGCTGCATTGGAAAAAGACACCACGACGGACACACTTGAGAAGCGCCTTCGCGCCGTTGTCGTATGAACAAGAAAGACCTCAGCGAACGCGACATCTGCACCAAGTTCATCACCCCCGCGTTGACGGATGCAAAGTGGGACCTGATGATCCAGATTCGCGAGGAGGTTTCTTTCACCAAAGGCCGGGTCATTGTGCGCGGCCAGCTCTCAACCCGCGGCGAGCCGAAACGCGCTGATTACATTCTCTCCTATAAACCGGGTATCCCGCTTGCTGTTATCGAAGCCAAGGACAACAACCATTCCGTCGGCGCGGGCATGCAGCAGGCGCTGGATTACGCCGACTCACTTGACGTGCCATTCGTGTTCAGTTCCAACGGAGACGCTTTCACATTTCATGACAGCACGGGACAATCACAGCCGGTCGAAACCGAATTGGGCCTGCACGAATTTCCGTCACCTGATGACCTCTGGCGCCGCTATTGCGCGTGGAAGAATCTGACTCCGCAGCAGACACCGGTCGTCACCCAGGATTACCATGTTGACGCCCCCGACAAGCAGCCCCGCTATTATCAGGAAATCGCCATCAACCGCACTATTGAAGCCATCGCCAAGGGCGAAAACCGCATCCTGCTCACGATGGCCACCGGTACCGGCAAAACCTTCGTAGCCTTCCAGATCATCTGGCGATTGTGGAAAGCCGGACGGAAGAAACGCATCCTTTTCCTCGCCGACCGGAACATCCTCGTTGACCAGGCACGCGTGAATGACTTCAAACCCTTCAGCGGCAGGATGACCAAGATCGAAGGCCGCAAGGTGGACAAGTCTTACGAGATTTATCTCGCCCTTTATCAGGGCATGTCCGGCACCGAAGATTGGGCGAACATCTACAAGGAATTTTCGCAGGACTTCTTCGACCTTGTCATTGTGGATGAATGCCATCGCGGTAGCGCGGACGAAGATTCGCGTTGGCGCAAAATCCTGGAATATTTCACCGCCGCCACGCAAATCGGCCTCACCGCCACACCCAAGGAAACCAAAGACATTTCCAACATCGAATACTTTGGCGACCCGATTTACACCTATTCGCTCAAGCAGGGCATCGCCGACGGGTTCCTCGCGCCCTACAAAGTCATCCGCATTGACATTGACAAGGACGTCAGCGGCTGGCGGCCCAGCCCCGGCCAGCTCGATAAATACGGCAAGCTCATCGAAGACCGCCTTTACAACCAACTCGACATGGACCGGTCGCTCGTGCTGGACGAGCGCACCAAGCTCGTGGCCTGGCGAATCACCCAATACCTGAAAGCCACCGACCGCTACGCCAAAACCATCGTGTTCTGCGAAGACATTGACCACGCGGAGCGCATGCGGCAGGCGCTCATCCTGTGGAACGGCGATGAGGTGCTGAAAAATCACAAATACGTCATGCGCATCACCGGCGACGACGCGCAGGGCAAGGCCGAACTCGATAATTTCATCCTGCCCGAAAGCAAATATCCCGTCATTGCCACGACTTCAAAACTGCTCAACACCGGCGTGGATGCGCGCACCTGCAAACTCATCGTCCTCGACCAGCGCATCGAATCCATGACCACGTTCAAGCAGATTATTGGACGCGGCACCCGCATTTTGGAGGAAT
>Ga0187874_10001317_pt1 | contig 23259 bp, 22 predicted proteins | sample June2016WEW_16_1_3_FD_132993 | JGI IMG/M metagenome (GOLD analysis project Ga0187874, IMG submission 132993) | Peatland microbial communities from SPRUCE experiment site at the Marcell Experimental Forest, Minnesota, USA - June2016WEW_16_150 | ecosystem: Environmental > Terrestrial > Soil >... | reverse complement strand
CGAGCCACCCACATCCCCTTCGTGAGGGGGACCGTTAAGAGTCAAATCACCCTGCTTGCCTCTCATTCTTTCTTCTAAAGTATGTATGTCTTATGAATACGGAATCTTTATTGAAAAAAACTAGTTGACTAACAATCCTAACGTGTTGCTTGAAGACTTAAAAAATAACTGGGTAGTTTAAGAGGTTAACTTAAGGTGTAGTCAACAATTCTTTGCCGAATCTTCACATAAGGAACCCGATTGCCGCGGCAGCGAAGCTAATGATTGTTAGAGTGTGCAGCGAAGCTAATGATTGTTAGAGTGTCTATCCGAATCCATGGTGTAAGATGGGATACACCGAGATGTAGCCATTCTGGTCGAATAAATTGGACGATCACGCCGTAAACCCATGTTAACAAGCCGAAAAAGAAAAGAAATTCCCCAGTGACCTTTAAAACAATCAGCTTTAAATGTGCAGTCATCAGGCGTAGTTCCTATTTTCTTCACGTCAAAGTTCGGATCCCCTAATAAAAATTTGCGTAAAAAAAGAAGCGGCTGAACCATATAAGGTAAGATATGGCGAGAGTTCGTTTGAAGCTCAAGTTGAGCCTCCAGAGGCTCTCCTGACTCACACATGACGGCGCTTTTAAGAAGTTTGGGCTGTTGGTTGTTGGTCTCTCTGAAGGCAAAAGGAATAAGTCTAGCAATTAAGTTGGCCTACGATGAGATAAAAGCCATGTGACGGTACCTATTACTACAACTATTGAAATAGCTACAACGATTGAAATTGCAATCAATAATATCAGAGGAAGATTGCCAATTGTAGAAGTTGGAGAGTCAGAATCGTTAATGTATAATTCGGTGCCGTAAACCCACATACGGGCTATTTCAGCAGAAGGGTTGCTTGAACTCCAAACGATAACAGGAACAAATGCCGTGGGGGTCACCATTTTCCCAGCAATATAGCTGCTGCTAGCTACATAATTCCATGGGTCAGCTTCGTATTGCCCATTAGAGTTTATTTCTGGATAATTATTTGGATTGGCGCCAATAGTGAAACCCATGGTTAATTGAGCCCATCCGTTACTATTAGGAGCTACAACACAATTAGCTGATGAGGCAGGATAATTTGGATATTCTGGTCTTCCATCTGGCGTGACGAGAGCATTTATTCTTCCATCTGGACCGAACAAATCAATTTCCATATGTGCTCCATTAGGATAAACGTCTCCGATGCTGCTTGCCCCTGTCCAAATATGGGCTGAAAAAACAACGCGGTCGCCTACATTAACAGGTACTAATTCGCCATCTAACTCATCAGCACCGGGACCTCCATATTGTGTAGATTGATAATAAGCGTTTGGTGTCAGTCGAATTGCTGTTTGACCGCCTTGAGTAACAGGGTAAGTGTCCATTCCAGGTGCAGTTGGGCTACCTACACACCATGTATTAACGGAATTAGGATAACTCCAAAAATTAGGTAGGGCAGCTATGTTTGTGTTGTCAGCGGATACTGATTTAGTGGTTAAAGCAAAGAAGGGAGAGCATAGTAAGAAAACGACCAAAGAAAGGATTACGCAGCGTTCTGTTGTGTGCTTCATCTTCTCCTCCTCCCGTTTTTCCTCCCTTTCTTCTGAAGTAAAACATAGTCCATAACAACCAGTATATCTCGATATATTTATTCAATTACCCAGTCTTCTGTTTCTTAGGTTTAGTTTCTAATTTGCATAGCAAAGGCTATTTCATACCCCCGTACAGATTGCGTGCTAGCCGTTTAAGCCCCTGAAGTTTTTTCAAAAAATGGATTAAAACGGTTAATGTTAATTGCAAAGATTTTACGACTATAACAATTCTTGATTTGTCTTTCCCTATAGCACTATTACCTAAAAGGCGCTTAGCCCCCATTTACTGTTCTTTTCTTTGGGGCAAACGTAGCGTGAATGTTGTTCCTTTGCCTTCTTGGCTCTCAAAAGCTACGGTGCCAGCTAACGCTTCAGTCATGCGTTTAATCACTGCTAATCCGAAGCCTTGCCCTTTTGACTTTGTGGTAAACATCGGCGTAAACAATTTGTCCTTTACAGCTTCAGGGATTCCTACACCTGTATCCTTGACAGCAATGACAGTGTCATCGGCTTCTTTGTAAGCACGGATGGTTAGCTCTCCGCCTTTAGGCATGGCTTGAACAGCGTTAGTAACCAGATTGTACATGATTCGGTTTATGTATGAGGCATCAACGAACACTTCTCTGGCTTCATCATCCATCTTAACGTTTAACGTAATGTTTTCGGGCAAGCCATTTTTAACCTGTAACTCATTAATTATTATTTTCAGGTCGGATTTTTCCATTTGCGGTTTAAGGGGTCTTGCGAAGTCTTGCAGGTCCGCCACGATCTTGTTAATGTAATCAACGTTCTTTTCAATTTCCGTTAGGCTGACTTGAACGTTATTTTTCTCTTCCCCATCGGGAAATGCAGTGAGTTCAGTCTTAGCTAGATATACGTCGCTGGTTATTGCCTGCAGTGGGTTACGAATGTCATGACCGACCATGCCTGCCGTTTCTCCTATGGCCGCTAATCGTTCAGCCGCTTTTAGTTTTTCAGTTCGTTCTCTGACGAGTTCTTCCAAATGCTTGGCATATTCTTCGAGTTCAAATTGCATTTTCTTGCGTTCAGTGATGTCTTTAAGTAATATACCAAGCTGGTTTTTTGTTGGATTAAAAGCGATGGCTTCATAGTGTCTCTTTGTATTGTGATTGTGGCTTTCAAATCGAACTGACGTTCCCCCAATAGAAACGTTGTGCAAGGTTTCTATCCAGGACGGCTCAAAATCAAGGAACACCTGCCTTATCGTCTTGCCTAAGACGTCGGCTCTTTTCAGCCCAGTTTCCTTCTCATAGGCTTCATTGACCTCAACGAGGCGGCAGTCAAATAGAACTTGGTTTTCGTTCAAAATGACCTCGCATAACGCGAAACCTTCATCCATAGAATTGAAAAGCTTGCGGTAACGTTCTTCGCTTAATTGCAAAACTTGCTCAGATTTTTTTCGTTCGGTGAGGCTTGCATGCTGAGTCGCTTTCTCTATCACTTGATCAGCCAAGACTTGGCGTAGGTGGCTGGCTCTTTTTCTGTCGACCTTCTCCATTTTCTTGTGCTGAGTGACGTGGGCTTCGATGGCGCGGTTCATGATGTTCAATGAGGGCGTTAGCAGTATTTTGGCTCCGCATTCGCATTCGATAAAAAGCTGCTGCTCGTAAAGGCTTTGCCCCGGTACTTCTGTTTTGGTTTCGAGGCCTTGATCTGCATGTTCCAACGTTTACAATGAGCTCCTCTTGCAAAGATTTTCTTAAAAGTTGATTCTGATAATTTTCCAATCAAGAGTGTCGTGTTGGCAGATTTATCCATTTGTTGTTGCAATTGAACAGCAACAATACTAATAATACAGAATTTGGATAGCACTCCCGGCTTAATAGTTAAAAGGTGAGTTTTTTTTGTGTGGAGGTTGTGTTTTAAAAAGGGTTAAGAGGGATGAATTTGGGGGTTTAACTTTGGGCTTCTTCTGCAATAGGCGTCATGTTAGTGAGTTCCCGAAAATGCTTCAGTATGGTTATGCCGCGTTGCGTGACTGCGAAGACTGCGCGCCTTTTCTTAACTGTTCGTTCTTCGACCATTCCTTGTTTGATTAGAAAGTTCAGATACCCTTTGAGTAAGTTGCCGTTGATGTTAGCTTTGTGCATGATGTGTGTTAGCTTCAAAGGACCCGTGTGCGCCAACACGTTGAGGATGTCAATATACGTTTCCAGTTTTGATCGTCTCATCTGTGGTGCCTTCAGATTCTCCAGTTTCACAGGCGGTCTTTCCACTGCATAAAACGGGATGTTTTTTTATAAACTTTTCCTATTTCCAGTTACTTGATTCATGCGAAACCTGAGTTGCGATTAATCTTCCTTACTCTGCGCCTAGCACATTCGTGACGAGTCTTTGGTTTATTTTGCCCGCTCCGCTTTGCAAATTAGTTCATTTTGTTTCTCAAAAATGCTCAAGAGCTACCTAAGCTGCTATGGTGTTTCGATGATGCAGAATGGAGACCCATGCAGGCCGCGGCCGGTTCGAAGCCTCGGTTAACCTTTTCGTCGATCCGTCTCAGAAGGCGCAGGTCATAGATGCGCTTTCGAAAGTGGAAAATATCGAAGAGATTTATGACGTTAAGGGCGAATTTGACATTGTTTCTATAGTTTCAGCTTCAAGCCTGGAGGAATTCCGTGATATATTGCAGAAGAAAATCAATAAGATCAAAGGCGTCAAATGCACCCTCACCTCAGTGGTGCTCAAGTCTCACAAGCGGCTCAAACCTGGTTTGAGCAACATCCACATGCGATAAACGTGCGCTCGCCCGTTTGACACCTCTCGCGTCGTCAGTTTCGGCGGCGGAGGCTGTTTTGGGTATGGCAAACCTTTTAACTTGTTCGATAGGATATTAGCGAAATCGTAGGTGTGAGAATGGCGTGGTGACTAAGTCGAAACTTGCTGTTCTTGCGTTGATTTGCGTATTTTTGTTTTCGTTATCTGTTGTTTCGGTTGGAGCGCTGGTTTCAACATATACGACTGAAAAAACTACGAATGTGACTATCAGTTCTGCTGGGACTTTTGCCGCGACTGAACCCTCTGTGGGGGCTTCCTATAAGATTGTGGGAACGCCTGGTGCAACCGGAACTGTGACTGCTACTGTTTACGAAGGTAATCCTCAGCCTACCGCTAACGTTCCAAGCGGAGTCTCATTGACTTATTTCATAGCAATTTCGATTAATATTAATGCACATGATTTCATTCAGGCAACAATTACCCTAAACTACACCGATTCTACTGTCCAAAACATCAAGGCGCCCTACATGGTTTACAAATTCAACTCTGCATCTAACAAGTACGTCGGGTTGACTTCCACTGCAAACACCCGCGAGAAGACAATAACAGTTACCTTAAACAGCCTCACTGACCCTTTGCTCGCTATCGGCGGCGCCAAAACTGCAAGTGGTGGAGTTCCAGCATCTACGTGGATAATAACTGTGATTGCCGTAGTTATTATCGTGTCGGTAAATGTGTTTGTCTTTTATCGCATGCGCCACGAGCCTGAGACTGAGACTGAACCTGCTGAGACATTAAAAAGATAGCCTAAAAGTTGAATGCTTAGGCGAGAAAAGGTTTGTCTGCTCATTTGACGCGGTGGAAACGGCGGCAAATTTGTTGTTTGTGTTTTGGGTTGCTTTTTTGTTGATGAGCTTGAATCATCTGCAGGACGCGTCAACTAACGTCAACAAAAGTCAACTAACGTCAGCCAACGTCAACTAAAGTCGATAGGCGGCCATTACCGTCAGCCAACGTCAACTAAAGTCAAAAGTTTGAATGATTAAAAAACGGGAGAAATAAAATGCCCGCAACTGAAAAAATTACATTTAAAAGTGTGCTTCAAAAGGCAATAGAATCCAAGTTCCAAATCTAATTTGCTGGCAATTCAAAGTGGAAGGTCTGTGTCTGTCGAAAAACAATTGTAAAGATTGGGCTGTCACCATACTATCTGGTTTATTTCCAGTTGTCTACGTATGACTTGATGCGGTATGTCCCATCCGGTCAGATGAAAAATTAATTCTTTAAAGTCTGGTAAGTTCAATTTCGTTTTTTCTTTCTCTTTGATTGTGGTATAGATTGTAGCTATTGGAAACGATTCCACGTTAGGCAAAGAGTTTCTTACCTTCTTTGCCAGACACGTTAATTCTTCGCTTTGCATTCTTTATTTATTCCTCCATGTAGCTTGCTGTTTCTTGTTAAATGCCTTATCGCATGACTTATTATATAGCTTTTTGAAAAGCTTGATAACGTTGATTGTCAAGATCAGCGAAACCTTTGCAAAGTTAATTTAACAAAGCTTGTTAAGTCTAGTAAATTTGGTATTATGGATGGAGGGTTTCGGCGCGGGCTATCAAAAAGTAAAGTTTAACGTTGACATAGTTAGTGCTGAGAGTTATTTGGCTTTATACCAATGAAGAATCTTCTTTATCGTTTTTTCGTTATAACCGCATTCGCCTAGTTTTTCTTGAATTCGTTTCTTCATAACTTTCGCCAACTAGCGATTGCCGTTTCTTAATGCTTTCTTTAATCGCATGACTTATTATATATTTTTTTGAAAAGCTTGATAACGTTGATTGTCAAGATCAACGAAACCTTTGCAAAGTTAATTTAACAAGCTTGTTAAGTCTAGTAAACTTGCAATTATGCATTGAGGGTTTCAGCGCGCGTTATCAAAAAGTAAACATTAGCGTTAACATAGACAGAATCTAGAGTTGTTTGGCATTATACAAACGAAGAATTTTCTCGATTGTTTTTTCACTATAACCACATTCGCCCAACCTTTCTTGAATTCGCTTCTTCATCGCTTTCTCCTCTCTGAGTTACTCATATAAGTCGACTTATAACCTATATTACTAATTCCGATATACCCCCCTTCGCTATTCTCTTGTAACGTTATAATTTGGTAAGGGGCACTGATTTGCCCTCACCTCACCCCTTTCTCTCGTATTTATAAGCGGATGCACATGTGCGCATGCTTGGAAGAGTGAGCGTGAGCAAGTGAGCAAGGAGGCCACACAAGAAAGAAGAAGCGACGATTAGTTATTTTGACTTTAGATTGCCTTTCTATTTACTTACACAAATATTATAAGCTCAGCATGGCAATAAAACACAGTCGGGGCGGAGGAAGGACGTCTTTCAAGAAGTGGCTAATCCTTCTATTAGCAACTATCCTGATTCTCTCAGGGACAATATCTTTTCAATCCGTAACCCACGCCGCTAATAGCGCAGGCAACTACATAGTTGCCGAGGCCATAGGCAAAGTTTCTATGATTACTCCCAGTGGCCTTAGAACGGTGGTATACAGCTTCACAGATGGCACACAGCCCTTAGGTGTCGCCGTTGATGGTTCAGGCAACTACATAGTTACCGAATACCTCGCCGGGGCAGGTGCCGACAAACTTTCTATGATTACTCCTAACGGCGGTAGAACAGTAATATACAACTTTGCGCCAAGCACTTACCCTGTGGGCGTCGCCATTGATGATGCAGGAAACTACATAGTCGCCGAATACCAAACCGGCCAACTTTCTATGATTACTCCTGGCGGCGTTAGAACAGTAATATACACCTTTGCAGTAGGCACACACCCTACGTTTGTGGCTATTGATGCAGGGAACTACATAGTCGCCAGTACCCTTCCTACTCAAGGCCTCGACGAGCTTTCTATGATTACTCCCGGCGGCGTTAGAACAGTAATCTACACCTTTGCAGCCATGACCAACCCTGCGGGAGTGGCCGTTGACCCTGCAGGCAACTACATAGTCGCTGAGTACCAAACTCCCCAAGCACTCTCCAAGATTACTCCTGGCGGCGTTAGAACAGTAATCTACAGCTTTGGAAGCGGTAGCCCCGAAGGTGTTGCCATTGATAATTCAGGCAACTACATAGTCACAGAGGCCGCGTCCAACAAGCTTTCTATAATTACTCCCGGCGGCGTTAGAACAGTGATATACAGTTTCGCAGCCGGTACAGATCCGGTAGGTGTTGCCATTGAGCCCGTATACTCTGCTGTTATTCAGGCTTGGGATGTTGGGGGATGGATTGTTGAGCCTATCTCCATGGATGGTGTTCCTACAGGGTATAGTACTCCTCACACCTTTAGCTTGAGCGCAACCCACACTTTCACAGTTCCAAACATTGACGTTAATGGTTACTCATTTAGTGGTTGGGATACAGGTGAAACGAGCTCAACTATAACGGTTAATTCGGGTGGAACGCATACGGCTCAATATGGTTTGTACTCTGTTACTATTCAGGCTTGGGACCCTGGAGGGTGGATAGTTGAACCTATCAACATGGATGGCGCTTCAACAGGTTTCAGTACACCTCATACCTTTAGCCTGAGTGGGTCTCACACGTTCACGGTTCCAAGTCAAGATGTTAGCGGTTACTTGTTCAGTAATTGGGATACAGGCGAAGCAAGCCCGACCCTAACAGTTAATTCGGGTGGAACGCATACGGCTCAATATGGCTTGTATTCTGCTACCATTCAGGCTTGGGACAATACTGGATGGTTAGTTGAACCTATTACTATGGATGGCACGCCAACTGGTTTCGGTACACCGCACACTTTTGCAGGCTTAGCCGGATCCCACACCTTCACGGTTCCAAGCCAAGACGTTAACGGTTACCTGTTCAGTGATTGGGATACGGGCGAAGCAAGCCCAACCCTGACAGTTAATTCTTATGGCACACATACTGCCCAGTACGGTCCAACTCCTACTCCAACGCCAACTCTTACTCCCTCTCCAACACCAACTCTTACTCCTACTCCAACGCCCACACCGAGTCCAACCCCTACTCCCACTCCGACCCCCTCTCCATCCCCAACTCCAACGCCTTCACCTTCTCCCACGTTCACTCCAACTCCGAGTCCAACTCCCACACCTACCTCGACGCCCACACCCACGCCAACCCCAACCCCAACGCCAAATCCAACTTCGACTCCAACACCCACTCCCACAGCTACTCCAAAACCAACAGCAACCCCTACTCCAATCCCAACAGCAACACCAACACCTATTCCTACGGCAACGCCAACTCCCACACCTACTCCAACTCCCACACCTACTCCAACTCCCACACCTACTCCAACTCCAACTCCAACACCAGCGCCAACATCAACACAAACATCAACTACGTCGATTACACGTTCTCCGACACCCACTTCGACGCCTACTCCAACTTCGAAAGGTACGCCGACATCAGCGCCTAATCCAACATCAATGTCCACGACTTCAAACCCAACTACTTCACCTAAATTAACTGTAACACAATCAAATTTACCTCAAGGGGCCATCTATGGAATAGTGGCTGCCGTGGTCACCGTAATAATCGTTCTATCTGTATTAATGCTGAGAAAGCGTAGGAAAGGAAAAGCTGATTCTGGTTCCATCAAGTAGGTATACAACACAAATAATGCTGATCCGGAATTTGGTTAGAAATCGGGATTTGTGGCGTTTGGGTTTGGGATAATAATTTGGTTCTGATTTCTTTTTTTTATTTTTGTTTTGTTGTTGCGTTATATACGTAACATACGCGTGAAGTTCAGTAATTATTTTAGATAAGCAATTCTTATATTATTGTAGGAAGTATTACGATATTAGAGGGAAAGCGCTATACGCCCTGTAAGTAACAGGTAAGACCATAACAGGAGAAAAGAACGGTTGAGCAAAAATAGAGAATTAATCAGAAAATGGGGTTCGCGCTACATAAAATATAATGTAATAGGCATAGCTGTTTTTCTATTAAACATCGTTATTTACGTAATTATCTTCCCTTTTTTAGGAGAATGGTCCTACGTTGTGGTTAGCATGAACGGTGGAATTATGGAGTTTACATTAATCGCCTACATTAACAAGACTAAAAAAGGCGTAATATTTGATAGTTGCACCCCAATTAATGGCACATAAATAGAAGCATATGTGCTCAGTCTCACCGACTGGCCGTCACGCGAACAAAACACCTGAGTAGACTTAGACATGCCACCATGGGAAAAAGCCATGGCTGACTTTGCTAGAATAAGCGCATTGACCTTCTTTTTACTTAGTCACTGTTAAAGCTGTAGCCGCCCAGATAGTTTCATCTTTGTTGCATGCAACTAAGGGCAATGTTCCCACTGTTTGAGGCGCATTTGCTGATACTACAAGCTTACCGTTTGCGTCAGTAGTTCCTGCGGCAAAACATACAGATACGTTTTGATTTACAGTCCAGCCGTAGATACCTGTATTAGCTGGAAAACCAGTAAGAGTGGCAGTATATTGCCCGCCTGACTTGACCGAATTTGAACTTAACGAAATAGACGGTTTCGACGCAGCCGATTGAAATGGTACAACTATTGATATCGAGTATCCTACAGCTAACCCAATAACTAGAGCCAAAAGTGTGAAGCCGATTACTCCATTTCTATTCAAGAAGGTTCACCTCCTCCTCCAAAAATCAGAACAGCACCAAAAAGGGATTTCTTTTTCACAGGCCAGTCCCAACTAATCTTGATGTTGTTCGCTGTATTTAAAATCTATTATTATTAGATTTTGCTAGAAAGTAGCCCGAGAGTGTGTCTAAAAAAATATCACGCTTACTGCTTGAAGGATGCTTGCAACTACGAGAAGGAGAAAAATTGGTAACTGCTCGCGCCTTTCCACTTTGAAATCAGCTTCTATCGAGAAGCCTTTTATTTTTTTCTCATAATATTTTCTCCAATTAAAGAAAGGAGATGCTGCTAAAGTACCTGCGATTATGTCAAGAATTATTCCCGAAATTGCTAATAATTTAGCTATTTCCATTTTTTCTCAATCCATCTCTCTGTGGTTCGCGTTCATGATGGACTTTTTTCCGGCTGACATTTCCGTCTTTTTCCCCAACATTGTGACGCGCCTCTCAAACATGATTTATTAAAACTTCTCAATCTCTGCTTTATTTGTTTCCATTCTAACTGTGTTTCTTCTCCATGCAGATTTAAGACTTCTTGTATCTTCAGCCTTTTCTTCTTGCTCGCAGTTTGGACACAAGAACGAATCATCAATAGCGCTGTCATGGGTTCAAATCCATACTTAATTGAGCCAATCATCTCTTTCAAACATTTGTCAGAGATAAGTATTAATTTGGTCGGTCTTTTCTTTCGTTCAAGGTTTTTAAACTTGGATATTAGGCTTCAAGTCTTTGAGTATTATGGGAATAATGATAATAGTTTCCAGAGGAGCTTTCGCTTGTTGTCGTTGACTTCGGTAGAGCTAAGAGTTATCCCCAAAATTTTGTCTGCGTCTTACCTACACAATTGGGAAAAGGAAAAGTAGATAGTGCTTTCCTTCGTGTTTTCAAAGACAAAAGCTTGGAACAAGCGAAGGCTTTGCTGAAGGATGCTTTGAAGGGAGAGGATGATTCTGAGATAAAGGCTGAGATCGAGAGAAGGCTTTTGCTACTTGAGCCTAAAGTGGCAAATCAAATAAAGTGCAGTGGTTGCGGAAAACTCTTTCAGGCCAAACGGATAAGAAAGTTCAAGAACAATTTTTGTGAAGAATGCATGAAGAAAAAATTTGGGACTCAAGTTTAGCAAAGCAATGATCATTAAGCTTTTTTGGGTTTTATAGCTAGCTTTAAAGTAACGTCGATGTCATATTCCTTTTCTATTTTTTTAACTGAAACGTGCCATTCCTTGACCTCAACGTCCATGTCCTTGAAATGCGCCATAACTGATTCCCTGTACTGATTAATCATTTCGCCGATCTTCGAGATTCTTTCAGTAATATCCATGTTTTTTTCAGGCAATTTCCCACCTCCCAGACAGAGAGTACTTTGTAAGAACTAAATTTGAGATTATTTTTAGAAACAAGCGATGGTCCCCTAGTTGTTATTACTCGTGTCCTTTTGTTTCATGGTGCGTTGTATCTCTGTGTCTCTGCATCTCCGAGTGACTCTTGAAGGTTTTGCCGCAGTCTGGGCAAGGAATGTGGCTTGGCTGAATTCCACTGATCGGTGTCTCTTGAGATGACGGTGCTCCTAATGTGTGGGGTTGATGAAGCTTTTTTTTGCTCATGATTTACACCTAACACCTACAATCCTATTCAAGCTTTCTTAAACATATGTGAGTGGGGTGAGACAACAACAATTGTAACTTCACTTGGTTTAACATAAGAATCCAGGAAGTAATCCCAAAATGTGTTTTCTCTTTGCGCTGCGCGTCCGTGTTCCTAAATTAACTAAGACCCCCGCATCTTACTGGGAACAGCAATAAAACTCTGTAAATCCCTACAGTTTAGCCTGTTCTATTATGTAGAGCTAAATATTCCAAGCCCCAACTCAAGACCAAAGGAAAGGGATTCCTTGAGGCGCATACGGTTTGAAGAGACCTTCAAGAAAACTGGTTTATGCCTTGATTCTGGTTGCAGTTTTTCTAGTATCTTACGCTGCAGCTTTCTTTGTAATTTCACTTACGCCCTATGGACGCTATAGTGCTCGTGTGTATTCTACCCCTAAAACCGCTCCAACCGAGTGGGACAATTCTTCCTATTGGGGGGGTGAATGGGCATACCAACTAATTTACCTTGGACCAGAGACAGGCGCAACCAATGTTCCCCGTGATACATCTATAATGATTGACGGACCCAGACCCGTAGCCCCCGTTAACGTCAGTTTTAGTCCAGCATTGCCAATCGCCAAAGAAAGCTACGTGTTATCTTCAGGGTTTAGTCCTCCCTCTTCAGTTCAAACCGTTTATCCTGCTGGTCTTTTGCAGCCGAATACAACCTATAATGTTTCAGCAACGGTAGCTGGCACACCGTCATGGTGGACTTTTACTACCTCTTCCGGTCCTTCACAATTAACTTTTGTCTATCCATTAGCATCTTATGATACTTGGGTAGCACTCACAGTAGCAATTCTTGTAACAACAATAGTTTTCGTGTCACTGTTTATTGAAAAACGGAGGGCTATCGTCCTTCCATGAACGCAAGAACTCCACTTGTAAGCAGCAAAACAAAAGGCACTATTGCCATCAATCCAAGAGCGATTACGGATACCGCACTTGCGATCACCAATAAGATACCACCCTTGAATTTGCGCGTTTTGCCGCCAATTATCCCAATTATTCCAGCAAACAAGCCGACACTGCCATAAGTTAAACTTAGCGCAGTTTCAAATCTGGCAATATCTGGATGAAGTTGAGCAAAAGAATATGGACCATCCCTTACGTAAATCCCGAAACTTTTGAAGACATCGCTATAGGCAAATCCAAGATAGATATTGAACAAAGCAACTAAAATTGTTATGACCGCACCGACTAAAGCTAATGCAAATATTTTGTTCATTTTCCGTCACCTGAAAGAATTCTTGCAGATTCTGTCTTCATTGCCCTTTTCCTGCTAGTTTGACTTTGCTTAAAAGATTTTATTCTCTATGAGGCGGGGAACTCCGCACCTAACCTGGGAAAAGAATAGTGATGCTGAAAAGAAGGCTTACTTATTTTTTGACGCTGTTATATCATTGTTAGAGAGAGTTTGGATGTCTAAACAGGATTGGTCCGATTGGAAAAAATGGGCTGGAAGCCTATTAACTAATGGAATATTCATGGATGTATTTAACGATAACAAAGGGAGTATGATGAAGGGTTCTACAAGGAAATAGAAAGCATAAAACAAATGAAGAAGACTTGAAAGTCCGAGAGTGTGAAATTGAAGCTGACTAGGGTTTGGTGAAGCCAGGGGGAGTATTCTAACTCTCGCAAAGCGCGCCTCGAGCTTATTTTGCTTGTAAAAAAAGGAGGAAAGCTCACTCGACCGCATCATTTCTAGCCTTAAAAAACACAAAAATGAGTTATGCTTAGAAGTTATTTGGATTCGACTCTAAAGCGATTTGGGGCTCTATGGAATTTGAACCAGAATTATGGTGCGGTAACGACGGTGCCGATGTCACAAGGCCGATAACTGAGGCGCGGGTTCCAGAGGTTGCTGGAATGCAGTGAGTGCCAGGCGAAGCCGGTCGTGTTCTTTCAGTTCAAATTTGGTCAGGCCAAGAAGAGCAGGACGGAGTGCGTTGGTATCTGCGAGTCTCATTGGATCAAACTGTCGGACACTGTGATCGGTTGGGAAGGTTCTTAAGCATAAATTTGATTCCCGATTTAGTGAGGAGGACCGAAAGAATGACGGAGGCGTTTAGTTTCCGGAGTTTTTTGATGCCATTTTACGGCGCTAGCTTGTTCGGCACGGTTCTTGACGTGTCGACAACCAGGATCGCTTTGCTGCTGGGCGCCTCAGAGAAAAGTCTCCTGTCCCGTTATCTTTTCGCATCCATCGGGTTCAACGCCACCGCCGTCTTCAAACTTGTTTTCTTCGGTGCCTTCATAGTTTTTTCTGACAGCTCGCTGCGGTACCTGCTTAGGCGTTTCCAGAAGGAAAATGTTCCGTTCCTGTTGAAGCTGTTTGCGAAGGTTCTGTTTCTGGGTTGCTGGTTTGCCGTCTTCGTTTATGTTTCTTTTACGGTGGCGAATAACCTGGCGGTCCTGCAGCATATAGGATAGATTTGCGTCAAATTGCAAGTGGCGACTTAGCTGACGCAAGTAGAGCAGACATAGAATAACATCGTTTAACGGGTTGTGTCTTTATAAACGCGCTCTCTACGCGTGTGTTGAAAGCAAAAAGAGGGAAAAAAAAGTTGTTTATTGGCTTGGTTTGCTCCTTAGGGTTCGATAACGTATCCCGTCCAAGTTCCAGTGACTTGGTTCGGACCATAATACGACAGTATCAGGGGCATTCCTTCAAACGTGCCAAAGCCATGGGCAACAACGTACACTGAATCTGGGTTTCCTGTCTCCGTTACTGCGTTATAGTTATATTCTATAATCACTAACTGCCCTCTAAAGCCATCCCACGGATATGAGCCGACAGTCCACACCACGTTAAAGTGCAAAGTTAATGTGTCCGTAGACGGGACATACACACCACCGAAAGTGCTGACACTAAGCGTGTCGTATTCACGGCTTCCAATCCACATTGCGTTTGGGATTGAAAATCCCCAATCCCAGCTAATGAAGCCTCCATTGGAAAAGTACTTAATATTACCAGGGGTCACTGTAGGGGGTCCCGTTGCATAGACGCTCGCTGGAACGAATCTGATCGCCTTTACGTTGGACATCGTGCCAGACATTCCAACCAGCAAAATCATGACTGCCAATATTGAGAATATTTTAACTGTCTTCTTCACTTTTTTCACCTACCTTCTTATCCGTCAATCTCAATTGTGGTTTTGGAAGTGAAGGTGAGCCGCAGGTAGCGGCTAATTTTCGGATTAGTTAATCTGTTTTTACGAGAGGATAAATAGCGATTCAAATTACGCATGCAATTTTATTTGCATTAGTTGTTTTTGTTTGATTACAGTGAGTTTGATAGCCTCTGCCAGCGGCTTCTTCTCCCACTTCACTTGGCTTATTGTCTGTTTCTTAATTTAAACTTGCGAAAGCTGTTATCAGGTTATTCACTAGAGCATGTTGATTGCATGAAATCTTCAATTACAGCTTCATATAAGTTTGAAATGAGCTATTCGAGTAGTTTTGTCTTTTGCATGGGTGACAGAGACAGAGACAGACAGGGAGACAGACTGACAGTGGGCACGGGGGCGTGCGAGGGTGCGTGGGTGTAGGCGTTAGTGTGGGCACGAGAGAGAGAAAGATTGAATTTTAATCCACACTCAAATGATACGTGAATGTTGCTTGAGAAAACTATTACTTTTCTTCTTGCTTACAGCTCAATTTTACATGAATTAGGCGAAAAACGAAAAGTGTATTATTCAGGAGGAATTACTTTTCAGCTGAGAAACTTTAAACTAAATTTTATAAACAAGTAATTTTTGTGGATAAACCAGAGTTTGAACCTATCCCGGGCTACATTCTACTATAGTCAGGTCGACTTTCAAACTCTCGGGTAACCATTGGACCTACTAGCCCTTCTGGAGTTGAAGCCCAGCTTCAAAGAATTGTAAGGAACCGATATGACCGAACCGAAAATCCAGTTTCCCAAGCTCAAAGGGTCAAACCTTGAAGGAGCTAATGACTTACGGCATTCTTTTAAGTAATTCTTGGTCAGCTAACTATTAGAGGGAACACAATTGACTTCAGCTGGAGAATATCTGCAAAATATGAAAAGGAATACAAAAAACACGGATCCAACAAAGATTGTGCGTCCCAAAGTCATAAGTGAAAGACACTCACGTCCCACTCTCCTTTCCAACTTTATTCTTGGGAGTCAGGATGGTCTAGTAAACGTGTTGGGTATTCTCCTCGGGTTGACAGCGGCAACAACCGACGTCCGAATTTTCTTCGTGGCCGCTCTGGCCGCTCTCGGAGCCGAGTCCATATCGATGGGAGCTGTCGCCTTCACCTCCACTGCAGCTAGACGACGAGTCTATCTGAAAGAAGCCGAGAGAGAGCGTAAAGAGATGAAGGACGTGCCTGAAATTGAAAGAGAAGAGGTGAGAGGAATCTTTAGACGCTGGGGTTATGAAGGGGACGAACTTGATGATTTGACGGGGTTAATTGTTAAAAATCCGAAGGCTATGCTCGATTTAATGATGTCTTACGAACTTGATCTTGCCCCAGTTGGCAAGTCTGAAGCGCGTCGCAGTGCCTTGGTTGTCGGAGCTTCCACCATATTTGGCTCGTTCATCCCTTTGATACCCTATCTTTTCGTTGGAAAAAATATTCTCATTGGAACGGAAGCTTCAGTCATTTTCAGCGGAGCTGCCTTGTTATGCATCGGGATCTACGAAGCGAAAACCACGGTGGGCTCTCTATGGAGGAGCGGCTTGCAGATGGCGGCAATCGGGCTGACTGCAGGTCTAGCAGGATTCTTGATTGGTCACTTCATAGGTACCTTACCATTATAAACCCCGAAATTGGCAGTCAAAAATAATATCCAGAAGCTACGGAGCACGCTCTACGCGCTCACAGATTGGCAGCGCGCGCTTTTGATCTTCTTTGAGAGACATTGAAATATATCTATAAACTGTATATGCTATTGAGGTCTAGAATTTGCCATTACCATTAATCGAGCGTTCTGAGAAAGAAATTGAGCAGATGGTCAAGAAACAGATTGAGGCAAACAAAGCTGTGAAAGGCTATCATAAACTTGAAGTTCATATCACAGGAAAGAGAGTTTATGTGGAAGTTCATGTCTTACTTGACAACACTCTCACTTTTGAGGAGACCCATAGGATATCTACAAATATCGAGAGTGAAGTGAAAAACGTTGTTCCAAACGGAAGGGTCACTGTTCATACGGAACCAGTGGGTACTGGTCATGAGAACATCTGGGAACTTGTCAAGGAAATTGCAGACGGAACTCCTGGTTCCAGAGGGGTTCACAACATACATATTCAGGATATCGATGGCAAATTGGGCGTTGACTTACATCTTGAAGTAAGCGCTAATATGACTCTAAAGCAAGCCCATGATGTTTCAGATCAGATCGAGAAGAAGATAAAGGAAGCGAATCCTAACATTGCCGAGATTATAGTGCACATTGAAACTGCCACGGAGTTAGTCCTTAGAGAGCAAACAGGCGTTCAAACAGAACTCGAATCATACATCCAACATTTGGTAGCTGGCTTTTCTGAAATTAAGAGCGTTTCGGACATAAAAGTCCGAAGAGTCGGGGAAGTTCTTCACTTGGTTCTGTGCTGCAATTTTGATCCAAACATCGAGATAAGGAAAGCACACGAGATTTCAAGCAGACTCGAGAAGGAAATAAAGAAAGCCTACCCAAACATCACACGAATAGATGTCCACGAAGAACCAGCAATTTGCTAGGAATTCCCCTTTTTAGGAAACAAATTAAGCAAAACACCTATAAGCGATAGTAAACCTCCTTTGGAGAACAGCTCCGAGGCGGATTTAAATCAACGGCAGTTCGTAAAACCGTCGGTCCAAGAACTGAAAATTATTGGTCACCTAAGCCTGAAGAGGTTTATGAAAGTCTCGGTACTTCTGAAAAAGGATTATCTGAACAAGAAGCTCAGCGACGTTTGAAAGCCAATGGGCGTAATGAGCTTCCTAGGCAAGCTTTTAGTGTTGTCCCAATACTCGTACGTCAGTTTAAAAATCCTATATTTGCCATACTGATTGCAGCGGCAGTCGTTGCTGGTTTCTTCGCTCAACCTGACCAATCAATATCGATTATTTCAATGATCGTTTTAAGTGTAGTCTTGGGATTTTACAACGAATACAAGGCTGAGAAAATCGTTGATAGCCTTAGGAAAAGTGTATCATATAAAGCTCTTGTGACAAGAGACGGCAAGTCTTATGAAATTAACTCGGAACTTGTGGTTCCTGGAGACTTGGTTTCCGTAAGTGTTGGAGACATTGTTCCCGCGGACATGCGGATAATAAAGTCTAAAGACCTTCATTGTAACGAAGCTACCCTAACTGGGGAATCTTTTCCTGTTGAAAAAAATTCTGATAGTCTTGATATACAACAACCGACTCCGCAGCAATTAACGAATTACACGTTTTTGGGCACGGTTGTAGCGAACGGGACTGGCTTAGGAATTGTAGTTTCGACTGGAAAAAACACGGAATTTGGGTCAATTTCAAGAAGTCTTGCAAGGGCTCATCCAGAGACCGAGTTCCAAAAAGGAATTAAACAGTACGGAAATTTGCTTCTCTCATTAACAATTGTACTTGCGGTTAGCATATTCTCATTGAATGCGGTTCTAGGTCATCCATTAATTGATTCTCTTCTATTTGCGCTCGCAATTGCTATAGGCTTAGTTCCAGAGCTTATGCCTGCCATCGTAACAATCAGTCTATCGCAGGGAGCGAGAAAAATGGCTCAGTCAAAAGTCATAGTGAAACGGTTGGTTTCAATTGAAGACTTCGGCAACATGGACGTTCTATGCACAGACAAAACTGGAACGGTCACAGAAGGAAAAATCGGTCTGAAAGATTATTCTTCAATTGGCCAAGAAAAAGATCCTAGGGTGCTCACCTATTCTTTGCTTTGCAATTCTGCGGTGGTGGCTGAGAAGATATCGGGAAACCCTATGGATGTGGCCATCTGGGAGTATGCGAGGGCAAACGGGGTTGAAGGCAGCCTTAAACTCTATGAAAAGATTGACGAGATTCCTTTTGATTATCAAAGACGAATGATGTCGATTGTGGTCAGGAATGATGGCAAAACTATCTTCATAACCAAAGGTGCTCCAGAATCGGTTCTCTCTAAATGCAAATACGCGGAAATTAACGGAAGGAATGAGCCTATTGACACTGTTTTAAAATCCATGAATGAAAAGTTCGTAACACTTTCAGCGCTTGGGTATAGAGTTCTTGCACTTGCCTCCAGGAATGTAGAGCCTGAGGCTTTTTATTCAGTAGATGATGAAGTTGATCTGACGTTTCTTGGCTTCCTCACATTCACTGATCCTCCAAAGAAGGATGCTCATCAAGCGATTGAAAAAATGAAGGGAATGGGTGTTGAAGTCAAAATTCTCACTGGTGATAACGAGCTTGTCGCAAGAAAGATCTGCGATGACATCAAGGTTTCAGTGAAGAAAATAGTCTCAGGTTCAGAGCTAAGTCAAATGAGCTTTGACGAAATCAAGGTCGCGGTAGAAGAAGCTACGATTTTCGCCAGGATAACGCCAGACCAAAAACTCGACATCATCAAGGCTCTGAAGGCGAATAAGCACGTAGTGGGTTTCATGGGAGACGGAGTAAACGACGCGCCAGCTCTTTACGAAGCTGATGTAGGCATTTCCGTTGACACAGCGGTAGACGTCTCAAAGGACGCTGCTGACATCGTACTTTTGGAGAAGGATCTGCTTGTTCTCTCCGATGGCATTGGAGAAGGACGTAAGATATTCGGTAACACAACCAAGTACGTTTTGATGGGCACGAGTTCCAATTTTGGAAACATGTTCAGTGCAGCGGCAGCATCTCTTTTTCTTCCCTTCCTGCCCATGCTTCCAATGCAGATTCTGTTCATGAACTTGCTCTATGATACATCGAACATGACGCTGCCAACAGACAATGTTGATGAAGAATATACCAAATGGCCAAAGAAATGGGACATTGGTTTCGTAAGAAAATTCACTCTATTCTTTGGACCTTTCAGCTCGCTTTACGACTTTCTCACGTTTGGTATCATGCTCTTCATATTCGGCGCTTCACCAGCTCTTTTCCAAAGCGGCTGGTTTATAGAGTCATTTTGGACCGAAGTTCTTGTAATTTTCGTAATCAGAACTAGACGATTTCCGTTTTTCAAAAGTCGCCCTGGGAAGTGGCTGTCGGTGTTGGTCATCGCTCTTGTTGCCTTCGGGACCATAGTTCCTTTCACACCTCTAGGCGCCTTCCTAGGATTCGGTGCAGCAATTCCAATTGAGTTCTGGGGACTTTTGATATTGATGGTTTTGACTTACCTGCTGCTGGTAGATGCAGGGAAGGTATTCTTCTATAAAATTTGCAAGTTTTAAGGAGGACATGAAAATGCAATATAGTGAATTATTCAGTTGGTGGGTTTACAGCATCAGCTTTAGCATCGTTTTTCTCATACTGGTCAGCATCTATCTTTACGCGAATCGGTGTATGAAAGAAAAGAAAACAACTGTTTTTACCCACGCGAAGAACTTTCTCTTTGTCTGGGTTCTTATAGGTCTACTTTTCTTCTATATCTTTTCAATTAATATCGCTTCTGCTCTCGTTTTTGCCGCAGGCAACGTTGTGGTTGAAGTTATACTGTTAACATATCTTCTAAAGAGTGGAAAAAAGGAACCTGAGGAAACAGAGTATCGATAATGATAAGGGAGCGCGCTGCTGACTTAAGTTAAGCACACTGAGACTGACGGAGTGTTACTGCTCGAGTGAGTGACTGAGTGAGTGAGTGACCACATGCGCGGGCGTAGGCGTGGGCTTAGCCGTATACGTAGGCGTTTGGGTTTGGGTTGTCTGCTCATCAACAATTACTTTTTCGTTTCAATTCTTTATTTTAATGGTCAATGCTATTTCGACCCCTTTTGCAGATTTAAAATTTATCTTTATGAAAACTTTTCATCGCACATAGGGCGCTCTATTATTGACTTCTTTTGCAGATACATTAGCTTAATCCAACAAAGATAGCAGAAGTAGATTTGACATTTTGGACAGCACTTGAAACCTCCTCCAATCATCTTTCCACATGCGTTGCAAGGTCTTGCCCCCGATTCTTCGGGAAGAAGCGGGTGGTGCGGTCGCCGAGATTTGAACCCGGGTCGTCAGCGTGGCAGGCTGATGTCCTAGACCAAACTAGACTACGACCGCACATACATGCTTCAGGATGGACTAGGGTATTGGGGTGATGTTTAAGTCGCCCCGTATCCTGCTGCCTTCGGTGATAATCTCGGGTGATGTTAAATAGTTTTTCGGTCATAGCTAATCGTGTCCTATTAGCGTAGCTCCTGCCGTAATTAATTTCCTGTACATGCTGGCGCCATCTCGCGGATCCGTCCTGATGAATTCGTAGCCTTCGTTGGATAGCTTGATTTCGTCTTCGCGGTTGTTAACCCAGATGCTATTATATTTCTTGACGCCGCCGAAATAGATCTTTGCGAGTTGAGCATATTTGTAGATGTATTTTCCGCTTGTGTGCCCAAGTAAGACCATTACGTCGACTTCTCGACCTGTCTCCTGCATTTCAACTGTTGCTCGCCAGTAACGGAAAGTATAAAAGTGAATCTTGCTGAGCTCTTGAACTCCCGTATCGATGACTGCTCTTTTACGCATAATTCGGAATGTTTTTTCATAACGGTTCTACCGACTTTAGTTCATATGGTTTCATGAATCTCAGCTTAATTGTTATAACGCCTCATGCTTTAATCGTAAATTGTAGCGACTTTTTAAAATCGACAAAGTTTACTTACGAAATTAACAGTTCTCTCCGTGAAAACGAAACTCCTATTCCCTTGTTCGATGCAAGTATGTCATCAGCAGACGAAATTTTTATGGGTCCAGCGTGGGAGAATCCTCAAACGGAAGGCAACTGGTCGATTTTTCCCTCAGCGCAAGCACCATATTACCAATCATATATTGCCTTTGTTCAGCCCGGTGTGACTCAGGTCAATTTTAGCATTCCAATGTATGTAAACATGTATCTTAATCAGGCATTGTTCAATAATATGCTAGAATCAGGCTCAAAATACGGGATACAAGCCCAGTTAGCGACTTTTAGCATTACAACAATATGTAGATGCTTTTTCTGGTCCACTCAACACCTATATTTGGGTGAATACTACCCCTAGTGAAGTACCATAGTTTTTTGCTTGCGTTTTGTATTAAGGTACTGTGAAGTCTGCGTCTTATCTCTCCTTGACGAAGGGGAAGTACTATTAAGGCGAGAAAGAAGAGAGGTATAGTTATTCATGATTCCAGCATTAGTGCCTGCGATTTGTGTTTGAACTCCTTAAGAACCCAAAGAAAAATGGCCACAGATAGACACCAACAGACACGAACAGACTGACAGAACCAGTTTTAGGGATCATTTCACTTCGCTCCATCCGATAACAGTGTCCGACAGTTTGATCCAATGAGACTCGCAGATGCCAACGCATTCCGTCCTGCTCTTCTTGCCCTGACCAAATTTGAACTGGAAGAACACGACCGGCTTCGCCTGGCACTCACTGCATTCCAGGAACTTCTGGACCTGCGCCTCAGTTATCGGCCGAGTGACGTCAGCAACAAGTGTTTCAGCACCACAGGTCTCGGTAATAGTAGGACAAGCTTTCTCAATTGGAAAAGCGAGATTAACAAAGTAATGTCCTACTAAGCCCTCAACTACGTTGGATATTCGACTACTAAGCGCGCGCACTCTGTTCTGGTGCCGGCACAAAAATGACTAGCTCATTCTGAACAGACAACTTCGGTTTAGCTCTTGGTTTTGCTGTATCTCTTTTGGATCCTGTCCAGTAAAGGCACCAGCCAATACCCCAGAGAAAGACAGCTACCGGCATCAGCAGGAAAGATGCTACTCTGTTTCGTTTGAGCATATCTCATCTATCACATTCCAACTGGTATAAGCTTTCTTGAGAAATGCGTTTTGCTAAATTTGTCAATTCCTGTGCATTCAGTTTGAGAAACCTAAAGGTTAACATGTCCATGTTTTCAGAGGGAGCGCCCGCGCTTTTAAAACAGAAAACAGACACCGACCCTAACGCATATTTATCTTTGAACGCAATAGATTATTAAATCCAAGCTTTCTATCAGGTTCTGAGGTAACCAGTTTGCTCTACAGCGAGATTTTTGGCTTTCTCGGAGGCGAATAGAATGCCCAGCAAGGCGAAAAGGACTAGTAGCCAGGTCACTATTGTCGACTGCCTATCGATATTTACATCCGGTAGTTTCGCACTCTCCGTAAATGGCGTTCCCACTCTTGCCGTTGACGCTGAGTCAAAGGCGGTTAATCTTGAAGCGAAAGGGGTGAAAAAGAGTGGATTTAAGCTCTTGAATATTGTTAAAGAAAATGGGGCAGGAGTTATTGGAGTCCTGAAAACTTCAGAATCGACTGCAAAGAAGCTTTCAGAGACGGGTTGGAAGGTAACTGTTTATGATGGAAAAAATGTGGTTCTCTCTATGGGTAGTGGAGTTTCGAGGCTTACGGGTTATATTCATGTCAACCCGTTGAAGTTCAGAACAATATTGGAGATTGTT
>Ga0187874_10001315_pt1 | contig 23312 bp, 21 predicted proteins | sample June2016WEW_16_1_3_FD_132993 | JGI IMG/M metagenome (GOLD analysis project Ga0187874, IMG submission 132993) | Peatland microbial communities from SPRUCE experiment site at the Marcell Experimental Forest, Minnesota, USA - June2016WEW_16_150 | ecosystem: Environmental > Terrestrial > Soil >... | reverse complement strand
TGGCTCGTTATTGAACGACTCCCGCCATATGGACATGACCTCAACCCGATCGAGCAGGTCTGGGGAAACGTGAAAGGACAAGAGCTCGCGAACCTCTGCCCCGAGTCGATCGACGAGGCGGCCTGTACAGCCGACACCGGGCTCTCGCGCGTCGGCGGCGACGCCCAGCTCTGCTTCGCTTTCCTAAGGCACTGTGGCCTTTCTTTATGACCAGAGTGTCAGTGTATTAGCGAAAGATCTTTAGTGATGCGCCTACGGGCGCCTTCGCAGGACGACGATGGACATCAGGCGATTAGGCAGGGGTGTGTAGCGCTGGCGAGACCTCGAGGAGGTTTTGCTGTGCGCGCAGTTACATCGTCCGAACCAGGGCGGACATCCAAGCCGGCTCGTGGAGCCAGCCTGAATCGGGCCGCTCGGCGAGAGGCGACTCAGCAGAAGCTTGTAACGCCCCTTTGCCTCAGCGTTGAGGAATCGGCCGCCGCCATTGGTATCGGTCGCACTCGGATGTGGGACCTCGTGCGGTCCGGGCGCATCCCAGCAGTGCGGATCAACCACCGGGTGCTCATCCGTATGGATGATCTCGAGCGTTTCATCGACTCACTGGCTCCGATCGAGCCGAAAGTGCCGTGAGGGCGTCGAAGAGCGCCGCAGGGCGGAAGCCAGGAGATCGCTCCGCGTACGAGAAGGAGTCGGCGGCCACGCCAGCTTCTGCCAGTGAGGTCCACTATCGGTACTCGGACGCTAGCGGGTGCCTGCTTTACGAGGTGGTGCGTCGGCCGCCTAAGCGGTTTACCCAGCGGCGACCTGCCCCGGGTCAAGCAGGCGGATGGATCTACAACCTGGATGGCGTCGAACGCGTTCCCTATCGACTACCCGAACTCCTCCAGTTCGTGACCGAGCTCGAGCAACACCCGGAACGGATCGGAGCCGTTTTCGCCGTCGAGGGCGAGCGAGACGCCGACCGCCTACACGAGCTGGGCCTTGTGGCAACAACCAACGCTCAAGGAGCGAAGACGGTGTGGCCCCTCAAGTGGGCTGATTACTTCAAGGGATATGAAGTCGCTTACGTGCTCCCTGACAATGACGAGGCGGGGCATCGGCACGCGCAACAAGTCGCAAGTGTCCTCACCATGGCCGTGCGCGATGTTCGAGTGGTGGAGCTCCCTGGGCTCGAGCCTGGTGGCGACGTATCGGACTTCCTCGATGTCGCCGACCTCGACCGACTCTGGGCGCTCTGCGACGCTGCCCCGGCCTGGCAGCCGACTCGCCCTGAGCCTAACAAGTCCCCGCCGGCCGTCGAGTATCGCTTCGGACCAACAGGCATAGTGCGAATCTCGCGAGGCGGAGGGAGCAAGAACGAGACGCGGCTTTGCAACTTCCGTGCTGAGATCGTGACGGACGAGGAGGTCGACGACGGCGCAGAGGTTCGCAGGTACTTCGAGATAAAGGCGTCCCTGAACGGCACGTCGCCTCCCCCGTTCACTCTCGCCGCTGATCGGTTCGCCGACGTGGCTCGTTGGTCGACTGAGCATCTCGGTGCTCGCGCCGTCGTCTACCCAGGACAGAGCATTGCCGCGCACGTCAGGGTCGCGATCCAAGAGCTCTCTTCGGCGATCAGAAAACGGCGAATATTCGCCCATACGGGATGGCGACGGATCGACGGGCAGTGGGCCTACCTCCACGGCGGCGGGGCCATCGGCGCCGACGGAGCGGTCCAGGGCGTAGAGGTCCGTCTGCCTGAGGAGCTCGCCAGCTACCGACTGCCCGCGCCTCCTTCCGGGAAGGTCCTTCAGGAGGCCGTCCGGTCCTCGCTCACCTTGATCGAGCTCGCGCCGGCTCCGACCACTGTCGCAGTGTCTGGAGCCACTTATCGATCCGTCCTCGGGCCGGCCGACTTCTCGCTTGCCGTGATTGGGGCGACCGGTTTTGGAAAGTCCGAACTCGTCGCACGCGCCCAGCAGCACTTCGGTGCCGACTTCAACGCGAAGAACTTCCCTGGCAACTGGAGCTCGACTGCCAACGCCCTCGGGGAGCTGTCGTTCATCTTGAAGGACGCCCTCCAGGCAATCGACGACTTTGCCCCGGAGGGATCCCGGGCCGACATCGATCGCGCTCACGCCGCTGCGGCGCGAGTTCATCGTGCACAGGGCAACAGGGCTGGCCGCCAGCGAATGCATCCGGACATAACGATGCGGACCGAGCGACCACCACGCGGGCTGGTGATTTCGACAGGTGAACAGGCGCCTCGAGGAGCCTCCGTGCGTGCCCGGATGCTCATCACCGAGCTCACGGTTGGCGCCCTCCGCTTCGATTTGCTCACCGAGGCTCAACGCGCCGGAAGGCAGGGGGACTACGCAGCTGCGATGGCGGGTTTTCTGCGCTGGCTGGCTCCTCGCTACGAAAAGGAGCTCGCGGGTGCGCTCCTCGAGACCCAGACGGCCAACATGCGCGAGGAACTCGCGCTCTCCGGGAAGCTCCACAGAAGAACGCCTGATGCCGTGGCGAGCCTCGCTCTCGGCTGGCGCTACTTCCTGAGCTTCGCGCTCGAGGTCGGGGCCATCTCATGTGAGGACCACGATGCATGGTGGCGACTCGTCATCGCCGCTCTGGCGGATCTTGCTTCCGCGCAAAGTGGTCACCAGGCGGAGACCGACCCTGTCGTTCAGTTTTTGGAGTCGCTTCGTTCGGCGCTCATCTCAGGCGACGCGCACCTCACGGACTCCGAAGGTCGATGCCCGGACGCTCCAACACGCTGGGGATGGCGTTCGGAGGTGAAAGCTGGGCTCGGTGGCCTTGACGTCTCGGCTGCTGGCCACCAAGTCGGTTGGGTATCCGGTGAACATGTCTATCTGGACCCCGGGGCCGCTTTGGCAGTCGCCGCTCAACTTGCCTCGCGCTCAGGTGAGCCCTTCGCCTTTAACTCCACGATGCTGGGGAAGCGACTGAATGACGCCGGCGTGCTCGTGGAGCGCGAAAAGGACCGGCGCGTGCTAACCGTTCGCAAGAGCCTGAGCGGTGCTCGACGTCCTGTTTGGTCGCTGAAAGTCGAGGGTCTCTTCCCTGCGCACGAAAAGCTGCCCATGCTGCCCAATTCGTCCGCTGAGGACGTCCAGTGACCTTTCTGGGCAGCTACCCGCACGACAAATGGGCAGCTGACAGTCGTGGTTGGGCGGCGACGTGAGCCAGTTTGAGCAGCAGGTCGAGGCGGCCGCAAAGAGAAGCTCGTGGGCGTCTAGCAGCCAGTTTGTCGATCGTTAGGAGACACTGGGCAGCATGGGCAGCATTCTCGAGTAGTAGAGAGAGGAGCGAAGTTGTCCCCCGGCACATCCCAACGTCAGTTTGGGCAGCATCGTGGTTCACAAGCTGCCCGAACGCTGCCCGGAAACATAGAAAAGCTGCCCAAGGCCGCGTGCCGAATGGGAATGCGGCAACTGCGCGTGACCTCGGCGCTGTGGATCGCGGATCCGACTAGGACGTGTACGACGGTCTGCTCCAGCAGTGCGGCCCGGGCACTGGCCGCCGCCTCGTGTCCGGTCAGCCGTACACGTCTTGACAAGGACATTTAGCCAATGTCCGGTCGACCGGACGCAGAGTCCGGCTTGACGGACATAAATACCGGCCAGCGCGCTGGCCGAGGAGGTGCGCGTCACGGTGGATCAGAAACCCTGCCAGTGTCTCGACCGAGTGATCGAAGCCGCCGTTCGACGACGCGAGGCCGAGGATGCCAAGCGGCGCGCTGTAGCGGACCTCCACTGGGCCGTTGTCGAGGCAATCGATGCTGCCGGTTGCAGCCACTCACAGCGAGCCATTGCGCAGGCAGCCGGACTCAGTCTGGGAGCCGTTCACAACGCCCTCCTCAGGGTTTTGTCTGGCGAGGCGCCTCCGCCGGTAGAAGAGGAGTGAACCTCCCGGTCAAGACTCGACAGGAGTCGTCGACCGAGCAACAAGGGTCCAACATTGACCAAGCACTCGCTCGCGACGCAGCTTCAACCGCCGAGAATCGAGAAAAGGCATCGGCCGAGCCGAGGAGGCCCGAAGTTGTGCGTCCGATCAGGCGCCGGCAAGAGCCACCCTCCGAGGTCTTCGAGGAGGGTTTCAGCAAAACGAGACCGGATTGCCGCAACGGCCGGGCCGACCGGGTCCCGCCACGTGGTCATTAGCGTCGAGACCGTGCTGCGCCCACCGACGCTCAACGAGCAGTTCCTCTTCGATGTGCTCGCCGACGTATATCTCAAATACGGCGAGTGGCCGAGCTGGGCCTACGTCGAGGAGATGCTCGACCGGCGCGGGGTCGATCCCCTCCGCACCCTCTACGGTCTGCCCCATGAGCTTCCAGTTCACTACGGCTACGTGCACCCGGCCCGGCCCGGCGCGCCGGACGCGAACTACCGACTCGGATTGACCGTCGCCGGCCTCTCCTACGTCGACCAGGCGAAGCCGATCGTCGAGGGATACTTGAACTTCCTCGATCGCCTCGGCGAGGTCCGAGCCGCAGCGACACTTGAGCCCTTCGCGGAGACGCGCCCTGTCGTGTTGCGGGCGCAGCTGCTGGAGGGGCGGCTCGACTTCGGTGTGCACGGGCCGCTCGTTTTCCCGCTCTTCAGCCACGAGCCAGCAACGTGGCACAGCATCTTCTCGCCGATGACGGCGGAGTGGGAGAGCGTTGAGCTCGCGCCCGAGCTCCGGCGATTCGCCGGGGTGTCATCGGTCGAGGACTACTTCGACCGTATGAGCGCGTGGATCGGTGCGCCGGAGCCGGTGGCGCCGCGCACGGAGCACTCGCCGTTCACACTCGGAGCGGCGATCGACTACCTCGACTTGGTCTGGCAGCGCCGGTTTGACTCCTCGCTCGTAATTCCGCCCGGAGTCGAACGGTCGCAGCGGCTCTCGATGCCGGCGGGCGGACCGGAGGAAGCCGACTCGCGGCTCAGCGCCCTCGCCGAGCTCTTGAAAGGCCTGCGGGTGCCGGGTGTGCCTGGGCTCGACGGCCACCCTCTCCAGCGGCTTGCACCGTTCCTTGAAAGTGAGTTGCCTCCCGAGTCCCACGAGCGCGTTCGCGAGGCGGTCGCCGTGCTCGACGCGGCGCGCCAAGTCCGCACCGCTGCGCAACACACTGGGGCACGGGCCACCGTCGAGGACGCCTGCGCGCTCCTCGGTCTCCAGTACCCGGTAGTCGATTGGGCTGCCGGGTGGCAACAGGTTCAGATCGTCGTTGCGGACGCTTGCGCGGCGCTCTCGGACGAGCTACGCGCTGCGCCGAACGGCGAGTAACCCGCACGTTCGGTCGAGGCTGGTGCCAACGGACAGCGTCGACCCGTGGCTCCACGCCACGAAAGCTGAGCTGTCGGATGGTGACCTCGTTCTCCGCTCGTAAGGAGGCCAACCGATGTCGGATAACAGTGAGCAGGCCTTGAGGGCGGCACGCCATGTTCGGCCCTGGGGGACCCCTCAGCCAGCTATGGCCCGCGCGCTATGGGTCACCGATCCAAGCGCAGATCGCCGAATATTTCCGCCAGCTCTCGACTCCCGGAGTGCGACCTGGCCGACGTTCTGTCGCGACGCGATCCGCCTTATGCATAAGCTGACAACGGCGGGGTGCATGGGACTGTTTTCAAACCCGCTCGCGTCTGTCATATTGAACCCTCATATTGAACCCTGAAAAAGGGCCATCTACTAGGGAGAATCTATAGGCTTCCGTGTCCGATCGCTCGGATGAAACTCTTCCTCCGAGCAGCAGCAAAGGGTGGGCCTACGCGAGGCATCCGCACCAAGCGTTCCCGCTCGTGTCGATCGAGCATCGGCTCACGTTGCCGAAGCGCGTTGCCGAATCGGGCGCGACGAAGTGACGATTCGGCGCCGTCATTCTGTTCCTTTGCCAACGGCATGGGATAGGCATCAGGAATCGCGCCAGCCCAGTGCTGAGGAGGTCGACCCTCGGTCACCATCTGCCGGCAGCGATCCGATCGAGGAAGTCCTCGTGTGGCATGGGGCGGGCGTACAGGAAGCCCTGGGCCAGGTCGCAACCCAGTCTCCGTAGTGCGGCGGCCTGGGTTTCGGTTTCCACGCCTTCGGCGATGGTCTTGATGCCCAGACGCTTCGCCAGCCCGATCACGGCTGCGACCACCGTGTCGCTCTTCTCCAAGTCGCGGTCGAGCCCCTCGACGAAGACCCTGTCGATCTTCAGGTAGTCGACGGGAAGCCGCGTGAGGTAGGCCAGGGACGAGTAGCCGGTGCCGAAGTCGTCGATGGCGGTGAGGGCGCCAAGGCCCTTGATGACCTCAAGCAGCTCGGCTGTGCGCTCGACGTCTCTCATCAGGAGTGTCTCGGTGATTTCCAGGCACAGTCGGTTGGCCGGGAGACCTGAGCTCGTTAGGGCGTCGGTGATGTGCTCAAGAAGGTCCGGGTCGGTGAACTCACGCGCCGAGAGGTTCACCGACACCACAGCGGGACCGGCGGTCGCGGGCCACGTGGCCGCATCACGGCAGGCCGCTTCGCACACCCAGCGCCCAATCGCAAGGATGAGGTCGCTGTCTTCGGCGGCTGGGATGAACTGCATCGGGGGGATCAGGCCGCGCTCGGGGTGGAGCCAGCGCACAAGGGCTTCAGCGCCGACCGTCCGCTCGTCCTCAAGCCGTATCTCGGGCTGGTAGTGCAGCACCAGTTGGCCCTCTCGCAGCGCCGTCAACAACTCCGACCTCAGCTCGAGGCGGCTCTTGGCGGCGCCGCTTGTCGCCAGGTCGAACACCTCGAACCGCCCCCGGCCTCTCTCCTTTGCCTGCAAGATGGCCACGTTGACGTCTCGTAGGAGTCCCTCCGCGCGAACAGGCCGGTCGCCTGGATCGAGCGCAACTCCGACGCTCGCAGTGATGGACACGTCATGGTGGTCGGCCGTGAAAGGTTCGCCTATGGTTCGGACGACTCGATCGGAGAACTCGCGCGCGGCGTCCGCGGTGCATTGCTCGCACCAGATGGCGAACCGGTCGCCGCCCACTCTGGCGACAGTGTCCGTCGCCTGCGCCAGGTGCGACAGTCGCTGCCCCAGGCCGATGAGCACTTCGTCGCCGATCGAGTAGCCGAAGGCGTCGTTGACCGCCTGGAAGTGATCGACGTCAAGCAGGAGGATCGCTCTGCCTCCATGAGCACCTCGTCGGAGCCCTTGTCCGATCCGGTCAACGAGGAGGGCGCGATTGGCGAGACCCGTGAGCGGATCGTGGAGTGCCTGGTGGGCAAGCTGCTCGCGGTACTCCACGGCCTCGGTGACATCGCGGGCGTTGAAGACGATCCCGCCGACCTCGGGCACGTCGATCAGGTTGGTTGAGATGGCGTCGAGGTGCCGGACGCCTCCGTCTTTGTGCACGATCCGGTACGTCAGTTTGACGCGCGATCCCGGGCTGCGCACTAGCAGCTCGAGGAGGGCTTCGATGTCCTGTGCGTCGTCGGGGTGTGCGAACTCAGTGAATCGGCGCCCGACCACCTCCTGGGGGTCTCTCCCGCTGATCGCCGAGAGCGATGGGCTGATGTACCGAAGTGTGCCGTCCGCGTCGATCAACCCGATGAGGTCCGAACCGCGCTGCACCAACGCCCGGAAGCGCTGCTCGCTCGCCCTGACCTCGGCGTGGGCCTCCTCCAACTCCGTGACGTCCCGTCCGATCAGTGCCGCGCCGACAATGCTTCCCTCGTCGTCGCGCAGTGGCCAGGCCGACGCGGACATGATGAACGGCGTTCCGTCCTTACGGCGACGGTGAAGCAGCTGATGACGATGGATCTCGCCGGATGCGACTCGGCGCAGGCGCTCATCTTGGTCGTCAACCTTCTCCGCCGCATGCTCTGGGTCGAAGACCTGGCCGGTGATGAACGAGATTTGGTGGCCCACCACCTCGTCGGCCGAAATCCCATAGAGGCGTTCAGCCCCCGGGTTCCAGCTCGTGATCGATCCGGTGAGGTCGGTGGTCAACATGGCGTCATCGCTGGATTCGACCAGCGTCGCCAGGAGGCGATTTCGCTCTTGGGAGCGCACCTCGGCGGTGACGTCTCGCACCACGCCCAGCACCGAACGGGTCCCGTCAGGGTGTTCGTCGACCGCCGACCTCGTCTGCACCCAGATCACCCCGCCGTCGCTCCGCACCACACGACTCGTCAGCCAAAGATCGCCCCCCCACCGGTACACGGGTTCAGCGGTTGCCACACCAGAGGCGAGATCATCGGGATGATAAAAGCGTCGCCGGTACTCTTCAAGAGACAGCTCGATCTCGTCATCACCAGCACCGAACATCGTCGCCATCTCTCGCGACAGCAAAATTGTGCGGCTGCCGAGATCGATCCTGTAGGTGCCAAGACCAGCGATCTCCTGAGCCTGCTTCAGCAGCTCATTCTGCTCACGTAGGCGATCCCAGTCGAGGTCCTGGGCTGAAACAGAGACGCTCGGCAGCAGCGAGCCGCCTCGGCTCGCATTTCTATGAGCCGCGTTTCTGATCTTCACTTGGCCGCCTCTAGGGCTTGCCTATCCGACCACTCCACTGTACTTGTATTCGACCTCGTCGGCCGTCGACTGAACCGCGGGTTCTTTGCCCCCAAACGGCCCCTCGAGACCGCCCGGCGGGGTGACAGCCGGGGTGAAGCTTGGGGTGAATTCACCCATCGACCTGCCCTCTCTGTCCCGCGCGTTCGGGACGATCGCTTCTCGAAGGAGGGAACATAGCGACAGGGGCGGACGTATGGTGCGCGTGAGCAACATCGAGCAGTCGAGCGCGGCCAAAGAGCGGATGAGCATCCCCCACTGAGCCGGACACTCCAACTAGGAGGAGTGTCTTGGAAGAGCAGGGGAACGAGGACAGCCCGCGCCGACGCGGGCGAAGCCGTTATCCGAAGGAGTTCCGCAGAGACGCTGCCGCGCCCGTGATCGACCAGATCATCGAGCCGCCTGTCTGTGCGTCTGATATGTCCCATTATCGGGCGCGCACCCCCGGGGTACCGTCCGATAATGCGGGCCATGGGCGCTCGTAAGGAGGCGGACCGATGTCCGATAACAGCGCGCAGGCCTTGGGGCGGCGGCAGTCCCCACTTGAGACCCTGATGCGAGCAACCGAAGTCGCATTTGCCGAGATCGGCGTCGAAGTGGCTGTGAGCGAGGAGATGATCGCGCTCACAGCATCGGCAGACGGCGCCGCCGCCTGGGCCATCCTGTTGGTTGGCCCTGCGGCATTCCAAGCTCACTTCGCCAAGCTTTTCGCCGGCGATGCTTACGCCGCCGCGAAGAAGCTCGTGCAGCGCCTGCGGGAGAGCGGATCCGGCGATCTTCGGGTCAGCGACGGGACCGTCTATGCAGTGATCGAACCCGATCTACCGGACGGCGCCATATTGCGACTCGGTGAGCCGTTGCCTCCCGCTCCGTCTGGTGAACTGCGTTACGACCGGGTAAGGGGCGCATGGAGGGACTCGGAGGCGGACACTCCGCCGGAGGCATCGGTCGGCCCGGAGCGATTCCGCGAAGTCATGGCGCCTACGGTCGACGTCGTACGAGAGCTCACCTCTGCCCTGTTTGGCGTTGCTGATCGCCACGGCGACCAGCCGTGGGTACCCTCGGTCGCTGTAGCAGAAATCGCGGAAGAGGTTACGCGCCTCGGCAAGCTCACCAACTGGGACGGCCCGATCCGAGACAGCCACAGTCTCGGAGGGATTAGTCTTCTTGCCGCTTGCGACTACGTGCGGTGTTTCGGGGACGCGTTTGATGCGAGCCGAACGCCCGTATTCGGGCACCTCGTCCTGGCTCGCAGTGCTCTTCAGGCCTGCGTCATCTCGGCTTGGCTAAACGACCCGACCATCACTCCGGACGAACGGGCAGAGCGCGGCTTATGGGAGCAGCTGTATAGCGCGATGGAACTCGAGCGGCTCGACCTCGAGGATAATGCCGCGGAGCGAGTACAGCGATTGGAAGTCGTCGCTGCGGGCTTCGGTTGGACGGTGACGAAGAGCCGGGGCAAGCCGGCGATCGACGGAGTCACGCGGCCAGTGATCGCGACCGGAATCGATGAGCTCGTGCTGGGCGACGGCGTCTGGAGACTCGGCCGCGCTCAATGGAGCTATCTCTCTGCTGTCGACCACGTGACCTGGTGGGGACTGAGGCAGGCTATTTTGGACCCTCCGAGCGAGCCGGACGCATCGGGCCGGTCTTTGGCCGGGATCGGCACGAAGTCCTCATCTGTCTGCGCCCAAGCCATTTGCGTGTTGAAGGCTCTGAGGAAAGCCGGGGCAGTTCGGCTCGTGCTCATGGGGTGGACAGACAGGGAGTGGGAGGAAGCCTGTCGCCGCTCTGAGGCTCACGAGACGGTCTTGGTGAGAGCGTTCACGCCGCCGCAGCTATGAAGCTCTCCTCTACGCCAGGTCTACTGCCGAGCAGAGAAGTGATCGTGCTGGGCGCCGGCTTCTCGAAAGCGGTCGCGGCCGAACTCCCGATCACCGATGAGCTCGGTGCTGAGGCGACAAGGCTGGCTAAGGTGCCGCGGTCTCGGCTCCCACGTCGCGCATTCAACGGAGGCACGTTTGAGACATGGCTCTCTCGTCTCGCTGAGGACCAGCCCTACCTGTCAGCCGCAGAGAATCTGCACAATCGTGGCATCTTCTCGGACGTCACAGCCGCTCTCGTCGAGGTCCTTCGGACCAGAGAACAGTCGGTATTCGCAAGAGACGCTCCACCATGGCTCTTTGAGTTTCTTAGCGTCGCCCACCATCGAGGGGCAACGCTTATAACCCTCAACTACGACACAGTCGTCGAGGTCGCAGTCGCCAGCTACGGGCATTGGCTCGAGGCGCTTCGCCGACGAGTCACGCCTGATGACATCCTCGGAGACCTGCCACCACGCGGGTGGCCCGGCCAAGGCGCCGGTTTCGAGAGCGTTCGACGGCCAATCCAGATGATCGGCATGTTCTCGGGCGTCCAGCACCAGCCGGCGCCTCACGGCTCAACCTTTCGCCTCCTCAAACTCCACGGTTCCCTCGACTGGTACTGGTCCCCAGGCGACTCGAGTGGAGCGACGCTGCGGCGCACGACAGTGCAAAGTCGCTTCGGCGCGCCGCGAGATGACTGGGAACAACGTGACCGCGAAGCGCCGGGCCTCGAGCCATTCATCGTGCCACCGACCGCGACAAAGTCCGCGTACTACACCAACCCGATCACCCGCTGGGCATGGAGTCACGCAGCCCAGGCGATGCATGAAGCCGAGCGAATCTCACTGGTGGGCTACTCCTTCCCGCAAACCGATTTGGTCATGTCTGGGATGGTCGCTGATGCCGCTCGCTCAAGAAGAGTTGCATTTGAGATTGTCAACCAGGACCCGTTGCCACCGAAGGGTCATCTTCAGTAGCTGGGCAGGGTGCTTCTAAGAGTGATCCATGGCGACGACTGCGTCGCCAAGTTCGTCGGGACCTACCGAGACCGCGTCGCTGGCGAACTGGTCGCGGGCCTCAGGTCATGCTCGCTCGACTCAAGTGAGTCCCTTGTCGTCCTCAAGTGGATAGAGCGACGCGGCAACTTTTGGGAGCCTGACGAGCGATATGCACGCCTGACCTCTCAGTCGGCGACGCAGGGCGGGGATCTCTTGCTACAGCCGGTCTCGCGCAGAGAGCTTGTCGATCCGAGTAAGGCCCCATCGTTAGGCGAGATCCTCGCGAGACTGAACGGCGTCCGGCGACTCGTCGTCAAAAGGACGGACGGCACACTCACTCCGCTGGTAGCGATGTCTCTTCCGCGGGTCGAAGGCGATCACCCTGGAGCCTTCACATGGGCGCGATTCTGGCCGGCTAGCGCAGGTCCATTCGAAGAGGTTGCTACCTCTGAGTAGAAACTCGTCACGGCTCGCCGTTATGTGTATAGTGATGGGTATATGGCGACGAAACGGCCAGCCCGGATCATCCAGTGCGCGTATTGCGGCGAAGCCACGACCGTGCTCTCTGCTCGTGGCCCTGCGCCGATCTACTGTTCTCCTGCTCACCGACAAGCCCGCTACCGTCAGCGGATGCGCGAGGAAGGCCGCACGGCAGGATCACCGGCGCCAGCACCGAGTCTGCGAGACGAGCTCGAGACATTGCGAGGCGCACTGCGAGAGGCGAGCGAAGCGGCGAACTGGACGGCGGCGCGTCGGATCATCGCCAAAGAACTTGCATAAACGAGCGGAGGAGAGCTGCGATGACCAAGCGAAGAGGCACGGGCGAAGGCGGCATCCGCGTACGGGCGGACGGCCGATGGGAGGGCACGATCGATCTCGGCTACGTCGACGGCAAGCGGAGGCGCAAGTTCGTCTACGCACACACTCGCGCCGAAGCGGCTACAAAGCTACAACGCGCTCAACTAGCTCTCTTGCAGGGCCGGCCAGTGCTCGACGAAAGAGTCCGCGTCGGCGAGTTCCTCGAGCGGTGGCTTGCGGAGGTCGTGAAGCCCGGTCGAGCTCCGGAGACTTGGCGGGGCTATCGGTCCAACGTTCGCACCCACATCGTCCCCGCCCTTGGCCATCTCCGTCTTGCCCGACTGAGCGCCGCGGACGTGCAGGCGCTCGTGAATTCGAAGCGAGAGCAAGGCCTCAGCCCGCGCTCGGTCCAATACGTGCTAGCGGTCCTCCGAGCAGCCCTGTCGACGGCCGAACGATGGGGGCTCGTCGCTCGCAACGTCGCGAAGTTGGTCGAACCGGTCCAACTGCGTCGGGTGGAGGTTGTGCCGTTCACGCCCGAGGAGGCCAAACGCCTCCTGGCGGTAGCCCGAGGCGAACGGCTCGGCGCGCTCTACACGGTTGCCCTAGCCCTCGGACTGCGGCCAGGCGAAGCCCTGGGTCTGTCGTGGGCCGACGTTGATCTCGACATCGAGCATCCGCGTCTTCGCGTCCGACGCGCTCTCCGGCGCCAGGACGGCCAGCTCGTACTAAGCGAGACAAAGACGCCTCGCAGCCGGCGCGACATCCCGATCCCACCTGTTTGCTTGCGAGCTCTACGCGAGCATCGCCGTCGGCAGCTCAAAGAGCGGCTTGGAGTGGGGAGCGCGTGGAGCGACAGCGGCCTCGTCTTCACAACGCGAATCGGGACGCCGCTCGACCACCGCAACGTGGCACGGGACTTCGAGCGCCTGCAGGCCGTCGCCGGCGTGGATCGTCATCGGCTCTACGACTGCCGTCACACCGCCGCGACCCTCCTACTAGCGCAGGGCGTGTCGGCTCGAGTCGTGATGGAGGTGCTCGGCCATTCGACATACCGACTGACGATGGACACGTACGCCCATGTCATCCCGACGTTGCTTGAGGACGCTGCCGACGCCATGGAGCGGGCGCTCGGCGACGCACGGTAACAGCTGCGATCAGTCGCTTAGTGCCATGGGTGCCACTCGAGAAGGCCGATGATGGCGGCAATGACGGTTGCGCCTCCTGCTACCCAGAACATGATGCGACGCGACTTCGACTCCTGCGCCGCTGACGCCACAGATGCGATCCCGCCGGTATCGGCCACCGCGTTGGCGACTTCTACCCTGTTCCGGTCGCCGTTGATGACGATATTGACCGCTCTGTCCGCCAGATCCTTGTCTGGGAGGTCGCTGCCCTTGCCCAGGCCGGCCCGCATCTCCGCCACGAGCTCGACAAGATTGGTGTGCACTGTGTCGATCACACCCACGATCGCCGTAATAGCGACGCGCCGATAGACACGCTCGACTGTCCTGTAGCTGTCCCCGCCTGCCCGGATGTCCGAGTTCACCAGTACCGCGAGACTCGCACCACCAGGTATCCCGAGATCGACGCTCACAGCGCCGGCCCGACGTCGCTCTGCGACGAGGTCGGTTAGTTCGGCGATTGGCCCCCGAAGCGCAACCTCCTCTTTGATCAACTCTCGTGCGGGCTCCGGCAGGTTCGCCGGTGATATCTGTTGGCCAGTGACCCGGTGAGTCATTGTCCACCCGTCGATAGCGAGGATTGCTGGCACCGTGCGATAGCTCGGGAGTTCGTCGTCCGATCCATACCCCTTGAGTTCCTTCGTCGCCCAGTCACGGAGATCGGTGCTACCGGTTTGACCGCCAAGCGCTATGCACTTGCGAAGCAGCGTGGGCAGATCGGGCTGACCACTCACCGCCTCTTTCTCGATCTCGTCGAGGATCCTGGAGCTCAATTTCGTAGAATCCTCCTTCCGCGCAGCGACTGGTCAGCGACTGGGCTTGGCAGTCAACTTGGCGGTCAAAGCGACTGTTTGTCGCGCAAACGCTGAGTACGCACCCACGTTGAGCTGGACCTTTGCCGAGCCGGTGGTGGGACTCGAACCCACGACCTGACGATTACAAGTCGCCTGCGCTTCCTCTGCGCCACACCGGCCTCGTCGTGAGCTTCGCGCGGAGAGGCGTTGATGACCAGCCTAAGTTCAGTTTTGCGCCCCTCCGGCACCGGCTCCGGTTCCTGCTTCGTCAGGCGGCAGGATCCGGACGGTGCTGGCCTCGTCGGGTGGCAGGACGCGAGCGGTTCGAGTCCTGCCCGATGGCAGCACGCGGACGGTTCGGGCTTCGTCAGGCGAAAGGATCCGCACGGCACCGCTTTCGCCGACGAGCTCAGGGTGGGCAGCAGGTCCTGGACCGATCGGCCTTCGATGGTGTCCACCTCCGACGAGGAACCTGAGGGGCGATCGCGCGACCGACTGCACCAATGCCCTCAGCGACCCGATCGCAAAGGGATAGATCACAAGGCTGACGAGGGTCCCGATCAAGAGACCGCCAACTGCGTCTCCTGGGTAGGCAGTACCGGTGTAGACGACCGCCAGGGCGATGACGATAGCGACCAGCGTCGCGACGGCAGCCGTCAGCCGGGCTCGGCTCAGCCAGAGGCCCGCCGCGAAGGCGCCGGCGATGACGGCGTGCTCATTCGGGAAGCTGAAGCCGGTCGGTTTGGTGACCAGCACCGCTGCCTGCGGCATGGCGACGAAGGGTCGGCTACGTGCGACTAGGTGTACGACCGGGAGTGACACGGCGTAGGCAAGCGCGGTTCCGACGACGGCCCACCCAAGGCCCGCGATCTTGTCAAAGTCACTACCACCAAAGCCGACCAAGCGGGCGCGAAGCAGAGCGGCGAGGAACAGGATGGCGAGGATCAGGAGCACTGCTGGGCGTGCGAAGAACGCCATCACCCCGTGTGCCCACGCGGTTCGCGTGACGAAGCGGTTGACATCGATGTACCAACGTCTGTCCACTGCGAAGGCTCCCGGGCCCAACCTGAACGCACGCCCTGGTGGCGAGACGCCCAGGGTCCTAGGGTATCCACGAAACTCGCATTGCGGCGGCTGGCTCCGGTAAACTCCCGGCCGGGCTTCTATAGGGGGCCGCGTTCCGGTATCTCGAGAGTTCGGCTTGGCTTTCAGTTGCTACGGGTCGTGGTCAAGAAGTCCCCAAGCCACTACGCCGACTGGGCAGCGTAGCGACCCGCGATCTAAACAAGGAGAAGAAAGACCGATGAGGATCCTCGTACTGGGTGGCGACGGTTACCTTGGCTGGCCGACCGCACTGCACCTGTCCGCGCGAAGCCACGACGTCGGTGTTGTGGACAATTTCGCCCGGCGCTTGTACGACAGCGAGATGGGCGTCGACAGCCTGGTGCCCATCCGGCAGCTTCAGAGGCGGGTCACGACCTGGAGGGAAGTCTCCGGCTACACCGTGCAGCCGTTCATCGGTGACCTCACCGACAACGTGTTTGTCGAGCAGACCATCCGCGAGTTCGCCCCCGAGGCGATTGTCCACTTTGCTGAGCAGCGGTCCGCTCCATACTCGATGATCGACCGCAGGCACGCCGTGTACACCCAGGTGAACAACGTAGTAGGCACCTTGAACCTGCTCTACGCGATCGCCGAGATCGATCCCACGATCCATCTCGTCAAGCTCGGCACAATGGGCGAGTACGGGACGCCGAACATCGACATCGAAGAGGGATTCATCGAGATCACTCACAAGGGCCGTACCGACGTGCTCCCCTACCCGAAGCAGGCCGGCTCCTTCTACCACTTGTCGAAAGTCCACGACAGCCACAACATTCAGTTCGCCTGCCGCATCTGGGGCCTCCGGTCGACCGATCTCAACCAGGGGATCGTGTACGGCCAGGAGACTCCCGAGACGACGTTGCACCGTGACCTGCTGACCCGTTTCGACTACGACGGGGTGTTCGGGACTGTCCTGAACCGTTTTGCTGTTCAGGCAGCGGTTGGCTACCCGCTCACCGTTTACGGCAAGGGTGGCCAGACGCGCGGCATGCTGGACATCCGCGACACGCTCGCCTGTGTCGAACTTGCCTGTATCAACCCGCCGGAACTAGGTGAGTACAGAGTGTTCAATCAGTTCACCGAGTCCTTCTCGGTGCTCGAGCTTGCAGAGTGGACGGCGAAGCTGGCCGGAGACGGCGTCACGATCGACAGCCTTCCCGACCCACGCGTCGAGAAGGAAGAGCACTACTACAACGCCGTAGCGACCCAGCTTCCTGCTCTCGGCCTCAAGCCTCACTTCCTCGAAGATGCCACCATCGAGGTTCTCATAGAGACCGCCAAGCGGTACAAGGACCGTGTTGAATTCGATGCCATTCTGCCGATGGTGAACTGGAGGTCGACCAAGAGCCAAGTGAGCGTTGCCAAGGGTGCTGCCGGAGACTGATCCGCGGGGTCGACCGTTTCTTGAGGAGATCTGCGACAGCGTGACCACGGACACGGGCGGACTTCCGACTGTGCGCCGTCTGCTGAAGGTTTCGGATAACCGGCAGCACAAGGGCTAGCTTCTTCGGCGATGACTGCAGGTTGGCAACGGGGGACCTTTCCGTCCACGCGCCGGCCAACCAGACGTGTCGTGTTTGTGATCGTAGGCGTGATCGTGACCGCCATCGTGGTCGCCGAGGTCGCTGCCGACGTCGTGAACTCCGGGACTCGCGCGAGTCGTATCGCGGCTCAGACCTACGTCGCCGAGGTCATCCCGGTCATCGAAGAGTCGACGACGCTCGCCTCCACGATGCATCTCGTGCGCGACAGCACCGCCTCCTTGGACCGGACGGCCCTTGAGGAGGATCTCGGCAGCCTCGTCGCGGGAACAGCGGAGAACCTGGCACAACTGGGATCGCTGGGTGTTCCGGCGCCGACCCCCCTGTCCCAGCAGCTGCTCCGGGCAACGCTCGCGGTCCGAGCCTTCGCTGCACGGACGCTCACCGGGGCTGTCATCCTGGCAATCGGGCCGACGGCCTTTGCTGCGAGCTCCACCAGTTCGTCCGGCGGCGGTTCTGGCGGAGGGACCCTCCCGACTTCGGTCGTTCAGGCGCGTGCCAATGCCGCGAGGATCATCGTGGATGCGGGCAAAGCCCTGGCGATCAGTGACCGGGACTACCGCAGCTTCGTGTCTTCGCTTCCCCGCTCCAGTGGTCGGGACCGTCTCCCGGCCTCGAGATGGGTGACCCACCCGGTGTCATGGGACGAGGCGTCTGTGATGTCCTGGGTCTCGGAGCTGTCCAGCTCACCCGCGCTGCAGATCCACGAGGACCTGTCGATCATCGCGGTCACCGTACAGCCCCCCGTGGTGCGGATCACCGGGCTACCGACGACGACCTTCGCGACGACGACCTCCACGTCTACTTCGACGACACTCCCCTCCGCTCCGGGCACGTCGACCACGTCGACCTCGACTTCCACCTCGACGACGACATCGACGTCCACGACCCTGCAGCTCCCGCCGCTGAGCTCCACCTCCGTCCTTCCGCCGACCCATCAGGTCTCGGTCATCTTGGTGGTCGCAAACGCAGGAAACGTTCAGATTTCCCGCATCTGGGCAGCGGCGTCCGTCGTTCCCCACTCATCTGCCGGAGGGCATCTGAGCCCGGCCGCACCGGCTGCCTCAACGGCCGTTCGAATCGGTCGCCTTGCGCCGGGGGCGTCGGTCGAAGTCACCCTGCCACCGCTCGCCGTCGTCGCGGGCGACGCTTACGTGCTCTGGGCTTCCGTCGGCACGGGCAGCCTCCCGAGAGCGCCCGTCACGAGCCCCCCGAAGGCGGTTGGTCAGACCGATGAGGTGAAGATCAAGGTCGCATCGGGGTGACCGGTCCCCCCGGTCCGGTGTCGTGTCGCGGCGATTCGGGCTCCTCGACCCGCTGGCGCCAGGCGGCCTCGGCGCGGGCGGCAACCTCCCGGAGTGGCCGACCCGTTTGCCCGGCGACACGGGCTGCGTCGGCATGTTCGACCTTGACTCGACCTGGGCTGACCTTCACCCGTACGCGGTAACCGTCAACCTCTACTTCGACGAGCTCGCGCGGTGCCGCCCAGCGCTCGACGGTGTGTGCACGCACCCCGAGACTGCCTGTCTCTGCGGCCAGCCGATTGCGGAGATCGCCAACGAGCACCGGGTCACACAGCACGTTCAAGACGTGGCCTGGTCTGCCTTTCTTCATCAGCACCGGTATAACCCAGGCATCGAGCGCGCCGTCCTCGAGCAGCGCCGCGACGGTATGTGCGAGAGTCTCGCCGGTCACGTCATCGAGATTCGTCTCGAGCTGGACGAGTTGCTGACCCTGTCCCGGGGACGAGGCGCGGAGAGAGTCCGCCGGGAGACCGACGACGACCTGGGTGCAGTTCGGCAGGTCGTCCAGCTCTCGGGACCCGGCCCCGAAGCCTGTCGCCTCGATCGTCATCGCCGGCATCGGACCGAAAGTCGAGCCCCATGCGGCGAGCATGGCCGCACCCGTCGGGGTCGTCAGCTCGACGGCGACGTCTCGACCCTCCGTCGGGATGCCCTCAAGAAGCTCGACGACTGCCGGCGCGGGATTGGGCAACAGGCCATGGGCGCTTCGGACCATGCCGAGCCCGGTGGCAACCGGGCTCGCGGAAACAAAGCTCACCCCCAGCAGTTCGAGAGCCGAGGCAGTTCCGACGATGTCCACGATGGTGTCGTGGCCGCCGATCTCATGGAAGTGCACCTGTGATCGCGGGCGCCGATGCAGGCGACCCTCGACAGCAGCGAGAAGGGAGAAAGCTGCGACGGCACGTTCGCGCACGCGTTCGGGCATCCGAGCCTCCTCGAGGATGCCCATCACATGCGGGAACGTCCTGACGACGGCGTCATCACGAACCTTGACGACCGCTCGTGTGGCGGCAATGCCGTTGCGCAGCACGGGTTCGAACCCGAGCGACCATCCGTCAATCGGGAGCCGATCGAGCATGTGCCCCAGCTCCACGGGATCGGCTCCGGCATCGACCAGGCTGCCCAATGCCATGTCCCCCGCTATACCCGAGAAGCAGTGAAACCAAGCGACGCGCCCACCACCGCTCCCGGTCGCCGCGACGCCCTGGCTCGGCTCTCCGGCGCGTTTGTCGCCTCTGCCGGTCACCGGAGCAACCTCGCCGCCGCACATGCCGCACCGAAACCGTTGTCGATCCCTACGACCGTAATCCCGGCGGCGCAGGAAGCGTGCATGGCGAGCAGTGCCGTCACTCCCTCCAGGGAGGCGCCGTAACCGACGCTCGTCGGGACTGCGATCACCGGCGCCGGTGTTAGGCCGGCAACGAGGCTCGGCAGAGCTCCTTCCATTCCGGCCACGACGATGACGACATCAGCGGTTGTCACGTCTTCGATCGACGCCAGCAGGCGATGCACCCCCGCCACCCCACAATCGCCAAGCAACCCGGGATGGAAGCCGAACCCACGAAGGACCGCAGTGCACTCCTCGGCCACCGGCAAGTCTCCTGTCCCGGCCGTGCAGACGAGCACGCTCCCGGGCCGATCCGGTTGACGACGCCAGACGACTGTGGACAGGCGTCCAACTTCCGGTTCCGAGGGCGTCCGGTGGCCGTCCGGCGAAGCTTGGAGCGATGCGGCGACCTGCTCCTCGTTAGCCCGAGTCAGAAGAACCGGGCCACCGCTACCGACTGCGAGGAGCTCGGCGACGATTGCCGCGCACTGCGCCGGAGTCTTGCCTGGTCCGTAGACGGCTTCAGGCAGTCCCTGGCGGAGGGATCGGTGATGATCCACCTTGGCAAAGCCCAGCTCCGTGAAGGGCAGTTTCCTCAGCCTCCTCACGGCGTCGTCCGGCGAACACGCTCCCGATCGCAGGTCGTCGATCAGTTGCCGGATTTCGAGCTCGTCCATGGGTATTACTATCCTGCCCTCATGTACAAACCGGTGCAGGCTTGGAAGCGGATCGCGTTTCTCGGACCAGAGGGCACCTTCAGCGAGGAAGCCCTGCTGTCGATCTCTTCCCTCGCCTACGCCGAGCCGGTCGCGATGTCTACGATCGCCGACGCACTCGATGCTGCGAACCGGCGCGAGGTCGATGCCGCCTTCGTTCCGATCGAGAACTCGATCGACGGCACGGTCAGCGCCACCCTCGATCACCTCGTATTCGAATCGGAGCTCTTTATTCAGATGGAGCACGTGCTGGACATCCATCTGGATCTTCTTGCACCCGGAGGCACTGATCTTGCCGACGTCCGCCGAGTCGTCTCGATCCCTGTCGCGCTCGCCCAATGCCGTCGGTTCCTGCACCAGCACCTGAACGGCGCGGAGCTCGTGCACGCGACCTCGACAGCCGAGGCGGCCCGGCTCGTCGGTGAAGCCGAGCCGGACGGGACTGCCGCGATCGCCCCCGCGATAGCGGGACGCCTTTATGGCCTCGAGACAGTAGTACGGCGGGTGGAGGACCATCCGGGCAATCAGACCCGTTTCGTGCTCGTGGCGCGGGGGATGTTGTCACCACCCACGGGCCATGACCGCACGAGCCTGGTTTGTTTCCAACAGGCCGACCGTCCAGGCAACCTGCACCAGATCCTCGGCCAGTTTGCTGCCCGGAACCTCAATCTCACCAAGATCGAGTCGCGCCCGACCAAGCTCGGCCTCGGCGACTACTGCTTTGTCATCGAGCTCGAAGGTCACCTGAACGACGAGGTCGTCGGCGACTGCTTGAAGCAGCTGCACAGCGAGCTCGCCTCCGTGAAGTTCCTGGGCTCCTATCCGGCCTTCGGGGAGCGCGGGCCCGAGCGACGCGAGCAGCGCGCCGCTGCGCGTGCGGAAGCCGATACCTGGCTGAGAACCCTCAGGTCGCGCGTGCGGCCCGAGGAGGACTAGTCGTCGATCCCCTCTCGAGGTTCCCTCTTCGATCCCCGGACTACTTACCCTGCTTGCCCGAGCGTGGAGACTGGTGCGGGCCCTTCCGAGCGCAGGGACCCGTTGCTGACCTAGCCGCGGCGAACGGTGCAAGAGTGACGGCCGGTGGCGGTCTCCAAACGCCCGTGGCTTGCTCGGTATCCTGGGCAGGCTGAGACGCCGTTAGCGGTCATCGGGATGGAGTTGGCACCGAACGGAACGGCGTAGCAGGGAGGGATGGCAGAGCGGACGAATGCGACGGTCTTGAAAATCTCCTCCCGGCGTCCGTCGCGTTAGCTGGGATCGGCTGCAAGCCTCCTGAGATGCGGGTTTCGTCCACCGAGTCAGCCCCAGTCGGCTCCTGTGATCCTGGGTTTGTGGGATGGATTATGGGATGGCGGGACTGTCCGGAGGCGGGCTGTCGCTTCGGGCGAAGTCGATGAGCGGCTGATAGTTGCCGCGCTCGGCCTCCACGATCGCCGCGATGTACGCCGCGTGAGCTGGCCCTTGGTTGTCCAGGCTGACCGCTTCGCCGCCCCACGGCAGGAGGAGCAATCCGATCGAGTGGCGATACAGGCCCGCGACCAGGCGGGTGCAGCGGCCGTTGCCGTTCGCGAATGGGTGTACGTGCACGAGCCGGAAGTGGATCCGAACTGACAGCTCGTCGGTCTCACAGATGGCGTTCTCGTGCCAGTAGCGGGCGTCGTCGAGCGCCTGCCTGGTCTGTGTCGGGATCCGGGCCGGGTCGACCCCGACATTGGTTTCGCGTTGTCGCTGTTTCCTGCCCACGTCCACACCTCTCCGAACATCCTCCGGTGCAGCTGGAAGAGAAAGGTGAAGTCGATTACTCCCAGAGGACCTTGGAGGCGCGCGTACCGCAGTGTCCACGGGAGGGCCTTAGCGATGTTCTGGCGCTCGTAGCGATTGAGGTCGCTCCGGGTCGTCATGTCCAGTGGTATGGCGCCCGTCAGGTCCTCGTCGGAGAGGGGCGTGGCGCCGATCGGGTAGGGACCGAAGGCTGACCCCGTCAACCGGCTCACTCCGGTCGCCACAGCGTGTTACGGGCGATGACGCCTTCGGCGTACTCGGTCAGTTGTTCCGCGCGTGCATCCGCGTCGACCTCTTGGGCCTCGAGGGCACTGGTAGTGCCGACGTACCTGAGGCGGTCTGACGCTGCCTCTGTCGCCTGGCGGCGAACGATGTCGTCGATGGTGGTCTCGGGGATGAGGGCATAGACGAGCCCGCATCCGAGGGCCGCTCCCGCTTCCTCCAACTTCGCCAGCGATATCGTGCCGGCAGCTTCGCTGTGTTCGAGCTTGTCGACGGCCGCCTGAGACCCTCTCGGAAGGAGGCGGACGACCCGCGTTACAACCGCAGCCGTGCTGCTACTTGAAGCCTCGGACGGTAGGCATGAGGGCGGCTACGGCCGGATACGTCCACGCAGAGGTCCACAGATATGTCCACACCGAGGTCCTCTGGCCATCTTGCCTGGGCTATATCTGCAGGTCACAGCATGTGTAGCCTTTCTGTGGACGTATCGAACTTTCAATCGTCGCAGTCACGAGGCCGGACGAGCAGGGCACCGAAGCGTGCGACGCAGGCGAGCCCCCACCAGTGTGAGGCCCTCAGCTCTCGCGATCGCGGGGAGGTCAGTCAAGGCAGCCCGCAGGGCAGTCCACCAGGACCGGGCGAAGCGAGGCCCTCGACGGACCGGTCACAGTCGTCCGAGATGATTGGAGCAGGAAGCCCGCCAGGGCTTCCTGGGTGCGTCTCCTTGGTGACGCCGTTGGCGGTCCCGGAGGACGTAAGGCCGCGCTCGCACCCGTGGTGCAACTGCGTGTGTCTCCGTGCATCAACGCGTCGTCAAGACCGATTATCCTCACTCGCTGATGATCGACATAGTTGCGGGTTGAGGATTCCCAGAGAAGCACGGCGCGCGTCGGTCCAATGAACTAGCGGAGTCCGACCGCGGAGATCATTCCCATGCTAGGCCCAAGGTGCTCGGGAAGATATCCGTGTGGCGCGGAGTGCCGCCGTAGCGAGGGCGTCATTGGGTGCGTCGCTCTGTTCCAACACAAGTAGCTGACCCGCCTTGCCCGAGCACCGGGGCAGGCAGCCGGGTACTCTTCTGTCAGCGAGGAGGACCAAACATGAAGAAGACCCTCATCACCATCATCAGCGCTATGTGCATCGTTGCTATCTCGGCAAC
>Ga0187874_10001308_pt1 | contig 23403 bp, 22 predicted proteins | sample June2016WEW_16_1_3_FD_132993 | JGI IMG/M metagenome (GOLD analysis project Ga0187874, IMG submission 132993) | Peatland microbial communities from SPRUCE experiment site at the Marcell Experimental Forest, Minnesota, USA - June2016WEW_16_150 | ecosystem: Environmental > Terrestrial > Soil >... | reverse complement strand
CCGGGACCAGCAGCGCATCTATAACCTGGAAGTGAAATTCCGGATAAAAACCGGAGAGATCCGGACCTGCCTGTTTTCATCCAGTATTATCCCGATGGGAGGAAAACCCTACGTTCTCTCAAGCGTTGAGGATATCACCGAACGCAAAAAAGTCGAAGAGGCGCTCCGGGAGAGCGAGGAGAAATTCCGGATGGTCGTCGAGAATACCCTTGACGGTATCCTGATTGTTGCCTTGACCGGCGAGATTCTCTTTGGTAACCGGGCGCTGGCGAATATTTTCGATGCGGGGGGCGAATCTCATCGGTCTGGTATGACAAACGTCATGGAGTATATTGCTCCTGAATCACGATCCCAGGTTCTCCACGACTTCAGCCAGGTTGCACAGGGGATCGATAGTTATCCCATGAATTACCGGGCCATCACTGCCACCGGCCGGCGGATCTGGGTTGAGAGCATCGGGAAGCGAATCCAGTTCCAGAATTCTCCTGCCATCCTCATCTCGATGAAGGATATCACCGACCGGAAACGCATGGAGGATGCGATCCTGCGGGCAAACAAGCAGCTCAACCTTCTTTCAAGCATCACCCGCCATGACATCAACAACCAGCTTCAGGTACTGAACGGGTTTGCCGAACTGTTACGCATAAAAATGCCCGATCCCTCGGTTGAAAACTATTTCTCCCGTCTCATGGAGGCAAGCAGCCAGATCACCGCCATGATCCGGTTCACCAAAGAATACGAGAAGATCGGTGTCCATGCTGCAGTCTGGCAGGATCTTCAGGCTCTCGTGAATAGTGTGGGAAAGAATGCCACGCTCGGACAGGTCACGCTCAAAAACGACCTTCCTGCCAACCTTGAAGTGTTCGCCGATCCGCTGATTGCCAAGGTCTTTTTCAACCTGATAGATAATGCTCTGCGGCATGGGGGCAGGATCACGACAATCCGGTTCTCTTTTGAGGCACGCAACGAAGTTGGGCTCATTGTATGTGAAGACGATGGCAATGGTGTAGTCACTGAGGAGAAAGAGCGGATATTCGATCGGGGGTTTGGGAAGAACACCGGGCTTGGTTTAGCCCTTGCCCGGGAGATTCTCGACATTACCGGTATCACGATCAAAGAGACCGGAGAGCCGGGCAGGGGGGCGCGGTTCGAGGTGGTGGTGCCAAAGGAAGCGTGCCGGTTTGCCAAGCCGATGAAGGAGTAATTGACGGGAGCATTTTCACACCACAAGGACGTTCATGTACAAAACCTGCTTTCCGGCATGAACGAAGAGATTATTTGACGAGTCCACTTTCCCTCTCACAGGTAGGACGCATGGGGTCTTGATGCGTATTCATCTCAATAAAATCATAGAAGACCGCCAACCTTCATCCCCTCAAGGCAGATCAAAAAGACCTGGACTGGTAAGCGTTACGCACGGGTCATTCCTGCGGACATGCGGCAGGAGGTTCTGTGGAGTCATGTGCTTGGTGGTTCTTTTTCAGGTCACAGAAACACACCCAGAATATGACAAAAAATATCCCGAATTTGATCGTGTAAAAAATGAACGACAACGAAGGAAGGGAGCGGTCAAAAACCGTATATAATAAGTGGGGATCGACACCGAAGGTTAATGGTGCATAGACAATATTGAAAAGCACCGGTGTTTCAAGATAGACGATGACCTGTGCGAGATAGAACAAGAGGATCCGCCGGGGGGACTGCATCAGGATCAGGGCAAGAAACGGCGTGAGCCAGATGAGGTAGTTTGGGCTGAAAACCTTGTTTGTGAGGACAAAGAAAAAGAGACTCATAAAAATAAGGTACACCAGCGTGAGCGGCTCTTTGTCCAGGTACCGGAAGTACCACCAGAGCAGGGCGAGTTCCCCGATGACAAGGATCGGAAGGGACCACGCATCAAACGGGCTGACGTGAAAGACAAATGAGGATACCGTATCCAGATAATAGATCAGGCTGTGGATCTCAGGTGCCCGGGAAAAATGGGTCTGGTATGTGTTGAGGAAACCGGACGAATTCAGGATGAGGAACGGCGCAATAACCACAACGGCAAAAAGAACAGATATGCCCACTGATTTTTTGAGGGAGCCTGAATCCTGCCCTTTTTTATAGGCATAGACCAGGTAATACGGGAAGCAGCAGGCCGGGAACCATTTCGTGAGCGTCGCTGCCGTCGCGGAGAGATACGATGCGACCGTTTTTCGGGAGAGAAACAGCCAGAGCGAGAAGACCATCAAAAACGTCGGGACCGCGTCAAACTCTATCGGGACAAAATATGCGGCGGCAATGGCGGTCACATACAGCAGGCCGGAGAGAAATGCCCTCTCTCTCCCGAAAAACCTGCATGCGAGGGAATAGACACAGATCAGGGTCGCGGTGTCGACCAGGACCATGAGCGCCGAAAACGAGTAGAAGTAATCGACTGGGTTTTGCATGCCGAGGACCGGGATCACCGCAAGAAACACCGGCACAAAAAAGAGCTGGGGGTAGGGGACGTAATAGTTCACGTACGGGAATATCCCGAGGAACGGGGTGGTTGCATACCAGTGATACAGGGTGAGGTCGCCCGTAATGACTGTAAAGGAGATATTGGGCACCATGCCGGCAAAAAAAACAACCGCTTTTACCAGAACCGAAAGAATGACAAGGCTGATGATGTCCTGGGTGTGCAGGATCTTCCCGAAACGAGAACGGAAGGTGTCGGTTTCCTGTACCTCTTTGCGGGACGCGACCGGCATCACGGGTTGCTGGAGATCTTCAGCATCAAAATCCGTACGGTATCCCCAGATGCCCAGGACAAGGATCGCAGGAATCCCGATTGGGATGCACCACCCGGCGGCACCATGCAGGAATACGCCGTACTGGATAATATCTGCGACAAGAAACCCCAGACCCGCGACAATCGTGAAACCGGCGGCTGCTTTTGTATATACCACCTTCAGGGAGTAGAGTGCAACAATATTGAGGATCAGGGCCACTATGAGAAGTATGACGGCACTTCCCGAGATGAGGACTGCTGCAGCACTGCTCCCGGAAATTCCGCTCTTTTGGGCAACAGAACAGAGGTCCGTGGTAAATGAGAGAAGCTGGTCACCGGCGAGTGTCTGCTGGTACCGGACAAGGCCCCACTGTATCCCGCACCGGATCCAGTCCCCGATACCGTAAATATTAACGGGCACAAGGAGTGCAAGCGACGTCAGAATGAGAAGGAAATTCCTGTTCTTTGTCATTGAAGGATATCAAAACAATTCTCGTGGATCGGTATTCAAAGTGTTGGAGGAGATCCCTAATCAGCCGCTCCCGCTCTTCACTTTGGGGAGTTAGATTGTGAGTATTCTGGGGAAGTAGGTGAATGATACCTGATGTGTTCCCGGATCCAGATATACCGCACGGAATACATCATGATAGCGTAAAATTTCCAATGTATTGGAATTATCCCGCGCCGTCCATCCCGGATAATAGATCTCACTAAGTACGAGATACCGGGGATTTAACGTCGTTACATTCACAACAATTGAATTGGGCGAATAGCGAACGATCTGCGCCGGCTGCACCAGAAGGGGGGTGTCATTGCCAAACTCTGAGACGGGGATAAGATACGCACGGGGATAGGTAACGTTGAGTCGGTAGACCAGGACCGAGTCATTATCATACACGCACTCAAGACCCGAGACACCGATGTTACTATCGTAGTGCCTTTTGGTAATGATATAACGGACATTCAGGAATCGCAAAATGTCAAAATTTTTAATCGTTGCACCCTGGTTCCATGATTCTGGTCCGGCATTATAAAGATCCGGTTGCGACTGAACAAAAAATGTCCGATACTCTTTCAGCCAGGTCGGGGCGTAGCCACTGATCAGGAAAAGGTTATTCCTGTAGGCAATATTCTGATTCAGGAGACCCGTTTCATCATAAATCCGGAAATAGGGATCCGTCTCATTTTTGATCACAGAAACAAAATCCGGGTTTTTGAACACTTCAGAAGGGGGTTTTGTATCGATGAAACGCATACCAAAAGAAAAGAGATCCAGTATGAGAATACAGATCACCACGATTTTAAGGACATTTATATGCGATTTGGCCGGGGTGTCGCTTTTCAGGAATACAGGCCCGATGCAGAATACCGCAACAAATGCCACCCACCCCAAAAAGGCAGGCATGAGATACATGATATCGAATAAACGAGTTAATAACGAAACTAAAAGTATAAGCCCGGATGCTGCCGCAATGCACGCACATACGGGATAAAGAACGGATTTGCCGAAAACGGATCCAAACGTATGTTTCACGGAAATACGACTGTTAAAAATAACATCAATGCCGAATCCTGCAATAACCGCCAATGAAAATGTGAATGCAAATAACATACGAGCCGGAACCCGGAACATGGAGAAACCGGGAATTAGATCATAAAATATCCGGTATAACGGAAAATATGCCCCGAATGAAAATAACAGGGAAAAAAGCGCAAGGAACAAGAATAAAAATACGTATCGTGTCCGATGAAAAATAAGCGCCAATGCCACCAAGAATAACGGAAGAATACCGAGATAGATGCCGAATTCCCAATAACTCACCGGGGGACTTACGAAGTTATGAGTTATGGGTCCCAGCGGATTACCCAAGGCATCCGGAATAATAAGGGTTTCCAGAGCAGAGGCTGGCAACGACAGCGTTGTTGAGAACTGATAATCCACACCGACATCCCGGTTTGAAAATTGCGAATATTCCCACGTTGGCAGAATCTGGATTGCAGAGACTGCAGCACAGAGGAATAGGGATAAGAACGCGACAATCGCGAGATGCTTTATTTTGTCCTTAAAGGTGGGTATCGTAGTGAAAAAAAATGTACGGGCGATGAGATACACAAAACAAACAAACATACCATACAATGCGATCTGGACCATGCCGCTAAGCACCATCAACGCCATTGCAATCCCGGCCCCCAGCCCGTTGAGGATGCGGTTGTGCGTAAAAGAGCGTTCATAAAACAATAAGATCAGCGGGAACCACACAAGCGCATCCAGAATAGAAAGATGACCTGCGTAGACCCGCAATACGACCGTTGCGCTGAACATGAATGTTATAGCAGAAAAGAGAGCAGCATATTTACTCAGCGTAAGCGTTCGGGCAAACAGAAACGTAAATGCGCCAATCAGAAAAACATCAAAAATAAACCACCAGCCAAAGAGCAAATCGGAATTAAAGAAAAGGGACAACCAGACAAAGGGATAGAACATCTGGGTTTGGGGATCACCAATAAACGGCGTACCGGAAAACACATAGGGATTCCACAGGGGAATGCCAGTACCGTTCCGGATACTGGTAGCAAAAAAAGATCTCCAGAAAGAACCCAGTGCAGTTACATCATTGCCAACCACATTTCCCGGCGGGTAGATCATCTGGTCATAGTGGACAACAACGGGATAAAAGAAAATGCACGTTAAAAGAAATAGAAAAATGAGTTCTTTATGTTGTACTACTATCCGGGCAATCCGGTCAACGGGGGAATTCATCATATTCGCCTCGATCGGCAGCGCTTATTACCGCTGGCTTTAATCAGGTAAACCGGGATGGTTATGTATTACATCCGGTGTATGGTAAAAATAAACCTTCCATTCTTGAAAAAGGGGTGAGGGGCTCACCCGTTCAGGAACTTTGACGAGTCTTGCCTGTCGATTGGGCGCTATTGGGTTTTTTAGGCTCTCCTCTCCCCCCTCACAAAAACGAAAACGTCTCCGGCACCAGCGTCTGGAGGTCGACCATCACGGCCTGCGCCGGTGTCGGGTTCACGTTCATCTGCTTCTGGAACGCGGTCTGCGACTGCCAGGTGCCGGCGTTGATGCCGAGCACCCCCCGGTACTGGGTGAGCCCCGTGATATGGACGTGACCGGTGTGGAGGATCTCCGGCAGCGGGTCGATGATCAGCCGGTCGGATTTTCCTGCGGCAATGGGTGTGCGCCTGCCGTACGCGGGAGCGAGGTGGCGGCGCTGGAGCATCTCCTCCATCATCTTTCCGCTCTGCTCGTAGGATGCCCCCGGGATGAGGCCGATCATGTCATCGATCGACCGCCCATGATACATCAGCACCCGCACGCCCTGCAGGTTTACGAGCGCCGGGTTCTCGACAAGCATGCAGTTCTCGGGGAACTTTTTCGTGAACTGCGCCGGGATCACCGGCTGGGGCTCGGCGCCCCGGACCACGTCGTGGTTGCCCGGCGCGACGATGATCCTGATCCGGTGCGGGATCGCACTGATCAGGTCGCCGAACGCGTCGTACTGCTCGTAAATGTTCTTGATGTTCAGTTCCTGCTCCTGCCCCGGGAAGACCCCGATCCCGTCCACGAGGTCACCGGCGATCAGGAGGTAGGTGGCATCAGACTCCGCGATCCAGTCGACAAACCGGTTCCAGGCATCAAGGAGGAAGGTATTGCTCCCCACATGGACGTCGGAGATGAAGACCGCCTTGCCCGGCTGCTCGCTTAAAAACGGCTTGTTATCGATCCTGATATCGGGACGAAACATCTGCTCGGCAAAGAAGAGCCTGCCATCGTTGGAGAGCTTGCCCTTGACCCCGATCACCTCGTCCATGATCAGGCGCTCGGCGTCGGCAAAGACCGGCCGGTCTTTCCGGAAGAGCACCGAAAGGTTTGCCGTGGTGTCCTCCAGCTCGGCGATCCGGTGGCCGTTCGTGGTGGTCTTGACCTCGGCCACCATCCCGATCACGGTGCACTCTTCCTGCCGGTACCGGGGTGAGCGGGTGAGCCCCTCGATCGGTATCGCTCCGCATCGTGCCCGGATCATCCCGCCGAGCCGGCTGTACCGGTCCCGGAAATAGTGAAGGTAGTCCGCGGTGCCGTTGACGCTCCCCGATGTTCCGGGGCCACCCGAGACGATCTCCACGGACGGGTCGGTCAGAAAGCGCATCCCGTCCCGGGTGGCGTTCATGCCCGGAATGTGCTTTGCCGAGACCACCACGGTATCGTCCGGGATGCCGGCGATGATGCGGTCGATCAGCTCCGGGTTATCCTGCTCCTGGATGTACCGCACGACATCGGGGTGCACCTGGAGCCGGGTATCGAGGAACCGGAGGGTGATCTGCTGCGCATCAAGCATATGATAGTATAGAGCTGTACCGGGAAAATAATCATATCATTCTGCACGTGCATCTCCCGGGACAGGGTCGTAAGGAATCCTTGATATCATCGTCCGTCAAACCCTGTTCACTTTACGGGCAATCCCGAAGGATACCCCCAAATACCATGCTTGATACCTTCCAGACATTTATCCTGGCATTTGCCCTCGGCCTGACCGGCGCCCTCGCGCCTGGCCCCACGCTCGTCGCCACCATCAACGCCTCGATAGGTGGCGGCTGGACGATGGGCCCCAGGGTGACGCTTGGTCACATGCTCTCCGAGCTCGTGATCGTTATCCTGATCGTGGCCGGCCTCGCGACCGTTGCCCTGCGGTATACGACTGCGGTTGCGGTCATCGGGGGAACGGCGCTGGTAATCTTCGGGCTCCTCACGATCGGAGGGAGCCGGGGAGTCTCGCTTGCGGGCAGCGGCAGCGGGGGGGCAGCCGTCACGGCAAACCCGTACTTTGCCGGTTTTTTTACGAGCGTGGCGAACCCGTATTTCTGGATCTGGTGGCTGACGGTCGGGAGCGCAATGGTGATCGCCGGGCTTGCAGGTGGGATATTTCTTGCCTGTGTTTTCATGGCAGGGCACTGGTGTGCGGATCTCGGGTGGTTCACCCTCGTCTCGACAGGCATCTCGCGGGGAAAGAGCATCCTCTCCGACACCGCGTACCAGCGGATCATGATGGCGTGCGGTCTCTTCCTCGTCGTCTTCGGGGTCTATTACCTCGTGCGGATCGTTTTTCCCACGGGATAGGGCGACGCCCGGGAAGGGGTGCGCTATATTAACAAAAAACGCCAATAAAGAGCGCTAAGGAATGGCAGAAAAAGAGCAGTCGCGGGATATCCGCACGATGATCCAGGCGTTCCGGACAAGCGATCACTGGGCGGTCTCCCTTGCCCGCGACGTTCTCTGGGTGATGGTGGTTGTCGGGTGCATCGCGCTTGCCCTCTACCTGATCTGCGGGACATGGCCCGCGGTCGTCACTGTAGAATCGTCAAGCATGGAACCCCACATGAACATCGGCGACCTTGTCGTGGTGGTCCAGCAGGACCGGTTCGGGCCCGTCCAGACATGGGAGGAGGCACAATCGACCGGCTACCAGAAGTTCGGCGATTACGGCGACGTGATCATCTACCGCCCCAACGGCCAGACCGATTTCTGGGCTTCGATCGGCCTGCTCCCGCTCTCCAGCCAGCACCCGATCATCCACCGGGCCATGACCTGGGTCGATGCCGGGCAACCGGAGCCGTCGTATCTCAATCCCTATGGCGGCAAGGAAACCCCCACCGAATATATCCCGCTTGCGACCAGCAACACGACCGTGTTCGGGTACTACCTCCTGTATCCTGTCGGCGTTATGCCCCCGACGAACGTCACCGCAGATTCCAAGGGCATGGGATTCAGTACGACAGAGAACAAGTACTTCCTTTCCGAACAGTACGTGGTTGCCAACCAGGGCTACGTGCGGTATTCCGACCCGGTCACCCACGGCGGTTACATCACCAAGGGCGACAATAACCCGGTGAGCGACGAAGGGTACCTCACGGTTGGCAATATCCAGACGATCGAACCCGTGGAAAAGGGATGGGTGGTGGGAAAAGCCCTCTTCACGATTCCCCTTGTAGGCCTGCTCCCTCTCCATATCTGGTGGGTGATCGTTGTCGTTATCGTGGCTATGGTTGTCTGGGACTGGTATGCAAAACGAAAGGAAGCGCCCTCCGGCAAAAAGGCCAGCAAATCAAAGAATCCACAGAAGAGTTCCCGGCAGAAGAAATAGTCCAATATTTTGGTCGTAACGACAATGACATCCGCACTTACCACGCTCCTGCGTGACGTACAGGCCGGCCACCGGCTTACTCCTGAAGAGGGCGAACTCCTCATGAAGACGACCGGCCGCGACGTGTTCCGCGTCATTGCGGCTGCCGACGAAGTACGGGAAAATTTTGTCGGCGATACCGTCACCTATGTCAGGAACCAGAACCTGCACGTGACCAATATCTGCAAGAACCTCTGCGGGTTCTGCGGCTTCGGGAAGAAGGCGACCGATCCCGGGGCCTACTGCCTCGACCGCGACACGATACAGGCCGGTGTGCGGCTGGCGCAGGAACGCCGTGTCACTGAGATCTGTTTTCTCTCCGGAGTCAACCCCGCGTTTAACCTCGACAATTACACGGGGCTGCTCACTACGGTGCACGAGGTAGCCCCGCGAGTCCATATCCACGCATTCAGCCCGGATGAAGTGGCCCATGCGGCGAAGAGGAGCCATTGTTCGACCGCGGACGTGCTCGTCGCCCTCAAAAACGCCGGCCTCGGATCGCTCCAGGGAACCGCTGCGGAAATTCTGATCGAGTCCGTGCGGAAAGTGATCTGCCCGAGGAAAGTCTCCGGAGCTGAATGGATGAGGATTATCAAAGAGGCGCACGCGATGGGGATCCGCACCTCCGCCACCATCATGTACGGTTCGTACGAGTCAGCCCGCGACCAGGTGGACCATATGGCGATCGTGCGGGCCATCCAGGATGAGACCCACGGATTTACCGAGTTCATCCCGATGTCCTATATCCACACCAACACCCCGCTCTATACGCAGGGGATCGCCCGGGCCGGTGCAACGGGCAGGGAAGACCTCTTAATGATCGCCGTTTCCCGACTTTTTCTTGACAATTTCAGGAACGTGCAGGTCTCGTGGGGCAAGCTCGGGCTCAAGATGACGCAGCTTGCGCTCCTGTGCGGGGGAAATGACCTTGCCGGCACGATGTTCACCGACGAAGTCTCCGTGGAGGCAGGTGCGGGAGATGCGAGTTACCTCGACCCGGCGGTCATGGAGCGGATGACTGCCGACCTCGGCCGGACCCTCAGAGAGAGGACGACGCTGTACGAGCTGGTGTGAGCTGCTGACACGGCAGGCACCTGTTTTAAAAACGATTTTTTGCTTTTTTTTAAGAAGGCAGGCCCCGGTCAGAGCCGTTCCAGCGCCTGTTTCCCGGTCATGCCGTTCGTGATCCCGCGCCCCATCGCCCCCCGGTTGGCCTCCTTGACGATGCCGGTGAGGATATCATTGGTATTTACAATGGACGGCCCGATCGCCGGGCGGACTTTTGCCGCGGGGTAGCTGAACGAGTCCAGTGCCGCCACATCGAAGGCTCCGCACCCGACCAGCCCGATATCGGTAATAATGACCACAAGGTTTGCCGGTCCCAGCGGGATGACGTACCCGTCGGCAACCTTATGCGACAGATGAACGGTGACCTTTTCCATAATGCTCTACGATGCACATTGGCGTCGTAGTATTATAATGATGACGGGGGCGCATGGCCGGGCGATAGGTTTACGTTTAGTATGACACAGTGTGACACACAGGACGGGTAGTGCCGGTATGGACAGTCACCTTTCAACGATACTCTCCGATGCAGCAGGAGGACACCGGATCAGCGAAGCGGATGCATTGTGCCTTTTTACGACACGCGATCGTGACGTCTGGAAGATTGCCGCTGCGGCCGATGAAAAGCGAGAAAAGGTTGTCGGCAACGCGATCACCTATGTCCGCAACCAGAACATCAGCGTGACCAACCTCTGCGTCAATGCCTGCGGGTTCTGTGGGTTCTCGAAGAAGCCGGGTGAGGTGGGGATCTATTTCCACGACAAGCTGGCCATTGAGGAGAAGGCCCGGCTCGCGAAGTCCCGCGGGGTGTCCGAGATCTGTACGGTCAGCGGCCTGCACCCGGCATTTACCGCACAGTCCTACTTCGACATCTACCGCTGGATCAGCGAGGCGGCGCCGGGGGTGCACCTGCACGCGAGTAACCCCATGGAAGTCGCGTATGCGGCACGGCAGAGCCGCATGACCACAAAGGAAGTGCTCTCGCAGATGAGGGCGGCCGGACTTAACTCGATGTGCGGGACAGCGGCAGAGATCCTCGTCCAGCCGGTCCGGGAGAAGATCTGCCCGCAGAAGATCTCTGCCGATGAATGGGTGCGTATCATCCGGGAGGCCCACCACCTTGGCATCCCCACAACGGCCACGATCATGTACGGCCACTGCGAGAGCGATCATGACCGGGTGCGGCACCTCGCGATCCTCCGGCAGATCCAGGACGAGACCCTCGGTTTTACAGAGTTTGTCCCGCTCTCGTTCATCCACATGAACACCCCGATCTTCCGGAACGGGCAGGCCCGGGCAGGAGCGACCGGCCGCGAGGATATCCTGATGGTCGCCGTCGCCCGGCTCTTTTTGGACAATTTCAAAAATATCCAGGTCTCGTGGGTGAAAGAAGGGATCAAGATGGCGCAGCTGGGCCTTCTTGCCGGGGCAAACGACTTCGGCGGTACCGTATATGAGGAGAGCATCTCCAAGGGGGCCGGGGCGACCAACACGGACTACCTCGACCCGGCCGAGATGCAGCGGGTGGCAGAAGACCTCGGGCGGACGCTGTGCCGGCGCACGACGCTCTATAAGCGGGCCTGACAGGGTCTGTTTGTGTGAAGATCTCCCTTGACGGGATGACCGGGAAACAATGCGGGCACTGGTGACGAGCACTTCCTAGTCGTGGTTGGGCAGGAGCAGCCTGACGATCTTATCCCCGGTCTTTTTTGCATGCGCCACGGCTTTTGCATCGTTCATGATATCCCCCACATCAACCCCCGTGCCGGTGACCGCCCCAAGGGATGCAAACTCGTGGGCGCTGAGGAATCCTTCAATCGTTTTTACCGTCCGTTCTGCGCCTTTCGATGCATTAACCGCGACCGCGATACCCTTTTTCCCGGAGAGCTTGCGGTCATGATAGAGGGAGTACGTGCGGTCGATGAAGTTCTTGAGCTGGCCGTTAACATCATAGTAATACGTGGGCGAGCCGATCACGAGTACGTCGCAGTCCAGCACCTTCTGTGCGACACCCCCCCAGTCGTCACCCTCGATCACGCACCATTTCTTCTCCTTGCATTTCAGGCAGCCCAGGCACGGGAGGATCTTCTTCCCGGCAAGGGAGACAAATTCCGTTTTGATCCCCGCCTCCTTGCACTGCCCGAGAACCACCCTGATGAGCTGGGCGGTGTTCCCGTCCTTTCGCATGCTGCCCGACAACCCGAGAACTTTCATAGGTTACCCTTTGCTTTGGTGGTAATGATAGTTTTGATCCCGGGAGTAAGCCCGAGGCCGGCAAACGCCGCAACGATCTCGGCCTGCGGCTCCCTGCTCCAGTACAGGAGGTGAGACGGGCAGTTGCAGTCGCTGCACCCGAACTTCTCCACCCCGGGGCCGCCCCGGGCAAGGGCTGCCGCGAGCTGGCATTCAAGACGTTCCTGTGTCTGGGCATACACGGCATACGCGACACGGAAGCGGGGGTCGGTCAGCAGGTAGTCCACGTGCCACGTCGGCCGCCGGTCCCTGTGTGTCGCGAGGTAAAGGTGGCGTTCGAGCCGCAGCAGGCCGCCGGGCCCGAGCGCAGACCCTGTGTAGCAATGCCAGCCGGCCACAAAGGGGAGGGATCCAAGCGCCCCGATCCTCACTGTGCAGGCAGGATTTTTAAAAACGAGGCAGTAAATCCCCTTATCCATACCCACCCTTCATGAGCTGCCGTGCCGCAGCGATGTGCCGTTTTCCGCCACAGTCCACTGGTTCCCCGTGTCCCGGGTAGAGCCCTTCCACGTCGAGCGGCGCGAGCCGGTCAAGGGACGCTGCAAGTGCCTGCCGGCTCCCCCCGGGGAAATCGTAGCGGCCGAACGCCCCGTCGGTAAATACAGTATCCCCGCTGATGAGTGCCTTGTCCGGCTCTGAATAGAGGCAGATACTCCCCGGCGTATGACCCGGCGTGTGGATAATCATGAGGTCCCCGATCCTGTCCCCATCCGCAAGCACGATATCCGGCACGATGCCGGGCGATCGGGCGCCAAAGTGCATTGAGAGGCTTTTGCCGTCATCGATGAGCCCCCCGGCATCGTCACGATGGATCGCGATCTTCGCTGTGCACATGTGGGCGATCTCTTTTACATGAGCCGTATGGTCGAAGTGGCAGTGGGTCAGAATAATTGTGTCGATATCATCCTTGAACGGATGAATGGCCATCGGAAAAAGGCCGGCATCCACAAGGACCGTGCCAAAAATGTACGAGTTCGCGAACGCCCCCTGTTCGGGGATCCACCTGACCTGCATGCACAATAATAAAGCATACCAACAGATGTTTGTTATGGATATGCTTGTCCGCAGGTGCTCTTCCTGTGTTCCCGATCACATAGCGGAGGCTGCCCGGGCGGAGGGCATGGCTCCGGAAAAAATGGCCCGGCTGGTGGCTGGCGGGCAGATCGTGATCCCGGCAAACCCGGAGCGCCGGCACCGGCTCTGTGCCATCGGGGAGGGGTGCACGGTCAAGGTGAACGTGAACATCGGAACATCAGGTTCCCGGTGCGATTTCGCGCTTGAGGAAAAGAAGGCGCAGGCGGCACTCGATAACGGGGCCGATGCGATCATGGACCTCTCGACCGGCGGCGATCTTGTGGCGATACGGAAAAAGATGCTTGCTCTCGACACCACGGTGGGCACGGTGCCGGTTTACGAGGCGGTCCGCCGGGCAGGGAACGCGGCGGACGTGGATGCCGACCTGCTCTTTAAGGTCATCCGGGAGCACTGCGAGCAGGGCGTGGATTTTTTAACCCTCCACTGCGGGGTGAACCGTCAGGCGCTCGATGCCCTCAAACTCGACCCGCGCCTGATGGGGGTCGTGAGCCGGGGGGGGACGTTTCACTGTGCGATGATGATGCTCAGGGACGAGGAGAACCCGCTCTATTCGGAGTTCGACTACCTCTTAGAGATCCTCGCGGAGCACGATGTCACGATCAGTCTCGGGGACGGGATGCGGCCCGGTTGCCTGCAGGATGCGGGAAAACTCGCAAAGTCGGTGGAGTACGTGACGCTCGGGACGCTCGCGAAGCGTGCTCTTGCCCGGGGTGTCCAGCGGATGATCGAGGGGCCGGGGCACATGCCGCTAGACCAGGTGGGTTACAACGTGAGGATGATCAAGGAGATCACCGATCACGCCCCTCTCTACCTGCTTGGCCCCATCGTGACCGATATTGCGCCGGGCTACGACCACGTTGTCGCGGCCATCGGGGGAGCGGAGGCCTGCCGGAACGGCGCCGACTTCCTCTGCATGGTCTCACCCAGCGAGCACCTCGCCCTGCCGGATGTAGAGGATATCATCGAAGGGACCCGGGTCGCAAAGATCGCGGCGCACGTGGGAGACACTGTGAGGCGCCACGAGGGATACCGGATGGAGCGCGAGGTGCAGATGGCCGAGGCCCGGCACCTGCTCGACTGGGATGCACAGTTCAAACTGGCGATGTACGGCGACCATGCAAAAGCGATCCATATCCGGGACGGGGACACGGACACCTGCTCAATGTGCGGGGATCTCTGTGCGATCAAGATGGTCCGGGAACTGTTTGAGGGGAAAGAGGAAAAGCAAAAAGGTTCGAGACGCTCCTGATTTCCTGCACCCGATTTTCACATTTTTGGCTTTTGTAGAGATTATTCAATTCCCATTGTCACGCTCTTGGGGGGCTTCGCCCCCCGCCGCTGGGGCATCCCCCTGTTGCGATGATGACGTATTACCTGTACGCAGAAGTGTAGAAATTTTCTTTACAGGTAATCCCAAGGCATCACACTGCGCCCCGTCACCCTCGGGGGACTGGTGGCGCAAGAGGGGGGCATAGTCTCTTAAAAAAAAGATTTAAACAAATCACCATTTTTACTTTAATACCGATACTGTACGAAAATACACAGAATCGTGCATTATAAGGACACACAAGCATGAAAAAAGACCGGGCCGCGAAGTAGAGATCTCGCTGATTCATCTCTGCCCGGTCACGATCCCGGCAACCTGCGCCATGGTGACCGGCATGGTCCGGGAAAACGGTACCGATTTTGTGATCATCAGGAACTTCACAACGGCCGTCCCGGCGATAGTCACCTCAATGCCGCCTTTCGTGACAAACGTTGCGAGCGCCCCGACAAGAGCCGTGTTGTGCGATGTGACCGGAACCCTGAGCACGGTTGCGGTGCTGGCGGCGATCTTCGCGCCCCCGGTGTTTCCCGTCGCGATCTGCTGGCTTGTGCCATCTTTCTGGTACAAAACGGCAAACGGGCACTCCTTCAGGGTCGCGCCCACCGGGTTGGGGTTTTCCACCCGGATCGCCACTTCAAGATCGAGGGTCGATAGGGAAACGTTCGCAAGTGAAACCCCCTCAAGGGTCACGACCGGGTCCTGCAGGATCGGCATGGTACCAGCGTAGGGCTGAAGGGGAGATAATCCTGCCCGGGGATGAGTTCCGTACCTTACTTCTTTCCCAGTTTCAGGATCCGGATCGCAAGGTGCGCTGCGTTGTCGCCGTTGTCGACGCCCACGCACGCGACCGGCACACCCTTTGGCATCTGGACAATCGAAAGTATTGCGTCAAGGCCGTTTAAGGTCCCGCTGACCGGCACACCGATCACGGGCCTGTCGGTCTTTGACGCGATCACGCCCGGCAGCGCGGCTGAGAGCCCGGCGATGGCAATGAACACCTTACAGGTACTGCTTTTGACATACGCATCCAGCGTGTCCGGGTCCCGGTGGGCAGAGATCACCTGGTAGTCCCAGGAAACCTTGTGCTCGTCAAGGACCTTCTTTGCCTTGTCGGCAATCGCGGCATCGGATGCTGATCCGCAGATGATAGCGACGTCTGCCATAGAAGCCATCCAAACTTATATCCTGTCTATATAAATATAGTATTGGCAGATCCACATGGAAAAAGAATCACTCCTTATGCTGCCGGGCCCGGTACCGATGCCGGAACGGGTCAGGTTCGCAATGTCGCGTCAGGCAATCAACCACAGGAGCGCCGAGTTCGGCGCAGTATACGCAGACTGTGTGAGGGTCCTAAAGACCGCATTCGGGACAACAAACGACGTCGTTGTGATCAGCGGATCCGGCACGGCCGGCATGGAAGCCGCGGTCGCAAACTTCGGCAGGGATAAGGAGATCGCCTGCTTCGTGAACGGCAAGTTCGGCGAGCGGCTCTTCAAGATCAGCCAGCGCTACGGGAAGGCGTACGAGATCAAATCCGAATGGGGAACGCCGTTAAACCTTGCCGCACTCGAAGAGCGGCTCGAAGCGGGTGCAGAGATGATCACCATGGTCCACAACGAGACCTCTGCCGGCATCAAAAACCCGGCAGCGGAGGTGGGAAAACTCGCTCGCAAGCACGATGCGCTCTTTGTCGTGGACGGGATCACCTCCATTGGCGGCGACGTTTTTGAAGCCGATAAGTGGGGTGTCGATGTCGCGATCGTTGGTTCGCAGAAATGCCTTGCCGCCCCGGCCGGGCTTGCCGCGGTCGCGGTGAGCAGCCGGGCGTGGGAGCGGCTCACCAAGAACCCGCCGTTTTACCTCGACCTCGCCGCGTACAAAAAGAGCGCTGCCGGAAAACCGATGGAGACCCCGTATACCCCGGCGGTCCCGCTGTTTCTGGCCCTCCGCGAAGCCTGCCTTATCGTCGAAGAGGAGGGCCTTGCAAACCGGATCGCCCGCCACCAGAGGATGGCAAAAGCCGTCCGCGCTGCTGCACAGACCTGGGGCCTTCCCCTTTTCCCGAAACTCGATGCGAAGCACGAATATTCCACGACGGTCACGGCAGTCTCGTACCCCGAGGGTGTCAAGGATGACGATGTCCGGGGGACGGTAAAGAAGATGGGCATCATCATCGCCGGCGGCCAGGACCACCTCAAGGGGAAGATCTTCCGTATCGGGACCATGGGTGCCGTGAGTGCTCCCGAGATCCTCGCGACCCTTGCCGCGACCCAGCACGGCCTCAAAAAAGCCGGTTACAAGGTCAAAGGTGATGGTGTCGGGACCGCTGCTGAGGTGCTGGGATGAAGGTGGGTGTTGCTGACACCACCTTCTCACGCGTCAATATGGGAGCGTTCGCCATCGATGAGCTCAAAAAGCATGCGAGCGTGGCGATCGAACGGGTGACCGTGCCGGGGATTAAAGACCTGCCGGTTGCCTGCAAGAAACTGATCGAAGAACGCCGGTGCGAGATCGTGATGGCCCTGGGGATGCCGGGCGGCAAGGAGAAAGACAAACTCTGCGCCCACGAGGCATCGCAGGGGCTCATCATGTGCCAGCTCATGACGAACCACCACATCATCGAGGTGTTCGTACACGAGGACGAAGCAAAAGACGATGCGGAGCTTGCGTGGCTGGCCGAGCAGCGCACCCGGGAGCACGCAGAAAATGCGGTAAAACTTGTCCTTCACCCTCAGGAACTTACAAAAGATGCCGGTACCGGCCAGCGTCAGGGGTTCGAGGACGCCGGGCCTGCCCGCAGGTAAAAATCATCTTACAGATTTATGAGGGTAAAAACGAGATGATCAACTATGTGTGATACAAAACCGACAAAACTGGGATTTGTCGTCGCGGAATTCAACCGTGACATCACTTATATGATGGAGATCGAGGCGCGGGAGCATGCCGCATTCCTCGGAGCAGAAGTGACCGACTGCATGTATGTGCCGGGTGCCTTTGACATGCCGCTCGCGATCAAAAAGATGCTTGCCGCAGGAAAGGTCGATGCGGTTGTCACGATTGGCTGCGTGATCGAAGGGGCAACGCAGCACGATGAGATCGTCGTGCAGCACGCGGCCCGTAAGATCATTGACCTCTCGCTCGAGTTCGGCAAGCCGGTAACGCTTGGTATATCAGGGCCCGGCATGAGCCGGCTCGAAGCGAACGAGCGGATCGATTACGCGAAGCGCGCCGTGGAATCAGCCGTAAAACTTGTCAAACGATTGCAATGAGGCCGCTCTCGGAGAAGGTTGCGGGGATCGCCCCTTCCGCGACTATTGAGATCTCCAACCGGGCAAAGAAAATGCAGCGGGAGGGTATCGATGTCATCAGCCTCTCGATCGGCGAGCCGGACTTTGATACCCCGAAACACATCAAAGACGCCTGCATTGATGCCCTGAACCGGGGAGAGACGCACTACGCCCCCAGCAACGGCATCCCCGAACTGCTCTCGGCGGTAAGTGACAAGATTACAAAAGAGAACAAGTTCCCCTCCAAACCTGAACAGGTGATCGTCACCTGCGGGGCCAAGGACGCAATATACGAGGGGATGGAAGCCGTCCTGAATCCCGGTGACGAAGTGCTTCTCCTGACGCCCGCATGGGTCTCGTACGAGCCCTGCGTCCAGATGGCAGGTGGGAAGATCGTCAAACACGCGGTCAACCAGAAAACCTTCCAGCTCGATGATTCGATCCTCGAACGGGTGAATGCCCGCACCAAGATGATCGTGGTGAACTCGCCGTCGAACCCCTCCGGGGCGGTCTTCGATAAAAAGTCCATGAAGATTGTCGCCGATCTCTGCCAGGACTTCGATCTCTACGCGATGTCCGATGAGATCTACGAGAAGATGGTGTACGGAAAAGAGCATATCTCGCTTGCCGCCATCGGTGATATGGCGGAACGGACGATTACGATCAACGGTTTCTCGAAGGCCTACGCGATGACCGGCTGGCGCCTCGGGTACGCAGTGGCACCCTTAAAGATCATCAAAGAGATGTCCAAGGTGCAGCAGCACTCGGTCTCACAGGCGACCACATTTGCGATGTGGGGTGCGGTTGCGGCACTCAAGGGCGACCAGCGCTGTGTCGAAGAGATGCGGGCCGAGTTCGACCGGCGGCGCAAGTTCGTCATATCAGAACTGAACCTGATGGGCTACACGACTGCCCCGGCCGATGGCGCTTTCTACGCATTCGTGGAAGTAGCCGGTGACGACATGGCAATCGCGACAAAATGGCTCGAAGAGGGCCACGTGGCGGCAACGCCGGGGAGTGCGTTCTATGCGCCCGGGTGGATCCGGCTTTCGTACGCGACTTCGATGGAGAAACTCAAGGAAGCGATGGGCCGGATCAGGAAGGTCGGCGGGAAGTAGGATTCCTGCCGGTCAGATACTTTTTTGCCCGGGAACCCGGCTCCGTTTTGGCGTGCATGGCATCGTGCCGGGACTTTTTTTGCCTGTACGAACTTTCACGCCAAAAAATTCTAAAAAGATTGCCGCGAAAGTTGGAAAAATTGCCCCTTGTCGCAGGTTTCACGACGATGGTAGTGCAGGCCTCCCAAAACTGATCCGGCCGATCATGTGCCGGTCGTACGGTCTGAAATTTTTTCCGGGCAAAAATTTCTGGTTCGAAAGTTGGTACGGCCGGATCTTTTTTGCCGCGAAAGTTTTTAGGCCGTACTTTTTCCGGTTCGAAATCAAAAAAATCCAAAAAAATTCCGGACGAAGGTTTGTACGCCCGGATTTTTCCGGATGGAAATCAAAATTGCCGGGAAATTTTTGGAGCAAACGAAGTCTGCGTTGAATGAGATCCGGGCAACGTACACATTCACACGATTGCTTGTATCCTGCCACCCCCCTCACGCCAGTCCTGCCCCCAAAGGGGCGTATGCGATGCCGTTATATTACCGGTCCCGGAAACGCTCATGCGGGGTACATCAGCCGGGAGCTGGACAAGGCAGAGCCTGCGATCCGGTACTGACGAAGTTCTAAGCAGGACGGGGAATTTTAAAAAGAGGCATGGATCAGACCGGGAACATTTCAAAGCGAACCCTAGCGGATCAAAAGGATCCGCTCAACACCCGTGATCCAGCGTTTTCTTTCAATACGTTCATTGATCTGGCCGTCGAAAATCAGCTTGAGCATGATGCCTGCCGTCAGTGAACTGATTAACTGTGCAGATTCGTTGACATCTAAATACTTTTTCAGCTCCCCCCGTGACTTCGCCCGTTCCAGACAGTTCGAGATCAGATCTAATTCAATAGTCATAGAATCCGCTACCTTCCCGTGCATCATCGGATCGTTGAGAAACCGGATTGGCAGAAGGGAATAAATATTTACGTAGCGTGCTTGGTGGATAAAGATCAAATCGGCGTAATTCTGGATAATCCGGTGGATGTCTCCATCACGGGAAAGGGTTGCTACAAATTCGTCATCGTGGATCTGAATAACCCTGTCGACAACTGCATCCTCCAGTTCATCGCGGTTCCGGAAATAACCATAGAGCGCCGAAATCGAAACGCCGATCTTTCTGGCAATGGCATCGAGTGTCATCGCCTCCCATCCTTTCTCAATGGCCACCTCAATTGCTGCAGTAATGATTCTCTCCTTTGCACCTGTGCGATATTCCTGATTGACGCGTGCCATGATAGTTCCCGATTTATCATTCTTGCTTAAACCTAATGAGTTTTTGCAATACAAAAATTAATTTCAGTATTGTGAAATATATTTATTTAATACGAAATCGAATTCTGTATTGTGAGGGGTAAGGGCCATCCGGCTCCGGATCCTGATTGAAGTACAGAAGAGCCAACACCGTCATCAGAACCAAAATAAACAGAACACACCCTGATGAGAACAGGCAGCCTACCCGGCCATCACACTGGCTCTTTATGACACCAAAATCAGGGACGGGCTCGCCAGTTAAAAACCCTCACTAAGGAAAGGAGAACGCTGGAAACATGATTTTCCTGGAGTCTATTCCCGGGATACCGGAACTCGCACAAGGAGTGCCGGTTTCCGCCCGCATTCCCGCGATCATCCTTGTCATTCTTATTGCCTATGTGGCATTCCGGCTGTACCGGCACAAAAATCGCCACCTGCGGGAAGTACTGTGTGCTTTTGAACAAAACCCGGATGAATCATTGAGTTCCTTATGACTGAACATGCGAGGAAGCGGAAAAACAATTCCCTGCCAGGTACTGCCTTTCACCCGGAGCCATGTAATCAGGAGATTCCGGTGCGGGAAGATGCCGGAGATCCGGTGGATTCGGTCTTCCAGGTTGTCACTCTGACAAAGGGATACCTTTACCAGAATATTTGCGGGGGTCCCTTTCACTATGTCAGGAAAAAAATGCCGGCACTCTTACCGGCAAAAACACAGAACGAGCCCGGACCTGCGCCGGGGGTCACACTTTTTTTAGGGTACTCCCATCGAGGGCTCAGTCATTGTCATCCGGGCCAGTCTTTCTGATGCTCAGGCAAGGATGCGGCCATCGAAAGTCAACAATCTAAGTAAGGAAACTGATTAATGGACAGCATTGTAGCACATACGGATTTTGATGGTATCGACCCGACGATCTATAAGCGTCGCTGGTTCATTTTAACAACACTCTGCCTGGCGCTGCTCGGGGTGATGCTGGCAAACAGCAGTATCAACCTGGCGCTCCCGCAGCTGTCGGTTGACCTCGGGCTAAGCCAGCTTGAACAGACCTGGATTGTGAATATTTACTCGCTTTTAGTTGCAAGCCTCCTGTTTCTTGCCGGAGCATGCGGCGACCGGTACGGCAGGAAACTTGCCCTGCAGATCGGCTCCCTGGCGTTTGTCGCGAGTGCTTTTTACGCCGGGTTCCTGGCGCATTCTGCCATCGAGCTGATCATTGCCCGGGGCATCATGGGCCTTGGAAGCGCACTCGTGATGCCGACCACCCTCTCGATTGTCAACAATATCTTTCCCACAAAAGAGCGGGTCCGGGCAATTGCCATCTGGAGCGCCATCACCGGCATCGGTATGATGCTAGGCGGTGTCATGGGCGGCATATTGGTGGAGTACATTAACTGGAACTCGATCTTCTATCTGAGCGCAGCCATTGCTGGTGTGAGCTTTGTCATCAACCAGGTGATCGCCCCCGAATCACGCGATGAGAAAGGTCTTGCGGTTGACTGGATCGGCGGCGTATTCGCAGCTGTCGGTATATTCGGGCTTGTTTATGGCATCACCGAAGCGCCATCGAAGGGAATCCTTGACGGGACGGTGCTTGCCGGCCTGCTCATCGGTCTTGCCTCCCTTGCCGTATTCGTCCTGTGGGAGCGAAGATCCGCATCGCCGCTGCTCGATATGAACCTCTTCCACAACAGGGCGTTTTCCGTATCGAGCCTGACCCTGACAATCGCATTCCTGGCGATGTCAGCAATATTCTACACGATTAGCCAGCTCCAGCAGCTCATCCTTGGCATGTCGCCCCTGACTGCATCGCTGCTGATGCTGCCGATCATGATCCCGTTCCCGGTACTGGCGCCGGTCATACCGAATATCGTGGAAAAAATTGGGAACCGTAATACGATTATCACCGGCCTTGCTCTTATCACAGTCTCGTTCCTAGTCATATCTGCTTGGACAATTGATACGACCTATCTTGGCATGCTGCCAGCGATGCTTGTCATGATAACCGGTGTCAGTCTCGCTATGACACCGAGCACAAACATCCTCTTGGCGTCGGTCCCGAAGAATCGCTCGGGCATGGGTTCTGCGATGAATGATACGACCCGTGAACTGGGCTGCTCGCTCGGCGTTGCATTATTCGGTGCCATCCTCAGCGCAGTGTATGTGAGTAACATCGCTGGAGTCTCGGGCAGGTTCTCCGGCTCAGTAAAGACGAGCCTTGAGACTTCGCTTGCAACAGCGCTAAACACGGCAGCTTCCCTGGGGCCCGACGCAGGTACCGTTGCAGAGGCTGCAAAAACTGCGTGGATGCATGCGTTTTCGGTTGCTGCTCTTGTAGCGGCGGGGATTGTCTTTGTGACCGTGATCATCGCACTCGTGGCATTGCCCCGGCAGAAGCTATCAGAGTGCGACACTCATGAGTGACGATTATCAAAAGAAAGATGGGCAATGTATCGTATTCATTACCCGGTAATTCTCTCATTTTTTCTCCTGCAAAATAAAACCAACAACAGTCCCCTCCGGAAAAATTTTCGGCCATTCGTAATCTGCTAGTACGATCCAAATTTTGTCCCTGCCAAAAATTTCCTGCCCGAACGTTCGTACGCCCGGATTTTTCCGGAAAGAAATCAAAATTGCCGGAAAAAAGAGCCACGGACGGGAAAGGTCTCAGGTATTACGCAGCCCAAGAAGAGTGTCAGATCCCGGTCACCGTCGATCATGTTCACTCCGAACCGATTTCTTCGACGTAAATCCGGAAAACGACCTGCAATGGCCTCCGGGAGGTCGATCTCCCCCTCAGATGACCTCCAGCACCTCCCCAAAAATCCTGCCAAAAAAAACGCGCTAAAGGCGCCGGTTTTATTTCGATTAAAACGGGTATTTTCAGGAAATATGCGATTAAATCAGGAATATTTCAGTTGAATTGGCGCCGTTTCCTGTGGAAAACATCCCATACAATTCCGGGGCACCTGCCCTCCGTCGGAGAACAGATCCACCGGGACATACCCT
>Ga0187874_10001304_pt1 | contig 23436 bp, 27 predicted proteins | sample June2016WEW_16_1_3_FD_132993 | JGI IMG/M metagenome (GOLD analysis project Ga0187874, IMG submission 132993) | Peatland microbial communities from SPRUCE experiment site at the Marcell Experimental Forest, Minnesota, USA - June2016WEW_16_150 | ecosystem: Environmental > Terrestrial > Soil >... | reverse complement strand
TGTTGCCGGAACATGCGCGCCGCATTTGGGGCATATCACAAGGGCTGCTGTAGGTGCTTGCGCCTGAACTTGACCTGCTGAATTCATGATTTGGGGTATGAGCACCATGCCTGTGCCTAAGCCTGCTCCGCCACCACCGCCCCCTTGACCGAGAGACGCAGCTGCGCTCTTCACAGTTTCCATTCGTAAGACTGTGTCCGCTGGTGTGCTGCCGGTTTTAAGCCAGAACAGCCGTTCACGGTATTCAGGCGTAGTGTCGATGCCTTCGAACCGAAGGTCCGTCAGCTCGATGCCTAAGCGTTTGAAGTAGTCTAAGACCGCGTTTTTGACAATTATCGAAGTTTCTTGCAGTCTGGTGAAGACAGTAACTAAGTCATAATGGGAAAGTTCCGCGATTATCTTTTCGTTTAAGAAGCCTCGCAGGAAATCGTTGACACCGTTTGTGTCGAAAAGATTCTGTCCGCCCACAACCTCATTCACGAATAGCATAGCATCTTCTATCTTGAACAGGAACTGTCCGAAAACTTTGAGCGGAGCCAACTCTGTGGTTTGTGCGCTTGTGCCCCACTTGCCGTTGAAAACTTTAGTGGCGACGTAAATGACCATCGCTTTAAACGGTTTGTTAGCGCCGAATCCTGCAAGACGCGTCAGCAAACCAGTAACCAAAGGCAAATTAAGCGTTGTCAGTGTGTGCCTGCCAGCGCCAAAAACGTCATAGGCTTTGCCGTCCCTGAAGAACACAGCCATTTCATATTCATGAACGATTAGTTGCGCTCCCCAAGTTATGTCTTCGACTGGATACTTGTAAATTATTGCGTCTGGGGATGCATTTGTCCATTCTATTACTTGTGGCATTTTAGCTCACTCCCATGATCACTTCATTACGTTGATCAAACGTGTTCTCAAAACTTTCAAGCTTATCAGTTACGGTTTGAACCCGAGATTTCAGGTTCGAAGTCGCGCCGCTGGATATGTCTGCTTTAAAAGCGTCAACTTCCACCGTTAAGGCGTTTATGCCGTCCAGAAGCTTATTGTCGAAGGATATCATGTTGTCAAGGTTGTCTTCTCTTACTTTTACAGCGTCAAAGAAGCCGCTGTACCCGTAGGAAGCATGATTGACTTTCTCGACAACGCGGTCCATTTTGGCTATTAAACGATCCATGTCTGTTAAGACATCGAAGTAGCGGCGGTCAGCCAGTTTCTGCTCAATGTCTCTTAGATCGGTCTTTTCATTAGACAGTTTCATGTACAGGTGATTCCTGATGAGCCTGTCGCTTTCTCGACGTATCTCTTTTTCCTTATAGCCGCGGAAACCTGGAACAAAAGCGGCTATGCGCTCGGGAAGGTTCATTTGACCTTTAACTTTAGATAATACATCGCTATTATCGCTCATTTTCACATCTCTGCCTGTTTTTGGTATTGGTTGATAATATAGGGTCGCTTTTAAAGTTTGTCAGAAACGAAGTTGGAAGTATTAATTCTGGAAAGCGGGCCTCTTAGGTTTGTTCTGCCTTTAAGTGTTCACGTTTCAAGATTTCTCGAGCCACGATTACCCCTGAAGCTGAAGCTTGAATTAATCCGCGTGTAACTCCTGCACCGTCACCGATGGTAAACATGTTCTGAATCTTGCTTTCCAAAGCATTGCTAAGTTGCAAATGGGAAGAGTAAAACTTGACTTCTATACCGTAAAGCAAGGTGTCACGCGATTGGATCCCAGGCGCTATAACGTCTAAGGCTTGAAGCATCTCGCGTATGTCTACAAGGTATCGGTAGGGTAAAACGAAGCTTAAGTCGCCTGGAGTAGCATTTTTCAAAGTTGGGGTAACTATGCTTCGCGCTAAACGTTCAGGTGTCGAGCGGCGCCCAACAACTAAATCTCCTAGGCGCTGAACCATCACGCCTCCGCTTAAAAGATTTGAAAGCCTAGCAACATATTTGCCGTAAGCAATAGGCTCTTTGAAGGGCTCCGTGAACGAGGTGCTGACAAGGATAGCGAAGTTGGTGTTATCGGTTTTTCTCTCTGCGTAGCTTCCGCCATTAACGGTTAATACGCCGTCGTATGATTCCGTGGTGACTTCGCCGTACGGTGAGACACAGAAGGTGCGGACTTGGTCATCAAATTGCCGTGAGTAATAAACAAGTTTTGGCTCGTAAAGCGTCTTAGTCAAGTTCTCCATGACCGAAGCCAAAACTTCAACGCGTACACCGATGTCGACGGGGTTGTTCACAGTTTTCAATCCGCGAACCTGAGCTTCCGTTTGAAGCCATTCTGCGCCGCTCCTACCCGGGGCAATTATCACATATTTGCCGAAGATTTTTTCTCCCTCAACCGTTTCGACGCCTTGGATCAGATGGTTCTCGGTGATAAGCGCTTTAACCTCTGATTTTGGGCGGAAATTGATTTTCCCGTTGAGTTCTTTGCGCATTCGTTGAAGGGTTTCTTTGCATTTGTCCGTGCCCATGTGACAGACCTCTTGCCTGATTAGCTTTAATCCTGCAAGGGACGCTTTACGTTCGATTTCATCTACTCTCTCGCTGTCGCCGCCGTAAACTCGGTCGCTTGCTCCAAATTTCAGGTAGATGCTATCGACGTGTTTAACGAGGGCTTGGAGTTCTTTGTTTGAAACGTACTGGTTCAACCAGCCGCCAACCTCTGTTGACAAAGTGAGTTTTCCGTCACTGTAAGCGCCTGCTCCGCCCCAGCCTGAAAGAACCGAGCAGGGTTCACAATGCACGCATTCGAAACCGCGGCTGGATGGACATTTGCGTTGGTCAATGTCGGGTCCCATGTCAATCATGAGGACGTTCAAGTTTGTTTTCTCGGTTAGTTCTAGCGCTGAAAATATGCCTGCTGGTCCTGCACCAACAATTATTACGTCATGTTTCACTGGCGCACTCCTCTCTGAACCCAAAGTGAAATGTAACAAGTAGCATATATCTATTAGCACAAATCCGTAGAACGCAAAAATTGACGGCTTTTCTTTGATAGACAGGCTCTTTTCAGGATATATCTAAAAAACATTTATTATGGCTAAACATCTCTTATGAATTTGCGAAAAAAATGCCTGACGATAACCAGTCTGGAAATAGTTTTGATGAATTAATCAGTGACTTCTCGCGCTTCTATATACTCACCATACTGTACGAGGGGCCAGCGCATGGTTACAGCATCATTAGCCGATTCAAAAAAAGAGTTAAAAAGGATGTTAGCCCAAGCCTGGTTTACCCTTTCCTTCAGCAGTTGGAAGAGAAAGGCTTAGTTAAACACACGTTAAGACCGGTAGGCCAAAAGGAAAGAAAGATTTTCGAGTTAACTGAGGCGGGAAGGGAATTATGTACTGAACTTTTCAAACGTTTCGCCGAACTAGTGTCAATCGCTATTGAACCAAGCCTTTACGTCTGCGCTCACTGCGGATGCAAAGTCTATGAAGGCGGTTACCGAGAAGTGATAGACGGCAGAGAAACAGCGTTCTGCTGCATCCACTGCGCTATGTCATACAAGCAAATGAAGAAAGCGAAACAGAAAAGCTAATGTGGGGACTAGACAGAAACAACTGAACGATTCATTTCTAAGATAAATTAACGAAAAGTTTGTTTGAAAGCTGACTAGTCTTTTATTGCTTCGATGAAGCTCATTACATTCCAAAGTTTTACCCGAGTGTAGGGTGGCATGTTGGGGTCCTGGAGAATCTCGTCTAGAAGCGAAACCGCGTTTGAAGCGCGCACGGCTGGCGTGTATTCACCACTGTGAAGGGCGTTCATGGCGTCTTTTGCTGAGCGTCTAATGTTTCTCGGTGTGGTGCTGTCCTCGGAAACCTCTGCAAGCACAGTTAATGCCTGTTGAATTTTGCCTTCATACTCCTCAGCTTTCTTTTTGCGAACCATGATGAACACTGCCCCACTGATTTCTCCAAGTAACCAAGTTATATAAGTATTGATACGTATTTACTTTGGGGTTGCTCTTGCAAGAAAAAAAAGACAAGAATACGCCAATTAAACGCATGGCTGACCTGCTGAGTCAAGGCGCCACTTTAACCGACTTGTCATGTCCCAATTGCTCGTCTCCCCTCTTCAGGCTGCAAGATGGCACTTTGTGGTGCGCAAAAGACGAGAAAAAAGTCGTCGTCGTAAAAGAAGGCGAAGAACCACCAGCCGCGCCCAGCATTGGCACGCCATATGACAAGCTTGAATCTACTTTGCTCAGCAAAATTGAGGACTTGCAGCGTAAAATCGAAGAAACCCAAGACACGGAAGAACTGCAAAAGTTAAGTGCCGCATTATCCCAGCTACTGGACAGCCTCGACAAAATACAGAAAATTAAAAAAACACAGTAGGAATATTTGACGCTGGGCGTATTCGACAACTTTCCCCCAAACATCCAATTTGTGCAGAGCTTCACTTCAACTATCCCAAGCCGACAGCTTCAACAGAGGCTGATCCAAATGCTTTACGACATAAACAGGGGAGAATTCACTTTTGAAGAAGTGGCTCACCCCACGATTCCAGGGTGCAGGATAATTTTTGAGTTCGGTCTAGCTGACGCCTGCAGCTTCAACTACATTGACGAGGAAGAAGTCAAGAAAGCGACGAATCTTCTTGCGAACCAGACTTTGAGAAATATGGATTTCTTTTGCGTTATTCGCTATTATAAGGGCGAAAGGGAGAAAAAGAGGGCGTTAAAATTTGATTATTACCTCATCAGAACAATATATGATCGAAGCATTTTTGAAATTCAAGTTTACCTTAAAAAGGGGCTCAGGTACGTGTCGCCAGAAGATTTAATGTTGTTTATCTTCGACAGACTAAACGAAGCATCAAACCGAAAAGTTCTTAAAAAACAACCGAGCAAACCGACTTAGAATCTATTTAGAAACGCCTAATTCTACAGCCGAAAGTTATATAAACAAAGATTAACGCAAAAAAGGGAGGATCACTTTAACAAGTCAAGAAAAAGGGGCAATGCCTATTGATTTCCATTGAAGTCCATTCCCTCAAAAAAAATTATGGAAGCCTAAAAGCCGTAGATGACATCTCTTTCAGCGTTAACACGGGTGAAGTTTTCGCTCTTTTAGGTCCAAACGGCGCAGGCAAAACCACAACCATAGAAATTTTAGAGGGCTTGCGTGAAAGAGACGGCGGCGACGCAAAAGTTCTCGGCTTTGACCCGTGGAAAAACGGTTATGAACTTCACAAGAAAATCGGTGTTATTCCTCAAGAATTTAATTTTATTGAGAAGACAACCCCGAGGGAAGCCATCATCTACTATGCTGACCTTTTCGACATAAAAGTGAACCCCGATGATATTTTGAAGGAGGTTTTGCTTGAAGAATCAGCTAAAACCAATTTCGACAGCCTTTCAGGCGGACAAAAACAAAAGATGGGGCTGGCTCTTTCGCTCGTGAATACCCCTGAACTGCTGTTTCTTGATGAACCAACTACTGGACTTGACCCGAACGCTAGGAGAGCGATCTGGGAAGTCATCCGCGGATTGAAAGCTAAGGGTAATACAATCATTTTGACGACCCATTACCTCGATGAGGCACAGCAATTATCCGATAGAGTCGCCATAATGGATCATGGGAAAATTGTTGCCATGGGAACAAGCGACGAAATCATTGCGGAGCACGGCTCAGGAGAAAGACTTGAAATTCGCGGGTCTGAACAGTTAGCCCAATATATCAAAGCAAACACGGAGTTGCACGTCGACTACGATGCCGCCAGAGGAGTAGTAAGCGTACCGATCAAACAGAAAATTGATGCTCTTGCGGCTTTGGCAGCTGCTGAACAGTCAAAAATGGATTGGAGCGACATCCAAACGCGCCGAGACAGCTTAGACGACGTTTTCGTCAAACTTGTCAGCAGAAAGTTAAGTGAGCATGGCGAAATTTTGGATGAGCATCAACAACATGTGGAGGGGCTGAAAGATGTCTAGTGGAAAAAGAATATTTGCAGATTTCAAGGTTTTCAGTCGCGGATACCTAAGGAACAGATTTGGACTTTTCTTTGGACTGATATTCCCAGTTATTCTAATTTTGATTTTCGGCGCCATTTTCTCAGGCAACAGCTCAGGTACAATCAACGTTTATGCCCAAAACAAAGACAATGGCGCAGTTTCTAGTCAGTTTTTATCTGCGCTCAACAGCTCAAGCACAATCAAGATAATAATGGTGAATCCTTCGGAAGACTTTTCAAAGTACCTCGCCTCGCATTCAGCGTCTGACGGCATCGTTATACCTGAAAACTTCTCCGCTGACTACGTGGCGGGTTACCCAGTGAACGTGACTGTTTACGGGAACCCTACGTCAAGCACAAGCGGCATAGTAAGGGGAACCGTGAGCGGAGTCATTAACTACTTCAACCTCAACTATTACAAACAGAATGCAGTGCCCATTGTCGGCATCACCCCGACCACTGTCAACCTTCATCAGACAAAATACATCGATTTTCTTGTTCCAGGCTTGATTGGCTTCGCTATACTTGTAAGCCCCATGTTCAGCCTGGTTAACATTTCCTCGGATTACAAGAAGACCAAACTGTTCAAGCAGCTGTCCCTGACGCCGTTGACAAAGTTCGAGTGGCTGGCCTCAAAGATACTTTGGTACATTGTTTTAACCGTCATAAGCTTCATGCTAATGGTGGTTGTGGGGATATTGGTGTACGGCGCAAACATCGCATTGACCCCTTGGCTCATACCCTTCCTGCTTATCGGTCCAACACTCTTCGCTTCGCTGGGCATGCTTGTTGGTACGGTAACTAAGAACCCCGAGACTGCGGGCGTTATAGGCAACATAGTGACGTTTCCAATGATGTTCCTCTCAGGCACCTTCTTCCCAATCAGCATCATGCCGACCTACCTGCAAACCATCGCCCACGTATTGCCACTGTTCTACATAATTGAAGGCTTAAACAACGTCATGGTTTACTCAAACTACTTCGGTGCAGTAATCGACCTGGTAGTTGTTGCAGCCATAACGGTTGTCATATTCTTGGCTGCGGTTAGACTCTTCAAATGGCGAGAAGACTAAATCCAAAGTTTCTTCGCATTTTCTAACGGTTTCTTGAAATACCTTTCATTTTACACCGAAGAGGTTTCTTTTTCTTATCTCGAGCTCGCAGATCTTTCAAGTAGTATAATTCAAAAAATGGGCTTTATCGGGTTGCTAGGAAACTTTGAACTTTAGAAAACAAATCATTTGCCACTTCATCTTTTGTCCTGTCGCCGTCAATCGAAATAAGCTCGCCCTTCTTCACAAAACTCAAGTAAACTTCTCGAACGCCCCGCTGAATCTCCAACGTTTCCATCACAGACTTTTTTCTTCGCAAACGTTCCAGCACCCTTTCAGGCGGCACATCGACAAAAATAGCGTAATCAGGCTTTAGCGCATAAGAATTAATTCTTTTAATCCAACCCAAATTCAGTCCAGCACCGCCCTGGTATGCGTAAGACGAGTAAAGATATCGATCGCAAATTACCACTTTGCCCTCCTCTAACGCCGGTTTAATCTCGTTTTCAACGTGATCTATTCGGTCGGCGGCAAACAACAAAGCTTCAGCTGCCACTGGCAAACGCTTTTCTCCGTAGAGGCAACCTTCACGTATAAAAGCTCCCGTTCTGCCGCAACTTGGCTCAGCCGTGTAGAATGCGCGGCAGCTTTTGTTCAGCCTGTCAGTTAGTATTTGCGCTTGTGTAGTTTTCCCGCTTCCGTCCAAGCCCTCAACACAGATGAACACGCCTTTCCCACTCATTTTTTTGCTTCCAGCTAGTCAGCGTTAACATTATAGGGAGACAAATAAATATAACTTGCAGTTGGAGGATTGCTTGTGCTTAAAGCTTACTGGGGAGAAATAAAGGATCCCGTGCATGGGTATGTGTACATTTCTGAAGAGGAAAAAACCGTTATCGATTCTTACCCGATGCAGCGCTTAAGACGTCTGCGTCAACTGGCTGGGTCAGAATTCGTTTATCCGGGTGCAAACCACACACGCTTTGAACACTGTGTTGGCGTCATGTTTTTGGCAGGCAAGGTTTTGGAGAACCCCAACATTTCAAACCTTCTGAGCGACGAAGAAATTGATATGTGCAGGATTTCTGCACTGCTTCATGACGCAGGACATGGCCCCTTTTCGCATGTGTTTGAGCAACTGTTGATTAAAGATTTGGAGAAAACGCATGAGGACATCACTTCGTGGATTGTTGAAAAAAGCGAGATCGGCGACAAACTGTCAAAGATGGGTTACAAGCCAAAAGAGGCAGCTAAGCTCGCCGTCGGGAAACTTCACAAACAGGGCAAAGCGTTCTTGGACCAAATAATAAGCAGCGCCGTAGATGTTGACAAAGAAGACTTTATCGTTAGAGACACTTACCACACGGGCGCAGAGTACGGCTTCATCGACGTTTACCGCCTCATCCATGCTCTTGACGTTTTAGGCGAAAACTTAGCTGTGGAACTTGGCGCCCTCTCAGCGCTGGAAGCCTTCATGATAGCCCGCATTGAATCGTTCAAGAGCATCTATTTCCACCGTGTCGGCAGAGCAGCTCAGATTATGCTGGCGACCGCCATGGAGAAAGCCAACAGCGAATTGGGGTTGACCGCGTTTAAGACGCCCGAAGACTATATGGCACTGGATGACTACACGGTTTGGGCATCACTCAAGAAATGTGCGGCATCTAAAGAAATAATCGGCAACCTTGAAAGGCGAAAAATGCTAAAATGCGCATACGAACGAACATTCTATGAGAAAGACACAATGATATCCAACATTTTCGGCAGAGAATCCTACCGCAGACAAATGCAAAGCGAAATCGCCAAAGAAGCAGGAGTCAACATCGAATCAGTCATAATAGACGTCCCCACGGTTCCATCTGTCCCTTACCACCACGCAGTGCTAATGGAATCTATGGAAATTCCAGTTTTCACCAAAAACCAAACTGGCGAAAAAACCCTGCAGCGGCTAAGCGAAATGTCGAAGATTTTTGAAACACTTAAGGGATTCATGAACATTCTTCGGGTCTACACTAACGCAGATGACCGCGATAAGGTGGAGAAGGCAACAGCTAAAATCTTAGGCAAAATTCCATCGTCTGCGAAGATATCGTTTTAGCATCTTTTCTTAAATACTAGTTGATGCTAAGAAGGAAAGCAGAGAAACTCGGCGTTTGAGGAAGGATTGAGCGTTGTCAAGTAGCCCAGACAAGAAAGTCATCAGCGTGAGGATTAAAAGGAAACCTGAACCGAAAATTGAATCTCCGCTGCTTTTTAGCCAAGACGACATTAGACGTTACGTCACCGAATTCGTTTCTTCATGGATAAGAGGAGACATAATAATCCGTTTCCCGACAGCAGCGGAGCTATCCAAGCAGACCCCGCTGAGCATCGCGTTTCCAACCGATCCTTCGGTGAACGCAGAACTCAAAATCAAAGAACACTACGTCGAACAGCTATCCATCATCGCCGGGATAAAACCAGCATCCGCTGAAGAGCAGGAAAAAGCCATAGCTGAAGTTTTCAAGATGCTGCTGATGTTCCGCTCAGCAAACAGGATCGAAGGGAAAATCATCTCAAACGACCTGGAAAAAAGAATCCAAGAACTCGAAAAAACAGTTAAAGTTCAGGCTAAACTTGTCGATCAAATAATTGGATTTTTATTTAAGCCAAAGACTGGAAACAAAAAAGCCCCAGCCGCCTGAAGGCAAGTTATGGAAGGGTAAGGTTTATTCGAGGGAAAAAGCATTCTGCTTGATGCTTCTTGCAAAAGCGCTCCGGTAGTATAGTCCGGTCAAGTATGCCGGCCTTTCGAGTCGGCGACCCGGGTCCAAATCCCGGCCGGAGCATCTGAGTCTTTTCTTTGCCCTTTTGGCTCTTCAAAAAGTATGCATAATTAATTCACAAAATTTTCATTTAGTAGTTCAAACCCTCAGCTTCAAACTTTCTCATGCGGCACCAGTACAATGAGCGCCACTGCCCCCGAAAAAACCCACACAGGTCTCCACACTGGGCATCTCGTTGAATAATGAGCTCAAAAGTGGCTTGTTAAACAAAAGAAAAAACAAAAAAGTGAGATTCAAGCTGGCGTCAACTGTTTTCCACAGTGAGAACAAAAAGTCGCATCAATCGCTACAGGTGCTCCACAGTTAGAGCAATAACGCGCCGCTTGTGTTGGCTGTGTTACTGGCGGCATTGAGGGCGGAGGTGAACTATATGGTTGAGAACCATAAGGTTGCTGCTGCGGTTGAAGCCTCATAGAAAAGAAACCTACTGTGGCAAATATCCACGCGAGAAATATCAGCAGTAAGCCTACAACAACTATTGTCAGTATGGCGCCCCACCAAAGTAAAGTACCAGCGGTGGTAAACGACTGTTCTCCTGATTTCTGCGCAAGTGCATCAAAAGTTTTTCTCAAGCGCAAAGCTGCTACTAAATAGAATACGAAAGCGATAACTAAGCCCGCTATAAATGCCAAAATGCCTATGCCTAAGCCAATTATAGATGTAAAACCGATTGCCAATGCTGCAGCGGCTACTGCGACTGCGATCACGGCGATTATTAGGAAGATAATGCCCATCAACGCGTTTTCGTAGATTGCGTTGTCTTGGTAGTAACTTGAGAGCCCCTTTATGCCGATTAACAGCAGAATTGCACCGATTATGCCTAACACTGCGCCTGCGTATGGAATAGGGCTGAGTATCAGCAATAGGGAACCAAGACCAGCTAATGTCTTACTCGATTCTGTACTACTCATTTGAATTTTCCTTCAATAAATTGATTAAGAATACCTTAGAACCATTTCAACCAAATAAGCGTTAGCCTGACTGAGGGAAAAATAAATACACCGAATTCCACTATGAAATCAGAAGTGACTTGAAATGGACATCTCTGGTGACTATAAAGAATTGTTATCAAAAATTGAGGACATTACAGTCCTTGTAACCGCTGAGGGTATAATCCACTGGGACATGGAAACCATGATGCCGCCCGGTGCAGTTGAGCAAAGAAGCAATCAGTTGTCCCTGTTAACCCGTATTCATCATCAGATGAGCACCGACCCGAAAATCGGGAACCTATTAGCCTCCATACAAGCAAGCCCCGAATTTGGATCGATGAGCCAAGCTGAAAAACGAAACATCTACCTCATCAACAAAAGCTACAGAGAACAAACAAGCCTGCCAGAAAAATTGGTGGCTGAAATTGCCAAGCAAGAAGCAATAACGGTGAACGTCTGGAAAAAAGCTAAAGCCCGAAAAGACTTCAGCATTTTCAAGCCTAATTTGCAAAAGCTCCTGGACTTGAGCACGGAAGCGGCAGAAATCCTCATGAAAGTGAAAGAAACTAAAACGCCGTACGAAGCTTTAATCGACAATTTTGAACCTAAAATGACTGCGAACGCGATTACTTCAACATTTAACCAGCTTCAAGGCGGCTTAAAACAGCTTTTGGGTAAGATTCAGTCCAGCAAAAGCAAGCCTGACGCAACGATACTTTGCCAGTCCGTTCCAATCGAAAATCAACGAAAAATCGCGCAGCTTTTAACTCAAACCTTAGGATACGATACCTTTTCGCCTGAGGCTCGCGGAAGAATTGATGAAACAGAACATCCCTTTACCGAAGGCTACTACGATGACGTTCGCATAACTACGCATTACTACCTGAACAATTTTGCAAGCTCAATCTTTTCTGTTCTTCACGAAAGTGGGCATGCGCGGTACGAGCAGAACCTTAACCCGAAATGGAAGTACCAGCCAATTGGCGCCCCCTGCTCCTTTGGCATACACGAATCACAATCACGCTTCTACGAAAATGTAGTTGGCCGCTCAAAAGAATTCTGGACAGGCTTAATGCCTAACCTCAAAAAAACAGCTCCCAGCCTTGCAACCCTTGAATTAGACAAGTTTGTAAAGGCTATTAACAGGGTGCAGTTGTCGAAAATACGCATTGAAGCCGACGAGGTAACGTACAACCTACATATTATTGTCCGCTTCGAAATTGAAAGAGATCTTTTTGCCGGCAAAATCACGGTCAACGAGCTTCCAGAAGTTTGGAACCAGAAATATGCTGATTATCTAGGGGTTAAAGTTCAGGATGATTCTGAGGGAGTAATGCAGGATACCCATTGGGCAAGCGGTCTGTACGGTTATTTCCCAAGCTACGCCCTTGGCAACATTTACAGCGGACAAATATTAGCCGCAATCACCAAAGACATACCTGATTGGCGAAAACAACTCGTTACTGGGAAGCTAAACCAGCCTAACGACTGGCTGAAAAAACACATACACAGCCAAAGCAATCTCTACGAGCCCGAAGAACTAATTGAGAAAGCGACCGGAAGAAGCTTAAATCCTGAGGCTTTTACAAAGTATTTGAACGAGAAATACGGCGCAATTTATGGTTTTTAAGAGGTCGGGGATGTCGGAGGGGTAGGAGGCTGTTTAGTGAATTCCTTGTATATGTATATGACAAGGTAAGCTATGATTGCGCCGATCGAAAGATAAAGACCAGCGTAACCGATGACAGCGTTATAGATATTGGCTCCAAGTATGAACAGCAGAAAGCCAAATATGAATACGCCTAAACACGCATAGTCAGTCCAAGACATCAGATTGCCTCATAGGATGCAACAACTAAAACTCCAAGGTATATAGATTTAGCGCTATATCTTTTCACTGAAGAAAAACGTGCGTCTCCCCCTGATAGAGCAAAATTCTAAGCGACAACAAAACGCCAAAACTACCCCGACGACCTCGAATACTTTTCTAAGCATCCGACATTTTTATATACGAGATAGCACACAGGAGAGCCCTGAGGGTAAATTAAATGTCGGGAACAGATGCTAAAAAGCCAGAAACTAGGGAAGAATTTGTTAAAGTGTTGACGGAAGCAGCAAAGAATGAGGTTGATCTAAAGAATAAGCCGACAAAACCGACAATAGTCGGAACGGCTAAGGAGATGGACATTCATAGAGACACACTTTATAGTTGGTTAAAGGAGTTTAATGTCGATTTTAAGGAAATTGTTGACCGCATACCGACAGGCATTGCAGATGCCTCGGGTGAAGATTCTGAAAGTACTTACTTAATCGGCGAATCTCTGGTCGGGGAAGGAAACGAAGTTGCGCACATTGACTTGATGATCGGCGACAAGGACGGCCCGGTAGGCCAAGCATTCGCTAATGGGATGACAAACCTTTCCGCAGGTCACACGCCACTCCTGGCAGTTATTAGGCCAAATTTGCCGCCTAAACCCCACACGCTAATAGTGCCCAAAGTAACCGTGAAGAACATGGAGGACACGGGAAAAATTTTTGGTCCCGCGCAAGCGGCGGTTGCCAAAGCCATCGCGGATTCAACTGAAGAGGGAATCATCCCCCGCGAGCATCTTGACGATTGGGTCATAATCTGCAGCGTCTTTATTCATCCCCAAGCAGCCGACTATAGAAGGATTTATCAGTACAATTACGGCGCAACGAAAATGGCGCTTCAGAGGGCACTGAAGAAGTATCCGTCGTACGAAAAGATCATCTACGAAAAAGACCGTTCAAAGCACCCGATAATGGGCTTCAAAGTGCCACGCCTGTGGAGACCACCATACCTACAAATTGCACTTGACGCGCCCTCACTTGAAGCGGCAAAGAAGGTTCTTGAACAACTTCCGGGAAGCGACAGAATCATCATTGAAGCCGGAACCCCACTGATCAAACGCTACGGCACAAAAGTGATCAGCGAGCTACGGCAAGCAGCCAAAGACAAATTTATAATTGCAGACCTCAAAACGCTTGATGTAGGCAAGGTTGAAGTGGACATCGCATACGAAGACACGGCAGACGCAGTTGTCGCAGCGGGCTTAGCACCCCCAGAGACCCTTGACGCAACCGTTTCAGAAGCCAGACGCATGGGAATCTACGCGGTCATCGACATGCTAAACGTGGAAGACGTTCTCGGAAAGCTGAAATCGCTTAAGGACTTACCGGATATTGTCATCCTTCACAGAGGCATCGACCAAGAAAGCGGCAGAACCTGCGGACTCGAACGCATAAAAATGATACGCCAAGCTTTCCCTAACAAGAAACTCCTCATTGCAGTTGCAGGCGGAATCGTGCCGGAAACAGCTAAGGAAGCCTTAGAACAGGACGCAGACATCCTAATCGTCGGCAGATACGTCACTCAGAGCAGAGACATCGTGCGGGCAGTAAGAGATTTCCTTGAACTAACACCAGCAATGCGTGAAGACATCGACCTTTACAGAGTCCACACAGAATAAACCAAAACCTAAAATCTTTTTTTCTTTCTTTCTCGTGTTTTCACCTAATCAGCCTCGCAACCACGTTTTCCCAAATTATCTACAACAAGCAAAAAACCGAACCGAACAGATTTGTCGAAAACAGGAAATCTAATTTTATTCTATTGAAGCACCTTTTTTAATTGTCTGGCAGCCCGAGGGAAGCAGGCTGTGAAGAACGATTTACAGAGGTCCCTACCTTTTTAGATAAAGCCCATCATAAAAATGGCGAGTAACTTGATATGTTATCGTAACAGTTTCAAGGCAAGGAAGGCGACTAAGAAAACGAGAGCTGCAGTGACGAACGTTGCCGTATAATGCAGATTGTATGCAAGAAATGGCCCAAGGAAAGCACCAAATGCTGATCCTAAACCGACCATACCGTCGAAAAGCCCAGCTTTTCCCTGAGGTATAACCTCCATGGAGAGGGAAAGCATCATTATGTAGAAAATGGCGTAAGCGAAACCGATGAAAATCAGCAGGATACCCGTCATGATTGTAGGCTCGAAAGCAAGCACTATAACGCCGACAAGCGCAAAAATAAGTATGCTGCGTAGAAGCACAAAACGCGGCATTTGCTTTCTTATGTCCATTGACTGCGCCCGGCGACCGATGAGGAAGTAACCTGTTGTCCCGCCAACAGAGTTTAAAATATACGCAACATAAACCCAACTTGTAGACAAATGTAAACCCTGCCTAAGAAAGATGGGCAGAGGCGTGAAAAAGAGACTGGTTGCAAGAGCAAACAAAACTATTGCTGTGGCGAACCCAGCGAAACTTTCCTCTTTAAGCGACCCCTTCCAGGGAAGTCCATCCATAAGCTTCGATGAACCCTCCAAACCACGATTAGCATAATCCATTTTTCTCTCAATACCAACCAGCCGCCGCTCAAAAATGAGCAACGGGTCAGCGACCAACAGCACCGCCAGAATCAAAGCCACCACGCTTAAGCCACTGCAAAGATAAAGCGTGTAGGTCGACAACAACGAAGAGCTAAGAGCAGACGCAAACAAAAATATCCCGATTGCTAAACCGACAATGGTTCCCATTTCCGTGATGCCCTCATAAATCCCGAATGTTCTTTCCCAATCATTGCGGCTGTAATGCTCGGTGACGAGCACGTTTTTAGGCGATTCATGCGCCACATGAAGCATCTGCATGACCACGTACAAGACGACAAAGACGATTAGGTTCTGAGCGAAGGGAAGCGTCATGAGGAAAAGAATCGTGGCTATCGAAGCAAAAGCGAGGAGAATGAAGATTTTGTAGTGACGGGTAGCGTCGCAGAGGTACCCCCAGAGAAACGAGGCGGGAATCGAGCAGAAAATCGCTATTGAAGTCATGACGCCAAGAGCAAGCAGTGGCCCGCCTAAGATACTGGTGTTCTTGAACGCTACCACATACAGTGGTATAAAGACGGTTAGCAATCCGAAGGCAATGTCATGGAAGAAGAACCCCAACCGCCACATAGCCAAGAAAGCACTTCTAGTTGCATTAAAGCTTTTGCCTACACAATGATAAGTTGGTTAGAAAAGCTACTTCAAAGATGTTTTTCTCGTAAATCCTTAATAGAGAGATAGCCCAAATTCATACTCCGCTGGAGAGTAAAATCAGCAAATGGCAAAATTCAAGATAATCGTATCAGATCCCGAGGCAGGAACATCAAAAGTTGTAGAGCTGGAAGAAGCACGAGCAGCACCCTTCATAGGTAGAAGGGTCGGAGAAACCCTGGACGGCTTAATAGTAGACCTGCCAGCTCACAAAGTGCAAATAACAGGGGGCTCAGACAAAGATGGCGTTCCCATCAGAGGAAACGTTCATGGCGGCGTCCGAAGAAGAGTCGTGCTAAGCGGCGGAGCAGGCTTCACCCCGAAGAAAAAGGGAGAAAGAAAACGGAAAACAGTCCGAGGCAGCACAATAACAGACGAAATTGTCCAAATCAACATGAAAATCGTTGAAAAACCAGTCGCAAAAGCCGCTGAAGCTAAGCCTAAGCAACCCCCAAAATAAGCAACATTTTTGCAGACTGCATGCATGCTCAAACCTTATAAACTTCCATAGTTCTTTCATATTTCATTACATTTATTGAGAAGAGAAAAATATGAGTGACGCGAGAAAAGCCCTGCTTAAGCAGCCAGAAGTCAACGTTGGCACAATAGGTCACGTAGATCACGGAAAAACAACTTTGGTGCAAGCGTTAACGGGCACATGGGCATCTAGACACAGCGAAGAACTGAAAAGAGGCATCACTATCAAACTGGGCTACGCAGACATGCCGATTTACAAATGCCCAAAATGCGAGCCGCCGAACAACTACACCAACAAACCTTATTGCGAGAAATGTAATTCTCCTGCAGAATTTGTTCGAGCGATAAGCTTCGTAGATGCCCCCGGCCACGAAGCGTTGATGGCCACCATGCTTAGCGGCGCAGCAATAATGGACGGCGCGATTCTCGTTATCGCAGCCGACGAACCGTGTCCTCAACCGCAAACTCGCGAGCATCTTGCAGCTGCGGAAGTTAGCGGGATTAAAAACTTAATTGTCGTGCAGAACAAAATTGACATTGTAGACGAGAAAAGAGCGCTGGAAAGCTATAAAGAAATTAAAAACTTTATCAAAGGCACAGTGGCTGAAAAGGCACCGATTATCCCAATCTCCGCGCAAAGAAGCATAAACATTGACGTCTTGCTCAACGCTATTGAAACAATCATTCCCACGCCCAAAAGAGACGAAACCAAACCGCCCCTCATGTACATTATTCGCTCCTTTGACGTTAACAAGCCCGGAACAACCATCGACGCTTTAGAAGGCGGCATTGTTGGAGGAACAATAGCTCAGGGAAAATTTGTTGTTGGAGAAGAAATAGAAATTCGCCCAGGAATCAGCGTTGAAAGAGAAGGCAAAACCATCTATGAACCGCTTATCAGCGAAATAGTCAGTTTGCACGCGGGCGAACAAAGCGTCAAGGAAGCTACATGTGGAGGACTAGTCGGCGTTGGAACATTGCTTGATCCATCATACTCGAAAGCAGATGGCTTAACTGGAAGCATCGCGGGAAAAGTTGGAATTCTTCCGCCGACGTTAACCGAGCTTACTTTAGAGACTTACGTTTTAGAGCGGGCTGTGGGAACAAAAGAGCTTCTAAAGGTTGAGAAATTTAATCCTGACGAGGCACTTTTGCTTCACATTGGTGCTGCAGTGAACGTTGGCAAAATCATCGGCATAAAACAAAACGTCATAAAAGTAAAGCTGACTAGACCAATCTGTGCGCTGCCTGGTTCAAGAGTTGCCATAAGCAGAAAAATCACGGCTCGTTGGAGACTCATTGGACACGGTCTCATAGTAAAATAGGGTGTATCATTCTACGGGTTGTATTATTCCTTTTTTCTTCAGAAAATCATGCGCCTTTTGCAGCACGTCTTTGGAGTTTTTGAAAGTTAATTTCTCTAGCGCACGGGCGTAATCCAGCCAAACGTAACCTACATGTTCAAAAGACAACTCTACCTTGTCAGTGAAAGCTTCCATCACGAAGAAAACAACCTCCTTATGTATTGTCAAACCCTGCCGCCTGTAAAAGTAAGCGATAGCTTCCCTGAATCCATCTATGAACTGCGCCCCAGTTATGCTTGTTTCTTCTTGTAACTCGCGTACAACCGTCTGTTTCTCGCTTTCGTTAATCTCAACATTGCCTTTAACGAAATCCCAATGCCCAGCTGCATAATTCAAAAGGAGATATTTTGTGGCATCATCTTTTCTATTGAATACTACAGCGCCACAGGATTTCTCACGAAGCATACATTCACCTAGCTGTTGCTCAATTCATTTGTTCAATGTATTTAAATTAATGGTTAATTTAGGCTTTGCTAAACGCATCAGTCGGAAAGAAAGAGGCGAACAAAATATTTAAGCGCACAACAAACAATCTTTTCAGAAACCAGGAGCCGCGCCAAATGTCGAATTCGCTTAACTCAAAAGAACCGCTAAAAATTATTTTGGATTCAAACGCGCTTTTTGTTCCGCTAGAATTGAAAATGGACATTTTTGAAGAAACTAAGCGTCTTCTGAACAGAAATCTTGACTTTATCCTTCTTTCCCCCGTTAAAAATGAGCTTGAATTGCTCGCGGCTAAGAATTCTCCTAAAACGCGTAGAGAAGCAATGTACGCGTTGAGGCTTGCCGAGAAATGTAAGTATGTTGTTGTCGAAAATTCAGAAAAATTATCGACTGACGACGTCATAGTTAAAGTTTCTAAGGCTTGGAATTCACCCGTGTTTACCAACGATAGAAAACTAAGGAAGAGGCTAAAAGATATAAGTGTGCCAGTGATTTATGTGAGACAAAAATCGCGCCTAGGTATTGACGGATTGACATAACTATGTTTAAACTCATAACTCTTCAGGATACTATCCGCATTCCTCCAGAAACCTTCGGCAACCCCCTGGAAAAAGTGGGCCGTGAACAGGTAAAGCAGAAGTACGAAGGCGTCGTTGACGAGGAATTGGGATATGTAATTGCAGTCACTAGCATTCAAGTGAGCCCTATAGGAAAAATAATCCCAGGCGACGGAGCAACCTACCATAAAGTATCCTTCTCCCTCTTAACATTCTACCCCGTCATTCAAGAAGTTGTAGAAGGCGACGTAGTTGAAATCGCAGATTTCGGAGCTTTCCTGCGGATAGGACCAGTAGATGCGTTACTGCACGTTTCACAACTTATGGATGACTACATTTCCTATGACGAAAAACAAGGAGTTCTGCTTGGGAAAGAAAGCAAAAGAAAACTATCAGCAGGCGATCAAGTGCGGGTAAGAATAACTGCGGTTTCTCTTGGCCGTGCGGGAAGTTCAGGAAAGATCGGTGTGACAGCCAGACAGCCATTTCTAGGTAAACTTGATTGGTTAAAGGAACCGCTCGCGGCTCCGTCGGAAAAGAAACAGGCGGAAGGCAGAGAAAAAGCAGAGTAAATGGGAGCGAATGGAATTGAGTGAGAAAGCATGCACTAACTGTCATTTTATAACGAAAGAAAATGTTTGTCCAAAATGTCGGTCGACAAGTTTCAGCGAGGACTATAGCGGCTTAGTCGTCATGTTTGATCCCGAAAACTCAGCTATTGCGAAAGCCATGAACATCAAAGAGAAAGGAAGATACGCGCTAAAAGTACGCTAAGCAAATTTTACGGTAGCAAAGCAACATCCCAAAAAAACTGAATTCTTTGCGTCACGAGGATGAAATGATGACTGTAGAGTACGTGATAACACCCGAGCTTAGAATTAAACTTAAAGAACCATTCGGCACCTTGATTCAAGGCACATTCAACGAAACCATGGACAAAATGAAAGAGTTTATCGATGAAAAGAAACCGCCGAAACTGATTTCGGTTGGAGACATAGTTTCCCTCAACCTTCATAAGCACAACATTCACCCGCAACTAACAATTCTCGATAACAAATCGCTCAGGAGTCAAACAATCCCCGAGACGCGGAAGGTTAGTAAAACTGTCTATGTCGCTAATCCTCAGGGAACGATAACTAAGGAAGCAGTTGTAGCAATCAAGGAAGCTATTGAGAAGAACGAGCATACTCACATCGTCGTTGACGGTGAAGAAGACCTACTTGCACTAATCGCCGTCTTGTATGCGCCGGAAAACTCTGTTGTGGTCTACGGGCAACCGAACGAAGGCATTGTCGTCGTCAAGGTTACACCCCAGAAAAAGGCTCAGGTCGAAGAATTCCTAAAAGCTATGGAACCCTTCGAAAAGCTAAATAGGAAGAAAACTGTTTGAACTAACCGCCTTAAGTGAATATTCATGCAGATAAAAGTAGAATCAACAAAGGAAAACCCGCTTCTAAAGCGAAAAGAAGTAGGCTTCACCATTATTCAAGGTCCAAAAGAGAAAACACCGCAGAGGTTGGATGTCAAGAAAGCCTTGGCCATTGAGCTGAAAATCGGGGACGATGTAGTTTTTATCAAGAGAATGCACACAAAAACTGGAACAAACATTACTCAAGGAGACGCTAACGTCTACCAATCAGTTAAGCAAGCTAACCTGGTTGAGCCTGAATACATCAGGAAACGTAACAGTCCACCCGAGAAACCCAAAGAAGAGGCGACAGCATAATGTCCAAGAAACCGCCAGTGACCAAGAAAGAGGAACCTCCCGCGCCGGCACCAACAGCAGCGACAGAAGCAGCAGCCCCAGCGCCAGCAAAAAAGGCTGAGAAGGGAAAAAGAGAAAAGAAGCACAAAGTGGAAAAAGGAGTTCGAGCGATGTACAAGGTCGAAGGCGATAAAGTCTCCAGGGCACGCCCAACCTGCGAGCGGTGTGGACCTGGATATTTCATGGCGGACCACCATGACAGGTACACTTGTGGTCACTGTGGATTTACCCGTTATAAGCAGAAATAAACAGTTTTAAATCCTGCTTGAACGGATTAGGTTCTGATGACCCGTAATGCTTAGAGTGAACGTTGTGATAACCAGCATTTCTGCTGAACGTTTTTGGGATATGAGGAAGCCTATTCCGCCCATTCAGATCAACACCAACATAAATGTTGTTGGCATGGAAAAGAAGCAAGATGAATCTTTGGAAGTTCCGTTTGTTCTTTCAATCGCGTTCAATCCGTCCATAGCTCAGATGAGCCTAAAAGGAAATGCATACGTTGCGGGCGAGAACGCTGAAGTTGACAAAGTGCTAAAGGATTACGAGCAGAAGAAGCCTCCAGCACAGATAATAATCCAATCAATATCAAATGTTGTCTTCATCGAGTCAGTGCTGATATCGAGAATATTGAATATTCCGCCGCCGATTCCTCTGCCTCAGATTGCTGAGTCCGGAAAACCGCCAAGCTCCAAGCCAGAAGGAAGAGACTACAGCGCTTAATTCTGCCCTACAGGAACCCTTTAAATTTCTTTGCAACGATGTCAACAATTCTTAGTTCCACGGGAAATGCAAAGTACCTGTGTTTCCATCGGTACTTCTCAATTTTGTTCATTATAGCATAAGCGAGCTTGTATGCCGAGGCGCGTTCTTTTATTCTTGCTTGTGGGAGAAAAGCGAGGCGTGTTACAGCTGAAATCGTGTGCAGTTTTGCGACTTGTGCATTGCTGTGCCACGGTGGGTCAAAATGGAAAACTTGAACGCTGCCCCAGTTTTCAAGCGATTGTGGGGGTGAAAACTGTGCAGGTAAGGTATGGGTGAGCGGGCTTGGGAAAGGAGTGAAGACAAATATGCCGTAATGTTGAGTTTTCGGGTTCACTTCAGACATTTTGTCCATTAGATCAAAGGTGTGGTTCAAGTCCTCGTTCGTTTCGCCGGGTAAGCCGCTCATCCACGAAACGTAAGGCTCAATAGTCGGCGCCCAAAGCTTTAGGTTTTCTACTGACTGCAGCATTTGGTTTGCGGTTACATCTTTGCAGATCAGCTCTTGCAGATGTTCCGAACCAGACTCACCTCCAAAATCAAGCTCAACGCAGCCTGCCTGCTCTAAAAGCCCAAGGAAATCCTTGTCGTAAGTGGACAGGTAGTCAAATCGGCAGTTAGCTCGCCATTGAACATCAAGCTTTCGATCTAAAATGCCATGGCAAATTTCTTTAACCCGCTCTTGATCCACAAAAAAGTTGTCGTCTATAGGGTCAATAATTTTGACGTGAGGAAACTTGTTCAGTATGTATTCTATTTCGTCGAGAACTCGCCCGGCGCTTTTCGCTCTCCACCTGTTTTTGTTAAATAAGCTGTTGTAGCAGAAGCCGCATCTATGTGGGCAGCCCCTGCTCGTTTGTACGTGGAACCTGCCTGATTTTATAGACGGGTACTTCTCAATTTCCAAAAGGTCATAGGGCAAATCGACTGGTATTGCATCTAAATCAATCACTTTGCCGTCAGGATTGCTTTTGATTAACCCGTTAGAACGATAAGTTACACCTAAAACCTCATCGAGAGGCTGGTTCAACGCAAGCGCGTTTGCTAAGTCTCTGATTATCAGTTCCCCTTCACCGCGGACAACAATATCCACGTAGCTGTTGCTTGCTGTTTGCTCGGGCAACAAGGTCGGGTGCACTCCGCCCCAAACAATTGGGCAAGCAGGGTTTTGCGTCCTTACGTACCGTGCAAATTCTAGGGCATACTTAATTTGTAAGCCAGTCATGCAGCTTATGCCGACAAAAACTGGCCTTCCGATTTTGAAATGACGATAATCTTCAAGGCGCATGTCAAGAATTCGCACATTGAAGTCTTCCTGCTGCAGTGAGGCGGCAATGTGCAAAAGAGCAAGCGGAACCTGAGGGTCAGGCGCTTTAAATTTTCCCGGAAAAACAAGCACTACATCTTGTTGGTTTTTGCCAAGACTTTTGTTGAAAATATGTGACGGCCCTGTCTGCTGACGAAACAAACCTAAAAATCCTCAGATAAGACTAGTCAGAATTACCTTTTAACCCTTACTAATCTTTTAGAAAGGAAGAGACAAAAAATATTTCGAAATCATTGAAATGTCCACTCAGCAGATACTGTGATTTTGCCAAGTTTCTTGTGTGGAATCAGAAGAGCGAATTAGAAATTGGGAAGAGGAGCGGCTTATTTGAGCGGAACGTACATTGATGACCGGGATGCGCCAATGCCTGGGGTTCCATGCCTTACAGGCTTGTTTGTTATTGCGAATTCGCCTAAGTAGTGCCCAATCATTTCAGGCTTCATTTCGACCGCAACGAATTCTTTGCCGTTGTGGATCTGGATTTTAACCCCAACCATTTCCGGAAGAATAATAAGGTCTCGAACATGAGTTTTAAGGTTGACTTCTTTGCCTTGTTTTTGCGCTTCTTTAGCTTCGCGCAACTTTTCCAGCAATACACGTTGTTCGGGGGTTAAACCGCGCTGAAGGCTTCTTCTTTGTCTTGAGGGAAGTAGGTTGATGAATTCATCCATAGACATCCCTGTCAAACTCGCCAAGTTATGTCCGCGGTAACTAAATTCCTTCGGCATTTTTCATCTTCACCTTAAACGTTTTCTAAACGCTATAAACCTTCTCCCCGTTTTTAGCGGATTGCGCGCTTCTTCTTTTGTCCTGGCCCTCTTGCAGCTATCAAGCCGACTTTTTGTCCAGGGGGAGCGCCATGTGAAGTTGTTGTGCATCTTCGAGCGCTTCGTTTGCTGCTTCCATAGGGGTGAACAGCT
>Ga0187874_10001299_pt1 | contig 23506 bp, 21 predicted proteins | sample June2016WEW_16_1_3_FD_132993 | JGI IMG/M metagenome (GOLD analysis project Ga0187874, IMG submission 132993) | Peatland microbial communities from SPRUCE experiment site at the Marcell Experimental Forest, Minnesota, USA - June2016WEW_16_150 | ecosystem: Environmental > Terrestrial > Soil >... | reverse complement strand
GTTTGGGTTCAGCCACCATGGCCTTAGCCAAAAAAACGCGTTGCGACTGGCCACCTGAGAGTTGACCTATTTTTCGATCTCTAAGTTCGTAAATGCCGAATAGTTTTAGAGTTTCTTCAACTTTCTCCCTATCCTCTTTGCCAGTTCCGTGAAATAGCCCCATTATGGGAGTTCTTCCAAGCATGACTGTCTCATAAACGCTAAATGGTAGGTTTGGGTCTCGAGCTTGTGCGCTTTGTGGAACGTAGCCTACGTATTTGAGGTTTTTACTTAACTCTTGGGATCCGAAGAGTTTGATTGAGCCAGTAGCGGGTTTAATTAACCCTAGGATTACTTTTAGAAGTGTTGACTTTCCAGCGCCATTGGGTCCTATAAGTGCAATCAAGTCTTTTGCGTTTACATCTAATGTTATGCCATCAAGAGCAGTAACTCCGTTAGAGTATTTGACGCTGACATCACGAATTTCAACGATTGATTTAGCTGTTTCCAACTGTGCTCAACGCCGTATGAATATTAGCGATGTCCTGTTTCATAAGGCTAATGTAATTGTCGCCTGCAGCCTTTTCCTGAGTGGTTAAGCCCTCTATCGGGTTCATCTGAATTAGACTTGCATTTGTCTGGCTGCTTATCGACTGGGATATTGCTGGGTTTTCCAGTGACTCGTACCCGACATATTTAAGGTGATGTTGGTTGATTGCCGTGATTACATTTTGGATATCACTGGGGGTTGGTTCTTCTTCGAATGGTCCTGAAATAGGAAGCTGCGTAACGTTGTATTGGTTGGCGAAATAGGCGAAAGCTTCATGGAAAGTAATAAAAATTTTAGTGGGGGTGTTTGTTGTGGCATTAATTGCTAGGGCATTCAAGTTGTCCAGCTGCGCATCATATGTTTGTGCGTTTTGGGTGAAGTATTGGCTGTCGGTGGGGTCAGCTTTGATTAACCCTTGAAGAATATTGTTAACCTGCTGTTTCGCGTTTACTGGATCAAGCCAGAGATGTGGATCAACTGTTTCGTTATTTTTTTGAAATTCGGCCGGAACAGGTAGAATGTGAATTCCTTGGCTTGTGTCTACTTCAATCAGTTTGGAGTTTCCTGCGGCATTGATTACCTGTTGTATCCAGGGTTCTAAGCCGGCGCCGTTATAGATAAGCACATTTGCGCTGGAAACTTCAAATATGGAGGATGGGGTTGGCTCAAAATCATGTACGTCTACTGTTTCAGGCACAAGAATTGATACGCTTACTTTGTCGCCGCCTATGTTTTGGGCGAAATCGTACAGTGGATAAAACGTCGCGACAACCTTTAATTTGGAACTTGAGGGAGTACCCGCGTTGTTTGTAAGAGACAAAGCAGCCACGGTTGCGACGATGATTATTGCTATTAATACTGTGATAATTATGTAGGTCGTTTTTCTCATGGTTACTCCAACAAACAAAGAATAAAAAACAGTTTATTAAGTTTTCTCTTTTTTTTAATAAACAATAGTTAACCAAACAAAAAACCCGTCCCTTCTCGCCCAACTCCAAAGAAAACACATTTTTCAACAACAAAAAATGACAATATTTAAGTCAAGCAAACTCAATAGACAAACAGTTATTTCAGGTGAATCAAGTGAGCATTATTAGTCTTTCATTGCCAAATGAATTGCTTGAAAAACTGGACACAATCCTTGGAGAAGATCGAGGCGCAACCCGCTCAGAAGTCGTCCGGCAGGCGGTCCGCATGTACCTTACTCAATACAGTGAACTGGAGAAAATCCAAGGAAACGTTATCGCCACAATAACGGTTCTTTACGACAAAGCAGAGCAGAACAAGGAGCTTTTTAGGTTGCAGCATGAGTTTGATGACATGATTACCGCGTATCTTCATGCGCATCTGTCAGAGACAAGCTGCCTAGAAGTTATGGTTGTTAAAGGTGCATCGGAGCGGCTCAGGGGCTTAATCGATGGGTTAAAAGCCAACAAGCCTGTAAAGCAGATAAAATTTTCAATCATGGCAATCAACGAAAAAGAAACCTAAAACTTTTGCAAGCTTTTGCATAGCTTTTTTAAATTGTTAGATTTTTGTTGGCTTTTTCAGATTAAGCGGGAGATATAGGGAGATTTATAGATTTTTTTAGATTAATTTAGATCTTTATAGATGTTTTTAGATGTTTCTAGATTGCAGTTGCAAACAATCCAAGCCCCAAACCGGGAAAGCAACCCATTTCACAAACAACAAATTTCCCGAAAAAAGTCCAGCCGGCTGCGCCTGCTCACACGATGTACTTGCTTGTTTTCTCGAAGTCTTTGACGATTTGCATGATACGTTTTGGTCCAGTCTGTGGTCCAAGCGGGATGTCTTTTAGAAGAACCCATGGGCTCTTACGGGCAACAACTGTGGCAATATGCTGATCGCCAAAGCATTTCGTCGCAACTTGGACAACACCCCGTCTAACCCCCGCTTCCGTTAAGTCGCCAAGTGCATGTAAGTACTCGTGGAGCAGAAGGTTGTAAACCAGAGCGTTAACCGTCGGCTTCGAACTCACGGATGACTCAACAATCTCAACCAACGCGCGATTAAGGACGATGTTGTTGGTTCCAACGGGGTAATATGCACCCAACTGAAGCGGCAAATCATCCAAAAACAGCATCATGCTGTCCCTCCTTGTGCTTAAAGCGAACTGCACAGTTTCCTTAACAATCTGCCAAACCTCACCGTAATTCTTAGCCTCATCCAAACCCTTGCCGAACCGCTCCGTTTCCTTGACGTTGCTGCCCAAAACAAACCCTTCCTACCAACAAGAATCTAGCCAAAGAACTCTTTTAAGCATTACAGTCAATACCCGTAAAACTCAGCTAGCAAAAAAGCAGTGATACCGAGTAACAAGATTTCTGCGTGATAAATAAGCCGAAAATGCGTCGCGAACGGTTTATATGAAACGTGCCCAAAACTATTGTGGTAAAGGAGCCAAAAACGATGAGTACTGAACCTTTTCATGTTACAGACGCAAATTTTGAAGAGACAATAAAGAAAAACAAAGTTGTTTTGATTGATTTTTGGGCAAATTGGTGTGGACCCTGCCGAGCCTTAGCTCCGACAATCGTGGAGTTGGCAAAAGAATACAGTGGAAAAGTTTTCATTGGCAAACTTGACGTCGACGAGAACCCGGCTACCGCTGGGCGCTTCCAAGTTTTCAGCATTCCAACAATGATACTCTTCAAGGACGGACAGGAAACTGAACGCCTCGTTGGCTTATGCCCAAAAAACCGAATAACTGAAACGCTTCTAAAACATTCAGTTTAAAGTTTAAGCGCTTTTCATTTTTTCATACATTTTCTCAAAAGTCCAGCGGATGCTCGACTTAAGCTCCCTGAGCCGTTCGTCATCAACGTTACGAACAACTATTTCCCTAATCAATTCGCCTTCACGCACTACATGGAAAGAAAACGCTTTATCCGCCGTCAACTGATTTGTTCTTACCAGTTCAAGGTCTTTTTCCTGCATCTTAGCGAAAACCTTTTCGACCAGAAAATTGTTGAAAGGCGGCGTGTTAACACTGAAGTTTTTTGTCTCGTCAGGCAACACATGCATTCCAAACTTATCAAAAACTATGAGCGCCAAAGGCTCCTCAGCCATAGTTTTGAGCGGTATAACAGTTTCCAATTCAGAAACCTGCTGAGCCGCGGCGATTTTCGACGGTTCAGGCGCTCTTTGAATAACAACTTTTGGTGCTTCAGGCTCTGCTTTGGGCAAAACAACTTCTTTTGGAATAGGCGTAGGCGTGGTTGTTTCAGGTATCTCTTTTAAATCTCGGCGTCTAAAGCCCTTCTCAAGCAAAATATCGTTAACCGTGTCCAACGCTGCCTGAACCTCTTTGGATTCAGCTGTCAATTTTTCAAGCTGGTCTTCAAGCCGCTTCTTGAAAGCGATAAGTGACCTCATTTTTTCTGAATCTTGCGCCAAGCTGATCCCCGCACGCCATTTATTTTGGCGCTTGATGCTTATCTGTCTTAGCTTTTTCTATGAATAACGAAAATGCCCGGTCTGTTAAGCCATTTTTTTATGGAATAGGAGATTCGCCGATTTTCTTAAGTTGCGCACGGTACATTTCAACGATTTCCTTCGAAGACGTCGCATCTTCAGGGGCTTTGTCAGTTCGGTATTTGCCCGTGAAGCGCGGAAAACGAATCGCTAATCCGCTTCCTTTCCGAATCGAGTCCATGGCGCACATGTGAATTGGGCTGAGGGTGATTTCAGCTCCCAAAACCTCAAGCACCAAACTAGGTTCAAACCAGACGTCTGCCTGCAACATCGATTGGACACGCGTGTTTTTGCGGGGAATCAAATGCTTCGCAAGTATATCCCGAAGCGACACAAGATCTTTGTCGGTGAAGCCTGTCCCACACTTAGTTACGGTTTCAAAAGTGTCTGCTTCTTTGTTGTACGTAGCCAAAAGCAAGGCGCCGTACGTTCCAACCCGTTTTCCCCTGCCGTAAAAAGCGCCGACGACCACGAGGTCCACTGTGTCATTCATTTCGCTTTTGTAGTCGCGCTTGTATTTTATCCATAGCCAGCCTCTGCTTCCTGCTTGATACACGGAGTCTGCCGCGACGGATTTACACATTAACCCTTCGCAGCCCTTCTCTATGGCTTCTTCAAAGAAGTCCTCAAGCTCTTTTGGGTTTCTAACGATTTTTTGGATAGCAGGTGTAACGCGGTCAGTTTCCTTAACGATTTTTTGCAATTCCCGTCGTCTCTCCTTTAAGGGTTTAAGGGTTAAATCTCTGCCGTCAACGTAGAGAAGGTCAAATGGAAAAAGTGAAATGGGGTACTGGGTAATGGCTTCTTCCACGCCATATTTGCGTCTCCGATGCATCAGCTCCTGAAACGGACGCATATCGCCAGTTTCCAAATCCATTGCAACACATTCGGCTTCCAAAATGGCTTCCTTGGCATCTATCTTTTCTTTTACTAAGTCCACTGCGTCGGGGTACTGGCCGGAAATGTTCTCTAGGCGTCGGGAAAACAAGATTACCTTGTCACCCTTTTTGTGAGCTTGCACCCGTTCGCCATCATACTTGTATTCGGCTGCACATTTGCCGCCTAGTTTGTCGAGAATTTCTTCTGGTGAAGCTAAGCGTTCAGCCAGCATGGGTCGTATAGGCTCAAAAACCATAACTTGAAACTTTTTTATTCCGTCAAGACCCTTTTCCACTACCACGTTCGCTACCCTTCCCAAATCAGACGAAATACTGTACGCACGTTCAACCAGTTCCCGAGCTTCTTTGCCGCCTGCATAAGCTATCGCAAGTGCATCAAGAACCGTCATGTCTGCGATCCCAAGCCGCAGGTTACCCGTTACCGTTCTAATGATCCATTTTGCCTCATTCGGCGACGCATCGGTTAATAAGCCGCAAAGCATCGCCATTTTAGTGTCGACAGCGCCGGAACCCGACGTTTTAGCTAACTTATCCAGCGTCTCATAAACCCGTTCCACCGTAAGTTTCAGGCTGAAAAAGGTTGATTGTTTCCTTTTAGCTAAGAGTTTCTGAGCGGTTTCGCCGATGTCCCCGCTTTTCTGAAGTTCCGACTCGATTAGACTCTCACTTTGCCCAGACGCCCTAGCTAAGGCTCTAATGGCTAGTTTTTCGGCGACACCCATCTCCACGCCGAGAAAATCTGGATACAGTTTACCCTGAGTTAAGTAAACGACTTTTGCAATGACTTCTTTAGGCGTCTTCTTCAGCAGGTCAACCAGCAAATCCGTCATTTCAAGCCGTTTTGTGGTTGCTTCAATTTTCTCGTAAGATTCAGCGATTACTGCGTAATCCATCATTTTCAGCCAAAGGAAATACTATTGCAGAACTATTAAAATTAACACCTCACGGCAGCAGTGGCTATATAGAAGGTTATATTAGCCGAGCAAACGCTATCTCAACTCATGAAGACCTGCGTAGTTTATTTTTCAAGGACCGGAAACACCAAACGCTTAGCCCAAGCAATAGGTGACTCTGTGAAAGCACCTATTTTCGCGATGGCAGAAACGCAGCCTGCCTCATTTCAAGACTGCGACCTTTTAGTCATCGGCACTCCCGTTGAGGGAGCGAGCCCGGCAAAGGAAGCCTCAGCTTTCATCGAAAACCTGCCTAAAGTGGAAGGCAAAAAAGCGATCGTCTTCTGTACCCATCGCCTTTTCGGAAGCGGCAGAGCTATGGGGACAATGGAGAAGATGCTTGATAGTAAGGGCTACCAAACGGTGCTTAAGGTTTCCAAGAAAGGCATGAAACCCGACAAAGCAGCAGACTTCTCAGAGATCCTTACGGAAATAAAGAAGGCACTTGAAAAACAGTAACTATTTTTTCAAGCTCAAAAAGTCCACAATCATTTTGTGGTGTTCAAACGCCAGAGGACTTGGCAATTTTTCTAGGCTGTATAATTTGATTTCTTGAATTTCACTTTCCTGACGTTTTATTTCGCCGCCAACTACATTGACAAGGAAGCATGTCGGGTAGTACTCGTACTCCACCTCGTCTTTCACGCCTTTTTCCAAGTACTCCCCAATTTTGCGGACAATTTCCACGTCAAGACCAGTTTCCTCTTTGCATTCGCGGATGATCGTTTGCTCAACAGTTTCGTCCGGATCCATTCTGCCGCCAGGAAGCGCCCAGTAACCCTTGAATGGAACAGTGTCCCTTTTGACAAGCAAAATCTTGTCCTCTGGAAATGGAATTATCGCTGTCGAAGTCTTACCCGTGAACCTTCTCATTTCAAAACCACCTTCGATTAACCATCATCAAAAGCGACGGAGCGCATTAAGTTTTTCGAGTCCTCTTCCACAAAGTCAAAAAGTATTAAATCCGCTGTAGTCAACTGCGGTTGGTTTCTTTTTGTGGCTCTAAAGAAAAAAGGAATTGGAAGAAGGTTTATTCTTCGTCCTCGCAGTCTTCGCAATCACAGTCGTCGCAATCTTCGTCTTCTTCTTCTCTGACAAAAAGGTCTATTTCCATTTTGAAAACCACAAAAGGGTAACACTGGTAGCCTATAAGTCTTCTTCTGACCATCTATTTTTAGTTTTTTGGATTTTTGAAAGGGAATTTCTGTCCTCAAAACGGGACAATGCAATGAAGTTTTCAACCCAAATTCCAAGCGTCAAGCCAAACTGCCGCTTATAATCTGGTATTCTCTGTCTGAAAGCAAACCTTGACTTCTTAGCCGAAGCAAGCCATCCGCGATCTTGTCGCGGGTCAATCGGAAGTTTAAAAGGTTATTTTTTTCTCCTAAGCTTCTGATTTGGCTGTCCAGAAACTGGTCCTTTTTAGCAAGAACCTGAACGTTGTCGATTAACCCTGATATGGCTTTGAAACGCGGAATCAAGAGCTCCTTAATCTTTGACATGCCCAGTGCGCCCTTAAGTTTGGAGGTGAAACCTTCGCTGGCGGCCATGGAAGGCGCGAGGAAAATGAACCGTTTACTTAACCCTGCTTGGTAGAATGCAGTGTAGAATGGAACGTAAAACAAGGCCGGGCTCTTCAACTGTTGATCTACGCTGCCAAGCATTGCAAATTTGGCGTTGACTGCCTCCTCCAGTTTAATCGCGTCGTTAAGGCCGTCGACAACGGGCTTTTCCAGTTTAAGCAACTTCTCCGTTTCCCGCTCAAAAACGAGCATCTTAGCTTCGCGGGCGACTTCAAGCTCTACAAGAGGCTGGCGGGCATGTTTGATTTCGGCTTCCAATTCAAGCTGTAATACGCCTGTTTGGGACTTTTTCTGTTTAGTCAGACTCTTAATGTTTTTCTCTGTGCGTTTTAGCTCTTTCTTTAATGCGTTGAGCTCTTTTTTTGTGAGGGCACTTTTTTCTTTCCACCGCTTCTCGAAAGTAGAATGATTTCTTGAGGCTTGAGCTTCCGCTTCTCTCTGGTAGAGCCTGATTTTGCCTTCGCTGCTCTCAATGTTCTTTTCACTCTTTGCCTTCAGTTTCTCAAGGTTTTCAAGTTCTTGGTCGAAGCTTCTGGCAACTTCGGCTATTCGCCGTTTGTACTGAATGTTTAGCGCCACAATTTTAGGGTTGATGAATTCTGCTTGCGCCCTAATTTTTGCCTCAGTCTCATCCTTGACGGCTTCCGCCTGGTAGTCAAGTTCCGTAACATATTGGCTAGTTATCCTGTTCATGGCTCTTAGACATTCAGCAAGCTTCTCCGCATCTTCACTGGCGCCCATTTGCAAATTGACAATCTCCGTCAAAACCGAAGAAACTTTAGCTTCTTCAAGTATCGGCGAAAGTAACGCATAATTTGCTGCCTGACCTGTAATTTCCACGGCTTCTCTGCGGTAATCACCGAACTCTTTTTTGAAATTCAAGTCAACGATTAAATTGTCAACGGAAACCTCCTTCTCCCGCTTGGGCTGAGAAAAGTAATTGCTATGGTCAGAAAGGAAAGCCATAAAGTCTTCTCGAGTCTTCGAGTTACTTTCTAAACCGTCCATGAAAACTTTAGGCGAAGGCAATTCAAAATAGGACATGGCAAAATCATGATTACTTAAGTCATCAAAAATGTAGGATGCTTCGTTCTTGGGAAACAGCCAAAGTGGATAACCGATTTTGGCTAAAAAAACGAGTTTTTCCTCCGGCTGCTTCACTAATAACCCGCCTCCCTTCATTCTTTCAAGCTCTGCCAACGCATAAATGGTGGCTTCTTCAACTTCAAGGTTGAAAGGTTCCCTGATTTTTTGAGGCGCGAAAGGCAAAATGAATCGTTTCAATGCAGGGTTTAACATCGGTTTCTGTTCAGTGTATAAGAGACTGCTTTTTTAAAATTTGTTGTCGCCCAAAGACGGAAAACCAATTTTTGCAAACACATATCAAGTGCTAAGCCTTGAAGAAGTCCGATATCTTCTTTTGGAAAAGTGCCCGCTTCAAAAGCTCACTCTGCATTATCCATCGTTGCATAGGAATCTCAAATCTGCCCCCGATGAACTGCAGCGACTCAGCTAAACTCTTGAAGAGGTAAGGTCTTTGTCGCATTGCATTTCTGACGTTTTCACGTACTTGCCAAACGCCGATTGGCATGATGTATCCGGGACGGGCTTCTCTAAGAACGATGACTGTGGCTTGCCGACGCTCTTTCACCAATTGCTCGCAAGTTGCCAAGCGGGCGGAGTAATAGCAGCCCCCAATCGCCGCGTAGGTGGTTCTTCCACCATTGTCTTCCCAATCTGAAAAAATAGCTATGCTTTTCCCAGTTGGGTTCCAAACGGTTCCTGGATACCAAGCTTCCATGGATTCGTAGCTCCAGCCTTGCGGGATCATCAAGATTTCAAAAACGTTATCCATGTAGATTGACTCGTAAACTCTGTATTCGTTGATTTCAGGGTAGGTTTTGACTTTCGCCATTAGATTCTTAGATATTATGTCGTCAACAGCCGTTATGCTCCAACGTGTTGGAACTAAGCGTCGGTTTTTTTCCACTCCGAAAGCGCCAACGCTAAACGCCTTCTGAATCTTGCTTACGACAACGCCTCTCCCATAAAGCTCAAGTACCGCGGGTTGAGCACGCAGATCCGTGTCGTAGTACGCCTTCTCTATCTTGTCATCGTAACGTGCGTTGCCAACATGTAAATCCCGAATTGGCGCTGAAGGACCAAAGGGCTGAACATTATCGTCCAAAAAGATCGAGCTATGAGGTTTTTTGGTAAGGTTCAATTCGATGTCTACACTGCTGTCAGCAAGAGCTAACTCGCGGGTTTGATCCAGAATTTTGCCAGCATCCATCAAGTTTCGTACGTTAACTCTGTGCTTCCCCCTGACAAGCATGCTGCGGAAACCGACGATTTCATCCATGCTTTTCCCAAACCAGCGTTCAGGCAAATCATAGACAGCCGTGTCTTCATGCAAAGGCGGCACAAGCGGACCAGCGTAAACATTTGGGTAGCCGATTCGTCCGATGAAAACACTAGGAGGTGACATACCTGCGATATCTTCGCTCATTAGCGGAACGCTTTTGAGAAAGTAGTTTACTTTTAGCATGATTGGGCAACGGGTTTTGCCGCATAGAAATCTTGAGCCTTTGCATAGGACGCATAGACTGTCCTGTGAGGTTCGGGTAACTAATTGGTCGGTGCTTGCGAGTTTCGCCGAAGTCAAAATGTCTTTTAACCAGTTATCTGGGCCATGAATGGTTTGTATCGGCGATGTGAGTGTCATGTTATAATGCATGATGGTTGCCTCGACTTGATATGTTTTTCCGAAAAAACAAACAGAATTCGAAGTATTTTTCGGCTTTTTATCGTTGCCTAACGGTGGCTATCAGCCGCGTTTTCCTAATAATTCTGCTAATTGGTGGAGGCAATCGGCGGCTAATTGTGTCAGCGGTCTTCCACAGCCCATAAAGGCCCGGTGGCGAAATGCCTGCGTCAATAATTTTCAATTGCCCATTCACCGCTCGTATGTTGTCGCATGTTATGTCCAGCAAACCATACCTGCCAGCTAACTCCCTAAATTGCAAGAGTTGTTGCCTCGTAACTTCGGCTTCAACCCCGTATTCCTGCAGAATCGAGTACTTGGCGTGCCAAAAGATCCTTGCAAGATATTCATGCCTCAAACTGTGCGGCATCTGCTTGTACACTTGGTGGTCACGCTCCACGTCCTGCTTTTTCCCAACCTTCAGCGCCAGGTCATGACTTTTATGCTTCAAATGGAAAACAAGTTTATGCAGCCCAAAATTAACCATAACAGCCTCAGGAAAAACATTGACTACCTTTTCCTGCAACCGGCGAATGGGAACAAAACTTCCTTCCGCTTCGATGTATTCATCTATTAAACCGTCAAGAAACCTGGCTTTTTCATACAGCGATTTGAATTTCACACTATTAAAAATAGGCTTTTCCTATTGTATAGTTTTGTGGTTACAGGGCAGTAACAACAAATTCAATTGGATAAATATGAGCTGAAGGAGTGGATCCCGCCACTTTAGACCACGTATGGAATAGCGACCATTTGGGGCTGCAAACCAGTTTCCGCTGGGTCAGGAGCAAGCTCAGGCACACACTTCAGAAGCCACGCCGACAACTCCTTGCAGACGTGGGGTTTGCACGAGAACTTCCCGAGTTTAGCGTTATAAGACCGACACTTGACACAAGGAATCTGCGTTTCTTGCTTGGTTTCCATTACAATCATACACTGCTTTACTGGGGCGCGTCATTTATCAATTATGAAAGGATAATCTTGACCTGCTATTTGTATTGAAAATCCTGAAAAACAGTTGAAGTGGCGCCCAGGCCTAGGTCCACACTCGGGTTACAACTCGGAAAGTCTGTATGGGAATCTGGCAAGCTGCTGAAAAGGGTATCCTATCGCAAATATACCAGTAAAAATGGAAAACAATGGGTCTACTAAACAAGAAAATAGTGGGTTCAAATCCTAGCGGCCCCACTTTTAGCTTATTTTGGCAAATTAGATCCAAACTATGCTTGCTGGTTGTCGGAAATGAATCCGGAGTTTGTGGGAAGTTGGCTGTTCTTCTTGGGGAACATGGTGTTCTCCGGGGAGAGTTAACTCGGGCGACGCATTATATGCTAGTGATGGTCAAAGATGATGGTCAAAATGATTTCCCGCCTAATCATGGTTATAGCGCTTGCGGCTTCCTTTACGCTTGGGTTTCAGCTTGTCGATTCCGCTCGAGCGCTTGGCACTTATGGCGCTCAAGTCTGGATTCAATCGCCAACTAGCCACGAACCTGCCAAGGCAACAATTTCTCTGGTGGTGACGGCTCAGATTAATTACCGCTCAAATTCCTCCGCCGACGACCAAATCACCAGCCTAATCCAAAGCACATTGTGCCAGTTCAGTGTAGACGGCGACGCCTGGCAGAACCTCACGTTCGTGCAGCTCGCTGGAGCTCAAGCATTCACTGATCCCATTTACAATAACTGGGTTCACGAGGACAACTGCACTTACAGCGGTACATTCACCGCCTCATCTTTAACCTACCACTCATTGAACGTCACGATTCAGTCGCCTGACTCACAAAGCAGCTCTCAAATGTACTTCAACATAGGCAATATCATGCCAGCATCAGCATACCAAAACAAGGGCACTTGGACGCAGCAGACGCCCATGATACAGTCACGATGTGAAGCAGGAGCTGCAGTAGTTAACGGCGTCATTTACGTGTTGGGCGGTAGCCACACTCAGGCCGAAGGAAACGAATTCACAACTGTCCCGACTAACGAAGTGGAAGCTTGGGTTCCAGGCGGCTTGTGGATGCAGAGGGCTCCTTTACCAATCGCGATGCAATCGTTTGGCACCGCCGCCTGCAACGGCTTGATTTATGCGATAGGCGGTTCAGCAAACTATGTGTATGATCCAAAAACGGACATGTGGACCGCCAAGACACCAATGCCCACCCCACGCACAGACCTACAGGCTAACGTGGTGGGAGGGAAAATCTATCTCATCGGGGGAGAAGGGCAAAATGTGGCCTCTAACGCGAACGAAGCCTATGATCCAGCAACTGACACGTGGACATCCTACGCACCTATACCTGTTGGCGTCTGCAACTACGCTTCGACCGTTGCAGACGGAAAAATCTACATCATATCCGGCTACACAGGAAATATCGGCATCGCCTCAGTCACAAACCTGACGCAGGTCTACGATCCACAAACAAACACGTGGAGCCAAGCAACTCCCATTCCAATCAGCGCCCCAAGTTCAGCCGCCGCCGTCCTAACAGGCAACGACGGCTCAACCGACCTCTACGTTGTTAACGGCGCATGGGCATCCAACCCGCTCGAAGCACAAGCCATCACTCAAGTCTACTTCCCAACCAACAACACCTGGAGTCAAGCCACACCTATGATGGTAGACCGAGCAGGGTTAGTAGCTACAGTGGTAGGCAATACCTTGTACACTTTCGGCGGAGGACACAACATATTCAGGCCCGACTCGGCTGACGTATGGCAATTCACTCCAGAAGCCGCAACATCATCAAGTGCTATAAGTCAACCGATTCCAACAACCAGCGCGACGTCTGCGAAATCCCCAACTCCCACAAACTCAGTTCCCGAATTCACTACAAATACGGGTTTGCTGCTCGTTCTAACTGCAACAGGCTTAGCCATTGTTCTTACCAAAAAAGCACAAACGCGCACAACGCCTAAAGAGAGTATGGGTTCAAAACGTGGGTTCTAACCTAAGCAGCCTGTGTTTTCTAAATACTTGCAACAATTTGCCACGCAAAATTATTGTTGGGAACACATATAAAGCTCGAATTAATCTTTGAGAAAAACTGTCTTGATTCCAGACTAATTTTGAAAAATAAGTTGAATTAGAGGAATAAAAGCGCCCAGGCCGGGATTTGGACCCGGGTCCTGCGGGCGACAGCCGCATATACTGCTTCGGCAACATGAAAGAATTCATGTCGAGACCGAACTATACTACCTGGGCTTTTGAGTGCCGAAGTGATTAATCGAAAGCGTGATACTTAAGTTTTTATCCGTTCATTTTTTTTGAATTTCTCCTGAGAATACTTTCGAAACGTTTTTCAAGTTTTGGATTGTGGAAGCCTATCTCTTTTGCATACTTCTCAACTTGGCATTTTGCATACAAACCACATTTAGGTGAACCCGAATCAGACCATTTGCTTGGTTCGTAACCTAATTGTAGCAGCCCTTGCCTGAACGTTCTTTGAATACCCTCGATCTTGGATGTTAATTCCAACTGGGGTGAGTTATGATTGGATGATTTGGGAAAAACCGTTCCATCAGTGTCAAATAACCCCCGTAAACACGCTCTAAGTTGATTGTTGTTCTCAAAAATCCATGATGGAATTTGAACATTGTTCTCTTTTTTATTTCCGGCTTTGAGACCGTAATGTTCTAAAGTAAAAACAATTGCTTTGTCATTGATATAGTACATCACGGCCATAGCTTTCTTAAATCTAAAACTTTTGAGTCTTTTTCCAAATACCCTTAAGAATAATGGGGAAACGCAAGATTGAAGATACTCTATGTCATCTTCGCCACCGCATATTTTTATTGCGTATTGCCCCGATTTAACGGATTTGTCAATGTGCCCATCGCCTAAAATCAACCCAAGAATCTCAGCCAGATCCTCTGATTTATCTACGAGAATTTCAGTTTTCTTTGGCTTTCCACCACCACCTTTTAGGCCTCCGATTTTTTGTCCCCAATTAGACGAGATTATTTGAAGGGTATCTTCGTCAAACTTTGTTCCTGTAATAAGGCATAGCCGGAGAAATGTGGAAATCGAAAGGGTGCATGTCCCGTTTCTTAATTCGTGGCTAAGGTAATGCGAATGAAGGTTCAAAAGTTCTGCAAGTGCAGGCCATGATAGTCCAGTGGTTGTCTTTGCTTTTTCAATCAACTCTTTCTGTTTTTCTTTAGAAAGTTTGACTCTTTTGTTGTCTATCATCTTGTTAATAGATGTAGCTCCACCACTTAAGCTTTACATCGATGAACGCCTAGTAAAACAAAAATAGCAAAATGGCCGAAGAGAACTGTAGTGTCGCGTAAACAACGGTTGTATGCGTAATTTTAATACGCTGCTGCTTGATTGTTGGTTGTGGGGGGTGAGGAGAGGTGTTAAGAAACACTGAAGCTTCGTCGGTTCTGAAAAGGTACTGGGTCTGCCTCCTCCTGTTGATTCTCGCAGTAGCGTCGTTTCCCTCCATCTACATTGCCCTTTTCGCCGCCTTCGTCTTCACTTTCCTGGTTCCAGGCTTGATAGGCTACCGATTCTTCAAGCTCAAGTCCCATGAGATTTGGGCTTTCGTTCCGCTTTTTAGCGTTTTAGTCTCCGTCGAATTCATTTACTACCTGTCCTTGGCGATTGGCTACTCAAGGCAAACAATACTTTTCAGTTTCTTAGCGTTGACAGCCATTTATGCGGTGGTGGTTTACTGGAAGGGTGAACCGCTGCAGCCGCCGAAGTTCCTTCGCTTTAAGCAGATTAAAAAGACAAGTCTTCTCTTATTTGCTGTAATTTTCGCAATTGCTATCATTGTTTTATTTCTCAGCGTTTGGCGCGGCAGTCCGTATGGGATTGTTTTGACGGGGTCAAACTGGCAGGACACGCCGCTTCACTACGAGATTATTGAGAGCGTAAACAACGGGAATTTTCCTCCGCAGATGCCTAATTTTGCGGGGGTACCGATGACCTACTACTACTTCGTCGATTTCCACACCGCCATCATCGAAAATGTTTTCGGTTACCTCCCACAGCTTTTGCCCTTCCTAAACGCAGTTTTCATACTTGTTTTTGGACTTGCAATATATGCTTTGACCAGGCCAAACGGTAGACGAGCTGCTATCATCGCAACGGTGATAGCGACGTTCGGCTGGGGTTTAAGCTACTCGGGTCTCTTCAACGCGTTGTTTACAGGGCATTTTGATGCAACGCAAAACTATGCCTATCAATATGGCCAAACCTTCGGCTTGCCACCCATATTTGACAATTTGCTTCAGCAGAGACCACTTCTCATAGCCTTGCCCGTGTTCGCCATTGTTTTGGCGCTATTAAGGGACATGAATAGCAGAAATCGGCTCCTGCTGGCTGGCATAATGACGGGCTTGCTTTTTGAGTTCCACAACGTTGGGTTCCTATGTTGCTATCTCGCTTTCGTCATCGCGGTACTGTTTAATGTCAAGCAGTTTAAACTGTCTAACTGCCTTTACTTCGTATTGCCGACCGCTTTAGCCCTGCCCTTTATTTTCCACAATGGGCCTCCAGCTACAATCTCGCTGAGCATGGCTTGGATTTCTAATTTCGCCAAGGATCCGCCGCTCTACTATCTCTTGAACCTCGGAGTACCCTTCGTAATTGCAATCATTTCTTTTGTGAAATCCGGAAACGAATACTTGAAAGGTACAATGCTTTTTCTGGTGCTGATCCCTAACGTCCTATTGATCACGCCCAACCCTTGGGACATGTACAAATTCTTTATTTTCGCTTGGATCCCGATCGCCGTTTTGGCTGGTGTGATGTTGTCTAAAACAAGAAAAATTGTGATTGTGATATTGGTTTTGCTTTCGATTTTAGCTTCAGTAAGCGTGTTGATTTACAATTTTGGAACAAACTATACGGCGGCAACTTGGCCTGAATATCAGCTCGGGCTATGGGTACGGAGCAACACGCCGCAAGACTCAGTTTTCTTAACTTATTACTCTATACAGTGTCCTCCAGCCTTTATAGGCGGAAGACTCACGGTCTCATCCTACATCAATTGGCCCTACGGATGGGGAATTCCGCTCAACAGGATTTACCAGCGCCAAAGCGACATTGACAACGCATACACAGGCAATGCAACTCAGCTGGAAGCTGTTGTCAAGGAGTATAAGGTTTCATACGTGTACGTCGGCAACGATGAATCGCACTATTATCCTGGCTGTACAGCAAGGTTTAATGCAATCAGCTGGCTGAAACCTGTCTACACAAACCAAAACCTAGAGATTTACCAAGTTGACCTATCCCAAATCGGAACTTAATTTGCCATAGTCTATTTTCTTCGAAAGACCGAATTTTTCAGGTCCAGAAGTCTTTCCTTGTTCGGGGAACCTTTTTTGCCGGTCAAATACTCGATGTTTATTCTGCCAATCGTTGTCTTCTCCAGTTTCTCCGTCTTTAGGTTCGCCAATTTCTTCTCAGGATCAAGGGAAAGCTGATGAACAAGCACCTCAATCGCGTGCTGCTTCTCTTTGAGGTCGTCTATTAGCGTCATTTTGCCGCAGAAATGGACTGAACTGTAGACGTAGTCACATTCGTCAGTTACGCCAAAATCCTGCACTGCCTGACCCCAAACCCTGTTGTTCGATTTCAAGTAGATAAGTTTCTTTCCTTCGGGTGCACAATGAAAGTAGAGGCAATTTTTTGATTCGTCGTAACCGTGGCTTAATGAGACAAGGTAGGGTTCGTTATCCTTGCAGAAAGCGACGGTGACATATTGGGTTGACTTTAAGATTTCCCGTATTTCTTTCGGGTCAGTTATTTCTCTATCTTTGCGTCTGACATGAAAAGACATGTTATCCAACTAAGCCACTGAAACAATATTAATCTTTAGAGAAGTCAAATCATCAAGCTGGCAAAACAAGGCAGAGTCATTAAGCGCAACTACTTAACCAAGCTAGCGCCCAGCAAGGCTTAATATTCAAATAAGAGAAATATGGCTCATAAGGTTAGGCATCACTTAGGGATGTGAGATTATCAGAGCCGAATCGATTGATGTTGAGAAAACAGTAACAGAAATAGTTTTGGAAGATGACGTTTCAAAAAAGATGTTATTAGCTCAAAGAATTTTTAACGCTGCTTCTGAGAGAGGGATTTATCCTGCAAGCATCCAAGAATTTTATATGGCCCGGGGCAGAGGCGAATTCTCAGGTTTCACAGTTCCCGCCATAAATTTGCGCAGCATGACTTATGATTTGGCTCGCGCAATATTTCGAGTAGCTACCAAAAATGATTCTGGCGCGTTCATCTTCGAGATTGCCCGCTCCGAAATCGGATATACCAATCAGCCGCCGATTGAATTCGCAAGCATGGTTATGGCAGCTGCAATAAAAGAAGGCTATTCGGGGGCAGTATTTATCCAAGGAGACCATTTTCAGGCCAACTCCGCCAAATACAAAGAAAATCCCCAGAAAGAAATTGAAAGCTTGCAAACTTTAATTGGCGATGCCATAAGTTCGGGATTCTACAATATCGACATAGACTCCTCAACACTTGTTGATTTAACCAAACCAACCTACAGAGAGCAACAGCTCCTAAATTATGAAGTCTGCGCAAAACTCACTCAATTCATACGCGGTCTCGAACCCAAAGAAATTCGGATTTCGGTAGGCGGGGAAATCGGCGAAATTGGCCATCAAAATTCGACTCCCGATGACCTGCATGTTTTCATGGCTGGCCTCAAAGACAAGCTTCCAAAAGGGTTAGCTAGCATCAGCAAAATTTCAGTTCAGACAGGAACAACCCATGGTGGCATCGTTCTCCCCGACGGATCCATAAAGCAAATCAGCCTTGACTTCAACACTCTAAAAACTCTCTCAGAAATTGCCCGTAAAAGATATGGTTTAGCGGGAGCGGTTCAGCATGGTGCATCTACCCTTCCTCCTGAAGCATTCCACAAGTTTGTCGAATGCGAAACCGCTGAAGTACACTTGGCCACAGAGTTCCAAAACATGATTTACGAATCAAAGCACTTCCCCGAAAATCTAAAAGAGAAAATCTATGCGTGGCTAAAAGTCAACGCTGCAAGCGAGGCTAAGCAAGGCGAAACCGAAGATCAATTCCTCTATAAAACACGTAAAAAGGGGTTGGGTCCATTCAAGAAGGAAATTATACGGCTGCCACAAGAGACGCGCGATGCAATCGCAAGTGAAATTGAGGCAAAGTTTGATTTTCTATTCAAACAACTCAACGTCGTAAACAAGAAAGCGCTACTGAATAAATACATACACAAGCCATAACAAAAGAAAACTGTTTGTAATAGCGTCGAGCTGCGTATTGTAAAGTCGTTACTGCTGTCTTGATCAGCTTGAGAGAGCCTTGAGTTTCTCTAGGTCATATTATTAAGAGCAAGCTATCTTGCCTGATTGCCTATTTGGCACATCTAGACGCACCTATTTGGCACATACAGTGAACCGGGGGGTAGGCTGTACAAGCAAATAAAAGCCTTCTTAAAAGAATTGATGATTTAGGACTTTAGAGTTCTTAGCAAGTCCAAAATGGTTTCTCTCATCCTTTGAGGACTTTCCAGCACGTGCACGTCGTCCGTTTTCTCTAGCTTCCGAACTTGGTCAGCTTCTTCTTTGCGGACCCTTAGCTTCATTTCTTTGCCATTTGGAAGAATCGTGGAAACTACGCTTTCCCTGTAGTCGGTTGGCAAAATGTACACGGGTCGGAAGGCTTTGAGGCTCATGATTGCAGCGTTGGTGAGCATGGTGTCGCTTATGCTGTTGACGATTTTAGCCACAGTGTTCGAGGAGGCTGGCGCGATGAGCAGGAATTCGTATTTGCCGCTTTGAAGCGATGCTGCGAGGAAAGGCGAATTTGCGTTGATTTCAACCATGACTTTGGGGAAGTTCTTTTTGATTTCGTCTTCTAGCCTATAAAATTTAAGCATGGTGTCGGCGGCTTTGGAGATGTACACGTCGATCTCCACTTGATCTTCCGATTGCTTCTTTAGATCCTTCATGACTTCGACTATTTCAGCGATTTTGTCGCCTGCGCCAGTTATTCCCCAGGCAATCTTGGGCTTCTTAACTTTAAGGTTTTCAGTCACAACATTTACCTGCTACTTTTCTTTAGGTTCTTCCATGAAGGCTGCAAACTTTTTGATTGTCTTCTTTAGGCTTCTAAAGCCTTCCTCGTCTGCCTTAACTCCTTCAAGAGTGTCTTTGCTCCAGAAAGTCGCTCCCAAGTTGGCGCCGAAAAACCCCCCGCCTACGGGTATCATTCCGTTAATTATGTAGAACGAGTGAATCTGCATAAGCGCAAATTCTTGTCCGCCGTTTCTATCGCCGCCGACCACGATGCCCATCCCGATTTTGCCTTTGAAAACATCCTTGTCTGCAGCAACAAGCGCGCGTGTCCTATCCATCAACGCTTTTACTTGAGCACTTACCCCACCGTTGTACACGGGCGACGCAAAGATTATGCCTTTTGCCTCGGTGAGTAACGTGTAAAGTTCTTGCACGTCATCTTGGACAACGCATTCCTTGCTTTGGAGGCAGTAATCGCAATGCGCGCAAAAGTCAACCCATTTTCCCCGCACAGTCCAAAACTGGGTTTCAAACCCTTTCTCGCCCAACAGCCTCAGGGCTTCCTTCAAAACATACTCTGTCGCTTGCTCTCTAGGGCTACCACAAATTCCAAGGATCATAGGCTTCATAGAACGTTAATTGCTCTTTTGCATTAAAGCCTTACCCCCCAAACCCAAATGCATAAGGCTTCATTCCAGTTCCCGCTGGCACCAGTTTAGTGTGTCTGTGTCTATCTGTCTCTGTCAGCTGCCCTAGTACATTCAGATAAAACAAACTCAAACCATCTTTTTGAGATCCCGGTTTAAACGTGGAAAAACATCAATGTAACATGGATCAAATAACAAGCTGAGATTCCCAGCCCGACGCCGAGAAAATCCCACAACATCTTCTTGTAAAAATTGTAAAATCTTCTTAACAGTGACATGCAATCAAATCCGCTAATAATGTGATGAAGAACCGTGCGTGTTCTGATTTCTTTGCCATTTTTCATACGCTTAAGATATGCTATAATTTACGTGTTGAGATGTAGATTGATGTTATTGGATTAATAATTTTATGAATTTGAAAATAATATTTTCGAAATTGCCTTGAAATTTGCGAAGGAAAAACTAGCTCACGCTCAAGCACGTTAGCGCTGCCATGATAACTTGAATTGATGTGTACGCTTCATTTCCCGTTTCTGCATTAGGCGCGCTGGTTTCTAATCCGCATTAAGGTCTCTGCAATCCTGTTTAGGTGCGGTTGCATACTTCTGTTGTGGCGTCGGCACAAAGATGCTAAGCTCTCTCTGAACAGACAGTTTTGGTTTGTGTTTTGTTGTTTTTCTTATTGATCCTATCCAGTAAAGACTCCAGCCAATACCCCAGAAAAAGACTGCTATTGGCATTATCAAGAAGGATACGACCCTGTTTCGCCTTGACATGGATTATCGTGGGCGCGAACGACTAATAAGACTTCATAACACGTACATATACACCTTCAAACATAATTCAAGTTCCTTTGAAAAACAAGCGCTCATTGTTATTCAGAAAAATGGAAAAATTGGGCTTGGAAACACTGAGAATTTAAATTTATGTGATGAATTCAAAATCCACAATAGATTATGAAAAAGAAAAAGGCCGTTAAGAAATGGTTGAAGAAAACATTTGGCTGCACTTTCGGCAAAACAAATTCGAAATGGAGTTTAGTGAAGTTGCGTGTACTAATGATTTAGCGCGTAACGTTCGAAAAAAGTTTTAAAAGAAAACTTGCTAATATGAGAATGGAGGGAAAAGAAAATCATGAATTTTGTTTCGTTGATTATTCAAATTGTCGTAGCCGCCGTTTTACTGGCTCCAGTGTTGTGGATTGTTGGAAGATGGTTTGTAGGCAACAAAGCAAGATTCTCACACGCCGTCTGGATTGGAGTTTTGGGAGTTGTAATTGGTGCAGTCATTAGCTTCTTTCTGAGTGGCTTGCTTGGATCAATACTTGGAACATTAATTATGATAGTAGTGTGGCTGGCACTGATTACACACTTCTTTGACTGCGGGTTGCTTAGAGGAATCGCAATAGCCATAATTGCGGGGATAATCTACTGGGTCGTATCAATAATACTATCCGCGATACTAGTGGCGCTTGGGTTTCCAGCACTGCCGTCTTTGTGGTAACAATTCAAAACGAAATCTCAAACTCTTCTTTTTCGTTTGTTATTGGAAGTCGCTACTATGCATTAGAGACTCTCAAAAATGGTTGCTTCCATATAAGAGCATGTCATCTTTTTAACTTCTTTTATCGATTGTTAAAGCGGTTTTTTCCAATTCCGGGCTGCGGCATTTTTGTTGTTTGTGTTTTGGGTTGCTTTCTTGGGTTTGGAGCTTGGATTGGTTGCAGGTTGCGGTTGAAAACGGTTGGAAATGGGTAAAAACGGTTAGGAATGGTTAAAAACGGTTTAAAAAGGTTGAAAATCTCCCTAAATCGCTAGAAATCTATAATTCTCCCAAAATCTCTCGTTTAATCTGAAAAAGGCAAAAAAATCCTTCAAGTTAGAAAAGCCAGGGCAGCAGAGCGCAAAAACTTTGAAAATGATTCAGGTTTCTTTTTTGTTAAACAACAAAAAAAGAAAGATGGAGCGGTTTATTCCGATTCGAAGTATTCTTCTGGTTTGGGCGGGATCGGTGGTAATCCTCTTCGTTCGCGGATTTTCTTTATGGTTTCTGCCTGCAACTGCTCTGGAACTGGTGCCCAACGGCTGAACTGTGTTGCCCAGAATGCTCTGCCTGAAGTTGAACCGCGCAGTTCATCGGCTATGCCGAAGCTTTCGGAAACTGGCATTTCAGCTTTGACAGTAATCATGTCTTCTTCGGATGGCATGTCGAGGATTTTTCCGCGCCTCTTGTTTAGCAGTGTGATTACTGCGCTTACGAATTCGCTTGGAACTTTGCATTCGAAACTCATAAGTGGCTCAAGAAGTTTCGGATCGCTGAGTAATATGGTGCAGTATATTGGTCTCCAAGTCATCGGGATAGCTTGCGCGGGACCCCTGTGAACTGGGTCCTCGTGTAGGACAATGTCTTCAAGGTTAATTCTTAGGCCGTACGCGGGTTCTTTAGCTAAAGGTGAAGTGTGAACTGCTTCGCGGAACCCAGTTTTAATGTGGTCGAGGACTTCCTCCACGTACTGTCTTCCTCTAATACGATTGCAAAGAATGCAGTTTTCTTCAACTGCAACTGCGCCTTTAGCTTCGTCAGCTGGCCAACCTAATGAACGTAATACTTTGGTCCGTTCATCTTTGTTTTGCATGTCATTAATTTTATCTGACTTAATCGCTTCAATAACCTCATCTGACAACCTCTCAATGGTAATCCAGAGCTTGTTGTGTTTGTTAGGGCTTTTACCCATGATTGCTGGACCACGGTAATCGTGACTTATGGTTTCTCGATAGATAACGATTGGTTTGCTTAATTTTACTTTCAAGCCAGCTTCCTGCATGCGGTAAGCAGTGATTTCAAGATGAAGCTCACCCATACCTGACAGGAGAAATTCGCCACTTTCCTTGTTCATAATGAAGTGCAGGTTAGGATCTTCTGTTGTAAGTTTATGCATGACTTTATCAAACAATGGCAGGTCCTTGACGTCTTCCGGTTCAACGGCTACAGTTACAACTGGGTCCGAAACGTATCTTAAACCTTCAAAGGAGTGAACTTCAGCGCCTTCTTCAGCAATAGTTTCACCGACATGTATGGTTGGTAAACCTGAAATCGCACCAATATTGCCAGCTGGTACACGGTCAATGATAACTCTGTCTGTCGCCATACTCATGAAAACCTGTTGTACAGTGCCTTTCTGGCTACTGCTAACTAGTTGAACTACTTTTCCTCGGGTAACTGAACCACTGAAAATCCTACCGATCGCAACAGTGCCACTGTGTGGATCAACCTCAATAGTGGATATGCACATTAGCAAAGGTGCATTAGGATCAACTTTCGCCATGCCTTGACCGGTTGGACTGGTGACGTCTCCTGGCCAAATCTGTGGCTGCCTGTAGGGTTGCGCTTCGAAAGGATTAGGTAAATGCTTGCAGAACATGTCCAAAATCGGTTCTGGTAACGGTGCTCTCTTGCTTAATTCATCAACTTTTCGCCCAACATCTGCTGGGTCGCCTGTGTATGCGTCTATAATGTCTTGGAAGGTAACTTTCTTTAGTTTCATGTGGTCATTGTTCAAACCCCATTTATGTAGCGCTGAACCAAAAGCCACACGACCATC